>ENA-ORCS01000074-ORCS01000074.1-marine-metagenome-genome-assembly--contig:-NODE-74-length-114000-cov-7.325527_pt1 | contig 114000 bp, 104 predicted proteins | sample MGYA00237781_ERZ508513 | MGnify/ENA primary metagenome ERZ508513 (study PRJEB26184, sample SAMN06268793) | marine metagenome | isolation source: Eden Landing Ponds, San Francisco, CA, USA | place...
GTGCCTCACCCGTGAGCAGGCTTGCACAATCGGCTACACTTCAGATTGGTCTCTGAATCGCAAAGTGGTCAACCCGGTTGAGAAATTACAGCATCGTGTGAAAGGACGAATGCGTGTGCGCCCTATGGAGATTCAGGCAACTCTTGTGAGTACGCGCTCCCGAACCACGAGCAGACACGGAAGTACCGTCACGCACGCGATGAACGCGTAGACGATCGTCAGCCCGGTGATGATGCCGAACTGCTGGAGCGCCGGGAAGATGGCGAGTGCGAGCACGCCGAACCCGCCGACGGTCGTCGCGGCACTGCCGAGCAGTGCCCCGCCGGTCCCGGTGACAGAGGTTTGCATCGCCTCCCACATCGAGTCCGCACGTTCCAGCTCCTGGTTGTACCGTTCGCTGAGGTGGATGCTGTACGCGACCCCGAGCCCGACAGTCAGGCTCGTGATCATCCCCGTCAGGATGTTGAAGGGGATGCCGAGCACGAACATCGTCCCGAGAATCCAGCTGACGCTGAGGATGACCGGGAGGATGGTGACGAACCCGAGTGTCGCGCTGCCCTCGGTGAGCCGGTACGTGAGCATGAGGAACGCGACGACGGCGATGAGCGTGATGATCAGGCTCTCGATGACCGTCTGGAGCAGGTTGTCCTGCACGATTTTGAACAGGATCGTCTGTCCGGTCGCGGTCGCCTCGAGGCCGTTGCCATTGATGTCGCCGGCGATCGCCCGCATGTCTTCGGTGACGGCCGTGCTGGACGCGCCGCCCTTCACGGAGATGACGAGGCGTGCAGCGGCGTAGTCGCCGTCCTCGCTCTGGTAGATGACACCGCCGGCCTGATCGGGCGCGGTCTCGAAGAGCTGTGCGTACACCTCGTCGAGGTTCCGGTCGGGAACGCCGTCACCGTCGGTGTCCGCGTTCTGGAACGTCGCGTTGAACGACTCGTTCTCCGCGGCGACCGTCTCCATGACCGAGAGCGGCCCCTGGATGTCCGGTTCGCCGTTCGAGAGCACCTGCACCGAATCTTTCTCCGCTGCAGCACTCCGAGCGGCATCGAGTTTGCGTAACGTCTCGGCGTTCGCTATGTCTCCCTCGACGAGAATCTGTGCCTGGGAGTCCTCGCGGAGGAAGTTCTCGTTGACGTACTCGAGATTGTCCTTGGCGGTGTAGTCGCTGGTGGCGAGCGGCCCCGGGAGGTCCTTCGTGATCTCCGGCGGGTCCTGAGCCAGGAAGTCCTCCTGGTTGAAGCTCGTGTCGACCTGCGCCGCGCCGTAGGCACCGCCGGCGCTCACGAGGAGCGCGAGCACGATGACGACGTACGGCGCTTTGCGTGCGGCGGTCGCCCCCGCGGCGAGCACGTCGCCGAAGCGGCCGCCGCCGGTGCCGAACGCCTCCTTCTTGCGGTCCAAGTCGAAGCGACCTTCGAGGAACTCGTCGATCTCTATCTTCAGCGCCGGCACGAGCGCGCCGAAGACGAGCATCGCTGCGGAGATCCCGACGGCACTCACCACCCCGAAGTCCTTGATCGGTGGGATGGGGCTCGTGAGGTTCGCGAGGAACCCGATGACCGTTGTCGCGGTGACGAACAGCAGCGCGACACCGACGCCGACGAGGCCGACACGCATCGCGCCGCGGACGTCACTGGCGGTGTGGCGGTTGTTGCGCTCCTCGCGGTGGCGCATGAAGATGTGTATCGCGTAGTCGATGCTCAGTCCGATGAGTAGCACCGGGACCGCGATCATCATCTGGTTGAACGGGATTTCTGCCCAGCCCATGAACCCGAACGTCCAGACGAGGACGACACCGATCCCGAACACACCGAGGACGATGTCGACGAAGTCGCGGTACGCGATGACGAGCGCCAGGACGACGAACAGCAGGGCGAGCGGGCCGACGATGGCGAGGCTGTCGGCCATCGACCGATTGATCTCGTCGGAGATGATGCCCACCCCGAACACGAGGACGTCGGAGCCGTCGTCGGTGTCACTCGTGATGGTCTGCATCGCGAGCTGGGCGTCGACGATCCTGTCTGGGGCGGCACCGGCGCCACCGCTGCCGTCGGTGGTGTGCGAGACGATGAGCATCGTCGCGTTCGCGCTCCCGCTGTCAGGGTCGAAACTGGTGGGCATGAACCCGAACGCGCCGCCGCTGTCGCTGTTGGACCCGAAGACGAGCGAGAGCGTGGCATCGATCTCGCTCTGGTTCATCGAGCGGAGTTGCTCGAGCTGTGTGTCGAGACTCGGGTTGGCGTTCGCCTCTAGCTCTGCCTGCAGGCTGGCGACCTCTTGGCCGAGTTCCTTGAGCTCAGTCGCCTTGGTTTGGAGTTCCTGGCCGCGGTCCTCCAGCTCGGCGCCGCGTTGCCGAAGTGCGGTGAACTGGTCGGCGAGAACGCCCTGAGTGCCTTGTGTGTACGCGGCCTCGATTTCGTCTCGCGAGGTGGCGTTCCGGAGTTGCTCGGCCGCAGTCTCGAACGTGGCGTAGTCGTCGGAGATGTCGACGCTACTGTTCGCTTGGACCTGTTCGAACTGCGTCCGGATGTCGGCGTTCCGGTCGGCTCTGATCGTGTCGAGCGCACCCTGGAGGCGATCGGCAGTGTCGTTGAGCTCGGTGCGCCGTTCCTGGAGTGCGACCCGTTCACGCTCGAGTTGCGCCGATTCCTCGGTGACGGTCGCGTTCAGGCGTTCGAATCTGGCGGCCTTCTGCTGGAGCTCGCCACCGATTTCGCGCTGGATAGCGGCCGTCGCGACGATGTTCGAGACGCCGACGACGCTGTTGTTTTCGACGAGCGTCTTGCTGACCGTCTCGTTCGCCTGCAACCGCTGTTCCAGTTCGATGATCCCGACGAGCGTCTCCTTGTCGAGGACGTTGTCGTCTCTGACGATGAGCTGTGTGCTCGTCGTGTTCTCGGAATCGGTCGAGAAGTTCGATTCGATGTACGAGAGTTTCTGGGACTCCTCGGTGTCGCTCTGGAACTGGTCGAGCGAACTGGATTGGTCGATCGACCCAGCACCTGCGCCGACGATGACCGTCAGGATCAGCATCAGCGCGATGACGATGCGGGAGTGTTCGGTTACCGCCTCGAAGAGCGGGTCAAGCCGTCCCATGTCGATTCCTCCGTGGGGGTCGTGGTGGTGTCAGTATACTACTCACAGTGCTACTGACTAAACGTTCAGTCTATATAAGTGTAGTGTTTCCCCACCACCGACGGCAATCCGTCCGGAAAAAAGGCGGCGACGGTGAATCCGGTTCTCGGGTGCCTCTTTGCCGTCTTCTGGGGGTGTCGCCGTCTCTCGCGACGAGCGGTCATCGACAGCGGACGGGTGACGCGGACCCATTTCACCCGCCAATTATACTGAACGTACAGTCAGTATTTGTGCCTTACGGATCACCGACACCACACGCTCATTGCCCGACGCCGACCGCGGCACCGTCGACCGCCTGCTGCAACCACCTCAACGCCGGCCAGCACACGGACTCCGGAGACGAAGCCGACACCGTCGACTCGGACCCCTCGCCGCGGCTCGCCTTTCCAGTCGGTCCCCCGGCCCCGGTCTCAGACACCCCGTGCGAACGGGTCGTAGTGTCTGCCTCGTGCGGGGCCGACCGCCCGTCCGCTCGCACCAGATCGTCGATCGACTCGCCATACGCGGTTGCACGTACGAGCGCTTCCGTTCCCACGCCACCGACGAGCCCCCCGATTCGCGCCGCCGACGCACACGAGCACCCACCGCCGCGAACGATGACCGACACGTCGTCCTCGTCGGTCAGGACTGACGACACCGCTGTAACCGACCCGTCGACGCGCGTCCGAGACCCGTTGCGCGACACGACCTCTTGTCCCATCGTCCGCACCGCCGACACCACTCGCTCCTCGCTCCCGGCGGTCTCCAGAAGCAGCTGGTAGGAGCGAGCGTGCAGCCAGTCGCTCCACAACAGCAGCCCCGCGACGTCGTCAGTAGCACTCCCTCGATCACACTCCGCCGCACCATCGAGGACGGTGGCCAGCACCTGCCCCTGCCGGTCCAGGGCCTCGACGGCGACGCCCGTCTGGACCGCCGACTCGCTCGCCGCCCCACCGACCAGCGTTGCGACCAGCGACGGGAGTCCGACGTCGTCCGCTCCGAAGCCCGACCCGAGCGCACGCGGTCGCTCGACCGCGGGCGACTCGCCCAGTCGCGTGTCCGTCGCCCGAGCGAGCGACTCGGCGCGTGCCGCCACCAGGGCCGCCGGCGACTCGACCTCAGTCATCGCTGGCCATCTCCCCGGTGGGACCCTCGGAGACCACGTTTCTCGTCCAGGTTCCACGAGCGAACCACGCCACCGCGGCGAGCATCGACAGCACGTTCGAGAGCGCGATCGCCAGCCAGACCCCACCGGAACCCATCCCCAGCACCTCCTGGAAGAGGTACGCTGGCGGGAGTCGGAACACCCACAGCGAGAGGATCGCGAACGTCATCGCGAGGCGCGTGCTGCCACTCCCCCGGAACGCCCCCTGCACGACTTGGAACACGCCGATGAACAGAAACGTCGGACCGATGATGCGGAGGTAGTCCGCACCCAGGGCGACCACGTCCGGCGCGTCCGCGACGAACACGGACGTGATGGGGCCCGCGAACGCGTACGCGACCATGCCGAGAAGCGCCAGCACGCCCGCGACGATGAGCGAGCTGTACACCACGGCCTGCTTGGCGCGTCCGTCCTGTTCCGTGCCGAGGTTCTGCCCGACCACCGTCTCCGTCCCACGCGCCAACCCGAGCGCCGGGAGGAACACGAGCGAGTTGATGCGGTTGCCGATGCCCAGTGCGGCGACGGCGTCGTCGCCCGCGAACGCGACGAGCGCCGTGAGTACCGTGATGCCGAGCGCTCGCGTGGACTGTTCGACGCTCGCGGGTGCGCCCAGCGAGACGATCCGTTTGACCATCGACCACTCGAGGACCACGTCGGAGATCGAGAGGTGGATACCGACCTTCCCGGAGAACAGCCAGACGAACCCGAGCATCGCGCCGAGGCCACGGGAGACGACAGTCGCGATGGCGGCACCCTGGACGCCGAACCCGGCGAAGCCGGTGAGCCCGTACAACCACGACTGGAGCCCACCGAGGCCGAGCCACGAGAGCAGGACGTTCCCCTTGAATCCGAGGATGAGGAACGGATCGAGGAAGACGTTGAGAGCGACGCCCAGCGCCATCAGGTACAGCGGGGTGCGGGTGTCGCCCCAGCCCCGGAGGAGTGCCTGGAAGATGAAGAACCCGAACATGAACAGCACACCGATGAAGATCGTACGGGTGTACTCGACCGAGAGTGCGTACTCGGCGGTGCCGGGGGTGGCGCCGACGAGGTCGACGAGCCACGGCGAGAGGACGTAGCCGAGGACGGAGAACCCGAGTGCCACGACCGTGACGAACGCGATCGTTTGGCCGGCGGCGTAGTTCACTTGATCGTCGTTGCCTGCGCCCTTGTTCTGGGCGACGAGGACCGTGCCGGCGACCGTGAATCCGCCCGCGATGGAGATCATCAGGAAGACCAGGGGCCACGAGTACGACAGCGCGGACACCGCCTCTTGGCCGAGGCGCCCGACCCAGAACGTGTCTGCGAGGTTGTACCCGACCTGGAGGAGCTGACTCAGGACGATCGGGATCGACAGGACCAACAGCGGTTTCAGGAGCTCGTCGTCGGTGACGTTGACGTCCCGTGTGCTCATGCCTCGGCCTCGTCGGCCGCGAGGTCGTCTAAGGTGGCGTAGATCATCTCACGCACCGGTTCGACGACGTCGTGGTCGGCTGTGAAGCGTTCGAGCATCGCGCCGTTGAACGAGGACAACAGCCAGGTGGCGGCCCGGTCAGGGTCGATGTCGTCGCGGATGCGGCCGGTGGCGACGCCGTCGGCGATGGCGGTCGCGATGCGGTCCCGGAGGGCGGCGTCGATCCGCGTGAACTCCGCGCGATACTGGGGGTTCCCGATGGCTTGCGCGCGCAGTTGGATGATGATGCGCTGGGCGTCCCGCATGTCGTCGTCGACGTCGACGGCGAGGTACACGTCGACGATCCGACGGATCGTATCGAGCGGGTCGGACTCGTCGACGTCGTCGAGGGACGCGAGGAAGCGGTCACCGGCGAACTCGAGGAAGGCCGCGACGATCTCGTCTTTGGAGCTGTAGTGGTAGTAGAGCAGCGACTTGCTCTTGTCGAACGACTCGGCGATGTGGGCGATGGTCAGGTCACTGTACCCGTGCTCTTGGAGGGCGTGGTAGGTGGCCTCCATGATCTGGGTCTGGCTGTCGGTTGGGTCGGCGTCGGTGGCCTCCTCAGACATCGTCCTGGCTCCGGTCGTGTCGGGGAGCGTCGAAGTCACCGAGCTCGGTCGTACACCAGTGACAGAACTCGAGCTCGGGGTCGAGCGGTTTCCCGCAGTGCGGGCACTCGACGTCCTCGCTGTCGACGGCCGACGGGGGAGACCGTCCGTCGGCGGTGGTCGAGTCGCCCCGTGGTGCTGCGTTCGTGCCCCCGGACGCGCTGGCCTCCAGCGAGGGGTTGGGTCGGCTGTCGAGTTTGGCGATGAAGTAGGCGTCGGCGACGCTCATCGTGACGACAGCGAGCGTGGGGAGCAACTGCTCGAACGGGACGGTGCCACCGCTCTGGGCCGCTTCGAGCGCCGATTCGGGGACGAAGAGGGCCGTGACGAGGGTGGCGAGGGCGAACCAGCCACCGGCACGGAGCCAGCGACGGAGGTACAGGTGCCCGGCACCGGTGGCGATGACGCCGAGGATTGCGGCGAGCCAGGGGCGTCTGGTGGATGAACGTTCGGCCATGGTGCTGAATAAACATTCAGTCAGTATAAATCCTGTGACCCGGGCGTCGCGACCGCCACGAACCGTCGGTGCTCGACACACCACTGTACCGGGGCCATCGCGTCCGTGAGGGCGGCGTCAAACCGACGTGAAGAACGAATGCGCGAACCGGAGCAGGTCCTGGTCGAACTCCTCTGGATCCTCGATGCGGAAGTGAAACAGCCGATTTCGCAGATCACCGACGGTTTCGACCAGTTCCCGAACGACATCCTGGCGCTCTCCGAACATCGGTTCGAAGGCGTCCCAGTGCATCGAGATGAACTGCGCGTAGTGACCGAAACTACAGTGCTGGACGGTTGCCGGCACTGGCAACGGGTGTGACCCACCGAATGTCGATGCCAGTTCCGCCTCCAGGTCGTCCCCGAACGCCCGCTCGAACGTCGTACGAATCGCCATCTCGATGGCCTCGATCAGCAAGAACGGCTCGATTGCCTCTTCCAAGTGCACCAGCAGATCGTGGTCCGTGAGGATGTGCCACACCCCGTCGCGTCGGCGAGCACCTCGAACAACGACAGCACTGGATCGTCGTCGGAGACGGTTTGAACGTCCTCGACGGCCGCCGAAACCGTGACTCGATCCAGACGCTGTGTCTCCACGTCCAGCTGGTGCAACGCCAGCATCGACCGGACGACCGACCGATACGTGATCACTCCGACGAGCTCCCCGTCCTGCGTCACCCCCATTTGCGTGTACTCCTGCTCGAACATCCGACGGAGGGCACGCTCAAGCGTCAGGTCGTCCTCGATCGTCTCCAGCTGGTTCTCGACGGAGAGATCGCCGGCAGTGTACATACGGGCAGCGGGCCGGCGACGAACATCAGTCTTCCCGCCCACGCGATCCCTCGGCTTCCGCTCCTTGGCCAGAGCCCCGGCGAGTGTCGCGCCGTCGCGGCGTCCAGTCGGCCCCAGTGAACCCCGACGCTCCGACGTACCAGCGGTCGAACTCGCCGCCGAGGGGCGTCCACGACCGACTCGGGTCCTGTGTTCGGTCACGGCCCCCCTCGCGCGAGGCGAGGTGGTCCTCGAGGCCGTGACGAGCACGGAGTGGGCGTCGTCCCGGACCCCGTCGCCGCACTCGGCACGATCTGTAGAGAGACGAAGTCGGAGAGCGCAACCTGGAACGGGTATCCAGGTACGACCGTGGCTGGGGGGTCACTATTAGGCAGAGCTGACCGAACACCCAGGCATGGACGCCGACGAGATCGACCCGCAAGCCCTGACGGCGGTCGAACGGCAGCAGCGGTTCCCGATGCCACACAGCCGTCTCGGCCTGAAACTGCTCCGCCAGCTCACTCGCGCGGCGATGTGGGTCCAGAATCGAGACGTGCCGAGTGTCGGAGCGGTCGTCGACCGTTCGATTCCTGGCCCAGCGGGTGACATTGAGAGCCGTCTCTACCTGCCCGAAGCGGAGGGGCCGTTCCCGACGGTGGTCTTCTTTCACGGCGGAGGGTACGTCCTCGGCAGCATCGCCACGCACGACTGGCTCTGTCGACACCTCACGAGAGAGAGCGGCTGTGCGGTGCTTTCCGTGGCGTACCGGCTCGCGCCAGAGCATCCGTTTCCAGCGGCAGTCGAGGACGCGTACGCCGCCGTCGAGTGGGCCGCCGCGAACCCCGACGCGGTCCACAGCGACGGACAGGTGGCGGTCGCCGGCGACTCCGCGGGTGGCGCACTCGCAGCAGTCTGTGCGCTCGTGGCTGCCGAGCGCAACGGGCCCGAACTCGAGTATCAGGTGCTGCTCTATCCCGGTGTCGGAGTCGAGGACGACCAGGAATCCGTCAGAGAGCACAGCGGCATCGTTCTCGACGAGACGGATTTGGCGTGGTTCCGGGAGTGCTACTTCGAAAGTGACATCCACGAGCGCAATCCCTACGCCGACCCGACAGAGGCCGGTGACGTCTCGGGTGTCGCCCCGGCGACGGTCGTTACCGCCGGCTTCGATCCGCTCCGGGACGGCGGGAAGGCGTACGCCGAACAACTCGTCCACGACGACGTACCCACCCACTACGAGAACTACCCGAGCATGGTTCACGGCTTCATGACGTTGCGCGAGGTGGACCGTGCCAGAGACGCGATCGAAGATGTCGCGGGCGACCTCGCCGAGGCACTCGTGGCCAGTTGACCACGATGCGGTCGTCGTCGGACTGCTCTGCTGGAGCAGAGACCCTCTGCCAGTCCTCGTCGCGGCGGGCTGGAACGCTGACCGCAGCGTCACCACTCACCCGAGAGAAAATGGGCGACGAGCGTTCAGTCAGCCGCCTGACCGCCGTCAACTGGGATCGTGACTCCAGTCACGAAGGAGGCGTCCCCGGAGCAGAGGAACGCCACCACACCGGCCATCTCGTCCGGGCTGGCACGGCGACCCATCGGGACGTCGGACATGGCACTCGTGTCGAACGGTAACTCACGGGGGTCGGACCCGCCCGCCATCGTCTCCTGGATGTTCGTCTCCGTTGGCCCCGGTGCGATCGCGTTGACTCGGACGCCACGGTCGGCGTACTCGAGGGCAGCCGTCTTCGTGAGTCCCACGACGGCGTGTTTACTGGCGACGTAGTTGCCCAGGCCACCCATCCCGACGAGTCCCGCTTCGGAGGCCGTATTCACGATAACTCCCTCACCCTGTTCTTCCATCACGGGTAACTCGGCTTTCATCCCCGCCCAGACCCCCTTCAGGTTGACAGCCATGAGTCGGTCCCAGTCGTCTTCACCGATGTCGGTAAGGTCCTGAAACCCGGTGAGAATCCCGGCGTTGTTGTGGGCGATGTCGAGACTTCCGTAGGTCTCGACGGCGATCTCGACTACCCGCTGGATCGCGTCGGGGTCGGCAACGTTGGCCGAGACGAAGGTGGCAGACCCACCGTCGGCCTCGATGGCGTCGACCATGTCCTCCCCCCGGTCTTCGTCGATATCGGAGACGACCACGTTGGCGCCTTCGCTGGCGAGGCGCTGGGCTGTTGCGCGTCCAATTCCCGATCCGCCACCCGTGACGAGTGCTGTCTCGTCGGTGAATCGGTCCATGAGAGAATCCCAACCGAATCTAAGAAGTCAGTAGACATATAGATACGGCCGGATATACAGGGTCCGGGTAGTTGCCAAAGCCAGGACAACAGTTGCCGACGCAGCTACTGATCCGTTCGAAACACGCAGCAGGCACGCTTCACGCTGGCAACTTTGGTATCCAGGATTCGGCAACTATTGGGTCTGGGACAGTGATCACACGGAGCGGTGCCAATAGTCGGCAAAGCGATAGAGAAGATAGAGAAGCGCATTGAGAAGTCCGGTTACTGCCAATAGGTTTGCCATCTGCAACCATAGCTGTTCAAACGGGAGACCGATGTCCCCGACGCCGTATCTGAAAAATGCTGCAAGAACGCCCCAGATGAGCAGTATTGCAGCAATGTAGGCACCGTCTTTGATGTACACGGGGATGGGCTGCGGGTCTGATATGGAGGGCATTGTCTTTCAAATGACAGTATACAACGACGGTGAAAAATCTCCCGACACGTATTGCCTACTCCCCCCACATCGATCGGTCGAAACCAGCATCTGCTGTCCGGGACGAGGACAGCGGTCAAGAGAGGACGTTCAGACACCGAGTTGCCCGCGGACCATCGCGAAGCCAGTTTTCAGGTAAGACATGTCCGTGATTCGGTCGTGTTCGGCCTTGGTCAGGTGGAAGTCGAACGTATCGAGGTTCTCTCCGAGGTGTTCCCTGGAGGTCGACATCGGGATGGTCATCACGTTCCGATGTTGCGTGGCCCAGCGAAGCGCGACCTGCACACTCGACTTTCCGTATCGACGCCCGATCTCCTCCAGCTCTCGGTTCCCGACGAGTCCACCGTTTGCGAGCGGACTGTAGCCCGTCAGTGTGACGCCCTCGTCCTGGCAGTACCGCAGGAGGTCGCGCTGGGGCCACCACGGGTGGAACAGCACCTGGTCGGTGAAGATCGGCGCCTCGGATAGTTCACGGGCCCGATCCAGTCGGTCCTTCCCGAAGTTGCTCACGCCGATGTGGCGGGTGAGTCCCCGTTCACGCGCCCGGTTCAGCCCGGACATCACGGTCTCGAGGTCGGCGAGGGGATGTGGCCAGTGAATGAGCAGGAGGTCGACCCGATCGACACCGAGGCGGTCCACGCTGTCCTCCACCGACGAGACGATGTCCGCGACGGTTCGATTCGATGGATCGACTTTCGTCGTGAGGAACAGTTCGTCCCGACCGACCGTGGCGTCTGCGATGGCTCGGCCGACGCCGCGTTCGTTCTCGTACAGCTGCGCCGTGTCGACGTGTCGATACCCGAGATCGAGCGCCGTGGCCACCGAGTCGTACGCGGTGGACGTTTCCATCTGCCAGGTGCCGATGCCGATCGCGGGCACCTCGTCACCATCCTGTGTGACAAACTCCATAGTCAGTATCAATTCGGTCGAGCAAGCATGAGCCTACCGGAGACGTTACCGATACTTGAACAGCGTCGTCTCCAGATACGATTCGATGTACGCTCGGTTGTCGTGCAGGACCGCTGGGTCGTCGACGGTGACGCCACGCTCTATCGCCCCGTACGCGACCGAGTACACGAACTCCGCCACCTCGTGGGAGTTCACCGCTCGGAACACGTCCTCCTCGATACCCCACTCGATCGCCTCCACGAGCAGGGACACGACCAGCTCGTCCGATCGCTCGAACTGATCCCGGTACGACTCGTGATACGGCGCCTGCGCTCGCAGTTCCAAGAGCGCCCGGAGGAACCTGAACCGCTCGTCATCGAGATCACTGGGCAACAACAGGTCGACAATCTCCAGCAAGTGCGACTTCGGGTCCGCACGCTCGGACGCCGCCAGGTCCGACTCCAGTTCGTCCAGCAGGTACTTGAGGAAGGCTTCGAGCAGCTCCTCCTTGTCCTCGTAGTGGTAGTAGATGAGAGACTTGCTCTTGTCGAACTCGTCGGCGATCTTCGAGATCGTGGTTGCAGAGTACCCGTGCTGGGACAACGCCCGATACGTCGCCAGCATGATCTCGTCGGTCGTCTCCGCATCGTCGTTCGACTCGCTCATCGTCCGACAGTAAACGGACGCCGCAGTAAACGGTTGTCACTCGTCGCGGTCAGAGCGAGCGTTCGAGGTCCTGCAGGCGTTCGATTCGTGCTTCGGTGCTGGGGTGCGTGCTGAACAGACGCCCGATGGTGCCTGACTGCAGCGGCTGGATGAAGAAGGCGTTCATTTCGGCTTGGTCACGAGCGTCTCGCGTCGGCACGGCGTCCATGCGAGTGTCGATGCGCTGGAGAGCGCTCGCGAGCGCACTCGCGCGGCCGGTGATGGCCACCGCACCGCGGTCGGCCGCGAACTCCCGGTACCGGGAGAGCGCACGCATCAGGAGGAACGAGACGATCCAGACGACGAACGACGCGATTATCGCGACGAACACCGAGGGATTCTCGTCGTCGCCCCCGAACAGCCAGCCCCAGCGGAGAACGAACATCGCGATCGTGGAGAAGAACGACGCGACGGTCATGATCATGACGTCCCGGTTCTTGACGTGCGCGAGCTCGTGAGCGACGACGGCTTCCAGTTCGTCGTCGTCGAGCATCTCCAGGAGCCCGGTGGTGACACAGACGGTCGCGTTGGACTGGGAGCGGCCGGCCGCGAACGCGTTCGGGGTCTTCGTCTGGGCGACGGCGACCGCCGGTTTCGGGAGGTCGGCTTGTAGGCTGAGCTTGGAGACGGCGGCGTGGAGCTGCGGGTACTCGTCGGCGTCGACGGTGTGAGCACCCATCGCGCGAAGCGCGAGGCGGTCGCTCAGGAGGAACTGACCGCCGAAGAGCGCACCCATGACGACGATACTGACGAGGAGGCCGGCGTCGACCAGGACGAGGACCCCGACGAAGCCCGCGTAGAGTGCAGCGAGCAGGACGACGGTGAGAGCCATGCGTGCCTGTAGTCCACGGTCGGTCGGGAGTGTGTCTGTCATTTGGAACGGTGTGTGCGGAGTGTGGGGGTGTGGATGCGTGCGGTACTGTGGTGTCGCGTCGGTCAGCTGCTGGTCTCGGGGGCGGGGGACGACGGTTCGACGACGAGGCGCCCGTCGCTGTGGACGGTGACGGTGCAGGCTGCGACGACGAACTTGACGACACCGGTGGCAGGGACGGGGTGCTTCGCGTCGAAGAGGTCGCGAAGGGAGCGTGCGTGTGCGGGGTCGTACTGCGCTTCGACGGTGCTTCGGGCCGTATTGGTCGCGGTGGCGACGGTTTCGACGATAGTGTCGTAGAGGGCGGTGGTGTCGTTCCAGGTCGCGTGGTAGCGTGTGTCGGTCATGGTGGTGTGCTGGGTGGTCCGGGACATCGGTTGAGGTGGACTCACGTCCACGCAGTTGAATGAACGTTCAGTCAGTATAAGTCTTTTCGTCTGCCCATCTCCTCCAGCTGCAGCGCTACAGAGGACAAATCGGCCACGGGCACGGCCAACCCGTTCCGAGTCGACAGCGTACAACCGACGTCTACGCAGCCAGTTCGGCCGCGAATCGAGCCCAATCGGCCGTTCATCCCGTCAGCGAGCTTCGTTTCGTGGGTGCCCTCACGGGGATGATCGGCGGGTACTCCCTCAGTTCGGCCGTCCCCCCACTTTTTGACGACGCCGGACGCACCTCGGGGTATGAGCGAGGACTGCATCTTCTGTCGCATCGTCGACGGCGAGATTCCGAGCCGCACCGTCTACGAGGACGAGCACACGCTGGCGTTTCTGGACGCCAACCCGCTGGCGCCGGGGCACACGCTGGTCATCCCGAAGGCACACCACGAACAGATGAACGACCTTCCCCCGGAGCTGGCCGGCGCGGTCGGCGAGACGCTGTCGCGGCTGGTCGACCCCGTCGAGCGCGCGGCGGGCGCCGAGAGTTCGACGGTGGCGTTCAACAACGGCGAGATCGCCGGCCAGGAGGTGCCCCACGTCCACGGTCACGTCATCCCGCGGTTCGAGGACGACGGTGCCCGGCCGGTCCACTCGCTGTTCGGCGATGTCCCCGACGTGAGCGACGCCGAACTGGACGACATCGCCGAGGAGATCGCCGACGGCGTCGCGTAGGTTCCTTCCGCGCTCCTTTTGTACGAAACCGAGCCAATCGGAGGTATGGACGACGACGCGGACGACACGAGCGAGGGCGTGCCGACGGCGGCGCTGGTCGGGGCGACCGGCGGCGCGGGGACGACCAGACTGTGCGTGGAGCTGGCGGCGACGCTCGCCCGCGACGGGCGCGCGGTGGCGGTGCTGGACGCCGCGTTCGCCACGCAAGGGCTGGAGCAGTACGTCGAGGGCCACGTCGAACGGGACGTGACGCGACTGCTCCGGGACCCCGGGGCCGACCCCCGCGGCCACGGCCTCGAACTCGCGACGGACGCGCCGGGGACCGTCGCGGCGTGGCCGGCCTACGCGGCCTTCGAGGGGATCGCCAGGGCCGAGGCGCCCGCAGCCGCCGAGCGGTTTCCGGACCTGCTGGCGACGCTGGCCGACGAGTTCGACCACGTCCTCGTCGACGTCCCGCCGGTCGCGAGCAACGCCGCCGTCGCCGCGGTGACCGCCGTCGACCGGGTGGGGCTGGTCGCGCCGGCGACCGACCGCGGACTCGACGCCAGTCAGCGACTCCGGGGCCGACTCTCGGATGTCGGGAGCGCCGTCGACTACACTGTCGCCAACGAGGGGCCGGCGCCCGCGGGGGCGACCGTCGAGGACGACGCCGACGTCCGCCTGCCGACGAGCGACGCCGGAAGCGTCACCGCGGCGCCGGTCTGTGACGACCCCGACGGCGAGGCGTTCCCGCGGGCGGTCGCAGAGGTCGCTGCGGCGCTGCTGGACGCCTCGCCGTCGCTGTCGTCCGACGAGGACGGCGGGCTGATCGGCGGGTTGCTCGGCGGGGAGTAGCGGAGCGGCGGGGAGTCACGGTGCGACCGGGACGGCGAGGGCGGCCACCGACGCGAGCGTGGCGGTTCACCGCGGGTCGACGCCGTCCATCGTCGCCGCGAGACGGTCGCGCTTGCTGACCGCGGCATCGCGCTCGCGCGCTCGTAGCGGTTCGACGGCCTCGATGGCCGCAGGGATCGGGTCGGTGCGCTCGACGTAGGCGCCCAGCAGGAACTCCACCTCGCCGGCGCCGGTCAGCGTCCGGGCCTCCGCCCTCCCGATGCGGCCGTCGAGCCAGTCGCGGACGATTCGCCGGGACTCCGGCGCCAGCGGCGAGACGCCGTCGATCCCGGCCAGGTGCAACACCTTCGCGGCAGTGATGGGGGCGACGCCGGCGTCGTGACCCGTCGCGCCGACCGCGGCGCCGTCGACGTACCGCTCGACGACCGTCGCCGCGCTCTCGGCGTCGCAAGGCAGGTCGTCCTCGCAAGGTGCGAGACGCTCGGCCAGCGGCGCGTCCGTGTCGTCGACGGCGGCGACCCCGCGCTCGCGCTGCTCGTCGACGACCTCGATGCCGGCGGCGATGTCCGACAGCGTCACGGCCTTGCCTTCGCGCTGCATCGCCGTTAAATCTAGCGGACGACCGCGGCGTCGTGGGAGTCGTCGAGAGCCTACTCTGCGTCGTCGCCGCGGCGCCGCCGGAGCCACGCCACGCCTCCGGCGACGCCCGCCAGCGCGCCGAGCAGGCCGGGGCCGGGAGAGCCACCGCCGGAGGAGTCGTCGTCGCTCGCCGTCGTGCCGTCGCCGTCGGTGCCGTCCGGCGTGACTTCGGTCGTCGGCGCGGCCGTGTCGCCGGGGGTCGACCCAACGGCCGTCGTGGTCGCAGGGCGCTGAGTCGAGCCCTCGGCGGGGGCCGTCGTGGTCGCAGGACGCTGAGTCGAGCCCTCGGCGGGGGCCGTCGTGGTCGCAGGGCGCTGGGTCGACGTCGCGGGCGGGGCAGTCGTGGTTCCGTCGCTCGGTGTGGTCGTCTCCCCGCCGCCGGCCTCCGGATAGCTCCCGGGGGCCGCCCACTCGACGTTGTTCGGGGGGCTCGCCATCCGACCGCCGGCGTCGTCGGGGAACGTCAGCAGCTCCTCGCGGTAGTCGCCGCCGAAGCTCGACGCGACGAAGAACCCGTCCTCGACCGCCAGCTGGGCCGTCCAGAACGAGCGCTCGTCGGTGTCGGCCCACCAGGCGATCCGCTCGGGGTTCGTGGGGTCGGAGATGTCGTGGATCGTCACGCCGCCCTGGTACCAGGAGGCGTACAGGCGGTCGCCGTGGATGTCGAAGTTGTGCGAGGTGGTCTCGGTCGCCCCGGAGCGCAACGAGTTGTTGTCCGAGGCGGGGGCGTCGACGTGCGCGAGCCGCTGGGGGTCGCTCTTGTCGCTGATGTCGTAGATGGTGATGCCCGAGGGGCCGCCGGACCCGTCGTTCTCGATGTCCCAGGACTCGCCACCCTCGGCCATGATCTGTGCGTCTTCGTCGACGGTGACGTAGTGGTCGTTGCCCGGCGGTTCGAGGTACGTCCGCCGACTCTCGATCTCGCGCAGCTCCTCGATGCCGTAGTCGCCGACTCGGGAGACGAACGTCATGTTCGCCGGGTCGCTCTTGTCGAGGACGAACGTGCCCGCGTCCCAGTAGGCGGCGTACACGTAGTCGCCGTGGGCGTACACGTCGTGAATGGAGGTGTTCGGCGGGTCGGCCCAGGCGTCGTCCCAGTCGCCGGGCTGCCAGGTGCCCAGCGTCTCGAACGGCGGCTCGGAGACGTCGACGGCGACGACCTTCCGACCGTCGCTGGCGTTGCCGGTGAGGTAGGCGACGCCGTCGTGGAGGTCGCAGTTGTGGATGCCGTGGTCGGGGGTCGCGAACCAGTCGCCGACGCGGGTGGGAGCGGTCGGATCGCTCACGTCGTACAGGTAGAACCCCCTCGGCGGGGCGGCCTGCGCGGCGCTGGCCACGAGCAGCTGGCCGGCGTCGTACTTCACGTCCCACACCTGGACGAGGTCGTCGCCGGCGTCGTCGCTGAGGTTCTGCTCGGCCTGGGCGATGTTCGGGTCGGTCGGGTCGGAGACGTCGACGGTGACGAAGCCGGTGCCGGTGGCGACGAAGACGTTGTCGCCGTCGGGGCCGACGACGGCCTCCTTGGCGCCGTTGACGTCGGCGCTGCCGAGCGGTTCGAACGTCGCGGGCGGCGCGGCGGTCCGCGCGCGGTCGGTGGCCTGTTCGCGGCTGCCGGCGGTCGCTGCGCCGACCAGCGGCAGCGAGACGGCCGCTGCGCCGGTCCGGAGGAGGTCGCGGCGTCGCAGGCGGGGGTCTGTCTCGGTCACTTCTCGACGGTCCGGCCACGACGGCAAAAACGTACTGGCGCCGGCAGTCACTCGCGGTCGTCCCGGCGCCGCCGGAGCCACCCCACGCCTCCGGCGACGCCCGCCAGCGCGCCGAGCAGGCCGGGGCCGGCCGATCCGCTCTCGGCGGTCCCCGTGTCCGTGCTCGACGCCGCTCGCCCGGTCGTCGGGGTCGTGGCGTCGCCGTCCACGCGTGCGGTCGCGGTTCCGGTTTCGCCCCGGTTGCCCCGACCGTCGATCCGCAACGTCGGCGGCCGGGACCCGTCCGCGACGTGGTGGTGGCCCAGCGTCCCCAGGCGGACCCGCGAGCCCTCGCTGTGTCCCCGTTCTCCGGCGTCGAGGGCGTACAGTCGCCCGTCGTTGGTGCCGGTGAACACGACGCCGTCGACGACCGTCGGCGACGCCAGCGCCTCGTGGCCGGTGTCGAACCGCCAGCGAACGGCGCCGTCGTCGGTCGACAGGGCGTACACCCCGCCGTCGGCGCTCCCGACGTAGACCGTCTCGCCGACGACCGTCGGCGAGGCGAACACGTCGTTGCCCATCTCGGTTCGCCAGCGGCGCGTCCCGTCTGCGGCGTCGAGTGCGTACACCCGGTCGTCGTTGCTCCCCACGTACACCGTCCCGTCGTGGACTGTCGGCGACGACTGCACCGCCGCCCTGGCCGTGACCCGCCAGCGCTCGGCCCCGGTCGCGGCGTCGAGTGCGACCACGACGCCGGCGTCGCTCCCGGCGTACACCCGGCCGTCCCCGACCGTCGGCGCAGACTGGACCGCGGCGCCGAGCGTCGCCGTCCACTCCCGGACCCCCGTCGCGGCGTCGACGGCGTGGACGGCGCCGGCGCTGGTGCCGAACACCGCCGTCCCGTCGTGGACCGTCGTCGAGGCGACGATGCGGCGCCCGGCCGTGACCGTCCAGCGCGGGTCGCCGCTCGCCGCCGCCAGCGCGTACTCGACGCCGTCGTCGTCGCCGACGAACACCAGTCCGTCGCTGACCGTCGGGGAAGTCCTGACGGTCGTCCCGAGGCGGAAGCGCCACAGCGAGGTGCCGCGGTCGGCGTCCAGCGCGTGGACCGCGCCAGTTCCGGCCCGGCCGTCCGTCGTCGCCACGTAGACGACGCCGTCGCGCACCGTCGCCGCGGCGGGCATCGCTCCGTCGAGGTCTCGGGACCACCGGACGTCGCCGGTCTCCGCGTCGAGAGCCAGCACGCGACCGCGCTGCAGCCCCGGGAACGACGCCGTCCCGGCGTAGACGGTCCGGCCGACGACGGTCGGTGAGGCCGTCGCGGGCAGGTTCGTGGCCGCCATCCACAGGCGGTCGCCCTCGGCAGTCGCCGCACCGGTTCCGCCGCCGACGGCCACCGCACCGACGCCGGCCAGCCCCGCGAGGAGACGGCGCCGGGACGGCCGAAGCATACCCCGCTCTGGGGAGTGTCGATGGAAAAGGGTACCGCCGGCCCGGCGGCGTCGAGGACGGTGCGTTCGGATCGCCGAGCAGCACGTACCGATAACCGGTACCTTCTCCGGGCGGCTCCGGCCGGTCGACCCCCTGGCCGAGCCCGGTTTAAATACTCGTTCCGGGCCAACGTTCGGGTATGAGCACGACCGTCCAGTGCTGTCCGGAGTGCGAGGGGCGACTGACCGCAAGCGACGGCGAGACCGTCTGTGCCGACTGCGGCCTCGTGGTCGGGTCCGACCGCATCGACCGCGGCCCCGAGTGGCGCCGCTGTGACGACGATGCCGTCGACCGCAAGCGCACCGGCGCTCCCCGGACGCGCACCCGCCACGACCGCGGGCTGTCGACCCAGATCGGGCACGGCGACGGCGCGAGCACCTACGCCAGCGGACGCAAGCGCCGGCAGATCGCCCGGATGCGCCGCGAGCACAGCAGGGCCCAGATCGCGTCGAAAGCCGAGCGCAACCAGGTGTACGCCTTCGCGGAGATTCGCCGGCTCACCAGCGATCTCTCCTTGCCCCGGCGCGTTCAGGAGGCCGCCTGCTCGCTGTTCGAGTCCGCCCAGTCGGAGGACCTGCTCAGGGGGCGGTCGCTGGAGGGCTTTGCCGCCGCGGCGGTGTACGCCGCCTGCCGGACCGCGACCGTCTCGCGGACCCGCGGCGAAGTGACCGACGCCGCCCGCGCCGACGACGGCGAACTGTCGGCGGCTTACGACGCGATGAACGCGGACCTGGGGCTGCCGACGGGACCGATCGACCCCCGCGAGTACCTGCCGCGGTTCGCCAGCCGACTGGAGCTGTCGGGCGCCGTCGAGCGACGGGCGACCGACCTCGCCGAACGCGGGGCCGACGCGGGACTGGTCACGGGGCGAGACCCCAGCGGGTTCGCGGCGGCCTGCCTGTACACCGCCGCCGGCGCCGAGGGGGCCGACTGCACGCAGGCCGAGGCCGCCGAGGTCGCCGACGTCGCGCCGGTGACCATCCGGTCGGCGTACCACGACCTGCTCGAACTGGAGGCGTAGGAGGTCGCGTCCGGAGTCGACTCAGCGCGGCGATTCGGGGAGTTCCGCGGCCAGCTCGCGGTAGGCGGCGGTCGCCGCGGCGTCCGGGGCGACGGCACGGACGGGCACCCCCGAGGCCTGCGCGCCGGCGACCCGCTCGGAGTCGGGGACCGTCACGACCGGCGCGCCCAGCGCGCGGCGGACTCGCTCGACCGGCGGGTCCGGCCCCGCGCGGTTCAGCGCCGCCGCGGCCACGCCGGCGTCGAGTTCCCTGGCGAGCGCGCGGGTCCGCAGGACGTCCGGCAGCGCGACGGCGTCCGGCGTCGTGACCAGCACGCAGGCGTCGGCGGCCAGCAGCGGCATCCCAGCGTCGGCGCTCAGCCCCGCGGGGCAGTCCACGACGACGGGGTCGTAGGCCCGCTCGACGGCCGCCAGGGCGTCGGTCAGCCGCCGCGGGTCGGCGGCGCGGGCCCCCGCGAGGCTCCGGCCGCAGGGCAGCACGTCGACCGGTCCGGTCTCGTCGATGGCCTCGACGGGGTCCGCGCGGTCGGCCAGGACGTCGTGGAGGTCCGGGCCGCGCTCGCCCGGGAGGTTCGCCATCCCGAGGTCCGCGTCGACGACCACCCCGTCGCAGGTCGCGGCGAGGTTCAGCGCCGTCGTGGACTTGCCGACCCCGCCCTTGCCCGCGGCCACGGCGACGATCACGACAGGGCCTCCAGGGCAGACCGGGGCAGCGTCGCCGCCTCGGCGCGCTCGGCCAGCGCCTCCGCGCGGCGCGCGACCGCCCGGAGTCGCCGGGCCTCCGCCGAGAGTCTCTCCGCCTCCGCGACCAGTGCGTCGCGACCGCCAGTCGCCGCCAGCGCCGCCGTCGCCGTCGACAGCGGCGCCGCCGGGTGAACGCGCTCGACGCGGTCGCAGCGCCGCTCGACCGCCTCGAACCACGCCGCGACCGGTTGGGGGAGGTCCGGCGGCACGGCTTCCGCTCCGTCCTCGGCGGCGGTCTCGTCACCGTCGGGCGCCGTCGGCGTCGGGTCCTCGGCCCACTCCCAGTCCACGGGGTCGCCCCCGGTCGCCGCGGCGGCGTCGTCGGTCCCGATTTGGTCCCCGGACGGCGGCGTCTCGGGGTCCACGGGAACCGCGTCCCGCGGCGGCGCGCCACTGCCGAGCGTCCGCACGACCGCGTCGGCGTCGGGGTCGTCGAACGCGCGCTCCGGGCCGTCGGCGGCCGTCCGGTCGACCACCTCGACGGGCGGGTCCGGCGGCTGCTCCTCGGTCGCGAACCCCACCCCGCGACGGCCGCCGGCGGGGACGCGGACGGTCACTGTCCGGTCGCTCCAGCCCGCCTCGGGGACGCCGCGGCGCCGCGGCGGCATGACCGGCGTCGCCGCTCGCAGGTCGACGGCGAGCGCCGCGTCGGCGTCGTTCTCGACTCGCACCGACACCAGCCACGCCGGCTCGGTCTCCCGAACCGTGGACTCGACGGAGAGCACGCCGACCCTGGCCGCCCGTTCGGTCTTAAACTCTGAGGACGGGAGCGTCGAGCCACGCGGCCGCGCTCGCGGCGTCGGCGAAGCAGTCGGCCGCGAGGACGACCGGCGCGGTCGGGCGCCCGTGGCGGTAGGCGGCCAGTTCCGCCGCGACGGGGTCGCTCGGGAGGCCGTCGGCGGCGGCGGGGACCGTCGCCAGCGTGGCGACGAATCCCGCCAGGGCGCGGTCGGCCAGCGCAGCGCGAGCCTCCCGGCGGCGGTTCGCGAGCCTGTCTTCGAGTTCGAGGCGGCGCTCGCGCAGGTCCCGGGCCTCGCGGGCCGCCTCCCGGGCGCGGTCGAGGCGCTGGCGGGCGGCGACCCGTTCGGTCTCGGCGTCGACGAGGCGGTCGGTCGCCTCGTCGAGGTCCGCCGCCAGCGTCGCGGTGTCGCCGCCGCGCTCGCGACGCTCCTGCAGGCGGCCGCGCAGTTCCGCAACGCGCTCGCGCAGGCGGTCGGTCTCGGCGGTCGTCTCGGCGAGACGCCGGCGCATGGCCCGCCGGTCGACCGTCGGTGGATCGACCGCGGCCAGCCGGTCCCGAACCTCGGCGATTGCGTCGTCCTGTGGCGCGTCGTGGCCGCGGCTCCGGGCGACCGCCGCGAGCACGCCCCGGTCGGCGCCGCGGGACCCGTCGACCGGTCCCAGGGTCTCGACGAGCGGGCCTGGCTCGGGGGCGTCGATTCGGAGCCCGTCGGGCCCGGAGCGCTCGGGGTCCAGCGCGGCCAGCGCGTCGTCGGCGGCGACCCGCGTCTCTCGGAAGTCGACCGCTGGCCCCTGAAACCGTCGGCCGTCGAGGACGACCCGGACTGACGACGCGGCGGTCTCCGTGACGACGGCGCTCACAGCTCTCGCTCCCGCATCGTCTCGGGGTCCGGGTGGTCGGTGCCGGCGGCGAACGCCGAGTACGGCGTGCTCGGGTGTTCGCGGTCGGCGTACGCGCGGGCGGCCTCCCTGACGCCCTCTGGCACCGCCTCGAACTCGTTGAACGGCTCCGTGCGCTCGACCTGCACGTCGTCGCCGCACTCGGCGCGCAGGCGGACCGCGAGGAAGGCCGACAGCTCCGTCGGCGCCAGCAGCGCGGCTCGGCCGAACCGCCGGACGACGACGTCCTCGTGAGTCCGGCAGGCGTTTCGCAACCGTTCCCGGGCGCGCCGGGAGTAGGTGACGAGCAGCAACACGGCGGCGGCTCGGCACCCTGATTTCAAAAGTCTTCGGAACGGAATCAACTGTCGGGCAGGCGCTCGACGCCGATGGGGTCGCACTCGGCCAGTTCCGCGGCCCGCTGGCGGGCGGCCCGCGGGGAGTCGGCGACGACGACCGGCGCCGGTTCGTCCGCCGCGGCGGGTTCGACGCGGTAGGCCGCCAGGTCGTCCTCACTGAACTCGGTGGCGTAGGTCCGCAGCGTCGCCAGCACGCGCCGTTCGGTGTCGCCCAGCGACGCCTCGCCGGCCTCGAACGCCGACAGCGCCTCCTCGACGTTGCGCAGCGCGGAGATGCGATCCATCCGCCCGGAGTCTCGCCCGGCGACGAAATGAGCGTGACGGTGTCGCGCCGCCGGCGTCGACGGGGCCGCGGAGTCGCGAGCCACGGTAGACTCAGAGGATCGCGATCGCGATCCTCGTCGCCGCCGCGGGCGGCGAGTAGACCACGGCCTGTGGCGCCGCGCCGTCGGGGAGGTCGACCGGGAGCGACTCGCCGGGGGGCAGCATCCCGTCACCCAGCGACAGCGACTCGTCGCCGACGGGCACCGACACCTGCGCCAGCGGCAGCGGGTCGCCCGCGAAGTGCTCCAGCGTGAGCGTCCCCGACTCGACCGTCGCGTCGGCGGCGACCAGCGGTGGGTCTCGGCCGCCGCCCGAGTCGGCGATCGGTTCCTGCACGGCCACGTCGACGACCCGGTCGGCCCGTCGGACGGCGAGTTCGCCTTCGTCGGTGTCGCCGAGGGCGGCGGCACGGACTTCGGGGTCGTCGTAGGCTGCCCGCACCGTCTCCGGCCCCGCGGGTCCGTCCGCCGTCGTCCAGAGCCAGTACCGGTCGACGAGTTCGTTCCCGGCGACGGACCGTCCGTAGCCCACGCGGACGCTCGCGGCGACGTCGTCGGGCACGGCGCTCCCGCCGGGGAGCACGTCGTCGGCACCCTCGCCGGCGGCGATCCGCGGCGGGTCGATCCACACGCTCAGCGGCCACCCTACCTCGTCCGTGTACCGCTCGTAGGTCGCCGACTCCTCGTGGCGGCGTAACTGGTCGCCGGCGGCCGTGGCAAACAGCGGGACCGTCTCGTCGACGAAGGCTCGCGCGGGGTCGTCCGCGTCCTGCCTGGCGGGCCCGGCGACGACGCCCGCGTCGCCGACGGCGACGAACCGCGTCCCGCCCGACCTGCCCCAGCGGTAGTAGTCGACTCCCTCCGCGGTTTCGAACCGCTGGTACGGCGTCGTCGTCAGTCGCTCCGTCACGTCGGCGCGCTCGAAGGAGCCGACGTACGCCGCGCCCCGCCCGGCGATGCCACCGATCACGCCGTTCAGTTCCTCGTACTCGACACCGACGTAGCCGTAGACCGCCGCCCAGATCGTGCGGGTCTCGTACTCGCTCGCCGGGAGGTCCGATCGGAAATCCCGGGCGTAGGCGACGTTGTATGCGATGCTCTGGACACCCTGGCGGTCGCCCGTTCCGGGCTGCCACCGACGGTAGGTCGGGTCGCCGGCCGTCACCGAGAGGTACCGGAACAGGTCGTCGTTCGGACGTTCGGTCGTCGCGACGCCGTCGCTGGGTCCGGTGTCGTCGGCCGGGTCGGCCGTGGTGGCACGACCGTCCGCGTCGTCGTTCTTCGGCCCCCATCTGAACGAACACCCTGCGAGACCGACCGCGACGGGCACGCTGCCGGCCAGCAGGCGGCGCCTGGATACGCGCCGTGTCATGTCGGGGTCCTGTTGCTCTCTCCTCAATAGATTACCGATGGCTGCGGTGAGCGACCTGGGCGAGGCGCTTCCAGGCCGTTCGCTCGGGTCGTCGGCGCATCGAAACGAGCGTGACGAGTCGGTCGTCAGAACTCGCCCGCGACGATGTCGCCCACCCGCTCGCGGTCGAACAGCGTCTCGTCGACGTCGTACACCTGGCGGGCGGCGCGCTCGGTGACGACGAGGTTCGTGATCGGACCCTGGTACAGCGGCCCGCCGCGGTAGACGTTTCCGTTCTGGACGGCGCTGAGCTCGCTGGCGACGTCGTGGGTCTGCATGAACGCGACGACGGTGTCCTCGAACGCCGCCCGCGTCTTGGCCTCCTGGCCCCGGAGCATGAGATGGGGCGGGTCGATGTCGAGCAACGTCTCCAGGTCGATCCGCCCGCGGGTCTCGTGGAAGTCCTGGACGTCGGTCTCGGCCAGCGCGTCCCGGACGCCCAGGTCGCGCCACTGCTTGAAACTCGTTCCGTCGCCGATCAGGTACGGGGAGAACACCTCCGGCTTGTCGCCGGCCGCCCAGGCCACCGCGATAGCGGGGCGATCGTCCGCCGCGGGGACGATGTCGTCGAGAGTGGCCTGGAACTCATCGTGGAGCGCGGCGAACGCCTCGAAGCGCTCCCGTTCGCGGAACAGCTCGGCGAGTCGTTCGAACGCCTCGTACAGCGAGTAGTAGCTGTAGTCCTCGTGCCAGTCGTAGCCCGTCGAGAAGATGCTGTTGCCGAAGAAGGGGGCGATCTGGTTCTCGATCTCCTCGACGTCCTCGGCGCCCATCTGGAAGCGGTTCTGCAGGAAGTTCGGGTCCATGACGTGGACGTCGCCGTCCAGCGCGTAGAACCGCTCCTTGCTGATCCCGTCCTGGTAGAGCGCCGTCATGGCGTCGGTGTCGACGGAGACGCCCGGAATCTCCTCGTAGTACCGGGTGTGGTACCGCGAGGGGAGCCAGACGCCCTTCGGCGGGTCCTGGCCCAGCGCGATCCCCATGTCGGCCCAGCTGCCGTTGTTCGCGACCCAGGTGTCCGGTGGTGTGTCGAACGTGACGGTCCCGACGGGTTCCATCTCGACGTCGTAGGGGCCGCTCGGGGTCGCGGTGCCCGCCGAGCCGTCGGAGCTCCCGGTGTCCGTCGCCCCGGGCTCGTCGGTCTCGGTGTTGCCTTCGATGTCGCTGGAGCTGGTACAGCCCGCGAACACCCCGGCGCTCGCCAGTCCGGCGGTACGCAGTACGTCGCGTCGTGTCGGTCGTCCGTCTTCCATGTTTTTTAGGCGTACCTAAAAATTACATAACCCTTCCGGAACGGCCTGGCTCAGGGACGGTCGTCTGCCAGTGCCCGTCGGGGGGTGATCCGGAGTTCCGGGTCGTGGCTGACGTCGGCCTCGACGCCGAACACGTCTGCGAGGAGCTGTTCGGTCACGACCTCTCCCGGCGGCCCCCAGTCGTACAGCGTTCCGTCACGGAGCGCGACCAGGTAGTCGGCGAAGCGGACGGCCTGTTCGATGTCGTGGAGGACGACGGCGACCGTCGTGCCCTCCCGCTCGTTGAGCCCGCTGATCGTCTCCAGGACGGTGAACTGGTTGTGCAGATCGAGGAAGGTCGTCGGTTCGTCGAGCAACAGGATGTCCGTCTCTTGGGCCAGGACCATCGCGATCCAGGCCAGCTGGCGTTGCCCGCCGGACAGTTGGGCCAGTTCGGCGTCCCGGAGATGCTCGACCCGGGCGAGTTCCAGCGCGCGGTCGACGGCCTCGTGGTCCGCCTGGTCGACCCGTTCGAACACGCCACGGTGGGGGTACCGGCCGTGGTACGCCAGGTCCTCGACGGTGATCGATCCCGGCGACTCCCGTTCCTGCGAGAGTGCCCCCAGCCGTTTCGCGAGTTCGGTCCGGTCGTACGACTCGATCGCTCTCCCGTCGAGTGTGACCGTGCCGCTCGCAGGGTCGAGCTGGTCGGACAGCGCCTTCAGCAGCGTCGACTTGCCGCTGCCGTTGGGCCCGACCAGCGCGGTCACGGCGCCCTCGGGAACGTCCAGCCGGGCACACTCCACGACCGGCTCCGTCGAGGTTGGGTATCGCAGCTCCAGCTCCTCGCCGACGAGTGCGCTCTCGACGGCCACGCCGTCGGAGTCGGTGAGCCGGTCGCGCTGGACGCGTTCCCGTTCGCTCATCAGAGTTCACCCATGGCGTCCTGCCGTCGCATCAGATAGAGGAAGTACGGGCCACCGATCAGGCCGGTGACGACGCCGACCGGAACCTGAATCGGGCGCAGCGCCAGCCGTGCGACGGCGTCCGCAGAAACCATGAGCGCGGGCCCGACGAACACGCAGCCGATCAGCAGCCGGCGGTAGTCGCTCCCGAGGATCGTCCGGACGATGTGCGGGACGACGAGGCCGACGAAACTGACGATGCCGGCGACCGCGATGGCGGCACTCGCCGCGAGGATGGCGACGCTCGCCATGCCGAAGCGGACGGCCTCGACGCGCATCCCGAGGGACTTGGCGGTTCGTTCCCCGAGCAACAGCAGGTTCAGCTGCCGCGCGCCGAGCAGCGCGAGGCCGACCGAGAGGACGCTCGGGATCAGCGCGATGCGGACGTCCCCCCAGTCGGCGCCGGCCAGCGAGCCGCTCGTCCAGGCGATGGCCGATCGAACTGCCCCGATGTCCTCGGCGAGGTAGAACAGTCCCTGCTGGAGCGAGTGGAAGATCATGCTCACCACGACGCCGGCCAGCACCAGGCGGACGGGGCTCGTGCCGCCCTTCCAGGCGATGGCGTACACGAGGAGGAACGCCACCGTGCCGCCCAGCGCGGCGAACAGCGGCAGGAACGGTGCCAGCCCGGTGAACACGACGAGCGTCAGCAACACGGCGAAGCCCGCCCCGGAACTGACCCCGAGGACGAACGGACTCGCGAGTTCGTTCCTGGTCACGGCCTGGAAGACGGCCCCCGACACCGAGAGCGTGGCCCCGGCCAGAACGGCGACGACGACCCGCGGCACACGGAGGTTCCAGACGACGAGGTATCGGCGGCTCATCCGCGGGAGTTCGGCGTCGAGCAGGAACGCCCGCCACACCTCCGGGTTGAGCAGCATCGCCGGGTCCAGCAGGATGTGCAGCGCCTCGCCGAACGTCGTCGGGTAGGACCCGAACGCCACTTGCACGAGCCCGGCGGCGACGGTCACGACGGCGCTCACCAGACACAGCGACACCAGACGACCGGTCACCAGGCTGCGACCGCGGCCGGTCGTCGTCGTCGCGTCGGCCCGAGGCGACTCTCCCATTCTTGTTTTAGGTATGCCTAATTCTTCGTTTATTCATTTCGGTTCGGAGAGACCGAGCCTCGACGCCTTGGTGACGACGGCTACCCCTTGGCGATGATCGTCGTCACGTCGGCCGCGGGCGGCGAGTAGACGACGGCCTGTGGCGCCGCTCCGTCGGGGAGGTCCACCGACGCGGATTCGCCGGGGCGCAGCTCACCCGCGCCCAGCGACAGCGACTCGTCGCCGACCGGCACCGTCACCTGGCCCAGGGGCAGGGGGTCGCCGCCGTGGTGCTCCAGCGTGAGCGTCCCACCGTCGACAGTCGCCTCGACGGCGACCAGCGGTGGGTCTGTGCCGCCGCCGGGGTCGGTCACCCGATCGAGGACCGCCACCTCGACCACTCGCCCGTCGGCACGGACTGCCACTTCGTCGCCGCCGGTGGTCGTCAGCACCGCCCGGCGCACGACTGGGTTCTCGTAGGCTGCCCGAACGTCCGCTGGGCTGGCCGGCCCGTCGTCGGTCGTCCACAGCCAGTAGCGATCGACGACCGCGCCGTCGGCGACGTGGCCGGCGACCCCGGTCCGGACGCTCTCTCCGACGTCCTCGGGCACGGCTTCGCCGCCCGGCGGGAAGTCGTTGGTCGCCACTCCGCCAGACTGTGCTGCCACCGGCTCGTCGACCCACGCGTACAGCGGCCAGCCGACGGCGTCGGTGTAGCGGGCGTACAGCTCTGACTCCTCGTGGAGGCGCGGGCGCTCGCCCGCAGCCGTCGCGAACAGCGACGTCGTCTCGGCGACGAACGTCCCTGCGGGATCGTCCTCGGTGGCCCACGCCGGCCCAGCGACCACCGCCGCGTCGCTCACGCCGACGAACGTCGTTGCCCCGGTCCGGTCCCAGCGGTAGTAGTCGACGCCGTCGGTGCGCTCGAACTGCTCGTAGGGCAGCCCCGCGAGACGCTCGGTCACGTCGTCGCGGCCGAACGAGCCGAGGTAGACGGCCGCCCGCGAGCGCAGACCCTGCATCATCCCGTCGAGTTCGTCGAACGCCACGCCGACGTAGCCGTTGAACATCGCCCACCCGGCCCGGCGCTCGTAGATTCCTGCCGGGAGCGCGTCGCGGCGGCCCCTGACCCGCCCGATGTTGTACGCGGCGTCCTGTAACCCCGCGACGTCGCCGGTCCCGGGTTGCCAGCGACGGTAGGTGGGGTCGTCGGCCGACAACTCCGGAAACGACGCCGTCCCCGGCCGGGCGGTGGTCGTCTCGCTGCCGTCTGGTGCCCCGGTACCGCCAGCCATCGTGGGGTCGGTCTCGCCGCCGCCGCCACCGCCGCACCCCGCCAGCCCAACCGCAACGGGCACGCTGGCCGCGAGCACCCGCCGACGAGAGATGCGTCGTCTCATGCTCGGCCCGTCTCGGTCGGCACGCAAGAGCGCTGTGGCGACGCCCGGGCTCGCGCGGTTCGCATCGCCCCCAGACGATCGCCCGCCGCTCACACCTCCGCGATTGCGGTCGTCACGTCGGCTGCAGGTGGCGAGTAGACGATGGCCTGTGGCTCCGCCCCATCGGGGAGGTCCACCGACACCGACTCGCCGGGGCGCAGTTCGCCCTCGCCCAGCGACAGCGACTCGGCGGTGCCCGGCACCGACAGCCGCGCCAGCGGCAGGCGGTCGCCGCCGAAGTGCTCGAGGGTCAGCGTCCCGGCGTCGACGGTCGCCTCGACGGCGACCAGCGGCGGGTCGGCGCCGCCACCCGCCTCGGAGACTGGGCTAACGAGCGCCAGTTCGACCACCCAGCCGTCGCGGCGCACTGCGAGGTCGCTGTTGCCGGCCTGTTCCAGGGCCGCGCGGCGGACCTCGGGGTCGTCGAAGGTTGCCCGGATGTCTGCGGGGGCCGCCGGCCCGTCCTCGGTCGTCCACAGCCAGTACCGCTCGACGACGGCGCCGTCGGCGAGGTACTGCCCGAACCCGACACGGACGCTCTCGGCGATGTCGTCGGAGACGACGTCGACGCCCGGGAACGCCTGGGTGACGCTGGCGCCGGCGCTCCGGGCGGGCCGCGGCGGCGTGGCCTGCGCGACCAGCGGCCAGCCGACGGCGTCGGTGTACCGCGCGTACAGCTCGGACTCCTCGTGGAGCCGCGGGCGCTCGCCCGTCCCCGTTGCGTACAGCGGTGTCGTCTCCGCGACGAAGGTCTCCGCAGGATCGTCCACGTCGGACCGCGTCCCCCCGGCGAGCACCGCCGCGTCGCTCACGCCGACGACCCTCGTCCCCCTGGTCTGGTCCCAGCGGTAGTAGTCGACGCCGTCGGTGCGGTCGAACTGCTCGTAGGGGAGCCCCTCGAGACGCTCGGTCACGTCGCCGCGGGCGAACGACCCGAGGTAGATAGCCGCGGCGGAGCTCAGCCCGAAGATCATCCCGTCGAGTTCGTCGAACTCCACGCCGACGTAGCCGTTGAACATCGCCCACCCCACCTGGTTCTCGTAGGTCGCCGCCGGGAGCGCGTCGCGGCGGGCTCTGGTTCGCCCGAGGTTGTACGCGGCGTCCTGTAACCCTGCGATGTCGCCGGTCCCGGGCTGCCACCGTCGGTACGCCGGCTCACCCGCAGACAGTTCGGGGAACGCTGCCAGCTCCGGGCCCGTCGCCGTCGTCGTCCCGTCGTCGGTCCCGGTCGTCCCGACCGTGGTGGTGCCGTCCGCGTTCGCCGCCGGGTCGCCGTCGCCGCCGTCGTCACCGTCTCCGTCCCCGCCGCCACTACAGCCCGCCAGCCCCATCGCAACGGGGACGCTGGCGGCGAGCACGCGTCGACGAGAGATGCGTCGTGTCACGCGAAGCCGGTCACGGGCGACACGGAAGAGCGCTGTGGCGGCGCCCTACAGGCCCAGGTCCAGCAGATGGTTCGCGGCCAGCGCGACCAGCGCACAGCACAGCAACCCGACGACGACGCCGAAGCCGATGGTCCACCCGACGGCCTCGGCCAGCGCCCCGACGACCACGCTGCCCGGCGCCGCCAGAAACATGTACGTCGTCCGCGCCAACCCGAAGCCGTAGCCGCGCTCGGCCTCGGAGAACTGGTCGACGAACCTGGCTTGCAGGACGCCCGGCCAGGCGATGCCGACCCCGAGCGTCCCCACGCCGGCGACGGTGCCGACGGTGCCGGGCACCACCAGCAGCACCGTCAGGCCGCTCGCGGCGACGACGACGCTGGCCGCCAGCGCGAGGTCCCGCGAGACCGCGTCCGACACCCGACCGGCGATCGGCTGGGCGACCGCCGACAGCGCGAACACCGCGCCGAAGGCGACGCCGGCGGTCCCCTCGTCGAGGCCGCGAAACTGGACCAGAAAGGTCGGGAGGAACGACGACACCGCCTGGAACGTGAACGAGACGACGACCGCCAGCACGGTGGTGTAGGCGACGCCGGGCCTGCCCAACAGCCCCCGGATTCGCCCGAGGTCCAGCGCCGCGGCGAACCGCCGGTCCGGACGCGCCGGCTCCAGCCGCGGGACCAGCCACAGCGTCGCCAAAAGCAGCGGCGCGACCGCGACCGCACCCAGCCCCATCGCGACCCGCCAGCCGTACGCCGACCCCACGAACCCGGCCACTGCGGGGTAGGCGACGCCGGCCAGCGCGCCCGCCGCGGTGAGCCACCCCAGGGCGCCGCCGCGCTCGTCGAACAGCCGCGACAGCAGGGCGGTCGCCGGCGAGAAGAACAGCCCGGTACCGACCCCCAGAACGAGCACGAACAGCGCGTACACCGGGAACGTCGGCGCCAGCGCGAGCAGGGCCGTCCCGACGACGGTCCCGACCAGCCCCGCCACCAGCAGCCGTCGCTCGCCGTACCGGTCGGCCAGGACGCCGCTGGGGAACTGCGTCAGCGCGTACGTCGCCCACAGCCCCGTCAGCGCCAACCCCATCCACGACTCGGAGGTCGACAGGTCCGTCAGCACGAACGGCACCAGCGGCCCCAGCAGGAACCGCGCCCCCAGCTGGACGAAGTTCCCGCCGGAGACGACCGCGAGCGTCCGCCGCCGGTTGCCCGTCGCTTCAGACACGCTCGGTCGGTGGCGGCCCGCCCGGGTCAACTACAGCCCAGCGGTAACATTGGCCGACTGGGGGTCGGTGCCAGGTCACGCGCCGGCGCCCGCGGTTCGGGCGCCGCCGTCAGGTCGTTCGCAGGTGGTCGGTCGCCGGCTCGTACACCTCGCCTTTCTGCTTCAGTTTCTCGATCTCGTGTTCGGCCTTCGAGCCGTCCATCCCGATCTCGTCGGCCCGATCCATCACCACCTCGACCGGCGCGCCCTCCTCGTACTCCTCCTCGATCTCGCCGATGAGTTCCTTGAGGTTGCGGATGCGGTCCCGCTGGCTCTTGGAGGTGCCCGTCTCCACGACGTCGGCGTCGAACTGCCCCGTCTCCGGGTCGACGCCGATGTCCTGCAGGCACGACCGGACGATCTCGATCACCCGCTCGGCGTCGTCCTCACTGACGGTGTCGGCCAGGCGAACCCGCGCCGAGGCCTCCGCGAGTCGCACCAGCGCCTCCAGTTGCCGAGCGGTCACCGGCACCGGCGCGTCCTCCTCCAGCCCCTTCGAGCGCAGGTCGACGTAGAACTCCCGGATCGCCGCCCGGGCCTCGTCGGTCATCCGCGGGTGGCAGTTCTGCTTGGCGTAGGCGACGTACTTCCGCAGCAGTTCGGCGTCGATCTCCGGGTCGACCTGCTCGACGGCGTCGTCGACTTCCTCCCGGCTGACGTCCGGGCTCGTCATCTGCTCGTGCTGGGTGTTCAGCTCCCCCGCGTAGTTCGTCGTCAGGATGTGCTCGGCGAGGTTGCGGTCCTCCTCCTCGTCGGGCTCGTCCGTGACCGTGAAGATCAGGTCGAACCGCGAGATCAGCGCCGGTTCGAGGTCGATCTGCTCGCCGATCGGCTCGTACTGGTCGAACCGACCGTACTTCGGGTTCGCGGCGCCCAGCAGCGAACAGCGAGATTTCAGCGTCGCGTTGATCCCTGCCTTGGAAATGGAGATTTCTTGCTGCTCCAATGCCTGGTGCATAGCCGAGCGGTCCTCCGAGTTGTGGACGACCATCCCGTTGGCGAGGAAGTTGTGGGTCCCCTCGACGGTGAGGTCGTACACCGCCGGCTCCGAGCGCGTCTCGACGGCCGCGAGCAGGTCTCGAATCCGTTTGCGGACGGTATCGACCCGGTCGAGAGTCGTGTCACGTAGTTCGTCGAAGCGGTCGGTCTCGACGGTACCCGAGATCCACCGCGAGACGGTCGTCTGGTGGACGCCGATGTCGTCGGCGAGGTCGCTGTGGGAGATGTCGTACCGGTCCATCGTCGCCTGGAGCGCCTCCCAGTCGTCGACGTGCGGGGTCCGATCGAGGAGCGTTCGGGCCCGCTGGACTGCCTCGGCGCGGGGACATCCCACGATGTCGGCGAGCTCTCGCCGGAGCAACGTACGCTCGTCGGTCGGATCGGACGGCTCCCCGTTCCGGACTGCAGACACCTGTCGCCACTTCACGTCGCCCTCCACGAGTTGCCGGAGCGGTGTCAGATCGGTCTCCACGACCTCGGAGACGACATCGAGCAACCGCTCGCGCACGCGCTCCGCGAGCGGGTCGTCGTCGCCCCACAGTCGGGACACCGTCTGCTGGTTGTACCGCGTCCCCGTCGCGAGTTCGGACTGCGAGACGTGGTATCGGCTCTTCAGCGTGTCGAGGTGGTTCCACGAGGGGTTCTCCTCCGACCGGAGACGGTCTCGATCCGACCGCGCCCGCTCGCGTCGCGTCTCGAACGCGTCGAGTATCCGTTCCGCTCGGTGCAGCGACACGTTCGCGTCGCCGTTCTCGAAGTTGCAGTACGTCGCGTCGCCGATGCCACACTCCGCCTGGTGCAGTCGGAGCGACGTCCGGAGCTGTTCGAGGAGTTCGCCACAGTCGGGGAGCACGTCCAGAATCGTGCGGTCGCCGTCCACCGTCTCGCAGGTGGCTTCCAGTGCTCGTTGCTTCCGGTCGAGCGTGAACCCGATCTGGCGCTCGAACCGCCGAAGCGAGCCTGCGTCGGTGATCGCGAGGATGTACAGATCTCGCCCGTCGGTGCGCTCGTCATGCTGAATCTGACACGACACGCCGAACTCCAGCAGGAGCTGTTTCGCGCCCAGCAGGAGTTCCTCACTCGACGAGTGGATCTTGACCGCCCGCGAACCGACGCTGCCTTCGCTGTCGGCGAGGGCCCGCAGGAACGCGGCCTTGGCCTCGCGCGACGCCGTCGTCACCGCCCGAGGGAGTCGCTTGCCGTCGTACGTCTCCAGGTTCATCCCGGCCTCGACCACCGCGTCGGCGTACTCTCGGCCGTGCAGTCGCACGGTCTCGACGCCGTCGTCGCGCTGCTCGCTCGGTGGGCGGGTCGGCTCACCCTCGAAGGCACGACGACACGCCGTCTCGAAGTGCGAGAGCAACTGTTCCTCCTTGTTCGTGAAGCGGATGCCGTACACGCCCTCCTCGCGGTCGTCGTACAGGTTCCCGTCGCCAGCGAGGTACCCGAGGACCGCCGCCATCGCGGTGGTGTCGTCGGTTGGTTGGGTCGCGTCCGGGGATGTCGCGACAGCACCACCGTCGGTGGCACGGTCCGGAATCCGTCGCGGGACGTACACCCAGTCGCCGTCGCACAGTTCCGCGGCGGGGCGCTCCACACGCTCTCCGTCCTCCAGCACGAAGAACGGGTGGTCGTCGGTCGCCGTGAGTCGCTCGCCGGACGAGAGTTCGACCTTCGTCAGCGACTCGGGTGCCTCGTACTCGTGGACCGCCGTGACCGGTCTCGTGACGACGCTCCCGTCGTCGGTCATCGTCCAGATGTCCAGGTCGACGTCCCTGATCGTGCGTCCGTTCGGGAGCGGTTCGACGGTTCCCTCGTCGGTGGCCTCCGCTGCGACCTCCCGCATCCTGTCGATGCGGCCGTCGCCGAGGTGAACCAGCGTGTCGCCGGTCACACAGCGCATCTTGTCCAGTTCGTCGACCGCCGCGACGCCCTGGTCGGCGAGCACCAGGGCACCGGCCTCCAGAGTCCACTGCTGGCCCTCGCCGAAGTCGTCGCGGACGGCCGCTGCCGTGAGACCAGCGGACGACGATCCCTTCCCCGAGGTGTACACCGATCGCGGCGCGATGTTTTTGACGTAGGAGAGGAGCTGAGAGTTGTGCGAGACGATGCCGTTCGAGACGTAGGTGTGCGTGCCCTCGACTTCGAGGTCGTACACCCAGTCGTCGTCCGGCTTCACCGTCTCTATCGTCTCGATGCGATCCCACGACACGTCATTGGTCGCGAGCGACCGCAGCGCAGCGATGTCGTCGCTGACATGGAGTGCGTCGTCGATGTGATCACCGACCACCGCCGCTGCGTCTCTGACTCGCCCGCCGTCCGGCGCGACTTCGCCCTGCTCGTAGAGACTGATCGACCGCTGAGACACACCGATCCCGTCGGCTAGGTCCTTCTGCGAGAGGCCCAGTAACTCGCGTGCGTTCTCTACGGCGTCCCAGTCGCCGTTCTCGATGTTCGTGCGGAGTGTCTCCAGTTCCGCGAGGCGCCGTTCGAAGGTGGCAACGACTTTCCGCAGACTCTCCTGACTCGGGTTGCGGTCGCCTCGCTCGTAGTGTTGATACGTCGTGCGCGGAACTCCGCAGTCGTGCTGAGAGAGGCAGAGTCGTTCCCGGACGCGTCGAAGTTCGTCGCCGAGACCGGGAACTACGTCCACGTTCGTGTTGGTCTCACCGCTGTCGATCTCGGCTGCACTCTTCGTCTTGCGCTCCGTCACGAACCCGACCTTTCTGCAGTACCGGCGGAACTGATCGCCGCTGACTCTCAGACGGTAACTGCCGTTGTTTCGCTCGAACCGTTGTGAGGTGATTCCAAGAGAGAGCAGTAGGCTCTGCACGTCTCGCAGGAGTTCTTCGCTCGTCGAGGCTACGGTCAGCTCGCGCTGTGTGGTCGAGACGTGACACTCCGCGTCGACGTACGCGCGGAGGAACTCGGTCTTCGTCTCCGTGCTCGCACTCATCACAGCTTCGGGCACCCGCTGCTCGGCGGACGATTCGAGCAGTGCCGGTTCGAGGTTCTCGAGCCAACTGACGAACTCGGAACTCGAGCAGTAGATCTCCCGGGCTGTCTTGTCGTCGTGTGGCCCACGTTCGGTACAGTTCAGGCCGTACCGTTCGAGCGTGTTGGCGACATCGTCGAGGATTTCGCGATCGTTGTTGGTCAGGAACAGGTGGCCCGTGTTGTCCTCGCGCCGCTCGACGTACCCTTCCGCAACCACGTACCCGACGAGACGAGCGAGCTCCGGGGTCCACCTGTCTGGGGCATCGAAACGAACGGCGTTGTTCGATCTCGACAGTCTATAGGCGACATCCAACGCGTCGTCGCCCTCGCTCGGGAGTGTATTCGGCGTGGCGACGAACTGGCCCTCTTTGAGCGACTCCGCGGGAGTTGCCTCGGGTCCGCGACCGGTGTTGACGAACAGCGGGTGCGACGGTGTCACTTCGATCTCGGTCCCGCTCGCAGTCTGGATCCGGTACAGTTCCGACGGCGCTTCGCGCTTCCAGACCTTCGTCGCTGTCCGCTGTTCCAGTGTCTCGTCATCGGTCAGCGACGGCAGTTCGATGTCCGCGTGATCCCACACGCCGTCGTCGACCGGGTTCGGGTCGTCGAGATTCGACTCGACGAGTTCCCGGATCGGGTGTTCCGTCCCGTCGCTCAGCGCCACTCTCGTATCGCCCGAAACGCACTTTCCGGTACCCGGATCACCGATAAGGAGCATGTGGAGGTCTCCCCGGATGCGGGACTCGTCGGGGAGGTGTTTGGTGACCCCGGAGAACAGCTGCAGCACCATCGCGAGCTTCTCCTGATCGTAGCCGTAGATGGAGGGGGCGATGGAGCCAACCATCTTGTCGTGGATGTCCGGCTCCGTCGAGAGTTCGACGATCTCCTGCTTGTCGGCGTCGGTGATCTCCATGTCCTCGAACTGCTCGTCGTCGATCTCGACGGACATCCCCTGCATGTACACGTCGAACAGCGGGGACTTCTCCTGCTGGTTGCCCTGCTGTTCGAGGCGGAGGACGCCGGTGACGGAGACGTGGTCGCCGGGGGTGACCTCGCCGGTGACGTCGTCCTCGATGTGGACGTCCAGCGCCTGGGGGGTCTCGCCGCCGCGCAGGCCCTCGGGGGACTCTTGGACGCGCAGCTTCTGGGCGTCGACGAACTCCGACTGGTCGAAGTTGATCTGGAACGGGCCCTGCCGTTCGCAGCCCTGACACTCGTGGGGTTCCTGAAAGTCGCCGCCGCTTTGGGGGATGTGGGTGAGCGTCCCGCAGCGCTGGCACTCGAAGGCGGCCTGCTGAATCTTCGGTTGGACGTCGGTCGCCTTCCGGACGATGCCCGACACCGAGACGAGCGTGTTGACGTGTCGGGAGCGGATCGCGCGGATGTCGGTCGTCTCGGGCAGGCCGTGGATGCGGACGTGAGCCTGCCCGAGTTTCACGTCGATCGGCAGATCGTACAGCCGCAGGGCCTCCTCGGCGTACTCCTGGAGTTGCTCGGGTTGCGAGCGGTAGTCCTCCGCGAGGTCGGGGTCGAACCGGTAGAGGTCGCTCCAGTCGAGGTACAGCGACTTGCGCTCGTTGGGGTAGCCCCGGGCGAGTTCCTTGATGTCGTCGTCGTAGTAGTCTCTGAACAGTCGCTCGAACTCCTCGACGAGTTCGGCGTCGTCCGCGGTGGCCATTCGACCACCGTTAGCGCGGTCTCGCCTATGAAGGTTCGGACCTCTCGGTGAGGGGTGGTGTTCGGACGGGTGTCGAACTCTCGACGATAACGGCGTGACCGCCCCGGAAGCCCCCTCGGGCTCGCGGGCGCTGACTCGCTGCGGTCCTCGTCGCTCGCTACGCTCGCTCCTGCGGTCCTTACTTCGCCAGCCCCCGCGACCCCTCGGCCCCTTCCAGTCCCACCCCGCGGTGGGTCGTGCAGGCTACCTCCGCGTATCTGAACACCGCCTCTCGGCGTGACCGCGCATCGCTCGACCCCACCGTCCGAACGACTTTTAGGTCGGGGAGCCGTATCCGTGCTGTCAACGCGCATGAACGGCAACAATCCGTACGCCGGGGCACCCGGCGTGACCGACGCCGGCAAGCGGGCGAGCGCCGACCTCCCCGACCTCTCGACCGCCCAGAAGCGCACCCTCCGCCACGAGGTGTCCCGCGTCGCCGCCCAGACCCGCCAGTTCCTCCCCGACGAGTACGTCGTCGACGCCGACGTCCAGTCCGGCGTCTCCGGTCCCCGAGCGACCGTCGCCGTCCAGCCGCCGGTCGGCAGCCCGGTCAGCGCCGGGTTCACGCCCGACCAGGAGGCCATCGACGGCGGCGACCCGATCTCCCAGGAGGACCGCGAGGAGGTGGCCCGTGGACTGGCCGCCAGCGCCGCCTTGCAGGTGAAACAGGCCGTCGCCGACAGCCTCACGCCGACGGCTCGGTGACCGCGCCCTCCAGGGAGACCGCGAGACCGCCCTCCTCGCTCTCGTCGAGTGCCAGCGACCAGCCGTGGGCGCGCGCGAGCCACTCGGCGACGGTCAGCCCCAGCCCCGCCCTGCCGTCGGCGGTGGAGTAGCCGGCCTCGGTGGCCCGTTCGCGGCGGTCGGGGGCGATCCCACAGCCGTCGTCGGCGATCACGAGGCCCCGTTCCGTCGCAGCGACGCGCACCCGGTCGGCGCCGCCGTGGACGACGGCGTTGTCGAACAGGCGCTCGAACAGTTCCAGCAGGCGCTCCGGGTCGGCGGCGAGCGTTCCGTCGTCCACCGACAGCGTCGCCGCGTCGTCGCCGACCGCACGCCAGGCCTCGCGGGCGAGACTTGCCACCGGCACCGGGCCGGGGTCGTCGACGGGCCGTCCGGCGCGGGCGAGGGTCACCGCCGCGGTCGCGACGCCGTCGATGCGGTCGACGGCCGCCTCGACGGCGGCGAGGTGCTCGGAGTCGACCTCGCGGGCGACGACCTCCAGGTAGCCGTCGGCGATGGTCAGCGGGTTCGAGAGGTCGTGGTTGACGACGCTGGCGACGGTCTCGATCCGTTCGGCGGCGTATGCGCGGTCGCGCTCGGCGGCGGTCCGGTCGAGCGCGGCGCCGACGCGGTCGGCGGCGGCCGCGGCGACCGCCGGGGCGGGGGCCTCGCTGGTCCAGAGCCACAGCGTCCCGCGATCGGCCACCGGGGCGACCGCGGCGCGGTCGGCCGGGCCGGCGGCGACGGCGACGGTTGTCGGTTCGTCGACGGACGGCAGCGCGTCGCCGGCCGGGACCGGCCCGGCGGTCGCCGCGAGGTCGTCGCCGGTCGCCAGGGCTGCCGCCTCGGCGTCGAGGTGCTCGTAGAGGCCGTCGACGGCGGTCCGTGCCACCGCCGACGGCGTCTCGCAGTCGCGGAGGTCGTCACCGACCGACGTCAGCGCCGACAGCGACTCGTCCTCGCCGGAGTCCATCGTCAGATCGCGTCTACCCTGAACGCGGCGGGGGAAGTAGGTGGCGGCCAGCCACCGAACGCCATTTACCGACGGGTCGCCTTCGACCGGCCATGAGCGAACCGACCCCCGAGGTGTACGAGCGGGGCCGCGGGATGGACGCCCACAACCAGGTGATGCGCGAGGTGCGGGCCCGCAACGACGCCTCGTACGACCCCCACGAGCCGACGCGGGTGTGGCTCGACGAGGACAACACGCCCTCCGGGGTCGTCGACAGTCTGACGATCATCCTCAACACCGGCGGTTGTCGGTGGGCGCGCGCCGGCGGCTGCACGATGTGTGGGTACGTCGCCGAGAGCGTCGAGGGCGGCAGCGTCGCCCACGACGCGCTGCTGGACCAGATCGACGCCGCGCTGGCCCACGAGCGCGAGGAAGAGGCCGACGCCGACCTCGTGAAGATATACACGTCCGGCTCGTTCCTCGACGAGCGAGAAATCCCCGAGCGCACCCGCGAGGCGGTCGCCGAGACGTTCGCCGACCGGGACCGACTGGTCGTCGAGAGCCTGCCGGACTTCGTCGCTCGCGAGAAGCTCACGGAGTTCACCGACCGCGGCCTCGCCGTCGACGTCGCCGTGGGCCTGGAGACCGCGACCGACCGCGTGCGCCACGACTGCGTGAACAAGTACTTCGAGTTCGCCGAGTTCGAGGCCGCCTGCGAGACGGTCCGCGAGGTGGCCGAGGCGGCGTCGGTGCCCGCGGACGGCCCCGCTGCCGGCGTGAAGGCGTACCTCCTGATGAAGCCGCCGTTCCTCTCGGAGCCCGAGGCGCTGGCGGACATGAAGCGGTCCGTGCGCCGTTGCGGCGGCGTCGACGGCTGTCACACCGTCTCGATGAACCCCTGCAACGTCCAGCGCCACACGATGGTCGAGGAGCTGTACTTCGAGGACGGCTACCGACCGCCGTGGCTGTGGTCGGTCGCGGACGTGCTGGAATCGACCACCGCCGTCGACGCGATCGTCGTCTCCGACCCCGTCGGGCACGGCTCCGACCGCGGGCCGCACAACTGCGGCGACTGCGACGACCGCGTCCAGAAGGCCATCAAGGACTTCGACCTCCGACAGGACCCGTCGGTGTTCGAGCAGGTGTCCTGCGACTGCGAACTGACCTGGGAGACGGTGATCGAACGCGAGCGCAGTTACGGGATGGCGCTCTAGTCGGTCCGGGGCTGCTCGCTCTCCGGTTCCGCCTCGGCGGTCGGGAGCCGCAGGTCGACGACGGTCCCGCGGGGGTCCCGCGGCGAGAACGTCATCGACCCACCCGCGCGGGTGACGACCCAGTTGACCAGCCACAGCCCCAGTCCGCTGGCGTGGTTGAGTTGCGTTATCTCGCGGTCCTCGGTCACCAGTTCGCGCTCGGCGGCGGGGATGCCGGGGCCGTTGTCGGCGACGGTGACGGTCGTGTACTCGTCGTCGACGCTCACGGTGACGTCGATCTCGGGGTCGCGGTCGTTGTGGACCACGGCGTTCTCCAGAACGTGGTACAGCGCCGTCTCGAGCATCTCGTCGGCGGTGACGGTCGCGCGTTCGGGGGTGTCGAGGCGGACCGTGGCGTCGGGGTACTCCGACGTTAACGCGTCGCGGACCGCCCGCGTCGCGGTGACGGCGTCGACGGGTCTGACGGGCCCGCGCTCGCGGTCGAGGGTGCGCTCGACGGCGCGGGTCTTCTCGGCGGTCTCCAGCAGGTCGTTGGCGCGGTCGGTGATCGACCGGGCGAGTTCCCGTCGCGTCTCGTCGTCGACGGTCCCGTCGAGCGTCTCGGCGGCGCCCTTGATGATGTTCATCCCGTTGCGGAGGTCGTGTCTCAGGACGCGGTTGAGCACCTCGACGCGCTGCTGGCGCTGTTTGCGCTCGGTGATGTCCGTGTAGATGCCGAACGTGTGGTCGCTTCGCTCGTCCCGTTCGACGGGGACGACCGTCAGCAGGAACTCCCGGCGGCCGTCGGCGGTGTTGCGGGTCACCTCGCGCTCGACGACCGAGCCCTCCTCGGCGACGGCGCGACCGATCTCTCGGCCCTCCTCGCGCCGGCCCGGCGGGACGACGTGCTCGTCCAGGTCCTCGTCGCGGACGGTCTCTTCGTCGATGCCGAACGTCTCCTCGAAGGCGGTGTTGACCGACCGGACGATCGGTCGGCCCTCGTCGTCGTGGCTCGCGAACACGACCGGATCGGGGACGTTCTCGAACAGCGCGGCGAACCGGTCCCGTTCCTCGCGCAGTTCCGTCTCGGCGGCCAGCCGATCCAGGGCGTTGCCGACGTGTGCCAACAGCAGTTCCGCGAGTTCGGTGTCGTCCGCGTCGAAGGCGCCGACCTCGCTAGAGACCGCCTGGAACACGCCGCGGTCGCCGATCGGGACCGACAGCAGCGAGCGGTAGGCGTCGCTCTCGGGCGTGGCCTCGTCGTTGTCGGTGACGTCGTCGATGCGGTAGGTCTCGCCGGTCCGGTAGGTCTCGCCCGCGATGCCGTCGGTGATCGGCGTGCGCTCGACGTACCCGTCCGGGAGCAGCTCCGAGGAGGTGGCTCGCGAGACGAGGTAGCCGTCGACGGCCTCGTCGACGCCGCACTCGTCGAACGCCAGGATGCCCTCGGCGGCGTCGACGGTCAGCTCCCACACGTCGGCCGCCGACTCGCAGGTCTCGAGTTGCCGGACGACGCCGTGCAGGCGTTCGATCTTCTCCTTGCGGTCGCGCAACTGCTCGCGGACGGCGGTGCGGTCCAGCGCGGCCTCGGCGGTCGTCGCCAGCACGCGCGCCAGGTGGAGGTCCGTCTCGTCGAGGGCCCCCGAGGCGCCGTGGCCGAACGTGATCACGCCGTGGTCGGCCAGCGGCTGGATCACCGCGTCCTGAACCGGCAGCGACCGGTCGTTGACCGTCTCCTCGTGCGGTACGTCGTCGTAGTGGCGGCGGTCGCCGGACGCGTAGGTCTCCCAGACGATGCCGTCGCCGGGCCCGACAGGCGGGAACTCGTCGAACAGGTCCCTGGCCTCGTCGGTCGCGGCGACGAGTTCGAGCTGGCCGGTCGACTCGTCGTACAGCCGCATCGTCGACAGCGGCTGGTGGAGCACGCTGTCTGCGGCCTCCAGCACCGCCTCGCCGACCGCCTCCGGGGAGTCCGCCCCCAGGAGCGTCCGGGTCGTCTCCTGGAGCATCTCCAGGGCCTCCACCCGACGGGCGCCGTCGCCGACCGGCCGGACGTACGAGACGGCGCCGACGACGTCGCCGTCGACGGTTCGGGGCGCCGTGTGCCACTCGCAGGTGACCGTCTCGCCGTCCGGCAGGCAGTTGCGCTCGACGGTCCGCACCGTCTCGCCGGACAGCGCCGCCGACAGCCCGCCGTGGCCTTCCGGCGTGCCGAACAGCCGTTCGACCCCGTCGGGACCGCAGATGGTCGCCCGGTCGTGGCCGAACAGCGCCGGCGCGCGCTCGTTGCAGTCGACGACGTCGCCGTCGCGCGACCACTCGACGACCGCGAACGGCGCCGCCTCGGTCGCCGGGCGCTCGTCTGCGGCGGCGTCCGCGCGGTGGTCGTCCGCGGCGGTGTCCAGCACGGCGCCGAGGCGCTCGCGCAGACGCTCGGGCCCCTCGGCCTTCGTGACGTAGCCGTCGACCCCCGCGGCCACCGCGCGGCCGGCGAACGCCTCGTCGCCGTCGCCGGTGTAGACGATCGTCGGGACGTCGAGGTGCGCCGCCAGCGCCAGGCCGTCGTCGTCCGGGAGCCGTCGCTCCGTGACCAGGCAGTCGACCGGCTCGGCGGCCGCCACCGCGCGGGCGCGCTCGCCGGTGGCGACGCCGGTGACCGAACCCGACGACTCGACGGCCGCGACGGTCCGCTCGCGGTCGGCATCCTGGGGGTCGACACACAGCACGTGCGGCGCATCCTGCGCGTCTGCCACTGTCGCTCTGTCCACCCAATCACGGCGGACCGAGTTAAGGATTGTAGCCGATTGGGGGGTCGAAGGTGGGGTCGATGGCGTCCGAGGCGGGTCAGCTCGTTGCTGCCTCGAAGCCTCGCAGGACGCCCGCGCCGTCGGTGTGGCCGAGGTCCGGCAGCGTCGCGCGCTCGGGGTGGGGCATCAGGACGGCGACGGTCTCACGTTCGCCGAGCACGCCCGCGACGTTGTGCTTCGAGCCGTTGGGGTTGGCAGCGGGGGTCGGCTCGCCGGTCTCGTCGCAGTAGCGAAACAGCACGCGGTCCTCGGTCTCCAGGCGCGTCAGCCGGTCGTCGTCGAGTTCGAACCGACCCTCGCCGTGGGCGATGGGCAGGCGGATCACGTCGCCGCGCTCGTAGGCGGCCGTCCAGGGGGTGTCCGCGCGCTCGACGCGGAGGTGGACGTGCTCACAGCGAAAGCGCGCGGAGTCGTTCGTGGTGAACGCACCCGGCGTCAGGCCGCTCTCGGAGCCGATCTGGGCGCCGTTGCACACGCCCAGCACCGGCACGCCGTCGGCGGCGACCGACCGGACCTCGTCCACGATCGGCGAGCGAGCCGCCATCGCGCCCGCCCGGAGGTAGTCCCCGTAGGAGAACCCGCCCGGCAACACGACGCCGTCGACGTCCGCGGGGAGGCCGTCCTCGTGCCAGACGATGTCGACCTCGATGTCGAGGTGCGACAGCGCCCGCGCGGCGTCGCGGTCGCAGTTCGACCCGCCGAATCTGACGACGGCGACCGTCACGCCGAGCACCCCCTGGTGTGCGCGGAGCCAGTCGCGGTCGTGGCAACTGCGACCGTCATCGCTCCCGGACCTCGACCTCGTAGTCGTGGATGGTCGGGTTCGCGAGCAGGCGCTCGGCCATCGCGTCGGCGCGCTCGGCGGCGGCGTCGGCGCTCTCGGCGTCGAGGTCGAGTTCGAACCGGTCCGCGCGGCGCAGGTCCTCGACGGCGAAGTCGAGACGCTCCAGGGCGCGCTGGGTCGTCTCGGCTTCGGGATCGAGCACCCCGGTCTTCAGCCGGACGGTCACGACGGCGGTGTAGGCGGTCATCGGTCGAGGTTGGGCGTCCGTGTACAAAAGGCGTTTTGGAAACGCCCCGAGACGGCAGGGGAGTGTACAGGTCGCCGGTGGCCCGCGGCGGTGGCGGTCGGTCCGGAGAGGCGGCAATGTGCCGCCGGACATATTTACCGGCGCCCCGTAGACGTGTCGACGACAGCAGATGAACGACCCTCCGCGGCGCGCGACCGACGTCGGGTTCTGCCTCGACGTCGACGGGACCCTCCACCGATCCGGTTCGGTGTTCGTCGAGACGCTGGCTCGCCTCGGTTACGGCGGCGCGCTGCCGCTGGAGGCCGCCGACCGGCGCCACCGCCGGGACGTGATCGGGGCGGTCGTCGAGTACGGCGCTGGCCCCGAGTCCCGGCGCCGCTGGGAGCGGATCATGTGGGCGCTCGACGCCGTCGCGGGGCGGGGCGGCGAACCGCTCGCCGCGGCGGCGGTGTCGGCCATCGAGCGCGGGCGGACGCTGCTGCCGGACCGCCCCAGCGACGGCGACACGACCCGCCGGACCAGCGCGCACCGCGCGGACGGCGACGGAGGACTGGACTACCGGACGATGCAGCGGCGAGCGCTGGACGCCTACGGGCAGGTCATCGAGGGCCGCCGGCGCGAGACCGTCGAGCGCGCCGCGAGTGAGACCGTCCGGGCGCACGTCTCGACAGACCCGACGGTCGCCGATACCGTCGAGCGACTGCAGGCCGCCGGCGCGACCGTGTGTCTGGTCACCGACGCGCCGGCCCACGCTGCCCGCGCGTACGCCGAGCAGCTGACCGGCGACCCCGACGGCGTCGCGGCGACGCGCTACCACGTCGACGACGACGACCGCTACACCGGCGAGTACACGATCGTCGACAAGGAGGCGGCGGCCCGGCGGTTCCGCGCGGCGGGCGACTGGCAGCGCCTGGTCGCCGCCGGCGACTCCGTGGTCGACCTGGGGATGGGCGCCGTCGCCGACCGCTTTCTCGCGGTCGCCGGCGAGGGCGGCCTGCTGGCGGCGCTCGACGAACCCGCGGGCCCGGACCAGCCTGACTGCGACGTGGTGCGCGTCGAGCGCGACGAGCCGCTCGCGCCGGCGCTGTGGGAGTCGCTGTCCGCGGTCGCCGACAGGGCGGCGCCGTGCGGGCGGAACTAACGGGGCCGCCGACAGGGCGGCGCCGTGCGGGCGGAACTAACGGGGCCGCCGACCGGGCCGCGCCGTGCGACTCGACCGGGAGACGGTCCGGCGACCGCGCGGGCTGACCCGCCCGGCTCAGCGGTGCCCCGGCCGCTCTCGCCACCCGCCTGCGAAGTCGGCGGCGTCGACGGGCACCAGCGCCAGGAGCTCGCCGGGCGCGGTCTCGAACAGTTCCGTCCCAGCCTCGCGGTCGCGCGCGCAGAAGCGCCACTCGCCGTCCGCGAGCTTCCGCGCCACCTCGCCGGCGCCGTAGTACTCGCCGTCCGACCCGACGTACCGACCCGTGCCGGCGTGGGTCACGCGGTGCCACCGCCCGCGGGCGAGCCGGTCGCTGGCGTGGAGCGGCGGCTGCGGCGGGAGCGTTGCGAGTCTCCGGTGGTGGTAGTGAGCGCCACGGCCGGCGGTGGCGCCGCCGGAGGCTAAAGCGTTGCTACGATCGGCACAGTACGTGTCGGGAGCGCTCGGGAGCGCTACCGACGCCGCCGCAGCGCCAGGAGCGCACCCAGCAGTCCAGCCAGCGCCGCGCCGACGGCGAACCCGGGCGAGCCGCCGCCGTCGTCGGACTCGGTGTCGGTGGGGGCGTCCGTGCCGGTCGCGGTTGCGGTCGGCGTCGGCGGCTGGGTCGTCGGCGGCTGGGTCGAGGTGGGCGGCGCCGTCGTTGTGGTCGGCGGCTGGGTCGAGGTGGGCGGTGCGGTCGTCGTCGCGGCCTCGACGGCCTGGACGGTCACGCTGTTGGACTCGACGGTGCCGTCGTCGGCGACGATGTCGTGACGGCCGACCTCTTCGAGGCGGACGACCGCGACCCCGTCGGCGCCGGTCGTCGCGACGTCCTCGCCGTCGACGCGGATGGTCGCGCCCTCGACGAGTTCGTCGTACTCGTCGGTGACGGTCACCTCGACGGTGTTGCCCGCCAGCACCTGTGTCGTCCCGACCGACAGCGAGAGGTTGTCGGTGCGGTTGATCGTCAGCGCCACCGTCCGGTCGCGCTGGTTGACGCTGACCTGCTGTCTGACCTCGTTGTACCCGTCGCGGTTCACGACGACGGTGTAGTCGGTGTTGACCGGCAGGAGCTGCTCCGCGTTCCCGTTCTCGCCGGTGCGGAACGAGAGGACCTCCTCGCCGCCGGTCCGGACGCTCACGCTGGCCCGAATGCCCTGGCCGAGGCGACCGTCGGTGATGCTGAACTGCACCGCGGACTGGTTCTCGACGACCTCGACCGTGTGGCTGCTGTCACCGGCGACCTCGACGTCCTTCCTCGCGACGTCGTAGCCCGAGCGACGGACGCTGATCTCGTAGGTGCCCTCCTCGATTCTGGTGGCCGTGTACTGCCCGTTCGCGTCGGTCCGCCCGGCGGTCGCCGACCGGAACTGGCCGTCCTTGATCAGGCTCACGCGAGCGCCCTCGACGGGGTTGCCACCGCTGTCGACGACGGTGACGGTCTCGTTCGCGGGCGGCGTCATCTCGACGGTGACGCGCTGGTTGGAGTTGACGTTGCTGAGTCCCTTGGGGATGTTGCGGACGTAGTCGGGGTGCGTGATGTCGATCTCGACGCGCTTGTCGTCCGGCACGTCCAGCAGCGACTCCCCGCTGGCCCGGGTCGTGGCGGTGTCGTTGCCGCCGTCCCAGGTGGCGGTGACCGTGGCGCCGCTGATCCCGTCGCCGTTCTGGTCGACGGCGACGACGGTGATCGTCACGAGGTCGGCGGTCGCGTCGGCATCGACGGCGTCGGCGGCATTTGTGGCGTCGGCGCCGTCGACGGCGACGACACCGACCAGCGGAGCGGTCACGGCGAGCAGTGCCACGAACGCGACGAGCGGTTTCATACACCTTTTTCCTCACGGGCCCGACTTAAAAGATGGCGGTCCCTACTGTGGACGGTGTTCAGATAAGCGACGGTTGCCTGCACAATCCACCGGGGGTGGGACTGGAAGGGGCCGTCATCCGGCCCGAAGCGCCCGATTGCTCGTGAGACCGGCGGCCTCCCGCCGAGCGGGAGGGGGCTTCCGAGGCTGTTCCGTCGTCGCTGTCTCAGGTGACGTTCCGATCTGAACGGCTTCCTTCTGCGGGGGTGAACGCCGGGAGACCGCCGTGGCGACGCTCGCCGCCACGAGGCGAGTCGCAACGTGTGGTCCGTCGCGGGCGTCCTAACAGGATAGGCGCGGGGACTTTTAACGGACCAGTCCTAACAGCAGTGTACGTGAGTAGCGACTCGACGGTCGCCGGAGGCGACACAGGATGAAGCAGCGACAGATAGAGGCTGGCAAGGAGATTCAGCAGGAGACCGGGCGGACCTTCCACATCGCGACCCGGCTGCTCCCCGAGCGCATCCGCCACCCGACGTACGTCCTCTACGGCTTCTTCCGCATCGCCGACGAGGTCGTCGACAGCGCGGAGACGCTCCCGCCGGCCCAGCAAGAGGAGAAGCTCGACCGACTGCGCGCCGAGGCGCTGGGCGACACCGAGAGCGACGACCCCGTGATGAGCGCCTTCGCGGAACTGAAAGCCGAGTACGGCATCACCGACGAGGAGATCGAGGTGTTCGTCGACGCGATGCAGTCCGACATCGCCGTCGACCGTTACGAGACCTACGAGGACCTCGAGGCGTACATGCGCGGGTCGGCCTCCGCGGTCGGCGTGATGATGACCGACATCATGCAACCGGACGCCCACGAGCAGGCGTTACCCCACGCCGTCGCTCTGGGCAAGGCGTTCCAGATGTCCAACTTCCTGCGGGACGTCCGAGAGGACATCGTCCAGCGCGACCGCATCTACCTCCCGCTCCAGACCCTGCGCGACCACGACGTCACTGAACAGCAGATCGAGAACCTGGAGTTCTCGGAGGGGTTCGCCGCCGCGATGCAGGCGGAACTGCGCCGCACCGAGCGACTGTACCGCGAGGGCGTCGCCGGCATCAAGTTCCTCCCCGAAGACTGCCAGTTCGCGGTGCTGTTGTCGGCGGTGCTGTACGCCGAACACCACCGCCTGATCCGCAAGCAGGACTACGACGTCCTCTCCGCCGAGCCGGAACTGGGGCTGGCGCGGTCGCTCTATCTCGCGGCGAGGACCCGCTGGCACTGGCTGTGGAACTCCGATCCCGAGGCCGTGTTCCGCCGGGTCAGCGCCGTCCCCTACGGCGACACGACGGAGGGCCGCGGCCGCGGCCACGGCGAGGGCCTGCCCGCGCGGTGACGACCACGAACTCTTCTACCGCAACTCTCGCACCGCCGCGACCACCCGCGAGTCGCCGACGGCGAAGTCGAAGCGGTCGGTCGCCAGCAGCCCCGCCCCGAACAGCCCTGCCAGCGCGACCGACGCCCAGTTGGCGTAGACGGCGTTGATCGTCCCCCAGAGGATCACGAAGCTCACGAGGTCGTCGAGCATGAACGGACAGGAGTCGAGGCGGTCGAGGACGCCCTCGCGGGGGAACGCGAGGTCGAACCCGACGGTGGCGACGGTCGCCGACAGCACCCAGCCCGCGTAGTTCGAGAGGGGAACGCCGTAGATCGCGCCGCCGTCCACGTACGCCCAGAAGCCGATGGCGACCGCGCCGGGGTCGAGCACGAGGTCGGTCGCGATCACGGTCGCGACCGTCGCCAGCAGGCGCAGCGGCGTCGAGCGCGCGCGGTCGCCGGCGAGCAGGAGAACCAGCAGGTAGCTGTTCAGCACGAGCGGGAAGAAGAACACCGGCAGACCGATCGGGACCTCCCCCAGCAGCATCGGGCCGAGGTCGACGCCGTACGAGAACTCGCCGTAGGGCCAGCCCGTCCGCACCCCGACGAGTTCGATGCCGTAGGCGTAGGCGGTCAGGGCGGCGAGGATCGCCGCGGCCTTCCGGCCGACCAGCGGGAACAGCCCCGCGACGAGCGGCAGGCGCATCACGAGCACGCCGAACAGCACGAACAGCGGGTTGAACGCGAGCGGCGGCGGGAGCAGGCCCTCGGCGCTGGCCAGCAGCGAGACGGCGCCGACGGCGGGGAACACGACGGCGATGGTGAAGCGGTGCTCGGTCACCAGCGCGTCCAGCGAGCGCTCGACGGCCCCGCGGTCGCCGCGCCGGACCGCGTCGGAGAGGGCCGCGACGCTCCCGGCGGTCGGGCCGGCGCCGTCAGCCATACAGCATCACCCACAGGCCACCCATCGTCAACAGGGCGCCGACGACGGTGTTCACGATCGGGAACCACCAGTACGCCCGATCGGCGGAGATGTCTGAGACGGCGACGCCGACGGTCAGCAGGGGGTACAGCCCCAGCAGCGCCCCCAACCGGACGTCCACGGCACCGAAGCCGACGGCGGCGGCAAGCCAGCAAAGCGCGCAGTAGGCGTAGGTACGACCCTCGCCCAGGAACGTCGCCGTCGTGCGGATGCCCGCCGCACGGTCGGGTTCGATGTCGGGGACCGCCGAGAACGTGTGCATCCCCATCGTCCAGAGCCACGCGCCCGCGACGGCCGCCAGGGGCGGCGCGCTCCCGGCGACGGCGGTGTAGGCGATCACGCCGGGCAGCGCGTACAGCCCGTTCGACGCCGAGTCGAGAAACGGCGTCGTCTTGAAACGCAGCGGCGGTGCGCTGTACTGGACCGCGAGGAAGTAGTACAGCGCGAGCACCTGCGCGGCGACGGAGGGCAGGACGAAGATGAACATCGCGCCGGTGGCGCCACAGAACGTGATGACCATCAGGACCAGCCCGTGCTGGCGGAACCGAACCTCCCGGCCGTCCTCGTCCTTCTTGGGGTTGTGCTCGTCGATATCGGCGTCGAAGGCGTCGTTGATGCCGTAGAGGAACACGTTCGCGGGCAACAGGAAGTACGCGAACAGCGCCAGCGCCAGCGGGGCGAACAGCGCAGCGGTCCCCCCGTTACCGATGGCGCCGTAGGTGACCCCGACGACGACAGGACCGGCGAGGTACAGCCAGAACCGCGGCCGGGACAGTCGCAGGAGGTAGCCCGACAGCGTGTGCTCGGGCGGGACCAGTCCGGCGACGGTGCTGGCCAGGCGGCGTGCGCGCTCGGTGGCCCCACCGTGATCGCTCATGAGTCCCTTCGTCAGGCGGGAACGTCCTCGAACACCTTCTCTGCTGTGACTTCACCGCTTATCAGGCACATCGGGACGCCGATGCCGGGGGTGGTGTACGACCCCGTGAAGTACAGCCCGTCGACCTCTTTCGAGCGGTGGGGCGGGCGGAACGCGGCGGTCTGGCGCAGCGTGTGGGCCATCCCGAGCGCGGTGCCCTTCGTGGAGTTGTACCGCGACGCGAAGTCCGACACCGAGAACGACTCCTCGACGACGATGCGGTCCCGGATGTCCTCGCCGGTGTGGTCCGCGAGGTCCGCCAGCACGGCGTCGCGGTAGCGCTCGCGCACCGTGGGGGTGTCGTCCAGCCCCGGTGCGATCGGCACGAGCACGAACACGTTGCCGTGGCCGTCCGGCGCGACGGTGTCGTCGGTCTTCGAGGGGACACAGCAGTAGTAGGCCGGGTCGTCGGGCCAGGCGGGCTCCTCGAATATCTGGTCGAAGTGTTGCTCCCAGTCGGTCGGCAACACGAGCGTGTGGTGGGCGAGTTCGTCCAGTTCGCCCTCCACGCCCATGTACAGCAGGAACGCCGAGGGGGCGTAGGTGCGGGAGTCCCAGTACTCGGGGTCGAACCCGCGCTTCTCGGGTGGCAGCAGCTCCATCTCGGTGTGGCGGTAGTCGGCGTCGCTGACGACGTAGTCCGTCTCGATGCCGCCCCGCTCGGTCTCGACGCGGAAGCCGCCGGCCCGGCCCTTGATCTCCGTGGCTGGCCGGTCGGTGTGGAAGGTGACCCCGAGGTCCTCCGCCGTCTCGACGATGGCGTCGACGACCCCGCCCATGCCGCCCTCGGGGTAGTAGACGCCGAGGTTGAAGTCGACGTGGCTCATCAGGTTGTACAGCGCCGGCGTGTTGTGCGGCGAGCCCCCGAGGAAGACGAGGGTGTACTGCATGATCTGCTGCAGTTTCGGGTGGTCGAAGTACTCCTCGACGTGACCCTGCATCGTCCCCAGCAGGTCGATGCCCTGGCCGTACTTCGCCAGCGAGGGGTCGAGGAAGTCCGACCACTCCGAGCGGTCCTCGTAGACGAAGTGCTCCATCCCGACGTCGTAGGTGTACTCGGCCTCGTCGAGGTACGCCTCCAGGGCCTCCCCGGCGCCGTCCTCGTAGGACTCGAACAGCTGCTTGCTGGCCTCGACGTTCGGCGGCACGTCCACCTCGTCGCCGTCCTTGAAGAAGATGCGGTAGTGTGGGTCCAGCCGTTCGAGGTCGTAGAACTCCTCCGGCGAGCGGCCGAAGTCGCCGAAGAACTTCTCGAACACGTCCGGCATCAGGTACCACGACGGCCCCATGTCGAAGCGGAACCCGTCTTTCCGGAGGACGCTGGCACGGCCGCCGAGCTGTTCGTTCTTCTCGATCACGTCGACGTCGGCGCCGGCATCGGCGAGGTAGCAGGCCACCGACAGCCCGCCGAACCCGCTGCCGATCACGACGATGTCCTCGCCTTCGAGGTCGCTCATGGCTGGCGGTTACGGTCCGACCGGCTTAAACGGGTCGCCTAACGTTCGCGCCGCCGGACCGAGACACCGGCGGCTTTTGACCCCGCCGCGCCAACACCCGTCGATGCCACGGCGCGCCTACCGGATCGCCTACGACGGTCGCCAGTACCACGGCTTCCAGCGCCAACCGTCGGTGCCGACCGTCGAGGACGAACTGCTGGCGGCGCTACGCGAGCTGGACGTCTCCCCGCCCGACGAGACGCCGCCGGGGTGGGCCGCCGCCGGCCGGACCGACGCCGGCGTCCACGCGCTGGCCCAGACAGTCGCGCTCGACGCACCCGACTGGCTCTCGCCGCGGGCGCTGAACGGCGAGTTGCCCGGATCGGTCCGCGCCTGGGGGAGCGCCGACGCGCCCGCGACCTTCCACGCGACCCACGACTGCGCGAGCCGGGCGTACGTCTACCACCTTCACGCCCCAGGATCGAGTCTCGACCGCGCCCGGACCGTCGCCGAGGCCGTCGTCGGCGAGACGGACCTCCACAACCTCACCGACGACGGCGGCGACACCGTGCGGCGGGTCCACGACTGCACGGTCGCACGCGACGGCGAGTACCTCGTGCTGTCGGTCCGCGCGGCGGGGTTCCTGCACGAGGTCGTCCGGCGCCTGGCGACGCTGGTCCGCGCGGTCGCGACCGGGGCGGCCCCCGAGTCGAAGGTCGAGCGCGTGTTCGGCCCCGAGCCGTTGGACGGCCCCGAGGGCGTCCCGGCGGCCCCACCGGGACCGCTGGTGTTCGTCGACGCGGCGTACCCTGACCTGACGTTTCGCGTGGACGAGGCCGCCGCCGAGAGCGCCGGCGACGCGCTGGGCGAGGCGGCGCTGGCGGCGCGAACGCGGGGGCGGGCGCTGTCGACCGTGGTCGAGGGGGTGGGGACCGTGTCGGACGAGGGGCGGTGACCGCGGCGGCGCCGCGGCCACAACCAGTTATAGGGTCGAGCCGAGTGTGAGGGTATGGCATCGCAGCGAGGGGGCGCCGAGCGCGAGCCGACCGTCGAGGAGGCTCGGCAGGACGCCGTCAAGCGGGCGACCGGCGGGTTGCTGCTGGGGACGGTCTCGGGCGCGCTGCTGGTGCGGGGGATGAGCGCGGTCGCGGCGCTCGACGTCCTCGAGTTCTTCCTCGGGCTCGTCTTCGTCCCGCTGGGTGCCGCGGGGCTGTTCGGCGCGGCGGGCCTGCTCGTGAAGGCGGCGGTGCTGGCGGCCCGCGTGGGGATGACTCGCGGGCCGCTGCCGACCGCCGAGGAGGTCGCCACCGAGCAGAAAGAGCGCCGCGAGCGTGCCGTGGCGGACGACTGATCACCAGTCGTCGGGCCAGATGCCCGCCGCGCGCATCCCGGCCTCGAACTCGCGATCGACCATCGCCGTGCGCAACTCGTCGCGATCGACGCGCCCGAGGTCCGCCTCGGTCAGCCGCTGGACCAGCAGCGCCGTCAGGACGGCGTGCCCGCGGAGGTTGCGCGGGTCGACCTTGTCGCGGGTATCGGCGGCGGTGTGGCCCCACCCCCGGCCGCGCTCGCCGCTGTCGCTGTGCAGCTGGACAGCGGGGACGCCGGCCCGGAGGAACGGCCAGTGGTCGCTGTAGGGGTGCGGGTCGGGGTCGACATCGACGGGGTGGCCCGTTGCCGCGCGGATCGACGCGGCGGCGTCGCCCAGTTCGTCGGCGGTGTGGGTCATCGCGATCAGGTCGCGGTGACGGCCGGCGCCGTCGACGTTGACCGCCGCGCGCACCGAATCGAGGTCCAGTCGGTCGGCCAGCGCCGCCGCGCCCAGCAGGCCGACCTCCTCGCTGCCGACGGCGGCGACCCGGACCCGCAGGTCGAGGTCGGCGACGGCGAGCACCCGCGCGGCGCCGACCAGCGTGGCGACGCCACAGCCGTTGTCCAGCGCGCCCTCGGCGATGTCGTGGGCGTCGACGTGCGCCAGCAGGACGACCTCCTCGTCGGTGTCGGGCCCGAGTGTGCCGTGGACGAATCCGCTCTCGCCGGCGTCGCTCTCGGCCTCGACGCGGAGGTGCGCCTCGCCGGCGGCGCGGTCGCCCGCAGCAGAGTCCTCGCGAGCTCCCGAGCGAGGGCTCGTGGACCCGTGGTCCACGGCGTCGCGGGCCTCGATCGGCGTCTCGGCGCCGGGCGCGCGGCGGGCGTACTCGGTGAGCCAGTCGCCGGTCTCCCCGGAGACGCCGACGCCGGGCATCGCCGCCACCTCGTCGAAGCGCAGCGACCCCGTCGGCGGGAGCTGGCCGGGGACGTGGTTGACGAACACGAACGCGGCGGCGCCGGCCTCGTGGGCGTGGCCGAACTTCTCCATGCGGTGGACGAACCGGCCGCCGGGCGGCGTCGTTGTCGAGGCGACGGCGATCGCCCCGTCGAGGTCGGCGCTCTCGATCTCCTCGCGGGTGCCGTAGCCGACGTCGACCAGCGGCCCCGAGACGTCGCCGGCCGGCGAGTACGGCAGCGCGACCGCCTCGAAGGTCCGTTCGGCGGGGCTGGTCACTTCCAGGGTGGTCGTCCCGCGGTCCCAGCGGGTCATCGGGAACGACTCGGTCCGCAGGTCGGCGACGCCGGCCTCCGCGAGTTCGGTCCGGACGCGTTCGAGCGCGCGGGTCTCGCCGGGATGACCGGCCATCCGGTTCAGTTCGGTCAGGTCGGTCAGCAGGCGCCACGGGCGGTCGTCGCACCAGGCGCGCCCGACCGCGGCGGCGAGAGCCTCGTCCATGTCCGGAGGTGGACGCCCCGAGAGAAAAGGACGGGGGCGGCGGCAACCACCTCCCGGCACGCACCGCGGGGAATCGCCACACATTAGCACGCCCGGTCGATACGAGGCGGTATGAGTTCGGTTCCGGATCGCTCGGAGATCGACGAGCAGTACAAGTGGGACCTCGAATCGGTGTACGCCACCGACGAGGACTGGGAGGCCGCCTACGAGGAGGTCGAGTCGCTGGTCGACCGACTCGCCGGCTACGAGGGTGAGGCGACCGCCGACGCCGACACCCTGCGGACCGTCCTCGAACTGCGCGACGAGACGATGCGCAAGCTCTCGACGGTCCACGCCTACGCCCGGATGCGACGAGACGAGGACACGACCAACCAGGAGTACCAGGCGCTGACGACTCGCGCGCAGTCGCTGGCCTCCGACGCCAGCGCCGCCGCCAGTTTCGTCGAACCCGAGATTCAGGACGCGGGCCGGGAGACCATCGAGGCCTACGTCGAGGCTGATTCGACGCTGGAGCGGTACGAGCACTACGTCGACGACGTGTTGCGCCAGGCCGCCCACACCCGATCGACGGAGATCGAGAGCCTGCTGGCCGACCTCGGGGAGGTCACCGGTTCGCCCGGCGAGATATACAGCATGCTCGCCAACGCCGACATCGAGTTCCCCACCGTCGAGGACCCTGACGGCGAGGGCGTCGAGATCACGCAGTCGAACTTCACGACGCTCCAGAAAGAGCCCGACCGGGAGTTCCGTCAGCGGGTCTACGAGGCGTACTACGACGAGTGGAGCGAGTACCGCAACACCGTCGGCACCGCCTACCGCGCCAGCGTCACCAGCGACGTGGAACTGGCTCGCGCCCACGAGTACGACACGGCCCGCGAGGCCGCCCTGGACGACTCGAACATCCCGACGGCGGTGTACGACACGCTGGTCGACACGGTTCGGGACAACCTCGACACGCTGCACCGCCACGCCGAACTGAAGCAGGAGGCCCTCGGCGTCGACGACCTGCGGATGTGGGACGTCTACATGCCGATGACCGAGTCGGAGAGTCCCACCGTCGAGTACCAGGAGGCCCGCGAGCATGTGATCGAGGCCGTCGGCGCGCTCGGCGAGGACTACCAGTCCCGCGTCGCGGAGGGCCTGGACTCGCGGTGGGTCGACGTCTACGAGAACGCTGGCAAGCGGTCGGGAGCGTACTCCTCGGGCACGTACGACACCCAGCCGTTCATCCTGATGAACTACCAGAACGACGTCTCCTCGATGTACACGCTGGCCCACGAACTCGGCCACTCGCTGCACTCCCAGTACACCGGGGAACAGCAGCCGTACGTGTACAGCAACTACGAGATCTTCGTGGCGGAGGTCGCCTCGACGGTCAACGAGGCGCTGCTGACCCACCACCTGCTGGACACCGTCGAGGACGAGCAGTTCCGCCGGCACGTCCTCAACCAGTACCTCGAGGGGTTCCGGTCGACGCTGTACCGCCAGACGATGTTCGCGGACTTCGAGCACCGCGCCCACGAGATGGCCGAGAACGACCGCCCGCTGACCCCCGACGCGCTGGACGAACTCTACCACGACCTGAAGTCGGAGTTCTACGAGCCCGCGGTCGTCGACGATCGCATCGCGCGCGAGTGGATGCGTATCCCGCACTTCTACCGGGCGTACTACGTGTTCCAGTACGCGACGGGCATCTCGGCGGCGGCGGCGCTGGCCCGGGACATCCTCGAGAAGGGCCAGCCCGCGGCCGACCGCTACCTGGAGTTCCTCTCGAAGGGCTCCCGGGAGTATCCGCTGGAACTGCTGCGCGGGGCCGGCGTCGACATGGCCAGCGCCGACCCCATCGAGTCGGCGCTGGGGCTGTACGACGAGTACCTCGACGAGATGGAGACGCTGCTGTAAACGGCGCCCTCGGCGCGGCTCCGTGGCCTCCATCCGCTGGACCGGTGTAGGTCTTTCGGAGGGGGAGTTACCCTAAGGCTCATTTACCGCCGAACCCTTTCCAACGAACGACTGATGTCACGGAGCCCGTCCCTCCCGGAGCGGCCCCGGCTGGACCTCGACCCCGATATGTCGGACGAAGAACGGCTGGCGGCGCTCCAGGACCACTTCCGGAAGGTGGCCACCAACCACGAGAAACTCACCGCACAGCTGGACGAGGCCGACCGGCGGCGGCGCCAACTGGAGGGTGAGGTCGACCGTATCGAGCGGGAAAACGAGACGCTCAAGCAGTCGTCGCTGTACATCGCGACCGTCGAGGAGGTCGTCGACGAGGAGGAGGTCGTCGTCAAGCAGCACGGCAACAACCAGGAGGTGCTGACCGAACTCTCCCCGCGACTGCGCGAGGAGATCGAGTCGGGCGACCGCGTCGCCGTCAACGATTCGTTCTCGATCCAGACGGTACTGGACGACGAGACCGACGCCCGCGCCCAGGCGATGGAGGTCGATACCAGCCCCGACGTCCGCTACGAGGACATCGGTGGCATCGACGAGCAGATTCGGGAGGTCCGGGAGGCCGTCGAGGAACCGCTGATCAACCCCGGGCAGTTCCGCGAGGCCGGCATCGATCCGCCCAGCGGCGTCCTGCTGTACGGGCCACCGGGCACCGGCAAGACGATGCTGGCGAAGGCCGTCGCCAACGAGACCGACGCCACGTTCATCAAGATGGCCGGCTCGGAACTCGTCCGGAAGTTCATCGGCGAGGGCTCGCGGCTCGTCCGGGACCTGTTCGACCTGGCTGCGGAGAAGGAGCCGGCGATCATCTTCATCGACGAGATCGACGCCATCGCCTCCAAGCGCACGGAGTCGAAGACCTCCGGCGACGCCGAGGTCCAGCGGACGATGATGCAACTGCTGTCGAAAATGGACGGCTTCGAGGATCGCGGCGAGATTCGCATCGTCGCCGCGACGAATCGCTTCGACATGCTCGACCGGGCGATCCTCCGCCCCGGTCGGTTCGACCGCCTCATCGAGGTGCCCGAGCCGAACGTGGAGGGCCGCACGCGCATCTTCGAGATTCACACCAAGAACATGAACGTCGCCGACTCGGTCACCTTCGAGGGGCTGGCCGAGCGCACGGACGGGTACAGCGGCGCCGAGATCGCCTCGGTCGCCACCGAGGCCGGCATGTTCGCCATCCGGGACGGCCGCACCGAGGTCCGCACCCGTGACTTCGAGGACGCCATCGACAAGCTCGAAGAGGACGGCGCCGGCGACACCGTTCCGTCGGCGGGCCACCTGAAGTTCTACCAGTAACTCGTCGGGCGGGCTCCGGCCACACCGCTTTTCTCCGCGCGTTCTCTGTGCGAAGCCATGGCAGCCGACTCACCGGTCGCGCTCGCGGTCGACGCCGCACCGCTGCTGATCGGACTGGTGTTCACCGGCGCATTCCTCGTCGCCGGCGTGCGGCTCCTCCGGACGGGGCTGGGCGTCGCCGCCAGCGACGTGATCGACGCGAGCGAGGTCCACCACGCCGAGGGGGTCGTCGAGGTGGAGGGCACGGCCGAGCCGGCCGCCGAGACGCTGACGGCACCGGCCAGCGACACCGAGTGTCTGGGATACGTCCACGAGATCACCACCGACGTCGGCGACCCCCACGACCCGGCGCTGATCGACAACAGCGACCCCAGCCTCGCCGAGGACGAACACCGCGGCGGTGGTGCGGTCGTCGAGCGCACCCGGGAGCTGGCGCCGTTCTACGTCGCCGACGGCACCGGCCGGGTGCTGGTCGGTGACGAGGCCGACCTCTACCTCGGCGAGATGGAGCGCTACCCCGACCCGGACGACGAGGACCGCGGCCATCAGGAACGGCGCCTCGAACCGGGCGACGAGGTCCACGTCTACGGCCAGCGCAAGGACGTCGTCGAGGCCCGCGAGGACTTCCCCGACGAGCGGGTGTACGTCGGAACTGGCGACGACCAGCGGATGAAGGTCACCGTCGGCGACGAGCGGGAGGTGGTGCTCACGCGGGCGGCCATCGGCGGCGTCCTCACGCTGTTCGCCGGTGGCGCGAGTCTGCTGCTCGCCCGCGAGCTGCTGACCGTCGCCGGCGTGCTGTAGGCGGCGTCGTGGGCGGACGCGGCGCCGCCTAGTCCGACAGCGCCTTCTGGACCGACGCGGCGACCGTCCGTGCCTGCTCGGCCAGTTGCTCGGGGACGTCACCGGCCGCGACGGCTGCGTCGAGTTCGTCGTCGTCGACGCGCTCGACGGTCCCGTCCGGGCGTTTCACGACGTCGACGTGGAGGTCGACATACCGGACGGCGTCGGGGAAGATTTCGACGGGCGTGCAGACGTTGACGTAGGTGCCCTTCGACTCGCCGTCGGCGCCGCGGTAGACGGTGGGATACCACGACCGGCCCTCCCGGAGTTTCGTCACGGCCTCGTCGCCGGGCTCGCGCGGCGTCCCCAGCGCGTCGTAGGTGCCGGCGGATCGCATCTCCCGGCGGACGGTCACCGTTCCATCGGGGTCGAACCCCGTGACCTCGCCGCGCCCGAGGACGAACTCCCGGCCGTCGGGTTTGCCGTGGGTGATCGCGATCCGGTCGCCCTCGCGGGGCCCGAACTGCCGGGCGACGGCGGCGAAGGGGAACTCGTCGTCGGCGCCGGGGTCGGCGACGGCCTCCACGAAGTCGACGGCGGCGCTGGCGCGCTCGGACCCGGCCTTGATGCGGTGGTGGCCGGGCATCGTCGTCGTCACAGCTCGGCGGTCCTCGTCGAGTGCGAACCGCGCGGCTCGCCCGAAGCGCAGCCAGGTCGTCGCTCGCGGGGTCGCGACGGTGCGTGGCGGGTCGACCGCTGGCGGCAGGTCGGCCAGTTCGGTCGCGGTTTCGGCGACGGCCGAGAGCGCCGCGTCCATCGTCTCGATGTCGGCGTCCAGTGCCGCGGGCTGCCAGCGCAGGCCCCAGCCGCCGGGCGGGTCCGCGGAGAGCAGTTCGGTCGTGCGGACCAGTTCGGTGGCGTCCTCGCCGCCGACGGCCGCCGTCGTCCCCGAGCGATCGCCGGCCAGTTCGACCAGCGGGCGGACGACGCGCAGTGCGGTGCCCAGCAGCGGCCGGTCGTCCGCCCAGGGCGGCGCCGCCTCGCGGACCTGCACGCGCAGTTCGTCGCTGGTGTCGACGTAGTCGTCGACGGCGTCGTACGGGAGAAACCCCTCGTCGGCGCCGCAGTCGACGACGGCACCGCTCCCCAGGGTCTCGGTCACGCGGCCGTCGTGAACCGAGCCCGCCGGGAGCGCGGCGGTGCCGGCGAGCGCGTCGGGGGCGACCTGCAACTCCTCGCGCAGCGTCGCGACGGCCCCGTCGTCGCCGGTCAGTTCGAGGCCGATCCGGTCGGCGGTCGTCTCGACGCTGACCGTCGCCGGGCCGCCGCCCGCAGAGAGGCCGTCGAACCGCTCCCGGATGGAGGGAGAGGGGTCGACGACGTCGTGCCCCGCCGCCAGCAGCCGGTGGGTGACCGCGGTGGTGTAGACGCCCCGGACCCGCGCCCGGACGGTCATCGACGCCACCACGGACGCCGTGGGTCGCTCATGGGCGAGCGGTGGCCGTCGGGGCGCAAAAACCGTCCGGTACGCCGCGGCGTCGCGACTGGTTGCGCTGGCACCTGCGGACGCGAGACTCGTCGCTTCTGGGTCATACGGTTTATTCTCGGCTTCTACCGGTGAGCGCCGCCACCGGGCGAGGCGCTCACAGGTAACCTGTGAGACGAAACCGTATCAGTCGTCGGCGGTAGAGTCGGGAACAGAAGAGGCGTCGGAGCGGTCGGGGGTCGGTTCGGCGGCGGGTCGGTCGATGCGTGGGACGTGTGTGGTCGGTACGGATCGTGTCTCCTCGGATCGTACCGAGTCGGCGGCGAGATCGGGGTCCGCGCCCGGATTCGGGGGTCGTCGGTCGTCCTCCGGGGGGACCGTGTACAGTAGTTTGTCGTCTGTACTGTCCATGAGTACCATGCCTAAGTGTTCCACACGTAAGTGTCCTCCCTAATACGTATTTATGTACCTTAATTCCATATTGATTCTGCGAGGGGAAAGGGATACCAGGGCGGGTCGCAAAGCGGCCTCCATGCCCGGTTCCCGCGATCCGGTCGAGCGCGCTGCGGACGACCGGACGGACCTCTACGACATCTCGACTTGGGAGCCCCGAAGCAGTCTCGACAGGCTCTCCTCGCGGCTGTACGGTTTGGTCGCGAAGTCGGTGCTGTGGCTCCCGGTGCTGGTCTCGACGCTGCTGCTGTATCTCGAGTTCCGCAGCGGTTTCGATGACACGCTGAGCGACCCGTCGGTCCAGGCGCTGGTGATCCTCTCGGTGGTGCCCGCCTTCTTCATCGCGGGGTTCGTCTGGTACTCCGACATCACCGACAACGAGCCGATCGGACTGCTGCTGGCGACGTTCGGGTTGACGTTCGTGCTCGGGCCGCTTGCTGGCGTGTTCAACCTGTTGGTGCCCATCGTGGTGCTGGCGCTGATCGGCGGTATCTTCCTCGTGCTCACCGGCACCGACCCGACGCCCGACCCCGTCGAGGGGAACGTCCTCGAGAGCGGGCTATCGGCGGTCGGCGACGGCGTCGACGCCTACCTCGCGGCGACCGACCCCGCGGCGGCGGTCGTCGGGACGCCGCTCCAGGGTGGCGCGCTCGGCGCCGGCCTGTTGATCGTGCTGCTCGTGCAGGGGCTGTACTACTTCCTCGTGGTCGGCCCGGTCGAGGAGTCGATCAAGCAACTCGCGGTGCGGGTGTACGCCTACCGCTCGCGCAGCTTCGACGCCGTCATCGACGGTGCGGTGTTCGGCGCGGTTGCGGGCCTCGGCTTCGCGACCGTCGAGAACGCGCTGTACATCACCCGCGCCCTGGAGACGGTCGGCGCCAGCACGGAGCTGTTCGGCGGTGGCGGCCTGGGCATCACCACCATCCGCGGCCTGGCCGGGCCAGGCCACGTCATCTACTCGGCCATCGCGGGCTACTACCTCGGCCTCGCGAAGTTCAACTCCGAGAACGCCGGGCCCATCGTCATCAAGGGCATCGTCATCGCGTCGGTGTTCCACGGCGGATACAACTTCCTCGTCGGCCTGATCCCGACGACGCTCACCAACGTCACGGGGCTCCCGACCGAGGTGTCCATCGTCGGATTCATCCTCGTGTACGACGGCGCGATGGCGTACTTCCTCTACCGGAAGATCAGGGACTATCGGGAGGCCTACCACACCGTCGGCGCCAGCGAGCCCGCGGAGAACGAGGTGATCCCGGACCCCACGGAGTTCGACCCCCCGAGCCAGGACCGATACTGAGCCGGCGCCGCCCGCTCAGCGATACCCGTCGGTCAGCGACTCGACGTACTTCGCGATCACGTCGACCTCCAGGTGGACCGGGTCGCCGACCGCCTTCGCGCCCAGCGTCGTCAGGTCGTAGGTCGTCGGGATGACCGCGACGCGGAACCGGTCGTCGGCCCGCTCGGCGACCGTCAGCGAGATGCCATCGAGCGTGATCGACCCCTTCTCGACGACGTAGTCGGCGTACTCGTCGGGGAGTTCGAACTCGAAGAACCAGTCGTCACCCACCGAGTCGACGCCCGTGACCTCGACGACGCCGTCGACGTGGCCCTGCACGAAGTGGCCGTCGAGGCGCTCGTCGGCCCGCAGCGCGCGTTCGAGGTTGACCGGGTCACCCACCGCCAGATCGCCGAGGTACGTCTTCTCGACCGTTTCGCTGGCGAGAAACACCTCGAACCAGTCCTCGCCGTACTCCTCGACGGTCAGGCAGGCTCCCGAGACGCTGACGCTCTGGCCGTGGGCGAGGTCACCCGTGGTCTCCTCGCCGCCGATCCGCAGGCGCAGGCCGTCGTCGGTCGCCTCGCGGGCGCGCAGTTCCCCCGTCTCCTCGACGATGCCGGTGAACATGCCGGCGGGTAGGGACCGGTCCGGGATACGCGTTGCGAGAGCCTTTTGCCCGTGCCACCGGTAGATGGCGGCGATGGCACGCGGAATCCTCGACACGATCGGGCTGGCGGCGACGCTCGTGTTCGCCATCCCGATCGCGGTCGCCGGCGCGGACTTCCTGCGGCGGGGTGACCTCCTCGCCGGCGGGGGGTTGCTCGGGGTCGCCGTCGCGATGGTGCTGATCAAGCAGTACGTCACCACGCCCGGTGACCTGCCGGGGAAGGCCGCAGCGAAGGTCGCCGGCACCGTCGCGAGAGAGTCCGACAACGAGGAGTGACCCCCCGGCGGCGCCGCTGCACCCCTCGTCCGGCAGGGCCCGTTCAGCCCTCGTCCGGCGGATCGTACGCCGCAGGGTCCAGCGACCGCGGCAGGTCGATCAGGTTCTCGTAGCCCTCGGCCCGGACGACGACGAGGTCCTCGATGCGGACGCCGCCTTCCTCGGGGTCGTACACGCCGGGTTCGACGGTGAGGACGGTGCCCGCGGTCAGCTCCGCGTCGCCCTGCGTCGACGGCCGCTCGTGCAGCGCCAACCCCACGCCGTGGCCGATGGAGTGAGTGAACCCCACCTCGCCGTCGTCGACGGGGAACCCGTAGGCGCGAATCTCGGCTGCGGCCTCGGTGTGGACTTTCGACGCGGCCTCCCCGGCGCCCGCCGACAGCACCGCCAGCGCGGCGTCCATCCCCATCTCGGCGGCGACGTGGGCGCGCCGGGGCCACCCGCCGCCCCCGCCGACGACGAACGTCCGCGTGCAGTCGGCGTGGTACCCCTCGGGCCCCCGCGGCGAGACGTCGAGCAGTATCGTCTCGCCCGGGCGCAGGGGGTCGTCGCCGCGGTAGTGCAGGTCCGCACACGACGGCCCGGCGCCGACGACGGTGTTGTGCGCCGGGTCGACGCCACACCCGGCCATCTCGGCGTCGACCGCGCGGCGCAGGCGCTCGGTCGTCAGCGGTGCGCCCTCGAACCGGAGACGGTCGCCGTCGGCCGTCGCCGCGCCCAACACCGCCGCGGCACGACGAATCCCGGCTTCCGCGGCGGCGGCGACGGTTCGCACGCGCTCGATCTCCGACTCGGTCTTGATTGCGCGAGCGGCGGCGACGGCGTCGGTCGATGCGACGTCGTGACCCGCCCCCTCCAGGTACAGCGCGGCGTCGTGGGGGATCGCCCTGGGTGTCAGGACGGTCCCGTCGGCGCCGAGGTCGTCCAGAGCTGCGGCGGCCCGCCGGCCCGCCGGGTCGCCCTGCTCGTCGGTCGCGACGCGGCCCGGGAACGCGTCCCGGGCGTCGCGTTCGAACAGTCTCGGCGCACAGCAGACCGCCGCGTCGCGTGTGACGACGACGGCGTACTCGCGGTCCGGACCGTCGAACCCGGCGAGATAGCGCAGGTCGGGGTCGGAGCGGTCGCCGACGACGGCGAGCGCCGCGGCGCCGCGCTCGTCGAGGGTCGCGCGGACGGCGTCGAACCGGGCCACGCTACCCGGTCGGCTCGGCTTCCATCGGCTCTCGGGCGGCCTCCAGAACCTCCTCGGCGCTCTCGCCGGTCGGCTCGCCGTTCAGCAGGACGTCGACGGGCAGCGTCGGCGCGCCGCTGACGAGGCTCTCGAGGATGACGAGGCGCTTGCGCGCCCTGGACATCCCAACGTAGAACACGCGGCGCTCGTTGTCGGTCAGCAGCGGTACCGGGGAGGTGGTCTTGGTGAACTCCTCGACGCCCTCGGGGAGTTCGGTCCCCTCGGCCTCGACGGTGGCGGCCATCTGCTCGACGACCTTCTCGGTGAGGTCGGTCGCGACGAACACATGGTCGGCCTCGCGACCCTTCGCGGAGTGGATGGTGCCGATGCGGACGCGGTCGCGGGCGAGGTCGGTGTATTCGTCGCGCTTGAAGTACGCCTCCATCGACTTCGTCTGGAAACTCGTGACCTTCCGGACCATGTCCGAGGCGGAGGCGGGCCCGGGCATGAACGGGACGTGCTCGTCGATCAGGTCGGGCTCGACGGTCATCTCGGTGAGGTCCTCGATGTCCCGCTCCTCTTGGCGGTCGTCGATGGCGTCGAACAGGTCGTCGCGGTCGGTGGTGCCGAACGCCGAGGCGGCGAGCATGTCCGCCAGCCGGCGGGCCTGCAGGCCGGTGATCGGGTCGTCCTCGTCGATGGCCTCGACGGCGCGGACGTAGTCGGTGAGCCGTTCGGTCCACATCCGCTGGTCGGTCATCGTCGAGAACGGGATGCCCTCGTCGATGAACTCGTCGATGAACTGGAACATCTGGTAGCGGGCCCGGAACAGCACCATCACGGTGCCGTCGTCGTCGTTGACGGTCCCGCGGACGTTGCGGACGAGGTCGAGCATCGAGGGGTGTTCGACCGCCTCGACGGTGCCGCCCTCGGTGCGCGGTTCGAGGTCCTTGTCCTGGCGGACGTCGATGTGGCTGATCTCGCGGTTGACGACGTTGAGGACGTTCGACGGCAGGCGGTAGGAGTTCGGGAGGACGACGTCGTCGTCGACGGCCTCGTCCAACAGGAGGTTCGGGTCGGCGCCCTGCCAGGAGTAGACGACCTGGTCGTCGTCGCCGGCGATCAGCACGCCGGTGACGTGGGGGCGCCACTCCTCGTAGACGTCGTACTGCAGGGTCGTGATGTCCTGGAACTCGTCGATGACGAGGTACTCGACGTTCGGGACCAGCGAGCGCTGCCTGACCCGTTCGAGCATGTCGGCGAACCCGACCAGGCCGTGTTCGCCCTTGTAGCTGCGCCAGGCGCGGATGACCTCGGGCACGTCGATGCGGTCGTCGTCGCTGGGCCAGGTCGGCGTGTACTTGTTGCCCTCCTTGGCGTTGGGGTCGATGTCCGGCGGCAGGCGGACCTTCTCGACGTTCCACTGGAAGGGGACGTCGTACCAGTCGGCGACGTCTCGGCGGGTCCGCTGGAGCCACTGGCTGGTGGCGATGATCTTGTTGCCGATGGTCGTCGAGCGGGCGGTTCGGCGGCCGGCGCCGCCGTACTCGTCCTCGAACTCGATGCCGTACTCCTCGCAGAACTCCTCTTTGTCGTCTTCCCCGACGACGTCGCCCCGGGAGAGGTTCAGCAGTTCGTAGGCCTTCGCGTGCATCGTGCAGACGTTGCCCTGCAGCGCACGCGGGTTCATGTCCAGGCGCTCGGCCAGTCGGTCGCGAACCTCCTGAGCGGCGGCGCGCGTGTACGAGACGACGAGCACGTCGCGTACGTCGACGCCCTCCTCGAGGAGGTCCTCGACGCGGTCCAGGAGTGCCGTCGTCTTCCCGCTCCCCGGACCACCGAACAGCCGGGTCACGTCCGTGTCGGAGTCGGTCATTGGTGCCGTACAGGGTCGCGACACGCATAAGCCCCGTGGGTTCGCGTTCGCCAGGACTCCGTCGGTGAGTTCGGTCGCAGCGCCGGGGCTAGGGTCGCCGCGATGTCGGCCTGGGGGGTCGCCAGAGAGGAGACGGTTGTCGGACAGTACGTCAATTGTTTCGTGGAGAACGGGCTTCCCGAATCTCGGCGCCGTCACGGATTTTGTCCTCGCACTCGGGACAGACACGCGGGTTCTGCATCCCCTCCGGAGCGAACACTCGCGCGTAGGCGTCCGTGACGAACGCACCGCAGTTCTGGCATTCCGGCATTTGTGTCTCCACCGAAGACTGAGGAAATTATCGGTTATAATAGTACCGCCGTTCGCGGCCGCTCGCTGGAGGGTCTGCCCTTCTTACGACGGGTAAGCGGCCCCGCTGGCGGCGTCGGTGTGGTGATCCGAGCACACGTTCGTTTCTGAACAAAAATTACTAAGTGAAATAAACCTCTCTTGGGGAAGTATGAGCGACAACACGGGGACGACGAGCGCGGAGGGCTTTCGCCGGGCGGCCGCCGATGTCGAGGACGTGGCCGTCGCGGCGGACGGCCTGCGCGTCGAGAAGACGTTCGACGTGGGGAACTTCTCGGTACCGACCGTCGTCTACCGCATCGAGTCCGACCGCGAGGAAGTCGTCGAACTGACCCTGCGTGACCCGCTTCCGGACGGGTTCCCGACCGACCGCATCGGGTTCCACGAGGAGTTCGAGCGCGACCGCTGGCGACTGGGCGACGGGGCCGTGGTGTTCGACCGGACGCTCGCGCCCGGCGAGTCGGTCCGGACCGTGTACGGCGTCCAGATTCGCTCGCCCGCGGCCGTCGAGAAGTTCATGAACCGTCCGGAACTGTCGGCGTCGACGGTGCAGGTGACCGACCCGTCGCTCGGGGGCGACGGCGACGCCGCGGGGGCGGACGAGACACCGCTGGAGGGTGACGACGCGGCGCCCGACGAGCGGCCCGGTGACGACGAGTCGACGGAAGCGAGCGACCTCGACGCCGCCCTCACCGATGTCGCCGGCGACGAGCTGTCGGAGACGCGCCCGGGCCCGGACCCGGGATCGGGAGACGGCGGGAGAGCTGCGCCCGTCGACGGCGACGCCGTCTGGGAGCGCGAGGACACCGACCCGCTGGACCGGGCGCTGTCGGGCGGCACCGACGGCGAGGCGTCCGTCGAGGCGGTGGTCGACGCCCAGGGGTTTGACGCCGACGGGGCCTCGTCCGACGACGTGTCGGGACCGACAACCGGCGCGACGGCGGCCCGTGATGGAGACGTCGCGGGGCGGCTGGTCGAGCAACTCCGGGCCGGCGAGGTCAGCGAGGAGGACCGCAAACGTCTCAGCCGCGAACTGAACCTCCGCACGTCCGAGGCGACCCGGGACCTTCTGGACGGGCTCCGCGAGCGGCTCGACCGGAAGCGCGATCGCCTGCGCGACGAGATCGAGGCCCTGGAGGACGAGGTCGACCAGCTGTACGGCCACACCGCCGACGCCGAGTCGCTGACGGAACTGGAGCGGGCCGTCGACGAACTCGAGACACGGAAGGCCGACGACGAGGCCGTCGCGCACGTCCGGAACGCCGTCGACGACCTGGACACGTCGAAGGCCGAGGCCGACGCCCTCTCGCGACTGGACGAGCGTGTCGACCGCCTGGCCGAGACCGCCGCGGAGGCGTCGGCGCTGTCGGCGCTGGCCGACCGGGTCGACGACCTCGAGGCGACGGCGGCGACGCGCGACGAGACCGCTCGACTGCGCGAGGCCATCGAGGCCGTCGAGGCGGCGATGGCGACCGACGCCCGGGTTACGGACCTGGCCGACGACCTCGAGACGCTCTCCGAGCGGGCCGCCGAAGCCGACCGCCTCGCCGCCGTCGCCGACACCGTCGAGACCCTCGACGACACCGCCGCCCGCCGGGAGTCGGTGCGCGAACTCGACGCCCAGCTGACCGAACTGGAGCGGACCGCGGCGACGGCAGACCGGGTCGAACAGCTGGAGGCAACCGTCTCGGACCTCGACGACCGCATCGAGGAACTGGCCTCGGGGATGGCCGCCCTCGAACGGGTCGCCGCCGAGGAGGCGGACCTCGAATCGCTGGCCGACCGCGTCGAGTCGGAGTACGTCACGACCGAAGACGTCGACGCGAAACTCGACGAGCGGGTCCGGGCCGGTGCCGTCGATGTCGTCGCGCAGGTGGTCGGCGCCAGCGGCCTGCTGGTCGCCGGCCTGCTCGCGGCCACCGGCGCGAGCGCCGCCCTCGCGGTCGTCCCGTTCCTCGTCGGCGCGCTGGCGCTGGGGACGTGGGCGTCCCGGGTCCGCTGACGCCGCCAACGCACAAAGCACATTACCGACGGGAGTCTCCGTTCGCTCGATGCGGGGCTGGCTCCGAAATCGCGTCCAGACCGCCTACGAGCGACTGCTGTTGCGCGGCGTCGACGAGGGCCCGACCCACGTCGCCGTGATTCAGGACGGCAACCGCCGGTACGCTCGCAAGCGCGGCGGCGACGCCCACGAGGGTCACGAGGCCGGCGCCCGGACCACCGAACGCGTCCTGGAGTGGTGCGAGGAGTTGGGCGTCGAGGAGCTGACGCTGTACGCGTTCTCGACGGAGAACTTCGACCGCCCGCCGGAGGAACGGGAGCGGCTGTTCGACCTGCTGGAGCGGAAACTTCGGGAGTTCGCCGACGCCGACCGCGTCCACGGCGGCGAGGTGTGCATCCGCGCCATCGGCCAGACCGACCGCCTGCCCGAGCGGGTCCGCGAGGCAATCCGGTACGCCGAGGACCGCACCCGTGGGTACGACGAGTTCGTGTTGAACATCGCATTGGCGTACGGCGGCCGGGCGGAACTGCTCGGGGCCGCCCGCGAGGTGTGCGCGGCGGTCGACGACGGCGACCTCGAGCCCGCCGACATCGACGTCGCCACCGTCCAGGAGCGCCTGCACGACCGCCCGGTGCGAGACGTCGACCTGATCGTCCGCACCGGCGGCGACGAGCGCACCTCGAACTTCCTGCCGTGGCACGCCAACGGCAACGAGGCGGCGGTGTTCTTCTGTGCGCCGTACTGGCCGGAGTTCTCGAAGACGGACTTCCTGCGGGGCATCCGCACCTACGAGCACCGCGAGGAGTCCTGGCGGGAGGCCCGCGCGCGGCGCGGCCTCGCGCTGCTGCGCGAGCTCGGCGGCGTGGAACTGGCCGAGGCCAAGCGGGTCGTCCGCCGCTTCCGGGACTCGCTGCCCAGCGGCGAGCCCGGCCCGGAGGCCGTCGAGGTCGACGAGGACGGCGCGGAGCCGACGGCGGACTGAGACGGGGCGACGAACCGCTCCGGATCAGTCGTAGGGCAACTCGAACAGCTGGAACCCCTGTCCCAGCAGTCCGACGCGGTCCGTGTCCGCGACGCCGGTCAGCGACCGCACGGGCCCCTCCGCGTCGACCGAGAGGTCACGCAGTCCGTCGATCTGTTCGCCGAGCTCCCGATACTGTGTCTCCGTCCAGTCCTCGTTCAGGTGGACGAGCCGCATCGTCGTCTCCGCGCCGTCGACCTGGTAGCCCGTCCCCGTTCCGACCACGTAGTCGCCGTCCCCCGGGGTGAGCCCAGCCTGCGCGGTGTGGTCGAACTCCAGTTCGTCCAGGAACTCCGCGACCTCGTCGCCGAGGTCGCCGAGTCGGTCCTCGCCGTTCTCGGCACCGTCGAGGAGCCGTTCGAACTCCTCGCGGGTCGCGATCCCCGCGCTGACCGCGCGTCCCGCCTGGTAGGCGCCGTGGGACTCCTCGCCGTTCGACACCGTCTCGTAGTCACCGACGGTTTCGCCGTCGACGGTCTCGTCGCCGCCCCACGTCGTCGTCGCCGCCTCACGAGCGTCGTCCTCGGAGAACGAGCCGCCGTAGGCGAGCTGGCTCGGGGCTTCGAGCAACGGGTCCGTGATCCGGAGGCTCCAGTCGGTGTCCTCGGCCGCCAGCGCCTCGGTGTAGATCGGGGACGTTCGCCCGTCGGCCACCTCGGGGTGGAGGTTGTCGCGGTGCTCCTGGAGGGGTGCCGGCGCCACGAACTCGATCGAGACCCGCGCCGTATCGGTGAACGCCGTCGGATCGTACAGCCAGTCGCGGGCCGCGGAGCTGCCGCCGCCGCCGACGAACGGGAGCGAGGAACAGCCGGCGACGCCGACGCCGACCGCGGCGGCGGCCGCGCCGAGCAGAGACCGTCGTGTTTGTGCCATCACCGCGAACCGTCCCGGTGGCGAGTTGTAAATTTCCCGGTCGTCGGCTCGGTGGCGGACGACTCAGCCGTACGGCAGTTCGAAGTCCTGAAACATCGCCCCGCGCAGCCCCACGCGGTCGGTGTCGGCGACGGCGGTCAGCGTCAGCACGGGGCCGTCGGCGGCGACGTTCACCTCGCGCAGGCCGTCGATGCTCTCGCCGAGGCCACGGAGGTCCGCGGCGGTGCGCTCCGCGTCGCGGACCACGAGGCGAACGGTCGTCGTCTCGCCGTCGACGCGGTAGCCCGTCCCCATCGCCTGCCAGCCGTCGTCCTGCGGCGCGAACGCCGCCTGGGCGGTGTGGTCGAACCCGAGCGCGTCGAGGACCCGCGGGACGGACGCCCCCGCTCCCGCGAGGCGGTCGGTGCGGTTCGCGGCGCCCTCGACGAGCCGCCGGAACTCTCCGCCGGACCCCCGGACTGCGACCGCCAGCCCCTCCCGGTAGCCGACGTGTGCGTCGCCGTCCGAGCGGTGTTCGAGGTCGGCGACGGGGTCGGCCGCCGCGAGCGTGACGCCGTCACCCACCGCCGCCGTCGCCGCGCCCCGAGCGGCCGTGGCGCCGAAGTCGCCGCGGTACACCGTCTGGATCGGCCCCCGCAGAAGGTCGTCGGCGATGCGGATCGCCCAGTCGGTCGCCGCCGGATCGAGGCCGGGGGCGTACATCGGCCCCGAGCGCTCGGCGCGCACCTCCGGGTGGAGCTGCTCGCGGTGCTCGGCGATGCGGACCGGCGACTCGAACTGGAGGGTCACCACCGACGTCTCCGCGAACGCCGTGGGGTCGTACAGCCAGTCCCGCGCCGTCGCCCGCTCGTCGCCGCCGCTCAGCGAGGGGAGCGCCGAACAGCCGGCCAGCGCGGCGCCGCCGGCGGCGACGGCCGTCCGCAGCAGCGACCGACGACCCCGTGGGTTTGCCATCGGGTCCGTCTGCGGACTGGATCGGGATAAGTCACCGGCCAGGGGCGGTCAGGCGTACGGGAGCTCCAGCAGGGAGAACACCGACCCCTGGAGCCCGACGGCGTCGGTGTCGGCGGTCGCCTCCAGCCACCGCACGGCGCCGTCGCTCTCGACGCTCACCTCGCGCAGGCCGTCGACGTCCGCGCCGACCTCGCGGAGCTGTTCGGCGGAGCGGTCGCCGTGCAGTTCCGCCAGCCGCACCGTCGTCGTCTCGCCGTCGAGGCGGTAGCTCCACCCTGCCGCCTGCCAGCCGTCGCCGTCCGCGCGCGGCCCCAGCGCCGTCTGCGCCGCGTGGTCGAACGACAGCACATCGAGGTACGTGCCGATCCCGTCGGCGACGCCGGTGAGTCGACTCTCGCCGTCGGCGGCCCCCCGGAGCAGTCGCTCGAACTCTGCGCGATCCGCGGCGCCGACGCTGACCGCCAGCCCGTCGCGGTACGCTCCGTGGGTGTCGTCCCCGGCCACCACCGTCTGCAGGTCGGCGACGGGTTCGCGGTCCGTCCGGTCGGCGTCAGTGCCGTCCGAGAGGATGGCCGCCGAGGCGGCCCGCGCGGTCTCCTCGTCGAAGCTCCCGCCGTAGACGACCTGTATCGGTGCCTCGAACATCGTCCCGCCCATCTGGAGCGCCCAGTCGACCGTCGACGGCGACGACGCGAGCACGTCCGGGTACGAGGGGATGAGTCGTCGCTCCCGGACGTCCGGGTGGAGGTGGTCGCTCGCGGCGTCGATCTCCGACGGCGACTCGAACAGGACCGACACCTGCGGTCCGTCCGCGAACGCCGTGGGGTCGTACAGCCAGTCGCGGGCGGGCGACGCGCCGTCGCCGCCGGACAGCGAGGGCAGTGCCGAACAGCCGGCGAGCGCGGCGGCAGCACCGACGCCGGCGGTGGCGGTCGCTCGGAGCAGGTCGCGTCTGCTGGAGGACATCGCCCGGTTGTTGCGCGTCGAACGGTGTAAGTCTCGTGGTGACGGTGCCGCTTCGCGTGGCTCGCGGCGTGATTCGGTCTACCGACCAAATCTCCGCTGACGGTTCTGGAACTCCCTGACGGCACGGAGGTAATCCCGCTTGCGGAGGTCCCGCCAGTTGACGTCGGTGAAGTACAGTTCGGAGTACACCGACTGCCAGATCATGAAATCCGAGAGGCGCTCGGCGCCGGTCTTGACCACGAGGTCGGGGTCGTCCGGGAACACGAGGTTCGACTCGATCGTCTCGGCGTCGATGTCTGCGGGTTCGAGATCGCCCGAATCGACGTCTTCGGCCAGCGAGCGCACGGCGGTCGCGAACTCCTCTTTGCCGCCGTAGCCGATCGATACCTGGATCGGGGCGTCGGCGGGTTCCTCGTCGTCGGGACCGCGCACGGCGAGGCGGCGGGGGGCGTCGACGTCCTCCTCGAAGGCACGGGCCAGCGTCGGGACGGCGGCCTCGTCGAGGACGCTCACGGAGACGGTCACGCGCTCGGCGCCGTAGTCGAACGCCCACCGAAGCAGCGACTCCAGACGGGCGTAGGCGCCCTGTTCCAGCAGGTCGCGCTCGGTCAGCACGACGGCGACGTGCTCGGGCACCGCGGCGTCGCTCCAGCGCACCCGCAGACCGAGGTAGCGGTCGTACAGCCCCACAGTCGCCTCCCGCTACCCCCGCGGTCGGGAAAACGGCGGCGGTCCGCGACGGGATGGGGCGGGACGGGCTGCGGCCGTGCGTTGCGGGGCGGTCCGGCGGCGGGGGCGCCGTTCGGGAGGGTTAAGTGACCCCCAGGGGAACGGCCCGGTACTGTGACGGGGAGGCTTCGCCGCGCGGGTGGGTTCGCGGCAGTCGCCACGCTGGCGCTGGCGGCGCCGCTGCTGGAGACCCGCGTCGCGCCAGCCGCGTCGGAACTCCCGGGCGTCGGCGCCGGGCCGGGCGGCGAGGTGGTGATCGCGCTGCCCTTCGCCGCGGTGGCGCTGGCGGCCTCGACCGTCGAGGACGGCGCCCTCTTCGAGCTGTTCGCCCGCCCCGGCGACTGGGAGGCCGGGCGGCTGTACGGCCTGCTCGGGTTCTGTCTCGCGGCGACGGGGCTGGGCCTGCTGACGGCGGTGACGGCGCTCCCGACGCCGGTGTTCGTCGCCGCTGTGTTGCTGGTCGGCTACGGCAACCTCGCGGCGACCGCCGCCGAGGCGCTGCACGCCGACCCGTTCGCCCGCGGCGGCGGGTTCGTCGCCGGCGGCGCGCTGGCGGCGGTCTGTGGCATCGTCGCGGTCGCCGTCGTCGACGGGGCGAGCGCGGACGCGCTGGTCGAGGCCGCGCCGCGGTACGCCTTCGTCGGGGTCAGCGGCGGCCTCCTGGGCGTGCTGCTGCGGTCCGTGCTGTTCCGCCGCGACGAGCCGCTGGTGATGCTGTCGGTCGGCCTGCTGTCGTGGCTGCTGTGGGCGCTGACCGCCAGCGACGGCGTCGCGGTGACCTGGGCCAGCATCGCGGTCGGACTGGCGCTGACGGCGGGGCTGGGGTACGTCTCCTACGCGCTGGACGCCGCCGACGTCGCCGGGATGGTCACGGGTGTGCTCCTGGCGCTGATCACCATCGTCATGGGCGGATACGGCTGGTTCGCGTTGCTGGTGGCGTTCTACGCGGTCGGCAGCCTCGCGACGCAGTTCCGCTACGAGGACAAGCGCGACCGCGGCGTCGCCGAGGACAACGACGGCGCCCGCGGCAGCGGCAACGTGCTCGGCAACGCCGCCGTCGCGATGGTCGCGGTGGTCGGCTACGCCGCCAGCAGTGGGGACCTCCTGGCGGTCGAGGCGGACCTGTTCGCGCTGGCCTTCGCCGGGTCGCTCGCGACCGCGACCAGCGACACCCTCTCCAGCGAGATCGGCGGCCTCTTCGACGACCCGCGGTTGATCACCACGCTGGAGCCCGTCGACCCCGGCACCGACGGCGCGGTCACCTGGCAGGGAGAACTCGCCGGACTGGGTGGCGCCGCGCTGGTCGCGGCCATCGCCGTCGTCGGTCTGGGGGTCGGCCCCGTCGGCGGCGGCGTGGTGCTCGTCGGCGGTATCGCCGGGATGACCGCCGACAGCCTGCTCGGCGCCACGCTGGAGGGCGACGCCGTCGGCAACCAGACGGTGAATTTCCTGGCGACGCTGTCGGGAGCGGTCGCCGCCGCGGTCGTCGCCGCGGTCATGTGAAGAGAGTCAGGGGGGCGGCCGAGCCCCGCGGAGACTCCCTCCGACCCTACGCGACGAGCTCGGAGAAGGTCAGCAGTCGCACCGCCGTCGGCCGCTTCGTGAACTCGCCGTGCTCGCGGGCGACGACCCGCCCGACGCCGCGCTGGGCTGCCAGGTCGACCAGTCGCTGCGAGAGCTCGGCGTCGAGGACGACCGTCTCCGGGACCGTCTCGGCGGCCTCCAGCAGGGCGAACGCCTCGTCGGCGTCGCCGTCGGCCACCCCCGCGAGGTCGCCGTCCAGCAGTCGGACCGTTGCCGTCTCGCGGACGGCGTCGATGTGCTCGCCCAGCGTCGGCGGGAGGTCGGCGTCGGGGCTCTCGCGCGTGTCGTCCGCCACGGCGTCGTCGTCGTCCGTTCCCGCCTCGTCGGCGGCGTCGGTCGCGACGCTCTCGGGGGGCACCGACTCTCCGGCGGCGCCGCCGTCTGGCGGGTCGGCGACGACCTCCGGATCGGTCGCGTCGGGCGTCGTGGGGGCGTCCGTGCGCTCGGGGCTCTCGGCGGTGGTCGGCTCCCCGGCGTCGGTGTCGGTGGCTCCCCGGCCGTCGGTGGCGGCGACCGCGCGAGCCTCGCCGACGTCGGTCCCTTCGTAGGGCGCCTTCTCTCGCAGGGCGTCGAACACCTCGCGGTGGCTCAGGTCCTCGACGGACTTGTCGGCCGGGGCGAAGGCGACGTAGTCGACGTCGCCGACCTGTGCCAGCTCCGCGAGGATGAGGTCGCCGCCGCGGTCGGCGTCGAGGAAGGCGGTCACCGTGCGGCCCTCGGTGAGGTCGGCCACGGCGTCGGGGACGTCGGTCCCCTCGACGGCGACGGCGTTCTTGATCCCGTACCGGAGCAACTGGAGCACGTCCGCCCGCCCCTCGACGATCACGACGGCGTCGCTGTCGCCGACGTTCGGGCCGGCGGGCAGCCCCTGGTACTCCGTGATTGCCTCGGTGCGGACGTGCTCGCGGACCTCCGCGAGAATCTCCTCGCTGGACATCACGCTGTCGTCGAACGAGTCCAGCAGCAGCTCCTTGGCCCGCTCGACGACCGCCCGGCGCTTGGCCGTGCGGACGTCCTCGATGTCGACGACCTCCAGTTCGGCCCGGCAGGGGCCGATCCGGCCGATCGTCTCCAGGGCCGCCCCGAGCGTCGCCGTCTCGACCTTGTCGAGGCTGGTGGCGATGGTCACCGTGCCGACGGTGCGCCCGCCCTCGCTCTCGATGTCGGCGTCGATGCGGCCGACCTTCGAGGAGTCCTGCAGGTCTCGGAGGTCGAGTTCGTCGCCGAGCAACCCTTCCGTCTGGCCGAATATGGCGCCGACGACGTCACTCCGCTCTACCACCCCGTCCGCGCTCACCTCTGCGTGTATCAGATACTTCGTGGTGTCGTCCATTGATGATCTGGCCCGTGTGGGGCCGGTGTGATGGTGATGATGTCGCCATGAACCGTCTCATGGACCAGCCGTAGTTGGGCCGCGCCGTGGAAATACCTGTTGACACCGGGCTCTGGCGACCGAACGGAAGGCACATACCGACCCCGGCGCAACCCCCGGAGCATGACCGTCGGCATCGTCGGTGGCGGCGTCGCCGGCCTCGCCGCCGCCCACCGCCTCCAGCAGCACGGCCACGACGTCCGCGTGTTCGAGGCCAGCGAGGACCTGGGTGGCCTGGCGGCCGTCTACGAGACCGCCGGCGACCCCATCGAGAAGTTCTACCACCACCTCTCGAAATCCGAGGAGACCATCGTCGAACTCGCCGAGCAGTTGGGGCTGAGCGACCGCGTCGAGTGGCGCTACAAGTCCGACTCCTACTACGTCGACGGCGTCGCCCACCCGATGGACACGATCTGGGAAATCGCCGCGTACCCGCACCTCTCGCTGTACGACAAGTTCCGCCTGGGGATGCTCACGATGGAGATCGACGTTCGCGGCGGCGTCCCCGACTTCGACACCTACGACGACCTCGCGGACTTCGAGGACGTCCCGATCCGGGAGTTCGTCCTCGACCACACCACCGAGAACGTCTACGAGAGCTTCTTCGAACCGCTGCTGGACGCGAAGTTCGGCTCGCGGGTCGACGACGTCTCCGCGGCGTGGCTGCTCGGCCGGATCAAGTTCCGTGGCGAGCGCGACCTCCTGCGCGGCGAGCAGTTGGGGTACTTCGAGGGCAGTTTCGCCGTGCTGATCGACGCGCTGGTCGAGGCCGTCGGCCGAGAGAACGTCGCCACCGGCACCCGCGTCACCGACGTGGAGTTCGCCGGTGGCGCCGTCGACGCCCTCGTCGCCGAGCGCGACGGCGACCACGAACGGTACGACGTCGACGACGTGGTCGTCGCGGCGATGCCGAACGTCCTCGAAGCGCTGACCGGCTACGCCTGCGAGATCGACTTCCAGGGCACCGTCTGTTCGGTGTGGTCGCTGTCGGAGTCGCTGACCGACACCTACTGGCTGAACATCAAGGACGACGCGCCCTTCGGCGTCCTCATCGAGCACACCAACTTCGTCCCGCCCGAGCGCTACGGCGGCGAACACCTCTACTACACCGCGAGTTACGTGCAGGACCCCCAGGAGGACCTGTGGGGGATGAGCGACGCAGAGGTCGAATCGCACTGGGCCGACGGCATCGCGGACCTCTACCCCGCCTTCGACGAATCGATGGTCAAGTGGGTCCAGACCGCCCGCAACCCCCGGACTGCGCCCGTCTACGAGCGCGGCTACCTCGACATGGTCGTGCCCTACGACCTCGGCGACGCCGTCGGCGAGGGGCTGTACTACGCCGGGATGGCCTCTCGCGCCCAGTACCCCGAGCGCAGCCTCAACGGCGGCATCGTGGCGGGGTTCGAGTGTGCGGACCTGATCGCCGGGGAGTAGGCCGTCGGCGGCGCCGCTGAGTGCTCAGTCCGCTTCCTCGATGCCCGGCGCGTCGCCCGCCGAGACGTCCGTCGGCGCCTCCTGACCGCCGACGACGACGTCGCCGTCGTCGGTCTCGACGTACACGTCGTCGGCGAACCCGCCCTCGGCGTAGGGGTGGACCGGGGCGTCCAGCTTCTCGGGGGTCGAGGGAGCGTCGGCGACGCCGTCGGCGGGGCGGAACTCGCCCAGTGGGTCCTCGACGGTGATGCCGTACTCCGCGAAGAACGTCTCGTAGCGGTCGTGGTGCTCGCCGAGTTCGTCCGCGGGGAACTCCATCATCTCCGTCCAGCCGTGGTTGTAGAAGTCGAAGTTCGCCTGGATGTGGGTGATCTCGCGAGCCTCGGCCTCGGGGTAGCCCTCTCGCAGCGCCTGGAGGTAGGTGTCCATCGTCGCGTCGAAGAAGTCGTCGAGGTGGGCGCGCCGGTCCTCGCGGTGGGCCTCGTCGGCGCGGTCGAGGAACACGCCGGTGTGCAGGTCGACGAGCTTGTCGTTGACGACGCCGCCGACGACGGGGGTTCCGAGCGCGGCGCGGGCGCCCCAGTGGCGGACGTTCTGGCTGATCTTCATGCTCGCCGCTAGCGACTCCCGGGACTTCAACCGCTCGGAGGCCGCCGCGTTCGCGGCGGTCGGGGCCGCTCGGGGGGCTTTCGAGGGGTTGAAGTGTCTGCTGAGGCTCGGTTGGGGTATGCAAGATCAGGGACGCTCCAAGCGCAAGCGCACGGGCGGTCGACGCCGCCCCAACAGCGGTCGCAAGAAACACCAGCTCGGTCGGCTCCCGACCGAGACCGAACTGGGCGAGCCCCGACTGCGTGCGGTCGACGCCCGCGGGAACACCCAGAAGGTCCGGGCGCTGTCGACGAACGTCGCGCAGGTCGCGACCGACGACGGCGACACCGTCGAGGCGACCGTCGAGGACGTCGTCGAGAACGACGCCAACCCCAACTACGTGCGCCGGAACATCGTCACGAGGGGCGCCGTCGTCGAGACCAGCGAGGGTCGCGCGCGGGTGACCTCTCGGCCCGGCCAGACCGGACAGGTCAACGCCGTCCTGCTGGAGTAGACGGGTTCGGACGGGTCGTTCTCCTGCTCACCGCGGTTGCCGACCTGCCTCAGGGCCGCGGCGCCGCCTTCTGCAGCGCGGTCTCGGCGACGTTCTCTCCGTAGTCGGCGCTGCGGGACAGCGAGTCGATGACCAGCCCCAGCGACTGTGCTTCCTGGGGTTCGAGGTCCCGAAGCAGTTCGTCGATCCGCCGGGTGTGTTCGTCGATCGAGCCGATCGCCGCCCGTGCGCTGTTGGCCATCGCCGTCGCCTCGTCGCTCTCGTCCTCGAACAGCGCGTCCATCGCCGTGTCGATGACCTCGGCGGCGTCGTCGTGCAGCTCCCGAATCGCCTCGCAGACGTTCTCCGGGGGGGTCTCCAGCGATTGCGAAAGCCGAGCGATCTTGCCGGCGTGGTCGGCGATGCGCTCCAGTTGTCGGGCGCTGGAGTGGTAGTCGAAGCAAGTCTCCCGGGGGACACCCATCTCCTTGGCCGCACGCGGCGATCGCAGCGTCGCCCGGAAGATTCGCGAGACGACGTACCACAGGCGGTCGACGTCGTCGTCGCGCTCGATGACGTCGACGGCGAGGTCGTCGTCGTTCTCGATCAGCGCGGTGACGGCGTCCTCAAGCATCGACTCGCTGATCAGGCGCATTCGCGTGACGGCGTTGTGGATCGACAGCTCCGAGGAGTCCAGCAGGTCCTGCAGGACGACGCTGTCGTTGGTCTCTTCCAGGACCTCGACGCCGACGAGGCTTTGCGTGGCCTCCCGGATCGCGCGGCGCTGGTCGGTGTCGATCCGGTTGGCCTCCAGGCGGACGACGTCGAAGCCGCTGACGTACATCGTCATCACGGCGCGGGTGAGGCGGTCACCAGCCAGGTCGCCGATGTCGAGGGTGCCCTCGGTACGCTCGGAGTCGGACTTGGGTGTCAACAGCAGCGAGTCCTCCTCTGGGTGGAACTCGACGACGCTGCCCGCGCTGACGCCGTTGTCCGTCGCCCAGTCTTTCGGCAGCGAGACGGTGAACGTCGATCCGCCCGTCACCTGCACCTTGCGCGTCTCCATGGCTGTCGGTCGGTGACGCTGAAATATAAATTCCCACGATTTCTATATACATCGTCAGTTCGGCCCGGAAACCACCGTGTTTCGGCCGCCTTCCGTGCGCCGCGAGGAGTCGAGCGATCCCGGGGTGTGAGGTCGCTCGCGCCGACCCGTCGCACGTCCATCCACTCGACCGTCGCCTCGGCGGGGAGACTCGCCACGGACGAGAACACGCCGACTGCTCGTGTGTCGATCACACAGCTGTGCTATTTTCGCCTATATAGTCAACATAGTAGGGTATTTATCCCGATCTCGCCCTCCTTCGCGTAATGGCAGACGACAGCCGATCCGACGGGGTCTCGCGGCGGAAGTTCCTCGCGTCCGCTGGCGCGACGACGGCGACGCTGGCGACCGCGGGGTGTTCGGCGCTGCTCGAAGAGGACAGTGGCGGCCTCTCCGGCAACATCCGCATCTCCGGTTCCAGTACGGTGTACCCGGTCGCCCAGGCGGTCAGCGAGGGGTTCAAGGAGGACTACGACGAGGCGGACACGAGTGACGTCACGTTCGACATCAGCCGGGACGGCAGCTCCGGCGGGTTCGAGAACGTGTTCATCCCCGGCGACTCCGACATCAACAACGCGAGTCGACCGATCACCGACGAAGAGGCTAGTCGGTGTCAGGACAACGGGTTCGAGGCGGTCGAGTTCCAGATCGCGCGGGACGCGCTGACGGTCATCGTCAACAACGACAACGACTGGATCGGCGACGGGTTGACCTACGACGACCTCGCGGCTATCTGGACGCCGGACGATCCGCCGGAGCTGTGGTCGGACGTCCGTAGCGAGTGGCCCGACGAACCGCTGGACCTGTACGGGCCGGCGTCGACGTCGGGCACCTTCGACTACTTCACGGAGACGATCCTGGGGGAGGCCGGCCGAATCCGCGACGACTTCCAGGGCGGCGAGGAGGACGACCAGATCGCGACGGGCGTCGAGGGCAGCGAGTACGCGCTGGGCTATCTCCCGTTCGCCTACTACACCAACAACCCCGAAGAGACCCAGGCGGTGCCGCTGGCGGAGTCCGGGAGCGACTACGTCGAGCCCAGTCTCGACGCCGCCTCCTCCGGCGAGTACCCGCTCGCGCGGCCGCTGTTCTTCTACGCCAACAGCAACAAACTCGAGGACAAGGAGCACCTCCAGGCGTTCGTCGAGTACTACATCGGCCAGAGCACGGATCGCGCGCTGATCGCCGATCAGATCGGCTACGTGCCGAGCTCCGAGGACCGCGCCGAGCAGAACCGGAGCACGCTCGAGGAGTACACCGGCTGACCGACCGCTCCGGCCGCCCCGATACCGGAGTTTATATTCACACCAACGACGACGACTGACTCAACTGATGGCCACAGAGGGACACGACACCCTACAGCGAGACGGCCTCGCGGTCCGGAAGGAACGGCTGTACGGACGACTCCTCGCGGCCTGTGCGGCGCTGACGCTGCTTGTCACCGCCGGGATCGTGCTGGCGCTGCTGGGGCAGACCATCGTGTTCTTCGGCGAGGTGTCGATCGTCGGCTACCTCACCGGGACCGACTGGACGCCCCTGATCGGCGAGGCGTCGTACGGCGTGTTGCCGCTGGTCACCGGGACGCTGCTGGTCACGGTCGTCTCGGCGGTGATCGCCCTGCCGACCGGACTCGCGATCGCCATCTACCTCAGCGAGTACGCCACCGCCCGCACCCGGGCGGTGCTCAAGCCGACCCTGGAGATTCTTGCGGGGGTGCCGACGGTCATCTACGGCTACTTCGCGCTGGTGTATCTCACGCCGCTGTTGAACGAGGTGTTCCCGACCAGAATCGGCCTGATCCCGGCCGGCGTCCCGGTGTTGCCGGAGTACACGTTCGTCGTGCCGTCGCTGCGGACGTTCAACGTGCTCTCGGGGGGCGTCGTCGTCGGGTTGATCATCATCCCGATGGTGTCCTCGATCAGCGAGGACGCCCTGTCGTCCGTTCCGGATAGCCTCCGCGAGGCTGCCTACGGTCTCGGCTCGACGAAGTTCGACGTCTCGACGAAGGTGGTCGTCCCGGCGGCGACGTCCGGGATCGTCTCCTCGTACGTCCTCGCGCTGTCGCGGGCCATCGGCGAGACGATGGCCGTCACCATCGCGGTCGGATCGAGCCCGCAGATGCCGGACCTGGGCAACGTCCTCGTGAACCTCACCCAGGAGAACCAGACGATCACGGCGGCGATGGTCCAGATCGCCGGTGCGGAGTCGCTCGGCGGGGTCACCTACGAGTCGATGTTCGCGCTCGGGATGACGCTGTTCGTCCTGACACTGGGGATGAACGTCGTCGCCGAACTGGTTCGGCGCCGCTACCGGGAGGAGTACGACTGATGGCGACGGACACCGAGGACACCGACTGGCTGAGCACGGACGCCCGACTGCGCTGGCAGCGTCTGAAGGGGCGGCTGTTCGTCGGGGTGCTGGTCCTGGCGACGCTCGTGGGCGTCCTGGCGCTGGCCGCGCTGTTCGCGTACATCGGCCGGGACGCGCTCGGGCCGTTCGGCGCCGAGCCGTCGTGGTTCCTGCTGTACTTCGGGACCGCCGTGACGCCCATCGCGGCGTACACGCTGTACGTCACGGGGCGTCTGCGGTGGCTCGGCGACCCGCACCCCGACGTGCGGACGGTCAACGACACGGCCTTCGCGGTCGTGTTCGGGTCGCTGGTGCTCGGTCTGGTTGTGTACGCCGTCGCGACGGCGCTGGCGCCCGAGGACGTCGCCATCTACGTCGTCTGTCTGTCCGTCCCACCGCTGCTCGTTCGCGGGTACGCCAGACGGTACGGCGAGACCCACTTCACCGGGCCGGGGACGCCGGTGTCGGTGCTGTTCGGACTCGGTGCCGGCGTGGTCGTCGCCGTGACCCTGGGAGAGACGCTCGCGCTCCTCGTCGACTGGTTGCTGTTCCTGGTGGTGGTCACGCTCCCGGCGGCGGCGCTGCTCGGTAGCCTCGCTGTGCGGCGGTTCTCGCGGCGCTGGGGCTATCTCACCAGCGCGGCCGTCCTCGTCCTGGGGCCCGCCGGTGCCATCGGCGGCATCGTCGCGGGGTTCGACCCGGCGCTGGGGGTCGTCCTCGCGAGCGGTGTGCTCGCCCCAGTGGGGCTGCTGGTCGCCGATACCGTCGCCCACCGACGGGGCGGCTGGCCCGGGTTGCTCGGTCCGGTGGTCCTGATCGGCGGGGTTCTCGTGGGGGCGACGCTCGAGCGGTCGCTCGGTATCACCGGCCTGAACTCCTGGCTGACGCCGACGCTGGTGTTCGACAGCTGGTCTTCGACGGACCCGACCGCGGCCGGCATCTACCCGCAACTGGTCGGCTCGATCATCATCGTCGCCGTGATGGCGGTCATGTCGTTCCCGGTCGGCGTCGGCGCGGCCATCTACCTCGAGGAGTACGCGCCGGAGACCGGCTGGGGCGGCCGGCTCGCGACCGTGCTCGACGTGAACATCTCGAATCTCGCGGGCGTCCCGTCGGTCGTGTACGGGCTGCTGGGCCTGGCGCTGTTCCGCAACGCCTTCGGGCTGGCGCCGGGGCTGGTGATCACCGCGGGCGCGACGCTCGGGCTCCTCATCCTCCCCATCGTCATCGTCGCTGCCCAAGAGGCGCTGCGCTCGGTGCCCGACGAACTCCGGCAGGGGTCGTACGGCCTGGGGGCCAGTCGCTGGCAGACGGTCCGCAACGTCGTCCTCCCGGAGGCGCTGCCGGGGATGCTCACCGGGACCATCCTCGCGCTGGGGCGGGCCATCGGGGAGACGGCCCCGCTGGTGATGATCGGCGTCGCCGCGACCAGATTCTCGCCGCCCGAGGGGCTGTTCTCCGGTGCGACCGCGCTCCCCCTGCAGATTTTTGCGTCCGCGGGCAACGCCATCCCGGAGTACCGAACTGGCGTGCTCGCGGCGGCGTCGCTGGTGCTGCTGGTGACGCTGCTGGCGATGAACGCGACGGCGATCCTCGTGCGCAACCGGTACGAAAATAACTGAGCCACCCATGAGCCAAGACAACATGACCGACCCGGAGCAGTCGACGAACGCCACGGCGACCGTCTCGGCGCCCGAGGTCGACACCGACGAGTCGTCGATCGACTCGACCGTCGGACGGACGGTGATCGAGACCCGTGACCTCGACGTGTACTACGGCGACGAGCAGGCGCTGCAGGAGGTCAGTCTGTCGATCCCCGAACGGCAGGTGACCGCCATGATCGGTCCGTCGGGCTGTGGCAAGTCGACGTTCCTGCGCTGTCTCAACCGGATGAACGACCTCGTCGAGACCGCCCGCGTCGAGGGGGAGGTGCTGCTGAACGGGCGCAACCTCTACGCCGAGGACGTCGATCCCGTCGCGCTGCGCCGGCGCATCGGGATGGTGTTCCAGCAGCCCAACCCCTTCCCCAAGAGCATCTACGAGAACGTCGCCTACGGGCGGCGCGTGCAGAACAAGTCCGTCGACGACGAGATCGTCGAACAGGCGCTGCGGCGGGCGGCGCTGTGGGACGAGGTGAAAGACCAACTGGACCAGAGCGCGCTGGAACTGTCCGGCGGCCAGCAGCAGCGCCTCTGCATCGCACGGGCGATCGCCGTCGACCCCGAGGTGGTGTTGATGGACGAGCCCGCCTCGGCGCTGGACCCCGTCGCCACCTCGAAGATCGAGGACCTCATCGAGGAACTGGCGGAGGACTACACCGTCGTCATCGTCACGCACAACATGCAGCAGGCCGCGCGCATCTCCGACCGCACGGCCGTGTTCCTCACCGGCGGGGAACTCGTCGAGGTCGGCCCGACCCAGCGGGTGTTCGAGAACCCCGACAGCGATCGTGTCGAGGACTACATCACCGGCAAGTTCGGCTAACTCGGCCGACGCCACGCACCGCCCCCGGCCTGTCCCGGCGAAACACGTATCCACCAGACACCTGAAACGCGACCCATGGCCAGACAGAGCTACCAGGATCAACTCGACGATCTGCGCGAGGACGTGTTGTACATGAGCGAACTCGTCATCGACCGCTACCGGATGGGCCTGGAGGCGCTGGAACGCCAGGACGAGGACCTCGCCTGGCGAGTGATCGAGGGCGACGACGAGGTCAACGAGCTGTACCTCGATCTGGAGGGTGACTGCGTCGACCTCGTGGCGCTCCAGCAGCCGGTGGCGTCGGACCTGCGCTTTATCGCCGCGTCGTTCAAGATCATCACCGACCTCGAACGGGTCGGCGACCTGGCGACGAACCTCGGCGACTACACGCTGGACGCCACCAAGAGCCGCTTCCCGGACGTCGACGTGCAGGCCATCGGCGACCTGGCTCGGGAGATGCTGGAGGACGCGATGGTCGCCTACGCCGAGGAGGACGTGGCGGCCTGCCGCGAACTCGCCGAACGCGACGACGAACTCGACCGGCTGTGTACCGAGGCGTCGCGGGCGGTCGTGCGCGACCTCATCGAGCGGGAACTGGACGGCACCGAGGTCGACGTCGAGGACCTGCTGGTCGATGTCTCGCGACTCCTGTTGACGATCCGCGACATCGAGCGGATCGGTGACCACGCGGTCAACGTCGCCGCGCGGACGCTGTACATGGTCGAGAACGACGACGAACTGCTGTACTGACGCCTCGTACGGTTTGGTCTCGGCTTCTCCCGGGAGCACGCCCCGCCGTGCTTCCGGGACAGCGTGAGAACAACCGTCTCAGGGGAGCGGCACGTACCGCCAGGCGTCGTCCTCCTCGGTGGGGGTTTCGACACCGGGCAACTCCGCGAGTCGGGGGCGGACCGTCTCCCACCAGACGTAGGCGTCGTCGTAGCCCGCGGGGTGAGCCTCGAAAACGTCGTCGCGAATCTCGGCGGCGGTCGCGCGCCGGTGCTCGCGGAGGAACTCCACGGCCTCCCGGATCGCGTCCCGGCGCCACTGGCGCATCATCTCGCTGGTGCCGGGGACGTCCAGCTCGGCGACGATCTCGTCGATCTCCTCGGGGTCGTCGTCCGTTGGCGGCGCCGACTCCGATCCGGCTGGTGGGTACCAAATCCGGACGTCCGCGTCGCCGACGGTCTTGCTCGCGAGCGCCCCCCGCTCGCGGAGGTGTTCGAGGGTGTCGGCCAGCGCGACGGCGCCACCCTCGACGGCCTCGGCGATCTCGGTCGCCGTCCGCGGTTCGCCGTCCGCCACGACCGCCAGCACGCGATCCGGTGGCACGGTCTCGGCGGTCGCTTGACTCCGGTTCTCGCCGCTCATGATCTCGACTACGGGTTCCAGACACATTGTTTTTTCCATCAGAAAGTTTGGTCAATTTACGTTCGGCGCCGTTCGAGCACCGGATCACTCGTCGGGGCCCGCGGCGCTCGCACCGACCCCGAGGTTTATAACGGGCGGACCTCCTACCCGTGAGCGTGTCACGAATCGAGATCTCGCTCCCGGACCAGACGTACGCGGAGATCACCCGGCTCGTCGACCAGGGTGAGTTCCTCGACGAGGACAAGGCCTTCGAGGAGCTCATCTCGATGGGGATGTCGGCCTACGACACGACCGAGGAGGAACCCGAGGAGGTCGACGACGAGATGCTCTCCCAGACGTTCGACGACCGGACCGATCCCGCGATGGAGGACGACGTCGACGACGATCCGATGTTCTGATCGGGGGTGACCGACGGGTGGGCGACGCCCGGCGTCGTACGGTTCGTTCTAGTCGCGGGCGGCGTGGTCGAACGTCTCCGCGAGCAGCGCCGGGCCGTCGACGAGGTCGGCGACGACGTACTCGAGTAGCGCCGTCTGCATCCGGCGAGCGGCGCCCTCCGCGCCGAGCACGACCTGGTACATCCGCGCGCCCTCGATGGCCATGTAGATGGCCTCGGCGGTGTCGTACGGGTCGACGGGGTGGAACACGCCGGCCTCGACGCCGTCCTCGACGATCGTCGCCGCGGCGGCGACGTTGCCGCGGTAGTGTTCGGCCAGCGTCTCTCTGAACCGCTCGTCGTGGATGGCGGCGATGCGGAGTTCGAACAGCGCGGTGACGAACCGCCGGTGGCGGTCGTCGTCGGGGTCGATCATGAACCGCTCGACGTACTCTAGCAGGCGCGCCCGGGGGTCGGTGGTGTCGCTCTCCTCCAAGCGCTCGCCGATCCAGCCGACGAGGTTGTCGACGAACGCCACCAGCAGGTCCTCGCGGGTGTCGTAGTGGTAGTGCAGCAACGAGCGGCTCTTGTCGAGTTCGTCGGCGATGTCCTGCATCGTCAGCTGCGCGTACCCGTGTTCGCACAGCGCCCGGTAGGTGGCCTGCATGATCGCCTCGCGGGTCTCTCCCGCCGCGACGCCGTCGTCGCTCATACTGACACCTTCGTCAGTCTGGGGTTTCAATCTGTCCCTTCAGAGGGGTACTCGGGGGGTGAACGAGTACCGGAACCCGCCCTCACCGTCCACAATACGTAAGTGACTGACGACACTGTTAGTCGTATGAGCAGTGCGACGGGAACCTCGGACGACGACGACGAGTTCGAGGACATTCGCGCGGACGATGTCAACGCGCTGTGGCGGCTCGGGACGGAGTACGGCCGCGCACAGTGGGTGAAGTTCGCGATCGGCGGCGTGGCCAGCGTCCTCCGGATGCTGATGGAACTCGTGCCATCGCTGGTGCTGGCGCTGGCGATCGACTCGCTGATCATCGGCGACGGTATCGACTCGCTGCCGTACGTGCCCGGCGCGTGGATTCCGGGGACTCAAGAGGGGCAGCTGCTGTTGATCGGGTCGTTCATCGCCGTCGCCTACGCCGCGAACTCCGTGCTGGGCTGGCTGAACAGCTACATGTGGAACAGTTTCGCCCAGCACTTCCAGCACGCGGTGCGCGTCGACACCTACGACGCGATGCAGCGCCGGGAGACATCGTTCTTCGACGACCGCCAGACAGGCGAGGTCATGAGCGTGCTGAACAACGACGTCAACCAGCTGGAGAACTTCCTGACGACCAACCTCAACAGCCTCATCGTCATCGTCGTCCGCGTCGGCGGGATGGCGGCGGTGATGCTCTACATCAACTGGCGGCTCGCGCTGATCCCCCTCCTCGCGATTCCCGCGCTGGGCTACATCAGCCACAAGTTCGTCCAGATCATCCACCCGAAGTACCAGGCGGTTCGGTCCTCGGTCGGCCAACTCAATTCCCGCCTCGAGAACAACGTCGGGGGCATCGAGACGGTCAAGGCGTTCGCCACCGAGCCCTTCGAGACCGACCGCGTCGAGGAGGCCTCCGAGGAGTATCTCGACTCCCAGTGGGACGCGATTACCACTCGCATCCTCTACTTCCCGACGCTGCAGGCGACCACCGCCGCGGCGTACACCGCCGTGTTCTTCGTCGGCGGCTGGTGGGTCGTCACGGGGACGCCGCCGCACCCGTTCTTCGCCGGGTCGACGCTGACCGCGGGGTCGCTCGTGCTGTTCCTGAACTACTCGCGGCGGTTCGTCTACCCGATGCGCCAGATGGGCCAGATCATCAACGGCTACCAGTACGCCCAGGCCGCCGCCGAGCGCATCGTCGGCCTGCTCGACATGGAGTCACGGGTCAGCGACGACCCCGACGCCGAGGACCTGGGCGACATCGACGGCCACGTCACTTTCGAGGACGTCGACTTCGCGTACAAGGACGAGGAGGGCAACCCCGACGAGGAGGTGCTTCAAGACGTCTCCTTCGAAGCCGACCCCGGCGACTACGTCGGCCTCGTCGGGCCGACCGGCGCGGGCAAGTCCACGACGATGAAACTCCTGCTGCGCTTCTACGACCCCGACGAGGGCCGGGTGACGATCGACGGCACCGACGTCCGTGACGTCTCCCTGCGGAGCCTCCGGGAGTCGGTCGGCTACGTCAGCCAGGAGCCGTACCTGTTCTACGGGTCGGTCGTCGAGAACGTCGCCTACGGCCTGCCCGACGCCGACGAGGACGACGTCCGCGAGGCCGCGAAACGGGCCGGCGCCCACGAGTTCGTCTCGGAGCTGCCGGAGGGCTACGACACGATGGTCGGCGAGCGCGGCGTGAAGCTGTCCGGCGGCCAGCGCCAGCGCATCGCCCTCGCGCGTGTGCTCCTGCGCGACCCCGAGATTCTCGTGCTCGACGAGGCGACCAGCCACGTCGACAACGAGACGGAGGCGGTCATCCAGAACCACCTCGAGGAGATGATCGCCGACCGCACCACCTTCGCCATCGCCCACCAGCTGTCGACGGTCCGGGACGCCGACACGATCCTCGTGCTGGACGACGGCGAGATCGTCGAGCGGGGGACTCACGAGGACCTGCTGGCCGAGGATGGCCTGTACGCCAACCTCTGGAGCGTCCAGCTGGGCGAGGTCGAGGCGTTGCCAGACGAGTTCATCGAGCGGGCCGCGACCGGCGGCGCCACTCCGCAAGAGACCGACGACTGACGGCCCACGTACGGTTCATTTTCGGCTCTTCCCGGCGAGCGCCGCTAACTGGTGGGCGCTCGCCGGTCCACAGTGAGAATGAATCGTATCAGTCTGCGTCCGCCGCCGGTTCGCCGCCCGAGTCGGGGTCGCGCGAGCCGCGCAGTCGCCGGACGACCGGCGGCACCGACAGCGCGTACGGACCGCTCCCCAGCACCAGCAGTGCGGAGGTCAGCCCGAACAGCGAGACGTGCGCCAGCACGGGGTCGTCCGGCAGGCCGAACAGCGTCGTCGTGAACAGGAGAAACGCGACCACGCCGACTCCCCGCGTCGCGACGCCGGCGATCAGCGCCAGCCCCACCGCCGCCTCCGTCAGTCCCGCCCCGGCGACCCACGTCTCCGGGCTCACCGGCACGACCGCGGTCAGGTCGTACTTGGCGACGACGGTCAGCGCCTGCTCGGGGTTCAGCAGCTTCTCGGCGACCCCGAGGTAGACGAACGTCACCCCGAGCGTGACCCGGAGGATCGGCGCGAGCAGGTCCGTCGACACGCGCTCGGCGACGCGTCGCGAGAGGAACCACTCGTCGAGCCCCCAGCGCCGGAGGTAGGTCCCCTCGGTCACCGCGACGCGGCGCAACAGCCCGTCGGCGCTGGGCTGGCCGGGTCCGACGATCGCGATCGCGAGGAAGCCGCCGACGTACTCGAACGCCAACACCAGCTGCGGGTACGACGGGAGCACGACGAGGTAGCCGAGCAGCCCGACGACGGCGACCGCACGGGTGAACAGCCCGAACAGCAGGAAGAACCCGACCACGACCTGGAACAGTCGGGCGGCGACGGGCACGCTCGGGGAGATAAAGTAGCCGGCGAATCCGGCGCCGACCAGCGGCAGCCCCAGCGACAGTCTGAGCATCCAGGGGACGTACGGCCGGTACGACGCCAGCGTTCGGATGCCGGCGTCGACGTCCGGCACCGCCCGCAACGCCGGCCATAGCAGCAGCGCAGCGACGCCGCCGACGGCGCCCAGCGCGAGCAGCGGCAGGTTCGCGCCGGCGAGCAGTTCGACGGCGTCGCCGAGCGAGCCACCGGGGAGCGGGTCGCTCACGTAGTCGACGTGGAGCGGACGGGCTGCCATGCCCGTCGCTACGGCCCGAGGCGGTTAGGAACTACCGACGGCGGCCACCCCCGCCAGCGCCTCGGCCTCCGCCACCACCAGAACCGACGACCCGCACGGCGTCGGTGCCCGACAGCGGGATGCCGTCCACCGTCAGCCCGACGAGCGCGCCGGTGGTGTCGTCCGCGTCGAACCCGGTCTCGCGGGGTGGGAACCGCAAGATGAGGTCGTCACGTCCGTCGCCGTCGACGTCCGCGGCCTCGCCCTCGTCGAGTGGTTCGGCGCCCCCGTACGGCTGGTCGCCGTCGAACCCGACCTCGTCGGCGGGGCCGAAACGCACCGACCCGACATCGACCTGCTCTGGCGCGTGCAGCGCGTCGGTGCTCACGATCGCGACCCGGATCGGCGCTTCGCTGCGTGGGTTGATCGGCGCTCGGTCCGCGCCGGGGCGGATCACGATCGGCGGTCGGTACGGCACCGTCACCTCCCGCGTCGTGGTGGCCGTCGCGCCGTCGTCGCCGGTGACTCGCAGCGTGACCACCCGTCGCCCGCCGTCGGCGAAGGTGTACGCGACGGTCGGCCCCGACGTCGTCTCGTCGACGGTGCCGTCGCCGTCGAAGTCCCACGCGTAGGTCTCGATGATCCTGCCGGGATTGCTCGACGCCGAGGCGTCGAACAGCGCCGGCTGGCCGGGGACCAGCGGGTCGGGGAGCACGTCGAACGGCACCACCGAGAGCTGGGGCGGCTCGAACGCGTAGACGCTGCCGGCGCCGCTCCCGTTGGGGTCCTCGTCGTTGGGGGCGCCGACGACGGCCGTGTCGCCGTCGAGTGCGACCGCCTGTCCGAAGTCGTCGTCGGCGTCGCCGTCGCTCGGGGTCAGGGTGCCGGCGCCCGACCAGGTCGTCCCGCTGCGAGTGAACTCGTACACCGCGCCACCCGGCGGGTCGTCGTCGGCCTGCGTGCCGACAATCGCGGTGTCGCCGTCGACGGCGACCGCCTCGCCGAACTCGTCGCCGCGCTCGCCGTCCCCGGGGGCGAGTTTCTCCTGCTGGGTCCACGATCCACCCGAGCGGACGAACACGTAGGCGCTGCCGGCGAACATCCCGTTGGGGTCCTCGTCGCCCGGTGCCCCGACGAGCGCGGTGTCGCCGGCGAGCGACACCGCCTGCCCGAAGCTGTCGTCGCGGTCGTTGTCGGTGGCGGTGAACTTCGTCGGGCTGGCCCAGCTCCCGCCGGAGCGCTCGAAGACGTACGCCGCCCCCGAGACGTCGCCGCCGGTCACCGTGTCGCCGGCGTCGCCCACCAGCAGCGTGTCGCCGTCGAGCGCCACCGCCGACACCAGGTCGTCGTTCGGGGCGTCGCTGACGACGAGCTTCGCCTGGCGGGACCACGCGCCGCCCGAGCGGGTGTACACGTACGTCGCCCCCGCGCCGACCTGCCCCAGTTGCGGGTCCGACACCTCGGCCTGCCGCGCGCCGACGGCGGCGGTGTCGCCGTCGACGGCGACCGTCCAGCCGAACTGGTCGCCGCTGGCGCCGTCGCTGGCGACGAGTTTGGTCGCCAGCGACCACACCTTGCCCCGCCGGGTGTACACGTAGGCGCTGCCGGCGTCCGTGCCGTTGGGGTCCTCGTCGCCGGGTGCGCCGACGACGGCGGTGTCGCCGGACAGCGCCACCGCCGCCCCGAAGTGGTCCCCGTCGTCGCCGTCGCAGGGGGCGAGTTTCGCCCGCTCGCGCCACGTTCCGCCGTCGTTCTCGTACACGTAGGCGGCGCCCGCGTCGCTCCCGTTGGGGTCCTCGTCGCCTGGTGTGCCGACGAGCGCGGTGTCGCCGTCGAGTGCGACCCCGTCGCCGAACGCGTCGTCGTCGTCGCCGTCGCTGGCGGTCAGCTTCGACTCGACACTCCCGACGCCGACCGTCGTCCCGACCGCGTCGGCCGTCGTCTCGGCCCCGTCGTCGGCACCTGCTCGCACGCCGAACGCACCCAGCGCCAGCGCGCCCGTGCCGACGGCGCCACCTCTGAGCACCGTCCGTCGAGACAGCCCCGCCACCCGATCGGTCGCTCGTCCGCGCTCGTCGTCGCTCACGCGTGTCTCCCCTCCATGGACGGGCGGTACACCGGACCGAAGCATTGTTATTTGGCAGTTTCCTCCCAGAACAGCGGCTAGGAGCCGTCTACCGGGGCGTCCGGCCCCGTCGCCTCTCACCCCGATCCGTCCCCACGCTTCCGGTACCAGACCGTCTCGCCGACCGGCGACGCTCCCTCATCGAGGTCGAGCCGCCGGACGAACAGGTCCCGGACCGCGAGGGTGACGACCAGTTCGACCGTCTCGTCGGCCTCGGTGGCGACGGTGACGACGGCGTGCCCGTCTCGCCGTTCCACGGACCCGATTCGTCCCCGCGACCACCGGTCGGTGTGGTGTGTCGGCTCCCGAGCGTGAATTCGGTCGTGTGGCACGGTCGATCAGTCGTCCCCCGCGGTGTGGCCCGCGACCGCGTCCGCGAGTGGTTCCGCGACGTCGAGAATCGTGGCACTCTCGGTCCAGAGCCGTCGCGCGGCGTCGTCGTCGCGAGCGGCCATCGACGGCGACCTGGGTCGCCGGTCGGCGAAGTACCGCCCCGAGACGTCCGCGGTCCGCGGCGAGACGCCGGCGAACAGCACCTCGGCGGCACCGTCTGCGACCGAGGGCACTCCCGGCACCACGCCGAGGCTCTGGACCAGGCGCGGCAGCGGCCCGGGGAGGAACCGGCTGAACCCGCTGCCCGGAATCGCGCCCGGGTGGAGACTGTTCGCGGTGACGTCGCTCCCGGCGGCGTCGACCCGGCGGGCGAGTTCGCGGGTGAACAGGACGTTCGCGAGCTTCGAGTGGGCGTACGCCTCGACCCCCGTGAACGGGTCTGCCCCCCGCACCCGATCCAGGTCCAGCGTGGCCCCGCGGTGGGCGTCCGAGGCCGTGGTGACGACCCGTGCGTCGTCGGCGAGGTGATCCAGGAGGCTTGTCGTCAACAGGTACGGCGACAGGTGGTTCACATGGAACGTGTACTCGACGCCCGCGTCGGTCAGCGCACCGTTCCGGAACAGCCCACCCGCGTTGTTGACCAGGAGGTCGAGCTGGTCGGTGGTCTCCTCGACCACCGTTGCGAGTTCGCGCACGGCCTCGACGTCCGCGAAGTCCGCGGCGACGAACTGGGCGTCGGCACCGACGTCTGCGAGCGTCTCGACGACCGCGGCGCCCGCCGCCTCGTCGCGACCGTGGACGACGACGTCCGCGCCGAGTCGCCCCAGTGCGAGCGCCGCCGCGCGACCGATACCGCTCGTCGATCCGGTGACCAGCGCCTGCAAGCCGCGACAGTCCACGTCGGCGACGCCGGCGATCGACTCGGGAGCTGCTGCCATCACCGACGCAAGGTGCTGGACCGACAAAACCCCTCAGCTCGGTCCGACTCGCCAGGGCGCCGAGGCTCGTGATCTCTCCCGACCAGCATCACCGATTCAGGGTGTCGGCTTAATGCCGCTGACCGCGTAGTGTGCCATCATGAGACGCACCACCACGATCGCCGCCATCGCTGGGCTCGGAATCGCCGCCCTGATCCTTCGGCGTCGACGCCGGAAGCGACCGACGACTCCCGCGGAGACCGCACGCGAAGAGACCGAAATGGCCGGTGAACACCTGGCCGCCGCCGCCGGCCACGCCCGGGCCGCCGGCGAGAGCGCCGTCGAGGCCGCACGCGAGGAGGTCGATGTCCCGATCAGCGAGCCCACCGAGGATTCGACGCCGACGCCGACAGCGACCCGGAGCCGCCTTCGTCGGTCGGGGCCGGGCTGGCTCAGGCGCTGAGTCGGCGGCCCGTTGGCACTCACTTCCGGGACTCACCGCTCACGACGTTCGCGACTGCGTGAGAATGCCCGGGGAGGGCGTCCGAACCACGGTCACTCCACTTCGTTCCGTTCCCTGCTTCGGAGCCCGTGGGCACTGATTTACAGACTCGTCACTCGCTGACGCTCGTGACTCGCGAAGTAAATCAGTGCCCGGGGAGGGCTCCGAACCCTCGATCTCCGCATGACCCAGGTCCGAGGCTCGGCGGGCCTCGTGGGGTCTGCGAGTGGAACCGCACCGAAGCTCTGAACCCTATGAGTGCGGCGCTATGTCCAGCTAAGCCACCCGGGCGCACCACCGACTTGCCGGCTGGCGGTCTTTAACCTTCCTATCTGATTGGGGTTCGGGGAGGGGTCGCACGCCGTTGCTGGGCGCAAGCGCCTTGACCCGCCGGCCCGCACGTTCGACCGTGCTGCCCGACATCGGCGTGTTCGGTCCGTACACCTACCTCGTCACCGAGCTCGCGTTCGGTGTGATCGCGCTGGTGTTGCTCGCTCACAGCGGCGCCTGGCGCCGCGCCGCGAAGACCGTCGCCGTACTGTACCCGGTCGCCTACGTCTGGGACTGGTACACGCTGGAAGTTGGCGTGTTCGCCATCGAACTGCGCACCGGCGTCGAACTGGCGGGCATCCCGATCGAGGAGCATGTGTTCATCCTGCTGATCCCCACCTTCGTCGTGGCCGTCCACGAGACGCTGCACGGCACGCCCGACGGGACGGGCATCTTCGACGCCGACGGCGACGGCCGCGAGGCCGAGGACGCCGCCGCGGTCGACGACGACTGACGGCGCCCCCGGTCGCGTGGGTGGCGCTGGTCGTGTTCCCCTCCTCGGCGAGGACGTCGTCGCCCTCGCGGGCGGCCGTCCAGACGTCGTCGTCGCCCGCCGCCGCTCGCACCGCCGCACGGCGCCGCTCGGGGGCGACCCCGCGCTCGCGCAGGCGGGCCCGCAGGTCGCCCGTCGCCGCGGCGACCGCGCCGGCGCCGTCGACGACCGGTTCGACCGCGCGGCGCAGGTGGCGGCTCACCGCGGGACTGGTGGCGTCCGTCGCGACGGCGACGGTGACCGGCCCCTCGCGGACCGTCGCCGGAACGACGACGCCGTTCGCCTCGCGGTCGCCGCGCCGGTCGGCCCGGTTGACCAGCGCCCCGCGTTCGCGCGCCGCCGCGGCCGCGGCGTCGTTGACCGCCGAGTCGTCCGTCGCGGCGACCACCAGCGCGGGGTCGGCCCGCGCGACGAGTTCGCGAGCGAGGTCGGGGTCGGGCGCCGCACGCACGCGCTCGGCGCCGCCCACCCCGGCGTCGGCGAAGGTCGGGCTCACGACGACGACCCGCGCCTCGCGGGCGAACCGCCGGGCCTTCCGTGCCCCCACCGCGCCCCCGCCGACGACCAGCACGCGCTCGTCGGCGAAGTCGTGCAACAGCGGAATCACGGCTGGGGCGACGGCCGACGGTACAAAGAGGGTTCGGGAGTCGGTGGCACCGCAGCGCCAGGTTTATTTCTCTTGGATATTGGTGATCAGATATGTACCCTACCCCCGTGCCACTCGCGGCGGCTGGTGGCCTCTTTCTGACGGTGCTGCTGTTTCTGGTCGTCGCCGCGGTCGGCACCGCTATGCACGCCTCGGACCACGGTCGAAGTCCGGCGCTGTGGTTCCTGATCGTGCTGTTCACGGGCGTCGTCGGCATCCTCGTGTACGTCGTGATGGACGACGGACGGCAACGGCAGTTCCAGTGTCCCCACTGCGGCTACTGGAACGGCGGCGGCGCGCGGTACTGCGGCGGGTGTGGGTCCGACGTCGGGACGCAGCAACCGCGGGGGCCGGGTAGCCCACAGCAGACCGGCGGTGCCGGACACCACGGCGCGACGAACGCGCAGCGACGACGGCAGTCGCCGGACGGACCGGGCCCGCAGAATCGGAACCGGGACCAGCAGCCCCGAAATCAGCAGCAGGACGACCGACGCGACGGCGGGTTCGACACCTGACCGGGACGTTCTCACACGATCGCCGGAGAACGGCGTCTGGACGACGACCGATCGCGACCGCCGCCGCCCGCTCCCGCGAGGCCCCTACCCGAGCGGTCGCCGGCGGGTCACTCGTCCGTGCGTCGCGGCGCTACAGACTCCGCTTCAGTCGGATGCCGTCGTCCGTGAACTCGTCGACGGACGTGCTGTGCAGTTCGTAGGTCTCCTCGCCTTCCTTCTCCCAGCCGAGTTTCTGGCGAATCGACGTCGCCAGCGACCCGTCCGGCCGTACGTGTGCGCGGTCTCCTTTCACGTTCTCGACGGTTCCGATCATGTCACCGTCGGCGCTCATCACTTTCATGCCCTCGTCTGTCGGTCTGAAATTGCGTGCCATGGGTGTCTTTTCGGACGCTCTCGGCGTCCGTGTCCACCCTTCGGCGACCAGCGGCATTGTTATGTGTACGGTGCCGTCGAGAAGCCCGAGACACACCGATGGATCGCCGGCCGTACCGCCGATCGCGACCGGGTCCCGGCGCCGAGCGGCTCTACCGTCGTCCTCGGTCTCTAAGACGGGGTTACCGCCAGTCACGGAGGCGGTCGGCGACCGCGTCGAGGTGGCCGAACCCGACGACGGCGACGACAGGGCCGGTCGCCCTGTGTGCGGCTAGCGCCGCCGCCATCGTCGCCTCTCGGGCCTCGTCCAGCACCGTGACGTGCGGCGCCGCGACCGCTCCCAGGAGCGCGCTCTCGGCCGTGCGAATCCGCGCCTCGTCGGCGGCCTGCTCCGCGGGCGGGTCGCTCCGCGAGCAGTCGTGGGTAACGGGGTCGTCGACCGCCGGGGGGGTCCCGAACAGTCGGCCCCACGCTGCCGCGGCCCGACACCAGGCGGCGTGGGCCGACACGGTGGCGAGCGTCCGGACGACGCCCGCCGCCGTCCTGATCGAGGGCCAGGTCTCGCGGAGGCGTCGCCACAGTGTCGTCGTCGCGTCGGTTTGCGGGAGGTCGATGCCGACGACCTCCCGGTCGCCGGCCGCCTGGATGGCGGCGCTCATCTCCCCGCCGTGCTCGGGTGGGACGGTGTCGTCGTCGGCGTACCGCCGGAACAGCGGCAGCGACAGCGGTGGCAGTTCCAGCGCGACCACCGCCGGGTCGGCCGCGTTCACGACCGCCCGAGCGCGGTGGGCGCTGGCGGGGTGGTCGTGGACGACGCCGACCAGCGTCACCGGTCCCGCGTCGCCGTCGGCGGGCACCGAGCGAATCGTCTCCGGGCCGGTTCGCGGGTCGTCCTGCCACCTGTCGTCCGCGTCGTGATCCATCTGGTGAACCGCCACTGGGGGGCGCTGAGTCGCCTACGAGAGTCGAATGTAAATGCTTACTGCCAGGTGCGGTGACAGGTAGGGACCGTCTTCGGTGGCGGGGTTCCGCCGCCGGCGGTCAGTCGGCGAAGTAACTCGTGAAAAAGCCCGAGAGGAACGCCGAGACGGCGACCGCCAGCGCGACCTCTCCGAGGTCCCACGGGCCGTCGTCGTCGCCGGCGGCCGCGACGGTGACGCCGACGCTGATCACGAGCGAGACGATGCCGTTGACGAGGTGTTTGCCGAGCCCCATACGCGGTGCCAGGGCGGCGACCGACAAAAGAGTTCAGCGCCCCCGGGAGTTTCTTCTCCCCCGCGTCCGGAGTTGCCGACGTGACCGACGACGCCATCGACGAGTTCGACCACGAACGACACGTCCGGCGAGCGATCGACCTGGCGGGGACCGCCGCCGAGCGGGGCGACCACCCCTTCGGCTCCGTGCTGGTCCGCGACGACGCGGTGGTCGCCGAGGCGAGCAACCGCGTGGTGACCGAGGACGACCTCCGGCGCCACCCCGAACTCGACCTCGCCCAGCGGGCCTCCCGCGAGGACACCCACGAGGAGCGCGCCCGGACCGTGATGTACACGAGCACCGAACCGTGCCCGATGTGCGCCGGCGGCCTCCGGTCGGCGGGCCTGGCGCGGGTCGTCTACAGCGTCGGCGCCGACGAGATCGCCGCGTTCACCGGTGGCGAGCCCGGCGTCCGAGCCGCGGAGATTCTCGACGGGATCACCGAGGTCGTCGGCCCGGTCGCCAACGAGGCCGGGCGCGCGGTCCACGAGGACTACGACTTGTAGGCCGCACGCCCGACTGCCGGTCGCACCTACCGGCCGATGGTCCCCCGACGGGTCACCGGCGCGTCCGGGTCGATGGAGAACGCGACCAGCGTCGCGTCCTCGCGGGCGGTCACGGAGACGGGATCGTCACCGACGACGACGGCGCTCTCGGTCTCCGAGAGCGTCGCCGCGTCTCCGAGGTCGACGCGCCCCTCGAACACGTACAGGTAGGTGTCCCGGCCCGGGCGGTCGGGCAGCGCGACGGTCGCGCTGGCGTCGAGACGGCAGTCGTGGCAGTCGACGGCGTTGCGGACCGACAGCGGCGCCCTCCCGCCCTCGGGGCCGAACAGGTGGCGCCACTCGCCGGGCGTCGGGTCGGCCAGCGGTTCGTGCTGGATGTCGGGGTCGAGGCCGAGGCTGTGCGGGCGGACGAATATCTGGAGCATCCGCAGCGGCGGGTCGCCGTCGAGGGTCTCCTCGGCGTGCCAGAAGCCGCTGCCGGCGTTCATCACCAGCAGGTGCTCGGGGTCGGTCACGAGGTCGTTGCCGCGGCGGTCGTCGTGGCGCATCACGCCCGTGGGCACCCAGGAGACGATCTCCTCGTCGCGGTGGCGGTGCATCGGGATCAGGGTCCCGGGGTCCATGAACGACTCGACGACGGTCGCCAACGGGCCGTAGCCGTGGTCGTCGTGGTCGGGGACCGCGCGGCCGGGGAAGTTGAAGTGCGTCCTGAACGGCCCCTGGTCCTGCGAGACGTCGGTTCGCGGCGCGGTGTGAATCCGCGACCGCGAACGGGTGGCGGTGGTGTCGTCCATCTCCCACCGTTACGGCCCCGAGCGGCATACGGGTTGTCCCGTCAGCCCCGAACCGCGTCGAACAGTTTCCGCGATCCGTCTCGCGCCGTGTGGGCGAGGTCCGCGACGAACGGCACGGGGTCGGCGGCGTCGAGCACGTCGAAGTTCGGCTGGGCGACCGTCGAGACGGCGATGTCGGCGAGCGCGCTGGTCAGCTGCGGGCGCTCGACGGTTGCGTAGTCGTCCCGCAGGACGCTGCGGAGGTAGCTGAGTTCGCCGCGCAGGAGGTGCGAGCCCACGCCGACCGCGTAGTCGTCGGTCGGCGGCGGCGGTCGCCCGGCCGCGAGCCGGTAGAAACGGAACGGGAAGTCGACGCCGGCGTGGACCGAAAGCGCGAGCGACCCCCAGAAGCGAGGGTTGATCTCCAGCAGTTTCGGTCGCCCGTCGCGCTCGTCGCGCCTGAACTCCACCATCGCCGGGCCGTGCCAGTCGAGTTCCGACAGCAGCTGCGACCCCAGGCCGTCCAAGTCCGCGTGGGCGACCGACTCGCGGTAGACGCTCGCGCCGCCGGCGTAGCTGTAACTGCGAGCGCGGCGGTGCTGGAACCGTGCCACCGGGTCGCCGTCGTCGTACAGCGCGAAGAAGCCGTGCTCGGGGCCGCCGGGGACGTGCTCCTGGACGATGGGGACGTGGCCCATCTCCGCGACGATGGCCGCCACGTCCGGGTCGGCGCCGGCCCCGAAGCGGTACATCCCGGGGACCGTCGGCTCGTCGCCGACGACGATGGAGTACCGGGACTTGACGACCGTCGGGCGGTCCCAGTCGTCCCACTCGGTCAGGAGCCGCGTCTCCGGGACGGGGACATCGGCCGCGGCGGCGGCCTCGCGCAGCTGGAGCCAGTCCTGCACGCGACACACCGTCTCGAAGTCGGGCCACGGCGTCGCGATATGCTCGCCGAACGCCTCGCGGTGGCGCGACAGCAGGTAGACGTCGACCTCGCGCAGGGGAACCACCGTCGTGACGTCGGGCCGGCGAGCGAGACGCTCCAGCGCGGCCCGGTAGCCGGATAGGTCGTCGTACGGCGAGGGGGCGACGTGGCGCTCCCGACAGTACTTCGAGCGGGCCGCCGTGCTCGGGTCCGGCCCCCCGACGACGACGGGCGCGACACCGCGGCGACCGAGCGACCGGACGCAGGTCACGCTGCTCGGCGAGGCGATCCCCGGGACGACGACCGCGTCTCCGGGTTCGGGCTCGTCGCCGTCGGGCCCCACTCGGTTCATCCGGTGGCCCTCGTTCGACGGCCATCGGTGACCAGACCGAACATCCTGTACCCCGTCACGTCGGGTGCCTGTCGGCTTCGTTATGACCGTCGTACCGCCGTCGAAACGGTGTCAACTGGCCGAACGCCAGCGACGCCACGGTGTCGCGAACGACGTTGGGGACGAAGGGCGTTCGGGCAGAGTTGAACCTGCCGCTCACGTCGGGTTTCTGGCTCGCGAATTTGCTCGGCCGAAAGTTAGTGGGTTCGGGCAGATATTGAACCACGCCGAGACGTGCCCACTCCGTGCGCGCATCTCGTCAGGTTCAAATCTGCCGCTCAGGTAAGATTCCTGCTGCTCACGGTTTCGTTCGCAGCAGGAAGTGGGTTCGGGCAGATTTGAACTGCCGGCCTCCTCCATGTCAAGGAGGTGTCATAACCAACTAGACCACGAACCCGGGTACCTCGCTTGCACTCCACGGTTCTCGGGAGAGGTAATTGAAGGTTTCGGATCGGGACCCGGCGTGGGGTGCGTGGACACGTCGGCGCCGGATTCGGCCCCGCGAGCGTGAACCCGTCGGCGAGCGATCGTTCAGCGTCGCCCGCGGACGTACACGTAGATGTCGGCGCTGGCCGCGACGCCGTCGTCGTCGGTGACCGTCAGCGTGAGGTCCTTGGGTCCGGACCGCCGCCAGCGGTGTTCGATGCGCTCGCCGGACTTGCGGCCGTACGTCAGCGACCACTCCCAGTCGACGATCTCGCCGTCCGGGGCGAAGGCGTCGCTCGCGTCGAGGGTGATCGTCTCGCCGGCCCTGACGACGTAGCCGTCGTCGAACGTGCGAGCGGGTGAGAGGTCGTGGACGGGCACGGGCGGGTCGGACTCGCAGTCGGGGGTGGCGTCGTGATCGGACGAGTCGGTGCCGTCGTCGTCGGTCGCCGCGCCGACGGAGGCGGCGCCGGCCAGCAGGCCGACCGCCGCACCGCCGACCGCTCGGAGCGCGCCGCGTCGCGTGGGGTCTGTGGCTACCATCGCGCCTGCCCTGGTCCCGCGATGGGACTTGAACCCGCGGTGGCGTGGGTTCGCGGGAGCGCTCCGACACGCTTAAGATAATGTACTGATTTGTACATCACAAGACGAAACCATACATTGGTGATTTAGAATGCAGGACTACATCGAACGCGTCGCCGACGGCGAAGACCTGACGCAGGACGAGGCACGAGACGCGGCGTCGGCGGTGTTCGAGGACGCGACGGAGGCACAGATCGGCGCGCTGCTGTCGGGGCTGCGCGCGAAGGGCGAGACCGAGACCGAAATCGCCGGCTTCGCCGAGGGGATGCGGGATGCCGCGCGCACCATCGACCCCGACCGGACGCCGCTGGTCGACACCTGCGGCACCGGCGGCGACGACCACGACACGATCAACGTCTCGACGACGACCGCGATCGTCGCAGCCGGGGCGGGCGTGCCCGTCGCCAAGCACGGCAACTACTCCGTCTCGTCGTCGTCGGGCAGCGCCGACGTGCTGGACGTGGCTGGCGTCGAGATCGAGGCCGAACCGCCCGCCGTCGAGCGAGCGATCGAGGCCGACGGCATCGGCTTCATGCTCGCGCCGGTGTTCCACCCCGCGATGAAGGCCGTCATCGGCCCGCGCCGCGAACTGGGGATGCGGACGGTGTTCAACGTGCTCGGCCCGCTCACGAACCCCGCCGGCGCCGACGCGCAGGTCGTCGGGGTGTACGACCCCGACCTCGTGCCCGTGCTCGCTCGCGCGCTGGCCCGGATGGACGTCGAGCGCGCCCTGGTCGTCCACGGCGCCGGCATCGACGAGATCGCGGTCCACGACGAGACCGTCGCCGCGGAGGTCTGCGGCGAGGAGGTCACCGAGCGCACGCTCGCGCCCGCCGACTTCGGGCTGGACACCCACCCCATCGAGGCCGTCGCCGGCGGCACGCCCGAGGAGAACGCCGCCGACCTGCGCGGCATCGTCGAGGGCGACGTGACCGGGGCCAAACGGGACATCATCCTCGCAAACGCGGGCGCGACCGTCTACGTCGCCGGCGAGGCCGACGACCTCGAAGACGGCGTCGCACAGGCTCGGGAGGCGATCGAGTCGGGCGCCGCCGCCGCGAAGCTCGACGACCTCACCCGCGCCGTCGAGGCCTGAGATGACCCGCGTGAAAATCTGTGGCTGCACGGCCGAGGCGGACGTCGAGGCGGCCGTCGACGCCGGCGCGGACGCCGTGGGCGTGATCAGCGATGTCCCCGTCGACACCGACCGGGAGGTCGACCCCGAGCGGGCCGCCGACCTGCTCGCGGCGGTGCCACCGTTCGTCACCGGCGTGCTCGTGACGATGCCGGAGACCCCCGAGGCGGCCGTCGACCTCGCCGACCGTATCGGCCCCGACGCCGTCCAGCTGCACGGCGACCTCCCGCGGGGCGACCTCGCCTACCTCGCCGCGAAGCTGGACGCCCGCGTGCTGCGGTCGGTCGGGCCGGCGGAAGCGGCCGACGCCAGCGCGGACGTCGTCGACGGCCTCGTGGTCGACTCGCTGGACGAGGCGGGCGCCGGCGGCACCGGGCAAACGCACGACTGGGACCGCACCCGGGCGGCGACCGACGACCTCTCGTTGCCGGTCGTCCTCGCGGGCGGTCTCACCCCGGACAACGTCGCGGCGGCGGTGCGGACCGTCGAGCCGTTCGCCGTCGATGTCGCCGGCGGCGTCGAGCGAGCCGACCCCGCCGACGGCCCGGGGCGGAAGGACCCGCGGGCGGTCCAGCGGTTCGTCCGCCAGGCGACCGAGGCCGTGGAGGCGACGCCGTGAACGACGCCGCCGAGACCGCCGACCTCGTCGCCGACGGCACGCCCGGCCGCGAGCGGTTCGCCGACCTGGCCGCCGGCGAGCGCCCCGCGGTCGTCCCGATCCGGTTCGAGCTGGACGTCGACGCCACGCCGCTCGCGGCGTTCGAAGCGCTGGCCGGTGACGCCGACGACGCCTTCCTGCTGGAGAGCGCCGAGAAGGTCGCCTCCAGCGACCCCGACGGCGCCTTCCGCCCCTCGGACGCGACCGGGAGCGCACAGCGTCACGCTCGCTACTCGTTCGTCGGCTACGACCCCGACGCCGCGGTCCGACTGGACCCCGACGGCGACGAGGTGACCGCGCTGGGCGACGCCGACCTCGCCGACCGCGTCCGTGCGTCGCTGTCGGACGTGCCCGAGGACGCCGACGTCGTCGGCCGCCTGCGCGCCGCGCTGCCGGACGTTCGCGTCGCCGACGAGACGGCCGGCGCGGGCGGACTGGACGGTGGCCTCGTGGGCTACACCGCATACGACGCCGTCTACGACCTCCACCTCGCCGAGGTCGGCCGCGAGCGACCCGACTCGCGGTACCCCGACGCCGAGTACCTGCTGACGACTCACACCGTCGCCTTCGACGACCTCACCGACGAGGTGGCGCTGGTCTGCACGCCCGTCCTCGGGCCCGACGACGACCCCAGGGCCGTCTACGACGCCTGTCGCGCCGAGGCCCGCGCGGTCGCCGCGGACTTGCGCGACGCCGACGACCCGGACCCCGGCGGGTTCGCCCGCCACGACGCCGTCGCCGGCGACCGCGAGACCTACGAAGACGGCGTCCGCCGCGTCAAGGAGCACGTCCGCGAGGGCGACGTCTACCAGTGTGTCCTCTCGCGAACCCGGGAGCTGTACGGCGACGTCGACGACGTGGGGCTGTACGAGGCGCTGCGGGCGGTCAACCCCTCGCCGTACATGTACCTGCTGCGCATCGACGACCGCTCGGTCGTCGGCGCCAGCCCCGAGACGCTGGTGTCGGTCCGGGGCGGCGAGGTGACGATGAACCCCATCGCCGGCACCTGTCCGCGGGGGCCCAGCCCCGTCGAGGACCGCCGGCTGGCCGGCGAGATGCTCGCCGACGAGAAGGAGCGGGCCGAACACACCATGCTCGTCGACCTCGCGCGCAACGACACTCGACGGGTTTCCGCCCCGGGGAGCGTCCGCGTCGAGGAGTTCATGGCGGTGCTGAAGTACAGCCACGTCCAGCACATCGAGTCGACCGTCGTCGGCGACCTCGCCGCCGACGCCGACGCCTTCGACGCCCAGCGGGCCGCGCTGCCCGCGGGCACCCTCTCGGGGGCGCCGAAGGTCCGCGCCATGGAGATCATCGACGACCTCGAACCGACCCCCCGCGGCCCGTACGGCGGCAGCCTCGGCTACGTCACCTGGGGCGGCGACGCCGACAGCGCCATCGTCATCCGCACCGCGACCGTCGAGCGGGGCGCGACCGCCCCCGACGGGACCGAGACCGACCGGGTCGCCGTGCGGGCGGGCGCCGGCATCGTCGCCGACAGCGACCCCGCTGCCGAGTACGAGGAGACCGAGTCGAAGATGGACGGCGTGCTCGCGGCCATCGACCGCATCGAGGGGTCGGTCGCGACCGACGGCGCGGAGCCGGCGGACGCCGACGACGACGGGGGGGACGCCGCGTGACCCGCGTCGTCTTCGTCGACAACTTCGACTCGTTCACCTACAACCTCGTGGAGTACGTCAGCGAGCACGCCGACACCGCGGTCGTCCGCAACACGGCGACGCTGTCGGAGATTCGCGACCTCGACCCGGACGCCGTCGTCGTCAGCCCCGGTCCCGGCCGGCCGGACCGCGAGCGGGACGTCGGGGTCACGCTGGACGTGTTCCGCGAGCTGGCCCCCGAGATGCCGACGTTCGGCGTCTGCATGGGACTGGAGGCCGCCGTCCACGCTTACGGGGGCGAGGTCGGCCACGCGCCCGAACCGGTCCACGGGAAGTCCGTCGCGATCGAGCACGACGGCGCGGGCGTGTTCCGCGGGCTGGAGCAGGGCCTGCGCGGCGGCCGGTACCACTCCCTGATCGCGACCGCGGTGCCCGAGGAGTTCGCCGTGACCGCGACGGCGACCGACGACACTGACAGCGAGACGGAACTGGTGATGGGCGTGCGCCACCGCGAGCACCCCATCGAGTGCGTGCAGTTCCACCCCGAGAGCGTGCTGACCGCGCGGGGTCACGACGTCGTCGAGAACTTCTTGGCGGCGTACGTCCGCGGCGACCAGCGCCCGCAGGCCCGCGCCTGAGCCCCGCCATACAGTTCGTTCTCGGCTTCCTCCAGGAGCGCGGCGGGGGGCGCTCCCGGGGACTGAGCGAACCGACGGTTCGCGAGGGTCGGGAGCACGGCGCAGCGTGCTCCCGGAACGCAGTGAGAGCAAACCGTCTCAGAAGATCGCCACGTCGACGCCGACCTCCGACAGGAGGAACAGGACGCCGAGGACGACCGCCGCGACGACGGCGAGCCGGATGGCGATGGCGACGGCGATGCGAACCGCGATCACGACCACGATCAGCGCGACGACCGCCAACCCCGCTAGGACCGGCGTCGAGAGCCCCTGCAACAGCAGCGTCGGGAGCGTCGCCGGGAGCGTCGAAAGCGCGTGCATACTCCGACCGACGGCGGTCGCCGACTTAGTTCCCGGGGGAGGGTCGGAACCACTTTCACTCCGGTTCGCGTACCCTTAAGAGGTTGGCCCCCCACCGACCGCTGGGAGGACGCGCCAGACGAGCGAGTCCGGAGAGCCCCCAGTTCCGCCCGCCAGCAGCAGCTTCGAAAATTCAGACGAGTTAACGCAAGCGGAATTGTTTTACCGGGGCCACCTGTAACGGACCTTCGTCATCACAGCCACAGCAACCGAACTCAACCATGCACGAAAACCACACGACGACAGTCGATTCGGGGGGACAGCGCGATGAGTGACGCGGAGTTGACTGCAGACGATCTGCGACTGCCGATCAAGCGGACCGTCGGCGACACCCTTGAGGAACGCCTGACCGACAACGCCTACCACAACATCCTGCCGGCCCGCTACCTGCGGAAGGACGCCGACGGCGACCTCGTCGAGTCCCAGGAGGACCTCTTCGAGCGCGTCGGCCGGAACATCGCACTGGCGGAGGCCGTCTACGAGGCCCGCAAGCGCGACGCGGAGATCACCGTCACGCCCGACCAGCTGAAGCCCGACCACCCCCGCCGGGACGAACTCGCCGAGGAAGTGTTCGGGAAGGGCACTACCGCGGGGTCGGACGCAGAGACGACGCTCTCGATCTACAACGTCAACAAGTTCGCCTACGAGACGGTCGTTCCCGAGCTGCCGACCGAGATTCGCGACCACGTCGAGGCGACCGCCGACGAGTTCGTCGACCTGATGGAGCGGCTCTCCTTCATGCCGAACTCGCCGACGCTGATGAACGCCGGCGACGAACTCCAGCAGCTGTCGGCCTGTTTCGTCGACTCGCCGGGCGACGACATCGACGACATCCACCAAACCGCAAAGGAAGCGGCTCAGGTGTTCCAGAGCGGCGGCGGCATGGGTTACGCCTTCTGGCAACTGCGCCCGTACGGCGATCCCGTCGGCTCGACCGGCGGCATCGCCTCCGGCCCGATCACCTTCATGCGGACCTACGACCAGATGTGCGAGACCATCGCCCAGGGCGGCGCCCGCCGGGGCGCCCAGATGGGCGTGATGCGGGTCAGCCACCCGGACGTCATCCAGTTCATCCACGCCAAGAACAAAGACGTCTCGCTGGCCGAGACCCTGCGGCTGAACGACCCCGACGACTTCACGCACAACTCCTTCGCCGACGCGCTGGAGGAGGCCCGCGAACTCATCGACGACGAGGGACGGGTCCCCGAACACCTGCGCAATGCCGTCGAGGGCCACCTCTCGAACTTCAACATCTCGGTGGGTATCACCGACGACTTCATGGAGGCGGTCCAGAACGACGAGGAGTTCACCTTCACCAACCCCCGCACCGGCGAGGCCCACGTCGCCACGCCCCAGACGAAGGAGCTGTACGACATGTTCGGCCTCGGCGAGTACGTCGAGGTCGGCGAGGCGCTGTCGATCCCCGCCCAGGAACTGTGGGAGGACATCGTCGAGGGCGCCCACGAGAACGGCGAACCGGGCGTCATCTACCTCGAACGGGTCAACAAGCAGCACAGCTTCGACGTCGAGGAGCACCCCGATCACCGCATCCTCGCGACGAATCCGTGTGTCACCGGCGACACCCTCCTCAGCACCGAGGACGGCCTCGTCCCCGCGGAGGAACTGTACGAACAGGGCGTCGCGCGTGATGTCGTCGTCGACGGGCGACTCAGCGAGGACACGCTCAAGGAAGCCAGCAGCGTCTACAAGACCGGCGAGAAGGATGTCTACGAACTGACGACCGAGGAAGGCTACGAACTCCGTCTGACCGCCGACCACCGCGTGATGACCGACGACGGCTGGGTCGAAGCGCAGAACCTCGACGCCGGTGACACCGTCCACGTCCAGAACCGCAAGGGGTCGTTCGGCCAGCACGGCTCCGCAGAAGAGGGTCGCGTCCTCGGGTGGCTCGTCGGTGACGGGCACCTGAAGGACGGCGAAGAGCGTGCGGTGCTGAACTTCTACGACGAAGACGCAGCGGTGTCCGAGGCGTTCGCGTCCGACGTGAACAGCGTCGTTCGGGCACCCAACGGGAACGCCGACTACGAAATCGGTGTCAACGAAATCACCCGGAGCGACGACTATCGTGGTGCTCAGGCCGTCGAACAGCGCGTTCGGTCGACGCGCCTGTACGAGTACGCCGAGGAGGCGGGACTCGTCGACGAGAAACTGCAGGTTCCCGATGCCGTCATGCGCGGCAGCGAGGAGATGGCACGTGGATACCTGCGTGCGCTGTTCACCGCGGACGGAAGCGTGCAGGGCACCGTCGAGAAGGGCGGTTCTGTCCGCCTCTGGAGTTCCGACGCCGATCTGCTCGGCGAGGTTCAGCAACTCCTCCTCAACTTCGGTATCGCAAGCAAGGTCTATGAGAACCGCGAGGAGGCGGGGACGAGCGAACTCTCCGACGGTCGCGGTGGAACGAAGGAGTACGAGACGAAGGCGGGCCACGAACTCGTCGTCGTCAAGGACAACCTCGAACGGTTCCGCGACGACATTGGGTTCCTGCTCGACTACAAGAACGAGGCGCTCGACGAACTCCTCGACGCGTACGACCGCGGCCCCTACAGCGAACGGTTCGAGGCGACCGTCGAGTCCGTCGAGTACGATGGCGTCGAAGCCGTCTACGACCTGACTGAACCGGAGACGAACTCGTTCGTCGCAAACGGGCTCGTCGTTCACAACTGCGGGGAGCAACCCTTGGAGGAGTACGAGGCCTGCAACCTCGGCCACATCAACCTCAGCACCCTCGCCGCCGAGGACGCCCCGGACTGGCGCGTCTGGGCGGACGACCACGCCGACGAGTACGACTCCGAAGACGCCGCCATCGCGGCGTTCCTGGAGGACGCCGTCGACTGGGACGAGTTCGACCACCGCATCGCGATGGGCACGCGGTTCCTGGAGAACGTCGTCACGATGTCGGACTTCCCGGTCGAGGAGATCGAGGAGACCGTCCGGGAGATGCGCAAGATCGGCCTGGGCATCATGGGGCTGGCCCAGCTGTACATCCAACTTGGCATCGAGTACGGCAGCGACGCGGGCAACGAGGTCGCCCGCCAGCTGATGACCCACATCAACCACGAGTCCAAGCAGGTGTCCCACGAACTGGCCACCGAGCGCGGGAGTTTCGACGAGTGGGACAACTCGAAGTACGCCGACCCCACCGCCTACCCCGAGTGGTTCGAGCACCACACCGGCGAGGACCCCGACGACTGGGAAGACGGCTACCCGATGCGCAACCACAACACGACGACCATCGCGCCCACGGGGACGACCTCGATGGTCGGCAACACCACCGGCGGCTGTGAGCCCATCTACAACGTCGCCTACTACAAGAACGTCTCCGACGACGTGCAGGGCGACGAGATGCTGGTGGAGTTCGACGACTACTTCCTGCGCGTCCTGGAGGAGAACGACATCGACGTCGAGACGGTCAAGCGGGAGGCCCAAGAGCAGATGGCCGACAACGAGTTCGACGGCGTCGACGGCCTCTCGACGGTGCCGGACGCGGTCGGCGAACTGTTCGTCACCACCGGCGACCTCTCGGCGAAGCAGCACGCCGGCGTGCAGGTCGCCTGCCAGTCCGGCGTCGACTCCGCCATCTCGAAGACGGTCAACGCGCCCAACGACTCGACCGTCGCCGACGCCGCCGAGGTGTTCGAGTACATCTACGAGCACGGCGGCAAGGGCGTCACCTACTACCGCGACGGCACCCGCTCGAAGCAGGTCCTGACCACCCGCGCCCAGAACGCGGAGTTCGCGGACATGGACCCCGCGGAGCTGGTCGCCCAGATCGAGGAGACGTTCGGCGACATCGAGGGCTTCCTCGAGGACGAGGCCGTTCAGGAGGCCCTGGAGGAGTCCGTCGAGGACATCCTGGAGGTCGCCGACGGCGAGCGCGACCTCGACCCCGTCGAGTTCGCCGAGAAGCGCGATCGCCCGGACGTGCTCCACGGCGTCACCCAGCGCATCGACACCGGCTACGGGAAGCTGTACGTCAACATCAACGAGGACCCCGAGGCCGAACGGCCGTTCGAGCTGTTCGCCAACATCGGCAACTCTGGCGGCTTCACCGCCTCGTTCACCGAGGCGCTCGCGAAGACCATCTCCACGGCGCTGCGCTCGGGGGTCGACCCCGAGGAGATCGCCGAGGAGCTGCAGGGCATCCGCTCGCCGAAGGTCGCCTGGGACAAGGGCGAGCAGATACAGTCGATCCCCGACGCCATCGGCACCGCCCTGCGGCGGTACCTCGACGGCGACATCGAGCGGTCGTACCCCCAGCAGCAGACGCTGGACGAGACCGCCGACGAGTCCGCCGCCGATCGCGAGGCGCCGGCCGAACCCCCGGAGACCGACGGCGGCGCAGCCGTCGAGAGCGACGCCCACCAGGACCTCATCGACGCCGGCGAGAGCCCCGAGTGTCCGGAGTGTGGTTCGATGTCGCTGTACTACTCGGAGGGGTGCAAGACCTGCGAGTCCTGCGGCTGGTCGGAGTGCTGAACTCACTCTGATCCACCAACCGACCCGAATCGCACGATGACCGAGAACGACGACGCCGACGGCTCTCGCGGGCGGCCGTGCCCGCAGTGCGCGACGCCGATGGAGCGACGGCACTGCAAGTACGTCTGCCCCCGCCACGGCGTCGTCTACGACTGCAGCGACACGTTCTGGTCGTCGGGCGGGTGAGCTCGTCGGCGCCCCACGTTTCACTTCCGCCGCGCCACCCACACCCTTAACCCCGACAGCGGCGTAGGGCCGCCGATGGCCGCAACGGACGAGGTCGGGTACGTCGAGCACCCCCTGCTGACCCCGCAGCTGGTCGAGCGGCGGGCCTACCAGACCGAACTGGCAGCGACCGCCCGCGAGCACCACACGCTGGTCTGTCTGCCGACGGGGCTGGGGAAGACGACGGTGAGCCTGCTGGTGACCGCCGACCGGCTGCAGGCGGTCGGCGGCACCGCGATGTTGCTGGCGCCGACGAAGCCGCTGGTCCGCCAGCACGCCGACTTCTACCGCGAGGCCCTCCAGATTCCCGACGAGGAGGTCGTCGTGTTCACCGGCGAAGTCAGCCCAGCCGACCGTGGCGAGCTGTTCGAGTCGGCGCGGGTCGTCATCGCGACGCCGCAGGTCGTCGAGAATGACCTCGTCGGCGGGCGGATCGACCTCTCGGGAGTGACCCACCTCACGTTCGACGAGTGCCACCGCGCCTCCGGCGACTACGCGTACAACTACATCGCCGAGCGCTACCACGCCGACGCCGAGGCGCCGCTGGTGACCGCCATGAGCGCCTCGCCCGGCGGCGACGAGGAGGAGATTCTGGCGGTCTGTGAGAACCTCGGCGTCGCCGAGGTCGAGGTGATGACCGAGGCCGACGCCGACGTGGCGGCGTACACTCACGAGACGGAGGTCGACTGGGAGACGATCGAACTCCCCGAGGAGATTCGGGAGATTCGCGACGCGCTGAACGAGGTGATCGAGGACCGCCTGGAGAAGTTGCGCGACCTGGGCGTGACCCGCAAGTCCAGCCCGGACCTCTCGGAGTCGGACCTGAAGTCGCTGCGGGCGGACCTCCAGCAGCTGATCGACAACGACCAGTCGGAGGGGTACGAGGGGATGTCGATCCACGCCGAACTGCGCAAACTGAAGACCGCGGTGACGTACGTCGAGACCCAGAGCGTCGAGAGCCTGCGGCGGTACCTCGACCGCCAGCGCAACGCCGCCCGCTCCTCGGGCGCGTCGAAGGCCAGCCAGCGACTGGTCAGCGACCCGAAGGTCCGCGAGGCGATGCGCCGCGCCGAGGAGTACGACGACGACCACCCGAAGTACACCCGCGCCCACAGCATGATCGCCGAGACGCTGGCGATCCGTGGCGGCGACCGCGTCATCGTGTTCACCGAGTCGCGAGACACCGCCGAGACGCTGACGGCGTTCCTCGGTGAGGACTTCGACGTCGCACGGTTCGTCGGCCAGAACGACCGGGAGGGCAGCGAGGGGATGACCCAGACCGAGCAGGCCGAGACCCTCGACCGGTTCCGGGCGGGCGAGTTCGAGGTGCTCGTCTCGACCAGCGTCGCCGAGGAGGGGCTGGATGTCCCCGAGGTCGACCTCGTGCTCTTCTACGAACCCGTCCCGACGGCGATCCGATCGATCCAGCGCAAGGGCCGCACCGGCCGGCAAGACGAGGGCCGCGTGGTCGTGCTGATGGCCGAGGACACTCGCGACGAGGCGTACTTCTGGATATCGCGCCGGCGCGAGCAGGAGATGGAGGACCAGCTGCGCGAACTGAAGGGGGTCGCCGACGAGATCGAGACGGAACTGGGCGAGCAACAGGCCAGTCTCGGGGAGTTCGCCGCCGCCGACGGTGACCTCGACGCCCGCGACGAGGCGCTGCAGGAGTTCGAGGACGACGATGGAGAAGCCGGGGACGGCGCGGACAGTGACGACGATGTCGGCGCTGACGACGAGGAAGCGGCCGCCGACGCCACCGTCGCCACCGCCGGCGTCGGGACCGACACGGACGAGGAGACCGTCGAGGTCGTCGTCGACCAGCGTGAAACCGACTCCTCGATCGCTCGCGAACTCTCGCGCCGGGACGATGTCTCGGTTCGCCTGGAGACCCTGGAGGTCGGCGACTACGTGCTGTCGGATCGGGTCGTGGTCGAGCGCAAGTCCGTCGCGGACTTCCTCTCGACGCTGACCGGCGGCGAGCGGTCGATGTTCGAGCAGGTCGGCGACGCCGCGCGCCACTACGCCCGCCCGGTCGTCGTCGTCGAGGGCGAGGACCTCTACGGCACCCGGGACGTCCACCCCAACGCCGTCCGGGGCGCGCTGGCGTCGCTGGCGGTCGACTTCGACGCCAGCGTACTGTTCACGGACGACGAGGACGACACGGCCGAACTGCTGCACGTCCTCGCCGGGCGCGAGCAGGAGACCAGCGATCGCGAGGTGTCGGTCCACGGCGAAAAGAGCGCCAAGACCCTGCCCGAACAGCAGGAGTACGTCGTCAGTTCCATCGCCGACATCGGGCCGGTGACCGCGGGGTCGCTGCTCGACCACTTCGGAACCGTCGAGGCGGTGATGACCGCCCGCGAGGCGGACCTGCTGGACGTCGACGGCGTCGGCGAGGTCACCGCCCAGCGGGTTCGCGAGGTCGTCGGGAGCGAGTACGACGGCGACTGAGCGCCCCCGGACGGCGCGTCGAGCGTGTCACGCCCCACGGCGGGGTCAGTCGCGTCGCCGGACCTGCCGCACCGCCAGGACCACCAGCGCGACCAGCGCCGCTGCCGGGCCGAACCCCGGCACGTCGCCGTCGGCGGGCGCCGTGTCGTTCATTGGTGCCGTGCCGTTCCTCGGTGTCGTCCCGTTGACCGGTGCGTCGGAAGGCACGGCGGTGCGGGTCACGTTCGCGGCGTCGGTGGGCACGGCGGTACGGTTCCCGCCGGGTGCGCTGGTGGGGACGGATGTCGCCGTCTCGGTTGGTGCACTGGTGGGGACGGATGTCGCCGTCTCGGTTGGCGCACTGGTGGGGACGCTCGTTCGGGTGTCGGTGGGCGTGCTGGTGGGCACGGATGTCGTCGTCTCGGTCGGGTCGGCGGTCGACGTGGTGGTGCGGGGGGTGTTCGACGCGGAGACGGAGATCGTGGTCGTCGCGGTGTCGGTAGCGCCGTCGTCGTCCGTAGTGCGGACCGTCACGGTCCGGTCGCCGTCCGTGCTGTAGGCGTATTCGACGGTGGCCGCCTCGGTGGTTCGTTCGTAGGTACCGTCGCCGTCGAGGTCCCACTCGTACTCGACGACCGTGCCGTCGCCGTCGGTGGAGCCGCTGGCGTCGACGGTGACCGTCTGCTCGACTTCGGGCCCAGCCGGGGAGTGGGAGACGTCGGCGGCCGGGGCCTGGTTGGCGACGACGGTCACGGAGGTGATGGCGGCGTCGGTGGCGCCGTCGTCGTCGGTGACCCGGACGCTGGCGGTCCGGTCGCCGGCGCTGTCGTAGGCGTGTTCGACGGTGGCGGAGGCGGTGGTGCGCTCGTAGGTACCGTCGCCGTCGAAATCCCACTCGTACTCGACGACCGTCCCATCGCCGTCGACAGAACTCTCCGCGTCGAAGGTGACGGTCTGGCCGGGGTCCGGTCCAGCGGGTGCGTGTGCGAGGTCCGCCGTCGGCGCCTGGTTGGCGACGACGGTCACGGAGGTGGTGGCGGTGTCGGTAGCGCCGTCGTCGTCACGGGCGCGGACCGTCACGGTCCGGTCACCGCCGGAGCTGTAGGAGTGATCGACCGTCGCCGAACTGGTGGTTCGTTCGTAGGTGCCGTCGCCGTCGAAGTCCCAGTCGTACTCGACGACGGTGCCGTCGGCGTCGGTGGTGCCGCTGGCGTCGAAGCTCACGGTCTGGTCGACCTCCGGATCGGTCGGGTCCGCTCCCGGATCCGACTCGGTCGCCGTCGCAGTGTCCGTTGTGGAGGCCGAGCCGTCGCCGGTGCGACCGGTCTCCGAACCGTCGCTATCGTCGGTCCGCTCGCTCGAGTCGGTCACGCCACCCTCGTCGTCGAGCAGCGATCGGAACGCGAACTCGGAGCCGTCGGCGGGCGACTGATCGTCTACCTGTTCCCCTGGGGCAGTCACACCCCGCTCGTCGTCGGCTGTCGCATCTCGTTCGTTCATCCCGAAGTCCCCATCAACATCCGTCCGGCGTGACGATCTTCGCCGACGACCGCTCGACGTGATCGGGCCCGTCGACGCTGACGAACCGCTCGTTCCCGACGTCGTACGCCGTGAGGCTGCCGCCGTAGACACACCCCGTATCGAGCCCCACCGCCCACTCCCGTTCGATCGGCGTCTCGAGGACGGTGTGGCCGAAGAAGACCCGCGGCGGCCCCTCGTAGGCGTCGAACCAGAAGGGGCCGTCGTAGCCGTCCCCCTCGGGCGACCGCATCGTTAACACGTCGTCGCGGGTCTGTGTCGCCAGCGGGCGGGTCGGATCCACCCCACCGTGGACGACGAGGCCGCCGTCCCACGAGATCGCGGTCGG
>ENA-ORCS01000076-ORCS01000076.1-marine-metagenome-genome-assembly--contig:-NODE-76-length-112785-cov-9.047557_pt1 | contig 112785 bp, 113 predicted proteins | sample MGYA00237781_ERZ508513 | MGnify/ENA primary metagenome ERZ508513 (study PRJEB26184, sample SAMN06268793) | marine metagenome | isolation source: Eden Landing Ponds, San Francisco, CA, USA | place...
GCCGTGCAAATCATCCCTCGATCGGAACGATTCGCTACTCGACGATGAAACGTCTCGCCGTGCAAATCATCCCTCGATCGGAACGATTCGCTACTCGACGATGAAACGTCTCGCCGTGCAAATCATCCCTCGAACTCGCTCCCCACGACTTCCCGGAACCGTTCGGCGGTCACTTCGCCGACGCCCTCGACATCCTGCAGGGCGTCCTCGTCGGCGGTCATCACGGCCTCGACACTCTCGAAATGTTCCAGCATCGCACGCGCAGTCACTGGTCCGACTTCGGCCACCGACGAGACGACGTACTCCTGCTGTTCGGTGAGCGTCTTCGACTGTTTCTCGCCGTGGACGCTCACTTCTCGGTCGGACTCCTCCTGTTCGCGTCGAGCGATCGTCTCCAGTAAGTCGGCGGTCTCGTCCTCGTCGGTCGTCCGCAGGATGCTCGCGCCGAAGTCGACTGCCAGCGAGGCCAGCGCGCCCTGGATCGCTTTGTGGTGGACGTTGCGCTCGCCGTACAGATCGTCGCCCTCGATGACGACGACCGGGCGGGCGTAGTACCGGGTGGCGTCGCCGACCTGCTCGAACATCGAGCGGTCGCCGCCGGTCAGGGTGTCGAGGAAGTCCGAGACGGTCTTGCGCTCGACGACAACGCGATCCGAGAGGACGTAGTCCCCGACCGCCAGGGTCTCCAGTTCCGTCTGGACGCCCTCGCGGGTCGAGAGGTCGCGAGCGATCGTCGAGTCCAGTTCCCGCTGGTCGGCGACGATGGCGACCTCGTCGTCGGCGTCGGCGTGGGGCTCCGGCGTCGACCCCTCTGTTTCCGATGGAGCCTCGCCGCTGTCTTGCGGTTCTTCGCCCTCCGCTTCACTTCCACTGAAGGCGTCGAGACCGGCCTGACCGTCCGACTCGGTCTGCTCTGTCGTCGTCGTCTCGGCTTCGGTTTCGTCGCCGTCCGAGGACTCGCTTTGCTCACGGCTCGCTTCGCTCGCCGCTCGCTGTTCCGAGGACCGTGACTCACTTCGCTCGTCACGGCCCTCGTTCTCCTCGAACGCCTCGACACCCACCTGCTCGCTCCCAAGTTCGGACTCCAGTTGCCCGGCGACGTCCTTGAGCGTCCGGAGCTCGTTCTCCATGCGCTTCTCGTCCTGCCGGGACTTCCAGAAGTAGGCCTCGTCGCGGGTGTCCTCGGCGAGCAAGACGACGACGCTGCCTTCGGTCTGGCGGCCGGTTCGGCCCTTGCGTTGGATCGACCGGATGGCGGTTGGGACTGGTTCGTAGAAGAGGACGAGGTCGACCTCGGGCACGTCCAGTCCCTCTTCGGCGACGGAAGTCGAGACGAGCACCTCGAACTCGCCCGCCCGGAACCGATCCAGCGTCTCCTGTTGCTGTTTCTGGGTCATGCCGTCGCTGCCGTCCGTGTCGCTCTGGCCGACGAACTTCTCGGTCTCGAAGTGATCGTTCAGGAAGTCGGTCAGTGTCTCGGCGGTGTCTCTCGACTCGGTGAAGACGATGACGCGCTCGCCGTTCTCGATGCCCAGCGTCTCGGCCAGTAGCATGCGGGTCCGGCGGAACTTCGGGTGCAGATCGGTGAAGTTCTCGGCCTTGCGCATCGCCTCCATCACTTTCGGGTCCGAGACGAGGCGCTGGTCGGCCTTCGAGGCCCCCGAGGAGCGTGCAGCCTCTTTCTGGCGTTCGAAGTACCGTCGCAGGGCCTCGACACTCTGGGTCTCGGCGTAGGTGACGGCGGTCCGGAGCTTGCGGATCTCCGCCAGCAGGCTCATCCCGCTGTACCCCTCGCTCTTGTCGTTGTCCATCAGTTCCGAGAGCTTCCCCTGGATCTTCTGGATCTCGCGCTCGGACACGTCGGGCTGGGTGGTCGAGGTGACGCCCAGTTGCTTCAGCTCCGTCAGCCGGTCTTTCACCACGTCGTTGATCGCGTCGCGGATCTCGATGACGGTCTCCGGGAGTTCGATGCGTTTCCACTCCACGTCCGTGTCGTGTGTGTACTCGGCCACGTCGGCGTCGTCCTCGGTCATCACCGCTACCTCGCGTAGCCCGAGGTTCTCACACACCGTGAGGATCTCCTCTTCGTCGCCGCCCGGCGAGGCCGACATTCCCGTCACGAGCGGGTCGTCGGCGTCCTCGTGGTAGCGCTCGGCGATGTAGTTGTAGGCGTAGTCGCCGGTCGCGCGGTGACACTCGTCGAAGGTGCAGTGGGTGACCGACGACAGGGAGATGCGATTGCCCACGAGGTCGTTCTCGACGACCTGGGGGGTCGCGATGACGACGCGGGCACCCTCCCAGAGGTCGGCCCGTTTCGCCGGGCGGACTTCGCCGGTGAAGACGACGATCTCGTCGTCGGGCACCTGCAGGGCCTCGCGGTAGAACTCGGCGTGTTGCTGGACGAGCGGTTTCGTCGGGGCGAGCAGGAGGGACTTCCAGGCGGCGTCCTGAATGCGTTCGGCGGTGACGAGCAGCGAAACCGTGGTCTTGCCCAGTCCGGTCGGCAGACAGACGAGCGTGTGGTCGTCGAGTGCCTGGTCGGCCAGCTGGCGCTGGTACTGGCGCTGTTCGAGCAGTCCCGGCGTGACGAGGGGGTGCTCGACGTGGGCGTCGTCGCTCGACGTGGCGTCGGACTGGGCCATCTGTGCCAGCCTTGGCCGGGAATCTCTTTAAGACTTCGCGTACCGCGGTGAAAGTGAACGCTGGTGCAGCGTTAAGGGCTCGCCGGGTCTACGACCGATATGACCATCTACGAGGCCGAAGTCCCCGGCGTCGGACACAAGTTCGAGATGGAACTCGACGGCGGCGAGCGCCTCGTCGTCATCATCCACCACGACGGCAAGCGCGACGTGTATCGCCGGCCCGACCCGGACGCCGACAGCGAGCAACTGTTCTCGTTGTCGAGCAAGCAGGCCCGACAGCTCGGTTCGATCCTCGAAGGGGCGTACTTCCAGCCGGTCGCCCTCGACGACGTGAAGGTCCCGCTGGGTGACGCGATCATCGAGTGGTACGCGGTCGACGACTCGAGTGCGGTCGTCGGCGACACGCTGGCCGAGTCCGGCATCCGCGAGGGGACGGGTGTCTCCGTCATCGCGATCCAGCGCGGCGAGGAGACGATCCCGAACCCGGATCCCGACGAGCGGATCGCCGCGGGTGACACGCTCGTCGCGCTCGGGACCCGGGCGGAACAGCAGACCGTCGAGGAGACGCTCGAAGGCTGATGGCCGCGGCGCTGCTGGAGATCGGCATCGCGCTGGTCGCGCTCGCGCTGGCGGGACTGGCGGCCAATCGCCTCTCCCTGTCCGTGATCCCCGCCTACATCGTCGTCGGCATCCTCGTCGGACCGAACCCACCGACGGAGCTGTTCGGCGTCTCCCTGCGACTGGTCGCCTACGGCGAGTTCGTCCAGCTGGCGGCGGAACTCGGGATCGTCGCCCTGCTGTTCTTTCTGGGGCTGGAGTTCTCGGTCGGGCAGTTGCTGGCCGACCGACGCCGCATCGCCGCCGCCGGCGGTGTCGACTTCCTGCTGAACTTCGGTGTCGGCGTGGCGATCGGCGTGGCGTTCGGTCGAACCCCGCTGGAGACCGTCCTCCTTGCGGGGATCGTCTACATCTCCTCCAGTGCGATCGTCACTAAATCACTCATCGAGCGGGGGTGGATCGCCAACCCGGAGGCCGAGCCGGTGCTCGGAACGCTGGTGTTCGAGGACCTGCTGATCGCCGTCTATCTGGCGCTCGTGGCGGCCGTCGTCTCGGGGGCTGGCGGTCTCACTGGTGCGGCCGTCGACGTGGCCCGGGCCTTCGCGTTCCTCGGGGGACTGGCCGTCGTGGCGTGGTACGCCACCGACTGGGTCGAGCGGGCCTTCGACCTGGCCTCGGACGAACTGTTCCTGCTGCACGTCCTCGGTGTGACGACCCTGATCGCGGGGGCGGCGCTGGCGCTGGGGATCAGCGAGGCCGTCGCCGCCTTCTTCGTCGGCACCGCGTTCAGCCAGACGAGTCACGTCGAGCGCATCGAGCACGTCGTCGCGCCCGTACGCGATCTCTTTGCCGCCTTCTTCTTCTTCGCCATCGGCCTCCAGACCGACGTGACGCTGCTGCCCGCCGTCGGTAGCCTGCTCGCCGTCGCCGTCGTCGTGACCACGGCATCCAAGCTGGTGAGCGGAACCGTCGCGGGCCGGCTCTACGACCTCACTCCGATGCGGTCGCTCCGAACTGGGCTAGCGCTGGTCCCTCGAGGCGAGTTCTCGCTGATCATCGCGGCCCTGGTCGTCGCTTCGGTCGGCACCGGGAGCGACGCGCTCGCGGACTTCGCGCCGGTCGTGACTGCGTTCGCGGTCGGCTACGTCCTCGTTATGAGCGTGCTCGGGACGGTGTTGATCCAGTCGGCCGACACCGTCACCGACAGGCTCGCGCCGCTGATCACCCGGTAGCTGGCTACAGCGAGAGCATCGTCATCAGTTCGATCCCGACGAGCATCGCGGCCGCGGCGGCCGGCGGGATCGTGAGGTTGTCGTCGAGCACGTAGCCGGCGATGACGGGCTTGAGGCCGTCGGCGGCCGTGGCGGCGAGTCCGCCGAGCGCGGCCGCGAGCCAGCCGACGAAGAAAGAGCCGATGCCGGTACAGACGCCGAACATCGCCAGCAGGACGTAGGCCTCTTTCGTGAGGTTTCCCGATCCAAGCAGGCCGCTGACCGGGTCGCCGATCGTCAGCATCAGGATGGCGGGGATCGCGACGAATCGCGGGACCAGCAGGGCGACGCCGGCGGCGCTGACGAGGTAGAGCGCGTAGCCCGCGAGGTTGTCCTGTTCGTACTCGCGGGTGAGTCGGTCGTAGATCGCCCAGTCCAGTCCCACGAGCAGGCGGATCGCCTCCAGTGCGAGCGCGACGCCCGCACCGAGGACGAGCAGGGACTGGACGGTCTGCCAGGAGGTCAGGTCGAGCAGATACAGCGCCGGGAACCCGGTGCCGCTGGCGTGGACCAGTCGTCGGGCGATCTCGTCGGGCATCTACAGCTCGTCGAAGGATCGCTCGCCGTCCCGGAGCGCTGTCAGCGTCTCCGGCAGGTCGGCGACGGGCACGCGCTTCTGGGCGGTCGTGTCGCGCTCGCGGACGGTGACGGTGTCCGGTTCGGGCGGTTCGCCGTCGAACTCGTCGTCGTGGGTCTCGCCCAGCGTCGCGTAGTCGACGGTGACACAGAAGGGGGTGCCGACCTCGTCCTGGCGGCGATACCGCCGGCCGATCGCACCCGAGTCGTCGTAGCTCACCGACAGGCCCGCCGAGCGCAGATCGCCGGCGAGGTCGCGGGCGTACTCGCCCATACCGTCGCGGTCCATCAGCGGGAAGACGCCGACGGTCGTCGGCGCGACTTCCTGGGGCAGTTCGAGGTACGTGCGGGCCTCGCCGTCGATCTCGTCCTCGCGGAGGCTGTGGTCGAGCGCCGTGTACAGCGCCCGGTCGATCCCCAGCGACGGCTCGACGACGTGGGGCGTGATGTGTTCGCCCGACTCGGTGACTTCTTCGACACCGAAGTTCGTCTGGGTCACCGGGACGGTGTAGGACTCACCGTCGACTTCGACAGTGACCTCGCCGTCCTCGTCGGCGTCCTCGAACGCACTCGGATCGCGCTCGGCGAGCGCTTCGAGGGCTTCGGCCACCGCGCCCGCGTCGCCGCCGAACTCCGGCCCGAGGTAGCTCATGTCTGGATCGACGGTCGCTCGCTCGACGGTGATCGGTTCGTCGTACTGCTTGAACACGGTGAACTCGTCGTCGGAGTAGTCGTCGTGCTTCGAGAGGTCGTAGTCCGAGCGGTAGGCGAAGCCGCCGAGTTCGATCCAGTCGCCGTCGACCTCGCCCTCGGCGTCCCAGCAGTCGGCGGCGTAGTGGGCGCGTTCCCCCGAGAGGTGCTGGCGGAAGCGAAAGCGGTCCATGTCGACGCCGATCGACTCGTACCACTGCTTGGCGACGCCGAGATAGTAGGCGATCCAGGGCTTGGCGACGATGCCCTCGTCGACGACCTCCCGAATGGTCGCCTCGTAGGGCTCGCCCTCGTCGTCTTCCTGGTCAGCCGCGGGGTAGAAGGGTGCAGTCACGTCTTCGACGGCTGCCAGATCTGGCTCGTCCTCGTCGGGGTCGATGAACAGCTCCAGTTCGGCCTGCGTGAACTCACGGACCCGCAGGAGCGATTTGCGGGGGCTGATCTCGTTGCGGTAGGCCCGGCCGATCTGAGTGACGCCGAAGGGCAACTGGTTACGGGCGTACTCGGCGAGCTGCGGGAACTCGATGAAGATGCCCTGCGCCGTCTCGGGGCGGAGATAGCCCGGGTCCGAGGAGCCGGGGCCGATGTTGGTCGCGAACATGAGGTTGAAGTCCTCGATCGCCTGGTCGGCCAGCCCCGCACCGCAGGTCGGGCAGACGAGTTCGTACTCGGCGATGAGTTCCTCGACCTCGGCGACCGGGATCGACTCGGCCTCCTCGATGTCGGTGTTGTCCTCGACGATGTGGTCCGCGCGGTGGCTCTCGCCACACTCCGGGCACTCGACGAGCATGTCGTCGAAGCCGTCGAGGTGGCCCGACGCCTCGAAGACGGGTTCGGGCATCACCGTGGGGGCGTCGACTTCCATATTGCCCTCCTGGATAGTAAAGCGGTCACGCCAGGTGTCCTCGATGTTCTGTTTCAGCGCCGCGCCGGCGGGGCCGAACGTGTAGAAGCCCGAGACGCCGCCGTAGGCACCGGCCGACTGCAGGAAGAAGCCACGGCGTTTCGCCAGTTCGACGAGGTCGGTACCGTCCTGGCTCATAGGCCCTCCAGCAGATCCATGTCCCGGACGATGCCGACGAGATCGTCGCCCGAGATCAGCGGGATCTGTTCGATATCCTCCTCGATCATCAGCTGTGCGGCGTCCTGTGCGGTCTGGCGTTTGCTCACCGTCAGCACGTCGGCGGTCATGAACTCGCGGACCGGCTCTTTCGGGATCTCGACGTTCCGGGTGGGCATGTAGGTGCCGCCGACGGCCTTGACACTCTCCCACTTCCAGTCGTCGTCGTCGCTGGCCATGCTCTCGCCGGTCTCGGTCTCCCCTTCGACGACGCGGGCGACGTCGATGATGTCGACCTCGGTGAGCATCCCGCACACGTCGCCGTCGTCGTCGAGCACGACTCCGTACGGGACACGCGCGTGATCGAGTTCGGCCTCCGCGACGGTCAGGGGCGCCTCGGCGTAGACGCAGTTGACGTCCCGGGTGGCCAGGTCGTCGACGCTCGTCTCGCCGTCGACCTTCCCGGTCGCGATCGCGCGGATCACGTCAGTAACGGTGACGATGCCTTCGAGGCGGCCGTCGACGACCGGAATCCTCCGCGCGCGCTCACTGACCATCAGCGCGGCCACGTCTCCGATGCTGGTGTCGGCCGTGACCGTCGGGGCGTCCTCGGTCAGCAGCGCCAGCTGGTCCTCGTCGGGGTGGTTGATCAGGGCGTCGCGCGAGACGATCCCGCGGAACTCCTCGCCGTCGTCTGTCTCCTTGATCACCGGCACGGAGGAGAAGGAGCGTTCCTGGAGGTATTCGAGCACATCGTCGCGGGTGCCCGGAATCTCGACAGTGACGACGTCCGAGCGGGGCGTCATGGCGTCAGCGACGTTCATACAGTCGTTGTCCTGCTCGGGCGTACTAAGTCCTGCCCTTCGGCTGCTCACCCGACGGCCGGTCGCAGACCCACCGGTCTCGTCGGTGATTCCGGCCACGTATCGTCACCAGTTCCGACGGAATTAGCGCCGTTCCCGGTCACAAATAGAATACGATTGTCACTTTTGGTGTTAGATTACTTACCGCACTCCCACTCTCGTCCGTCGGTTTCGGCACGTTTATATACGGTTGTGACATATTGTCATGCATGGAGTCGGACACGGTCGCCAAAGCGGAGGTGGCAGCGGACGCAGAAGTGATGGCATCCGTCGAGAACGGAGCGACGGATACATTCATTATTGCGGACGTAACGACTGACGACGCCTACCTCACGCTCGACCTCGACGACGCCGCCTCGCTGCCAGCCTGGCGGTAGACGACGGCGTAATTCGCGGTGCTGACATTTGTTTTCACCTCGCCAAATATCAACAGTGATAGCTAGACCCTGTCGTCGAACTCGCTGTCAGCGTCGATGTGGTCCCGTGAAAATCTTGTGGCACGCACTGAAATCCCTCGCCACGCTCGCTAGCGGTTATGGTATTGACCGCACCTAACGAGAACTGAAAGCCCTCGCCACGCTCGCGGTCGCTGACCGAGATATTCTCGCTCACGCCGTTCGCTCGAATAGTGCCCGCTCAGACGACGCTTCTCGCTCCGCTCGACGCGACCGCGGCCCGCCCTTTCATCCGCCAGGACAGCACGGCACCGCGCCACAGACCTCCCCAACCGACTCCATCGCTCCCGCTGGTCGCTCAGTCGTCCCTCGCACAGTATTGTCGCGCCACGAGGGCGCGACAGCGCGCGCCACGTCGTTGCTGTGCGCATCCGGGCGACCGAGCGGTCCGTCAGGACTCGGCAGGTCGCCCGGTTCACCGGACGAGCGAAGCGAAGTCCGGCCTTTTTCACCCACGTTTTTGCTCAAGCGGTTCGCGAGTAGTGCGGGACCGACGGTCCCGCATACCATGCGAACGGGCGCATCGCGCCCGTGAGCAGACGAAGCGAGCGAACCCGCAGAGGAAAAAGGTGGTTGTCGACTGTGTCGTCTACGTCACAGCGAGAAAACAAACGTTATGACCGACGGGGAGAATCGAGAGCGTATGAAGGTACTCGTGACAGACCCCATCGCAGACGCGGGTCTCGAACGGCTTCGAGAGGCGGGCCACACGGTCGAGACGGCCTACGACGTCGAGGGCGATGCGCTGCTCGACGCCGTAGCAGACGCGAACGCACTGATCGTCAGGTCCGGCACGCAGGTCACCGAGGAGGTGCTGTCGGCGGCACCCGATCTCGTGATCGTCGGCCGTGCCGGGATCGGCGTGGACAACATCGACATCGACGCCGCGACCGACCACGGCGTCATCGTCGCCAACGCGCCGGAAGGCAACGTTCGGGCGGCGTCCGAGCACTCCGTCGCGATGGCGTTCGCGACGGCTCGCTCGATCCCGCAGGCCCACCAGCGCCTCAAAGAGGGCGAGTGGGCCAAGGGTGACTACCTCGGCACCGAGGTCAACCACAAGACGCTGGGCGTCGTCGGCTTCGGCCGCGTCGGCCAGGAGGTCGCCAAGCGGCTGGGCAGTCTGGGGATGGACATCGTCACGTTCGACCCCTACATCAGTCAGGAGCGAGCCGACCAGTTCGGCGCGGAACTGGTCGACTCCATCGAGGACTGTCTCGAGGCGGCGGACTTCCTGACCGTCCACACGCCCCTGACGCCCGAGACCGAGAACATGATCGGCGAGGAGGAGCTGGCCCTGCTGGAGGGGGGCTACGTCGTCAACTGTGCCCGTGGGGGCATCATCGACGAGCCGGCACTCGCCGACGCTGTCGAAGACGGCGTCCTGAAGGGTGCCGCCGTCGACGTGTTCGCCGAGGAACCCCTGCCCGACGACAGCCCGCTGCTGGACGTCGAGGACGTCATCGTCACGCCCCACCTCGGGGCCTCGACGGAGGCCGCACAGGAGAACGTCGCCACCTCCACCGCTGACCAGATCGTCGCTGCGTTCAATGACGAGCCGGTGATCAACGCCCTGAACGCGCCCTCGATCGACGAGAGCATGTTCCCCCAGATCGAGCCCTACATCGGGCTGGCCGACACCGCCGGCAAGATCGCCGTGCAGCTGTTCGACGGCCAGCTGGGCAGCGTGAAGGTCACCTACGCAGGCGACATCGCAGAGCAGGACGTGGACCTCGTCACCGCCAGCGCCCTCAAGGGCGTCTTCGCCCCGTCGGAACTCCAGGTCAACGCCGTCAACGCCCCGCAGATCGCGGAGGATCGCGGCATCGACGTGACAGAGTCCAAGACCCGCTCGGCCGAGGACTTCCAGAGCCTCGTCACCGTCACGGTCAGCAACGGCGAGGAGAGCGTCTCCGTCTGTGGGACCCAGTTCGCCGGTGAGGACCCCCGGATCGTCCGCATCGACGACCACCGCGTCGACGCCGTCCCCCACGGTCACATGCTCGTCGCCCGCAACAGGGACGAACCCGGCACGATCGGCTTCATCGGCACCGTGCTCGGCGAGGCCGACATCAACATCGCCGGGATGTTCAACGGCCGCGAGATCATCGGGGGCGAAGCGATGTCGGTGTACAACCTCGACGAACCGCCGACGCAGGACGTGCTCGATACGCTCAACGGCGACGACCGCGTCATCGAGACGAAGTACATCTCGCTGGACAACGGCGACTAGAAGAGTCGATCGAGGAGGCCGCGGTCCCGATCGGTGTGCTCCCGACTTCGTTCGTCGAGCAACTGTTCGTACTGTTCGACGATCTGTTCCCGACGACGGCGTTCCTGTGCCAGTTCCGTCTCGAGCTGTTCGATCCGTTCACAAAGGACCTGTCGCTCCAGTTGCTGGACCCGGTCTCTACGGGGGCGCTCGATTCCGATCGTCGGGGCGTCCTCGACCTCGAAGCTGGCGTCCGAAGACATGGCTGTGCGGACGATTCCCACGGCAAAAAAGCCCCGTCGGACGGGCGTCAGCCACGTTCTCGTCCGGCGGTTCGTCGCTCAGTGTCCGGTGGTCACTCTTTCGAGCGGAGCTTCCGGTAGAGGTACGCGACGCCGAGGCCGCCGGCGATCAGTGCCGGGACCAGTGAGGAGTCGGTCGCTTTCGAAACGCCGTTCCGGATTGCCCCGGCGACCGACGACCCCTCGTCGATGTGCTCCAGGATGGCGTCCGTGTCGTTGGGCACCGGCTCGGGTTCCGCGCCGGCCGCGGCGGCGGCGTCAGGGTCCTTGAGCAGGTGACCCGTGGTCAGGCAGACGACCTGTTCGTCGTCGCCGATCTCGCCCCGCTCGCGGAGTTTTCGCAGACCGGCGACGCTGGCCGCCGAGGCCGGCTCGACGCCGACCCCCTCGCCGGCGAGCGAGCGTTGGGCGTCCGTGATCTCCTCGTCGCTGACGGCGACGGCGGTGCCGCCGGTCTCGCGAATGCCCGGCAGCGCTTTCGGTGCGTTGACGGGGTTGCCGATTCTGATCGCCGTCGCGATGGTCTCGACGTCCTCCCAGCGCCGGACCTCGTCGTTGCCCTCCTCGATGGCCTCGACCATCGGGGCCGACCCCTCGGCCTGGACGCCGGTGAGTTTCGGCACGTCGTCCTCGTCGATCGCACCCGATTCGACGAGTTCGCGGAAGCACTTGTACAGCGCCGCCGTGTTGCCGGCGTTGCCGACCGGCAGGACGATCCGGTCGGGGTAGTCGCCGTAGTCGTCGCTGAACTGCTCCATGATCTCCAGCCCGATGGTCTTCTGGCCCTCCAGGCGGAACGGGTTCAGCGAGTTCAGGAGGTAGGCCTCGCCGCGGCCGGCCAGCTCCTGCACGATGTCGAGGCAGCTGTCGAAGTTGCCGTCGACTTCCAGGATGCGCGCGCCGTGGAGCGAGGCCTGTGCGATCTTCCCGGCGGCGACCTTGCCAGCGGGCAGGAGCACGAGCGTCTCCAGACCGGCGCGAGCGCCGTAGGCCGCCAGCGCCGCGGAGGTGTTGCCCGTCGATGCACAGGCAAGCCGGTCGACGCCCAGTTCCTCGGCGACGCGGACGCCGACGGTCATCCCGCGGTCCTTGAACGAGCCGGTGGGGTTCATTCCCTCGTGCTTGATGCGCAGTGTGTCGACGCCCACCTCGTCTTCCAGACGGGGGACGCGGTGCAGCGGCGTGTGTCCTTCCGGCAGCGTCACGCCCACCTCGAAGGGCAGCGCCGCGCTGTAGCGCCAGACGCCCTCGCCCTCGAAGTCTTCGAAGGTCGGCAGGTCGGCGTAGCGCGCTTCCAGGAGGCCATCGCAGTCGTCACAGGTGTAGCGGATCGCCTCGAACGGCGCGAACGTCTCCCCACACTCGATGCAGGCCAGCCAGACGCCGTCGTCGGCGACCGCCGGCGTCTCGTCGGTGAGCTGTAAATTCGCCATTGTCGGTGGCGAGGGATCCGACCGGCAAAAGTGGGGCGGTTGCGGGTTCACTCTCGTTCGTTCGTCGACTGTTACGACCCGTCCAGTGTCGCGTGCCCTGCTGGAGAACCCTCACTTCGTTCGGCTTCTCCCTACTCCCCGAACTCGTCGATCCGGCCGTGAACGTAGTCGGTCCACTCGTCTAAGGTCTCGTGCATCAGTTCGACGGCTTCGTCACGGGCTGTTCCCGAGTACTGGTAGACGTGTCCGCCGCCGTCCAGCAGTCGCCGCCGTCGCGAGGCCAGCCCCTTCTCCCGGAGCGTCGACAGCGATCGGTTGACGTTCGACCGGTCCCGGTCGAGCTGGTCGGCCAGCTCCTCGACGGTGCTCTCGGGGTGGTCCAGTAGCGCCTCGTACGTTCGGACCTCGTGGGCCTGGATGCCGAACACACAGGCCATCACCTCCTCCAGCGTCGGTTCTTCGGAACGCATCAACTCCCGGAAGCGGTTCGGGGAGGGGTCGGCAGCCATGGCCGTTCGTTGCGTACGAACGCGAATAAATCACTTCGTTACCTGCCCCTCACCCCGTTACGGGGTCGCTATGCGGTCGCGTAGCCCTGATTCTCCAGACAGGTCCGCATCTCCTCACGGTTGTCGTGGCGGTGGAGTCGCGTCGGGGTGTCACAGTAGAACGTCGACCCGTCGTACCGCAGGGTCACCTCGTGCTCGGAGCCGAGAAACTCCGTTCGGACGACCACGCGCTCCCCGGCTTCGAGCGCGTCGAGCAGCTCCTCGACGTGGAGTTCGCCAGCGGCCACGGTACGCGGTTCGCTCATCACCGATGGCTACCAGCGCCGCCGTCTTGATACGGACGGTTGTCGGTCTGTCCCAGATCGACCGCGCGCGGTCGTGCGATCGACTGGGGAAACGTCGACAACCGTCCGTATGAGTGTTCGTCGTCTTACCGCGTGCGTGGGCCGTACACGACCGATTAGTACCCGAGCCGATCGAGCGTCTCGGCCAGTTCCTCGCGGTAGGCCCCGCCGAACAGGTGGACGTGGACGAGCAGGGGATAGAGCCGGTAGACGAGCCGTCGCTGGTCGAAGAACCCGTCGTCGAGGTCGACCCCACGTTCGGTCTGGTACGCCTCGAAGAAGGCGTCGCCGAACGTCTCGGTCCAGTCGGCGTAGGCCAGTTCGATCTCCGGGTGGCCGTAGGAACACGCGGGGTCGAGAAACGCCCTGACCCGCTCGCCGTCGGTCAGCAGGTTCGTCCGCCACACGTCCCCGTGCAGGAGCGCGGGGTGGTCGGGTTCCTCGAGGAGAGCGTCGAAGTCCGCACTGGCTCGCTCGATACGGTTCGCGAGCGACGCCGAGAGGCTCCCCTCGCCGCGAGCCAGTTCCAGCACTGTCTCGACACGGTGCTGGCGGTAGAATTCGACCCAGCTGTCGGTCCACGGATTGGGCTGGCGAACCGGGCCGGTGAGCGTGTCGAAGGGAAACCCGCAGGCCCGCCCTTCGATCTCGTGGAGACTGGCGAGGTGCCCGGCGGCGTCGCGCTCGACGGCGGGCGTGATCGTCGACTCGCCGGCGACGTGTTCGAGCACCAGCAACTCCTCGTCGACGTACTCGACGCCGGGGACCGGCAGGTCGGACTCTGTTGCTAGATAGCCGAGCATCCGTCCCTCCGTCGTGAGCGCGTGCTCGCTCGTCTTCGCGACGACTGTCTCGTTCCCGTCGAGGTCGACCTGGTGCACCGACCCGATCATCCCACCGTCCAGTTCTTCGATGTCGACGACTGCTGCGCCGAGTGCCTGCTCGATGCGCTCCGCGAGTGTCTCCGTCATCTGTGCTGGACCGCGACTGCGAGGGTCGAATAGCTGTCGACTGCTCTGGTCGCGTTTCCACTGACGAGTGGTGCCCGGTCCCCGTGAGTCTGTTTGACATAGTAGCGGAAAGGGCACCATTTCGGGTGGAACCACGTCGCTTTCACTGATCGGCTCTCTACTGTCAACAGTTCACAAACGTATGGGAAAGGCCACCATTTCGGGTGGAACTTCGCTCGCCGTCCCGAGGTCGTTCCCGCTGGTCACGATCTTAAGCTATTCCCCAGCAAGCCACGCCAGCAGCCCGCTTCCACCTTTTTCCGCTGCGGGTCGCTCGCTGTGCTCGCGACCACTTGCGCAAAAACGTGGGCGAAAAAACGGCTCGCTTCGCTCGCCGTCCTACTCCCCAGCCAGCCACGCAAGCAGCCTTTCTGGGCGTGCAGGCGGTTCTCGGCCTGATCCGGCAGCCACCTTTTTCTCCTCGGATGACTCGCTTCGCTCGTCAGCATCTACTCACGGGCGCGCCGCGCCCGTTCGCATGGTCTGCGGGACCTTCGGTCCCGCACTACTCGTCGAAAAACGTGGGCGAAAACGCCGCGACTCACTGCGTTCGTCGCGGTACTATTCACCAGCCAGCCACGCCAGCAGCCCTTTCTGGGCGTGAAGCCTGTTCTCGGCCTGGTCCGGCAACTAACTTTTACTTCGTCGGGTGCGCTCCGCGCACCACTCCTCGCAAAACTTAGTAGAAAACTCTCTGCACTCTCACTGCGTTCGAGTGCAGCCCTATTCTCCAGCTAGCCACGCCAGCAGCCCTTTCTGGGCGTGAAGCCTGTTCTCGGCCTGGTCCCAGACGATCGCGTTGTCACTCTCGATGGCGGCGTCGGTGACCTCTTCGCCGCGGTGGGCGGGGAGACAGTGCATCAGGGTGCGGTCGCCGAGCACGTCGGGGGTGATCTGGAAGCCGTCGAAGGCCTCCAGTTTCTGGCCGCGTTCGTCCTCCTGGCCCATGCTGACCCACACGTCCGTGTAGACCACGTCGGCGTCGGCCATCGCTGCGTCCGGGTCGTGGGTCGTCTCGGGCGTGTCGCCCAGCTCTGTGGCGCGTTCCAGCACGCTGTCGTCGACGCCGTAGCCCTCGGGCGTGGCGACGGTGAGGTCGATGCCGGTCATCGCGGCGCCGAGGACGAACGACTGGCAGACGTTGTTCCCGTCGCCGACCCACGCGACGCTTACGTCCTCGAAGCCGTCGAACTGCTCGCGGATCGTCAGCAGGTCAGCCAGCGTCTGACAGGGGTGGGCGTCGTCGGTCAGCCCGTTGACCACGGGGACGTCGGCGTATTCGGCCAGTTCGACCACGTCGGCGTGGTCGAACACGCGGGCCATCACGAAGTCTACGTACCGCGACAGGGCCCGGGAGGTGTCCTTGACGGGTTCCCCGTGGCCCAGATGGATGTCGTCCGGGCCGAGGAAGATCGCGTGGCCGCCCAGCTGTGTCATCCCCGTCTCGAAGGAGACGCGCGTTCGCGTCGAGGGCTTCTCGAAGATCATGCCGAGGGTCTGGCCCTCGAGCAGGTCGTCCCCGCCCAGAGACTTGATCGTGGCCGCGCGGTCGAGCACGGCCGACAGTTCGTCGGTCGTCAGGTCGTCGACGTCGAGGTAGTGCTGTGGCATTGTTACAGGAGGCGTTCCGTGACGTCTTCGAGGACGGCGACCGAGCGGTCGTACTCCTCCAGGACGATGTGTTCGTCCGGTGCGTGATCGAGGTCCGAGTCACCGGGCCCGTAGGTGACCATCGGGCAGTTCCAGGTCTGCGCGAAGACGTTCATGTCGGCTGTGCCGGTCTTGCGCAAGAGGGTGGGGTCGCCGCCAGCGCCGCGGATCGCGGCGCGGAACGCCCGTGCCACCTCGGTCCGTGGGCTCTCCATGACCGGTTCGACCTTGTCGTCCCAGTGGACGGTGCCGTTGGTGAGGTGTCCGTCGGCGATCTCGCGGATCTCGTCGGTAGTGTACTCCGGCGGGACGCGCAGCTGCACGTCCATCGTCGTCTCGACGGAGAGGCCGTCGTCGGAGATACCGCCGTCGATGTCGACGGGTTTGCAGGTGACTCGCTCGAAGACGGGGATCCAGTCGTCCGGCTCGAACTCGTCTTCGACGGCCGACCACCAGTCGATGGCGTCCTGGATGGCGTTGTTCTCCGGACGCGAGGAGTGGCCGGACTCGCTGGTGGCGACGTAGGTGCCCGCCAGCAGGCCCCGATAGCCGAGCGTGATCCCCTCCCAGCCGGAGGGCTCGCCGTTGATGACCGCGTCGGGTGCCGACTCGCGGTCCTCGATGACGTAGCGACTGCCGCGGGAGTCGACCTCCTCGCCGACGACGCCGAGGAAGCTCGCGCCGGTGCGGACGGCCGCGATCGCCATCGCACACAGGGGCCCCTTCGCGTCGACGGAGCCCCGACCCCACAGCTCGTCGTCTCCCTCGTCGTTCTCTTCGATACGGACGGGGATGTCGCCGGGGACAGTGTCGATGTGCGACGTGAGGAGGACGCCGTCGTCGGCCGGTGCGCGGACGTTACCGATCTCGTCGACCCAGGCCTCGCGGCCGTGGTCCTCGAAGAAGTCGACGAGATACTCGGCGGCCTCCTGTTCCTCGGGCGTGACCGAGGGGATGCGGACCACCGCTTCGAGCAGGTCGCGGGCCTCCTGATCGACCTTCTCGACGGCTTTACTCACGGATGATCGCCTCCAGTGCGTCGACGACGTGGTCGGCCTCCTTCTTCGAAAGCGTCAGCGGCGGCAGCAGGCGCACGACCGTGCGGCCTGCGGGCAGTGCCAGCACGCCCTCCTTCATCGCGAGTTGCTTGAGCGCGCCCATCGCGCCGCGGCCGACCTCGATGCCGATCATCAGTCCCTCGCCGCGGACGTCCCGGACTTCCTCGCCCAGCGTCGCTTCCAGTTCGGACTGGAGGTAGTCGCCAACCACTGCGGCGTTCTCCGGGACCTCCTCCTCGACGATGGTGGAGACGGTGGCGTTGGCCGCCGCGGAGATGACTGGCCCACCGGAGAACGTCGAGGCGTGCGAGCCGTAGTTCTCGGCGATCCAGTCGCGACACAGCGTCGCGCCGATCGGGTAGCCGTTGCCGAGTCCCTTCGCGGCGGTGATCATGTCGGGCACGACGCCGGACTGTTCGGCGGCCCACAGCGACCCGGTCCGGCCCATTCCGGTCTGGACCTCGTCGAAGATCAGCGCCGCGCCAACGTCCTCGGTGGCCTCACGGGTCGCTTGCAGGAACTCGCTGCTGGCGGGGTTGATTCCGCCCTCGCCCTGCACCGGTTCGATGATCACGCCGGCCGTCTCGTCGTCGACGGCCTCTTGCATCGCTTCGGGATCGTCGTAGGGGACGAACTCCACGTCGCCGGCCAGCGGTTCGTAGGGCTTCTTGTACTTGCTCTTCCAGGTCGTGGCCAGCGACCCCATCGTCCGGCCGTGGAACCCCTGCATCGTCGCGACGAGCTTGGACTCGCCGGTCGCGGCGCGGGCGAACTTGAGCGCCGCCTCGTTGGCCTCGGTGCCGGAGTTGCAGAGCCACACCTTCCCGATCGGATCGGGTGCGGTCTCGGCGAGCGTCTCGTAGAGTTTCGTCCGCGAGGAGTTGGGATATGACGCCTGGACGTAGGTGAGCTTGTCGATCTGGGTCTTGGCGGCCTGATCGACTGCCGGGTGGCGGTGGCCCAGCGGCACGCAGGCGTAGGACGCCCCCATGTCGAGGTACTCGTTGCCCGCGTCGTCTGAGAGCCATACGCCGTCACCTTCTTCGATCTGGATGGGTTTCTCGTTGAAGACGAAGCCGCTCATTGGAGTGCCTCCTGATAGATGTGCGTGCCGTCGCCGTCGAGTGCGCTCGTGATCGGTGCGTCGTCGTTGGCGTCGGCGACGACGACTTCGGGTGCGCCGCCGTCGAGCGCCTCCTCGGCGGCCATGATCTTGCGGCTCATGAATCCCTCCGCGGCGTCCTCGAGACGCTCCCACTCGTCGCTCGTCTCGACGGACTCGATCAGCGTCGATGGGTCGTCGGGATCCTCGTAGACGCCCTCTACGTCGGTCAGCAGGACGAGCGTCGCGTCCAGCGCGGCGGCGACCGCGGCGGCCGATCGGTCGGCGTCCGTATTCACTGGAATCACCTCGTCGCCGTCGGCTCCCGCCATCGGCGGGGCCGCCACGGGCACGTAGTTACCGTCGAGTAGCGACCACAGCAGGTCCGTGTTGACTTCCTTGATGGTCCCGGAGTGGTCCCCGCGCTTGATCTTCTTCTTCCCGTCCTCGACGACCCGGACGGCCGACTTTCGTGGCCCGTGCAGGAGTTTGCCGTCGACGCCGTTGAGACCGACCGCGTCGACGCCCTGGCTCTGGAGGCCGGCGACCAGCTGGGTGTTGAGGTGGCCAAAGACCATCTCGAACACTTCCATCGTGGCCTCGTCGGTGAACCGACCGACGACGCCGCTGGGCGTCTCGACGTACTCCGGTTCGATGCCGAGCCGTTCGAGCGTGTCGTCGACGGCGGTCGAGCCGCCGTGGACCAGCGCCACGTCTTCGCCGTCCTCGTAGAGCGTTGCAACGTCCGAAAGGGCACCCGCGGGATCGACCGCGCGAGCGCCACCGACTTTGATAACTGTAGTCATGAAAACGTCCTCCTGCGTTACGGTGAGCCGACGGGGTGGAAACCCGTGAACTCCAGGCCCGCAGTCTCCTCGATGCCCAGCGCGACGTTGGCGGCGTGGACCGCCTGGCCGGCCGAGCCCTTCATCATGTTGTCGATGGCCGAGAAGACGACGAGGCGCTTGTTCGCGGGGTCGACCTCGAAGCCGACCTCGGCGTAGTTCGTCCCGGCGACGGCCTTGGGCTCGGGGTAGCGGTAGACGCCGCCCCCACCGGAGGCCATCCGGACGAACGGCTCGTCCTCGTAGGCCTCGCGGTACGCGCCCCAGAGGTCGCCCTTCGAGACGGGGCCCGACGGGAAGACGTGACAGGTCGCGCTCGCGCCGCGGATCATCTCCACCGCGTGGACCGTGAAGGAGACGTCGGTGCCGAGGAACTGCTGGATCTCGGCCTCGTGGCGGTGGCCCGTCGGCGCGTACGGGCGGACGACGCCCGAGCGCTCGGGGTGGCTGGAGGCCTCGCCGCCGCCAGCGCCGCCCTCCGAGGAGCCGACCTTCACGTCGACGACGATCTGTTCGTCGCCGCTCAGGATACCGTTCTCGAACAGCGGGAACAGACCCATAATTGTCGCCGTGGCGTTACAGCCACCGGAAGCGATCAGGTCAGCGCCCGCGAGGTTCTCGCGGTTGAGCTCGGGCAGTGCGTACTCCGAGTCGGCGAGCAGTTCGGGGCGCGAGTGGCCGTCGTACCACTCGTCGTACTGCTCCTCGCTGTCGAGGCGGAAGTCGGCCGAGAGGTCGACGACGGTGTCGGCGGCGTCCTGGAAGGCGTCGATCTGCTCCATCGAGACGCCGTGCGGGGTCGCCGCAAAGAGTACGTCGACGGATTCGAGGTCTTCGGGACTCGAAAAGCGGAGGTCCTTGTGCCGGAGGTTCGGGTGGGCGTGGCCCACCGTCTTGTTCTCCTTGGAACGACTCGTGGCCTGGACGGTACGGAACTCGGGGTGGCCGTCCAGCAGGCGGAGCAGTTCGCCGCCGGTGAAACCGGACCCGCCGACGACGCTGGCGGAGTACGTCATGCAGTCACCCCTGTCTCCTGCTCGACCTTGGTTTCGAGCCAGTCGACGACGACGCTGGGCACGTCCACGTTGGTGACCTCACTGAGGGCCTTGAACTCGACGGTGTGGTTGACCTCGTGGACCGTGTAGTCCTCGGGGTCGCCGTTCTCGTCTTCGCCGACCTCCATCAGGTCGATGCCCAGCAGGCCGCCCCCGACCGCATCGGAGGCCTTCTCGACGAGTTCGAGCGCGCGGTCGTCGAGTTCGAAGCTGTCGGTCTCGGCCCCTTTGGCCGCGTTGGTCAGCCAGTGGTCCGAGGAGCGGACCATCGCGGCGACGGGTTCGCCGTCGGTCGCGAGCACGCGGATGTCTCGGCCGGGCTTGTCGACGAACTCCTGGACGTAGAACACCTTGTGCTCGTAGTGGCCCAGCGTCTCCTTGTGTTCGAGGATGGCTTCCGCCGCCGACCTGGTGTCGATCTTGGCCATCAGGCGGCCCCACGACCCGACGACGGGCTTGAGGACACAGGGGTAGCCAAAGTCCTCGATGGACTCCATCGCGGCGTCTTTCGTGAAGGCCACGTCCGTGTTCGGCGTCGGCACGCCGGCCTCGACCAGCGCGAGGCTGTTCTTGACCTTGTCCGCACAGACCTCGGCGGTGTCCGGTCCGTTGACGACCGGCACGCCGTAGGCCTCGATGAACTTCGTGGCGTACACCGATCGGCTCGTGGCCAGACACCGGTCGACGACGACGTCGACCTCGTCGAAGACCTCGGGGGCCTCACTGATGTTGAACTGCTGTTTCCGGACGTCGATCTTGGTGACCTCGTGGTCACGATCACGAAGCTCCGAGAGCAGGAGCTTCTCGTCCCGGCGAATCCGCGAGTAGAGTATTCCTACGTTCATAGTTGTATCACCGCGTGGACGCGGGCCGTCCGAGGCGCTTACTCGCCCCAGTCCTCTTCGAGTTCGGGGGCCGAGTCGAGCTCGACGGGATCCGCCGAGAGGACTTCGAGCTCGGCACCGCAGGTCGCACAGTCGACGATCTCTCCAGCTTCGAGGTTGTCGTGCAGGGAGACTTCCGCCCCGCATTCGACGCATTCTGCCATTGTACACCTGTCTCGCGCGCGCTCCTACTTAAACCCTTCGAACTTATCAGAATAGAGTGGTGACGCGGACAGCCGTCTAAGGCTACGTAAATGCTGAAATCGAAGCTGTACTGATTCTGGTATCAGATTTCTGGTATTGTGTCCCCTCGCGGGGATGGCCGGTCCACCGGTCGCCGATCAGACATACCGATCTACCTCCGCCTGCAGGCGGTCGCTCGCCGATTCGACGCCCTCGTGACGGGTCGTGACGCTCTCGTGATCGACCGCCAGGGTATCTTGGGCCACTGACAACTGCGATGCGACAGCCTCGGGGGCCGGCCCACCCTGTGAGTCCCGCATCGCGACGCTCTCGGCCGGATCGAGCGCCGCCTCGACTGCCTCGCGGTCGACGTACTCCGACAGGGGGTCGCCCAGTACGTCCTCGGCGACCGCCGAGATAGTCTCGTAGTCGGGCGCGTCTGCATCCGTACCCTCTATCGCGGCGGCAGACTCGGCGACGACTTCGTGTGCCGTGCGGAACGGGACGCCCGCCATCGCCAGCAGGTCGGCGACGCCGGTCGCCGTGGCGAATCCGTCGGTCGCGGCCGCTTCCAGCGTCTCGGCGGGCCACTTCGCGGTCGCCACCGCGCCGGTCGCCACTTCGACGCTCTCGGTCACGCTGTCGATGGCGTCCCACGCGTGGCGACCGGCCCGCTGCAGGTCGCGATTGTACGCGCGGGGCTGGCCCTTGAGATTGGTCAGCAGGCCGTTCAGGCCGGCGGTCGCGTCGCCGGTACGCCCGCGGACGAGTTCCAGCGTGTCGGGGTTCTTCTTCTGGGGCATGATCGACGAGGTCGACGAGTAGTCGTCGGCCAGGTCGACGTGGCCCTTGCTGGCCATGACGATCACGTCCTCGGCGAGTCCCGACAGCGTCGTCGCCAGTGTCGCGACAGCACTGGTCGTCTCGACGAGGAAGTCACGCGTCGCCGAGGCGTCCATCGAGTTGTCCAGGACCGAGTCGAAGCCCAGCAGTTCGGCCGTTCGATCGCGGTCCACGTCGAAGGGTGTCCCGGCGAACGCGGCCGAGCCCAGTGGGTTCTGATTCACGCGGTCGTAGGCGTCGAGCAGGCGAGCGGTATCCCGTTGCAGGGCCTGTTCGTAGGAGGCGAGCCAGTGGCCCACCGTCGTCGGCTGGGCCGGCTGGAGATGTGTGTACCCCGCCATCACCGTCTCGGCCTCTGCCTCGATCACGTCGAGCAACTGCTCGCGAGCCTCGACGGTCGTCTCGATCAGGGCCAGCAGGTCCTCGCGAAGGCGATAGCGGATACACGCCGCCACCTCGTCGTTGCGCGAGCGCGCGGTGTGCATCTTCCCGCCGTCGGGGCCGACGCGGTCGAGCACCGCCGACTCGATGGCCTCGTGGACGTCCTCGCCGTCCGGGAGGTCGCCGTGGCCCGACGCTTCGATGTCGTCGAGCGCCGTCAGGATCTCGCCAGCGGTGTCTGCATCGACGATACCCTGTTCGACCAGCATCACGACGTGCGCGCGGTCGACAGCCAGATCCGCTTCGAAGATGCGCTCGTCGTCGTCGAGCGAGGAGAGGAACGAGCGAGCGGGGCCGCCGCTGAAACGGTCGCGGCGGACGACGCTCTCGTCGGGGGCGTCCACGCTGTCACTGGCGTCCTCTCCGTCTCTCATCTGTTATTCCTCGTCGCTCTCACTGCTCACGGCTTCGCCGTTCGCACTGTCTGCAGCCTCCTCGTGGTCGGCCGCATTGCCGCCATCGGTCACGGCAGCTTCACCCTTCTTCGCGTCTTCGAGGACCCTGTTCGCGAGACGGGACTGGAAGCCGTGGTACTTCGCGACGCCGGTGGCGTCCTCCTGGGTGATGCCGCCGGTCACGTCCTCCTCGTTGAACGAGGCGGCCGATTCGCTGTAGACGGCGTAGTCGGATTCCCGCGAGACCGGGCGGCAGTGGCCGCCTTCCATCTTGACCGTGACGGTGCCGGTGACGCGCTCGTTCGTGTCGTCGACGAACGCTTCGAGTGCGCTCACGAGCGGGGCGTCGACGAGCCCCTCGTAGGCCTTCTGGGACCACTCCTGGTCGACCTGGGCCTTGAACGAACGTTCTTCCTGCGTGAGGACGAGGCCTTCGAGGGCCTCGTGGGCCGTCAGCAGCACGGTCGCAGCGGGGTGCTCGTAGTTCTCGCGAACTTTGAGACCGAGCATGCGGTCTTCCATCATGTCCGTGCGCCCGACGCCGTGGGCTCCCGCCTGTTCGTTCAGCTGTTCGATCAATTCGACCTTCCCGAGGTCCTCACCGTCGACGGCGACGGCCTCGCCCTGTTCGAAGGTGATCTCGACCAGTTCGGCGTCCTTGCCGGAGGGGTTCTCGGTCCACTTGTAGATGTCGTCCTCGGGGATCGTGCTCGGGTCTTCGAGTTCCGAGCCCTCGATCGAGCGGCTCCAGAGGTTCGTGTCGATGGAGTAGCGACCGCCGTCGCCGCCCTCGACGGGCAGGCCCTTCTCGGCGGCGTACTCGTTCTCCCACTCGCGGGTCAGGCCGAGTTCGCGGACGGGTGCGATCACGTCCAGGTCAGAATCACGCCAGACGGACTCGAAACGCAGCTGGTCGTTGCCCTTGCCCGTACAGCCGTGGGCGACGGCCGAACAACCCTCCTGTTCGGCGACTTCGAGGATGGCCTTGGCGATGACCGGGCGTGCGAGCGCGGTGCCCAGCGGGTAGCCCTGGTAGTCGGCGTTTGCCTTGACGGCTTTGAGACAGAGGTCCGCGAAGTCCTCGGTGGCGTCGACGACGAACTGCTCGACGCCGAGTGCCTCGGCGGTCTCTTCGGCCTCCTCGAACTCGTAGTCGGGCTGGCCCACGTCGACGGTGACGCCGATGACCTCGTCGTAGCCGTACTCCTCTTTGAGCAGCGATACACAGACTGTCGTGTCCAGCCCGCCGGAGAAGGCGAGCGCGACGGTTCCGGATGCGGATTCGGTTGGCATGGATGGATGTTACGTGTGCGTGCGGTGTGTCTGTCGATTTCGACCGAGCGTGACTGCCCTCAGCGACGACGCGACCAACAGACGGTGGTCGGTGATCGAAATTCGAACGTGCCGGAATTCGGGGATGTGAGTAGTGTGGGCCTAGAAACGGCCCCGTCGCCGTCGCGGTCGTCGGGTGCGGAAAAGAGTGGTGGACTGGCCGCTGACGGGTTCGCGTGCGCCAGCGGTCGCAGTCTGACTCATGTACTGGGCACTTCTTTCGCTTCGGTACTAATAGGTTCCGAGTTAGAAACGGTGTGTGCCACGTTGACAGCCGCCGACGCTACTGCTCGCTGTCGGCCGTGGTGGTCGTGGTCGCGTCGTCGCTCGCGCTCCCGCCTTTGGCGTCGCTCTCGCCGCTGGCGCCCTGCCCGCGGTCGCCTCCGTCGCCACGGTCGCGTCCGTGGGTACCTCGCTCGCTCTCGTTGTGTCCCATCCCACGATCACCGGCGCGCTCGGGACCGAACCCCGAACCGACTCGCTCGCCCGCGACCGAGCGGGCGATCTCGGCGACTTCACCGCCGCCCAGTTCCATCGCCCGATCGTGGAGCGTCCGGACCGACTCGGCGTCGACGCCGTTGGCTCGGCGCACGCCGGCGGGCAGTCTCTGCACCGTCTCGTTAGTCTGGGCGGTCAGCCGTTCGACCGTCCGCGTCTCGGCGGCCAGACGGGCCGTCCGGGCGCGGTACTCGCCCTCGCTCATCGACCCGTTCGCCCGCGCTTCGCGCAGGGACTCGCGCCGCTCTTCGAGTTCGGTGAGGCGCGCTTCGAGATCGGAGAGCCGGTCGGCCGCCACGGCGGCCCGCGAGTCGTTCCCGGCCGCCCGTGCGACCTGCATCCCGTAGGCGCGGGACTGTATCTCGCCGTCGAGCTCCGCCGCCTGCACGCCGACCACGCCGGACAGTTGCGCGCCCGGTGCGACGGCGGCGTTCGACGCACTAGCGTTCGACGCCGTCGCCGTGTCTGTCGTCTGAGCGGCCAGTCCGACCAGCGGGACCGCTGCGATGGTCCCGACGACCAGTATGACCGCGAGTACGAGTGGCGTCTGTCTCATGGTTGTTCTCACTTTGCCCCCTCGACCCTATATAAACGGCCGACACTGATCCCGGATTAGTGACGATTAAGCCGAATTAACGTGTCGTGGCGACGGCCACAGCCGATTCCCTGCGATGGATTCGCGGTCGATGGAGATGGCCACAGAAAGCAGTGCGACAGCGTTTGACCGCGGGGTGGCCCTCTATACAGCAACACCGAGCGCTATTGGTCGACGGCACGGCCGGACCGATCGTGCATCCTGAGTGCCCACACGTTGGGGTTCTCCTGCAGTTCGTACTCAGAGAGGAGGTTCGACTGGTACGCGTTGTCGGCCATCGCCTCACGTGCCGTATCCCACTCGTCGATCGTGATTCGCTCGAGCGGTCCGGCGGCGATCACGCTCTGCCAGGACCCGTCTGGGTCGACATCGAAGGTCGTAAAACTCGCTTCGCTGGCCTGTTCGGCATACGTCTCTTTCCGGAGTTCGGTGCTTGCACCGAGAAATACGAAGTACAGACTGTCCGCGCCGTCGTACCCGAACGAAAGCGGAACACCGTAGGGCACTCCGTCGGCACTCATCGAGAGAACCCCGATGCCGACCTGCTTCAACGTTTCGTCGATCTCAGCGTCGTCCATCTCGTGTCCCATCAAGGACTGAAACTCTGCCATACGAGATAGACGGGCGGAATGTTTTATAAAATACGGGTGACTTCTCAACAATTTAGAACGGCAGTGGTCGTCGAACAGGCCGAAATCAGTACAGATGTTTTCATAATTCACTTATTTCGTGTAGTATCGCCACATTCGACGAGTCGCGATCGGACGGACGATATGCACGATATCAGATCCGACACGACCGAGAACGTGGCCGCTTCGCAGGGACAGTCTGAAACTCGCACTCCGCAGCGTCTGCGCATTGTTTGTGAGTCTTGTCAGGACCTGGCTCGACAGCGCGCACGACTCTTTCTCCGACACACTGCTTATGACTGTCTGTCAGACGAGTCGTCGCCCTCGCCTTCGGTGTCGTCCTCGTCGTCTGCACCCACGTTGCCCGTGATGTCGACACCCGGGAGCGTGACGACGTTCTCCCGGCCGATGCGGAACGTCTCCAGTCGCTCCTCGTCGCGCAGGCCCCCGATCACCTGGCTGGTCTTGGCGGCCGTCCAGTCCAGTTGCTCGGCGATCTGCTGTTGTTTCACTCGGCCGCCGTGCTCGTCGAGCAGGCGCAGGACCTGTTCCTCGTTGCTCAACAGTTCCGGTGGAGGCGTCTCGTCCCCGTCGGCGTTGCCGTCACTGCCGCCGTCGGCGTTGCCGTCACTGTCGCCGCTTTCGTCGCCGTCGTCCGTGTGCTCGCTCGCCACCGCGGCTCCGTCCCCCGAACCGCCCTCGCTTTCGTCTGCAGTGGTCGCCGTGCCACCGGCGAAGCCGTACCGGCGGTTGGCCCACAGGAGCGCGACGACGCCGCCGGCCGCCAGCACGGTCGCGACGAGCAGGATCCAGGCGTTCCCGTCGCCGTCGGGTGTCTGCGGGCCGGCGGTCGTGGCCGTCCCGCTCCCCGCGCCGGACTCGGTCAGGACCAGGTTGGGCTCTTCGGGACCGAACTCCAGCCGACCGTCCCACGCGACCGAGGTGTCGTCGCTCCGATCGGACGCGGGCGTGACGCTCGTCCGCTCGTATCCCTCGGGCCAGCTCATGCGGAGTGTGCTCTCCTCATCGAGGAACAGGCCCGCCACGGCGTCGCCCGCCCGGAGCTGATCGCCGTCGACGGCGGCGAAGTTCGTCCACTCGAAGCGGTAGGTGACGACGCCGTACTCCTGGGGCAGTGTCTCCGTCTCGGCCGTGACCGCGAGGTTCCGGAGCGTCATCTCGCGGCCGGTCGCGTTCTCCGCAGTTCGGAGCGTCCGGTTCATCCGGGCGCCGAACTCGTCGGTGTAGGTCGACGTGTTCGCCCGGATATCAGACTGGAGTGACTCGAACGCCGCGGTCGTGTTGTCGTCGTCGAGTCGCGTTCGGTAGCTCACGGCCCACTGGGCGTCCCCGTCGGCCTGCAGGTCGACAGTCATGACGACCGTATCTGGATCGACCTGCTCCTGTGCGAGGTCTCCGAAGCCGGCCCCTGCGACCGGGACGGTCAGCAATCCGATGACGCAAACGACGGCGACGAGGGGCACTCGAAACTCCGACATCTGGGACGGGTTTAGCTCCCCCGTGGTATATGGCTTGAGGCCGCGTTCGGAACCATACGGATCGTTGTCGTCCCGTTCCGGTGCTCGTCGGTAACGGTTCGACGATCACCGGGACACAGCGACAACATTCGTATGGGGATGGACCGCGTCGCTTTTCGCTGCGGCCGTCCTCGGCCCCGACGTGTTCAGCCTGAACGTTCCGGTCCCCGGTGAGGTGGCACGGCTGGCGTCGGACCTCGCCCGCACGATGCCCAGCGCCACCCCGCGTGAGCGTGGGGAGCATTCGATGGTGGCCAAACGGCTCGCGACCGACGACCGACCGCCGGCCGTCGTCGAGGCCCGGGCCCGCGAACTGCTGGCGGACGAGCCCGCGTTCGCCGTTCGGATCGCTGGCGTTGACTGGTTCGAGGAACCGACCTCGGGACCCGGGCCAGTCGTCTACTTCGCCGTCGAGAGCCCCGGCCTCCGCGCGCTCCACGAACGGCTTTGCGAGGCGTTTGACACCGTCCCGGACGTCGAAGGCGACGACTACACGCCCCACGTCACGATCGCACGCGGCGGTGACCGCGAGGCTGCGCGCCGGCTGCTGGATCGCGAGATTGAGCCCATCGAGTGGGTCGTCGACGAACTCGCCTTCTACGACGCCGAGCGGAACCTGGAATCGGGTCGGGTCGCGCTCGGTCGGTAACAACGCTTTTGGCTCGCCCTGCCGTGCCTGTCCAGTATGGATTACCGCGAAGTCGAGACCACGCGGGAGTACGTCTGTCGACTCGATCACGGCCGTGACTGGCGGGCCCAGATCGAGGACTTCGCCGAGCGCGAGGAGATCGACGCGGCCTTCTTCTACGGGCTGGGTGCCGTCGAGGACGCCGAGATCTACTTCTACGATCAGGACACCCAGGAGTACGACGCCGTGACGTTCCCCGAGCCACTGGAGATGGCCGCCTGCGTGGGCAACGTCTCACACCTGAACGGCGAGCGCTTCGCCCATACCCACGCCGTCCTGTCGCGGCCCGACGGCACCGCCATCGCGGGCCACCTCAACAGCGCGACCGTCTTCGCCGGTGAACTCCACCTCCGCGAGTTCGACACCGACCTCGTGCGGGAACACGACGAGCAGACCGATCTGGACCTCTGGGAGCTATAGATGCGCGAGGCCGACGAACAGTACTTCGAACGACTGGAATCGCAACTCGACGGTGCCTTCGACGTGGCCCAGCGGGCCAAACAGCAGGGCGGGGACCCCGTCCCCGAGGTCGAGATCCCGACGGCTCGGGACATGGCCGACCGGGTCGAGAACATCCTCGGGATCGACGGCGTCGCCGAGCGCGTCCGGGACCTCGAAGGCGAGATGTCCAGGGAGGAAGCCGCCCTGGAACTGGTTTCGGACTTCGTCGAAGGCGAGGTGGGCGACTACGACTCCGACGCCGGGAAAGTCGAGGGTGCGGTCCGGACCGCCGTCGCCCTGCTGACCGAGGGGGTCGTCGCCGCACCGATCGAAGGGATCGACCGCGTCGAGATCCTCGAAAACGACGACGGGACGGAGTTCGTCAACGTCTACTACGCCGGGCCGATCCGCTCTGCGGGCGGGACCGCACAGGCGCTGTCGGTGCTCGTGGCCGACTACGCCCGTGCCCTCCTGGGCATCGACGAGTACAAGGCCAGAGACGAGGAGGTCAACCGCTACGCCGAGGAGATCGACCTCTACGACAAGGAGACCGGCCTGCAGTACTCGCCCAAGGAGAAGGAGTCGAAGTTCATCGCCAAACACATGCCGATCATGCTGGACGGCGAGGCCACCGGCGACGAAGAGGTCTCGGGGTTCCGGGACCTCGAACGGGTCGACACCAACTCCGCACGCGGCGGGATGTGTCTCGTCGCAGCGGAGGGGATCGCCCTGAAAGCGCCGAAGATCCAGCGCTACACCCGCAATTTAGACGAGGTCGACTGGCCGTGGCTCCAGGACCTCATCGACGGGACCATCGGAAAGGACGACGACAGCGAGGCCGACCAGGGGGAGGCCTCGGACAGCGCGAGCGGCGACGCCGCGAGCGACGCGGACGGTGACGACGGCGAGGGCGACGACGGCGACGGGGCCGACGAACCGGCCGGCCCACCGCGGGTCGATCCCGCGACGAAGTACCTGCGGGACCTGATCGCCGGCCGCCCGGTCTTCTCTCACCCCTCGAACTCCGGGGGGTTTCGCCTGCGGTACGGCCGCGCGCGCAATCACGGCTTCGCGACGGCGGGCGTCCACCCGGCGACGATGCACCTGGTCGACGACTTCCTCGCGACCGGGACCCAGATCAAGACCGAACGGCCCGGCAAGGCGGCCGGAGTCGTCCCGGTCGACAGCATCGAGGGCCCGACCGTCAGGCTGGCCAACGGCGACGTCCGCCGGATCGACGACCCTGAGGAGGCGCTGGAAGTGCGCAACGGCGTCGAGAAGATCCTCGACCTGGGCGAGTATCTCGTCAACTACGGCGAGTTCGTCGAGAACAACCACCCGCTGGCGCCCGCGTCCTACACCGTCGAGTGGTGGCGACAGGACTTTTCGGCGGCCGGCGGTGACGTACAGGCTCTCGAAGACGACGTGCACGTCGATCTGGCCGATCCCACCGCCGAGGAGGCTCTCGACTGGGTCGAGGAGTACGACGCTCCCTTGCACCCCAAGTACACCTACTGCTGGCACGACGTGACCGTCGGCGAGGTGAACGCGCTGGCGACGGCCGTCGAGCAGGGGCGGGTGACTCAGACCGACGGGGCGAGCGAGGTGTCGAGCGAAGCGAGAGACCTCGATAGTGCGAGCGGGGAGCCCAGCGACCCGCGAACTGCGGCGAATCCAGGGGGATCGGACGCCGACGGCGACCTCGTCCTCCCTCGCTCCGAGACCGTCACCGAGACGCTGGAACACCTCTTGATCGAGCACACCCAGCGCGAGGACGACATCGTCGTGCCGGACTGGCGGCCGCTGGTCAGGACGCTGGGGTTCGACGAGGACCTCGAACGGGACTGGACCCTCGACGACCTCTCCGAGCACGCGCGCACCTACACGGACGGGGAGTCCAGCTGGGCGAAACAGGCCGACGAGGACGCGCCGGAACCGGGTGACAACGCCATCGCCGCGATCCAGGAGATCGCGCCGTTCGCGGTCCGAGAACGGGCCCCGACACGGATCGGCAACCGGATGGGCCGCCCGGAGAAATCGGAGGAGCGCGAACTGTCGCCGGCGGTCCACACCCTCTTCCCGATCGACGAGGCCGGCGGTGCCCAGCGGTCGGTCGGGGACGCCACCAAGCACGCCGAGGAGATGAACGACCAGCAGGGCCTCGTCGAGGTCGAGGTGAGTCGCCGACGCTGTCGGGACTGCGGGACGGAGACGTTCCGGGGGCGCTGTCCGGACTGCAACGGCGTCACCGACGCCGTCTACGTCTGCCCCGACTGCGACTCGGAGGTCGATCCCGACGAGTCGGGCCGGGCGGAGTGTTCCCACTGCGAGACCATGGCGTACCCGACCCAGTACGAGGCGATCGACCTCAACGACGAGTACCGGTCGGCCCTCCAGTCTGTCGGGGAACGCGAGACGGCCTTCGACCTGGTGAAAGGCGTCGAGGGGCTCACCTCCAAGGAGAAGATCCCCGAACCGATGGAGAAGGGGATCCTCCGGGCGAAACACGACGTGTCGGCGTTCAAGGACGGCACCGTCCGCTACGACATGACCGACCTCCCGGTCACGTCGGTCCGCGCGTCGGAACTGGACATCACGGTCGAGCAGCTCCGGGGACTGGGCTACGACGAGGACATCCACGGCGACGAACTCCGCCACGAGGACCAGCTCGTCGAACTGAAAGTACAGGACGTGGTCCTTTCCGACGGCGCAGCCGAGCACATGCTCAAGACCGCCGACTTCGTCGACGACCTGCTCGAACAGTACTACGGCCTGGATCGCTTCTACGAACTCGACGAGCGCGAGGAGCTCGTGGGCGAACTCGTCTTCGGGATGGCTCCCCACACCAGCGCGGCGACAGTTGGGCGTATTATCGGCTTTACGTCCGCGGCCGTCGGCTACGCACATCCGTACTTCCACGCCGCGAAACGCCGGAACTGCTTCCATCCAGCGTCTCGACTCTGGTACGAGGACGAGGCTGGAGAGTGGCACTACGGCCGGATCGACGACCTCGTCGAAGAGCGACTGGCCGATCCCCGCGAGGACGACTTCGGGACGCTCGTCGAAGAACTGGACGGCGGTCCAATGGTGCCATCGGTCGACGCCGACGGCCGTCCGTGTCGCAAACCCGTCGAAGCAGTGTCGAAACACCCTGCACCAGACCACATGATTCGTATCGAGGTCGGTGACGACTCGCTGACAGTCACGCCCGACCACACGATGCTTCGGGGGACTGGGGACGGTATCGAGGAAATTCCGGCCAGCGAGCTTTCGACAGGGGACACACTGCCTGCCTACGACGGCGGCGAGACGACTGCGATGCAGGCGAGCGACACAGCGGCCGACGGGGGCGTCCCGTTCGCCGAAGTCGCCTCGGTCGAGTACGTCAGCAGCGACGCCGATCACGTCTACTGTCTCACCGTCGCCGACACCAACCGCGTCGCTATCGAGGGCACCTACACCGGCCAGTGTGACGGTGACGAGGACTGCGTGATGCTCCTGATGGACGGTCTGTTGAACTTCAGTAAGTCGTTCCTCCCCGACAAGCGCGGCGGGAAGATGGACGCGCCGCTGGTCATGTCCTCGCGCATCGATCCCAGCGAGATCGACGACGAGGCCCACAACATGGACATCATGTGGGAGTACCCCCGCGAGTTTTACGAGGCAACTCGCGAGATGGCCGACCCCGGCGAGGTCGAGGATATCATGACCATCGCCGAGGAGACGCTGGGCACCGAGCGGGAGTACACGGACTTCGCACACAGCCACGACACGGCCGACCTCGCGCTGGGGCCCGATCTGTCGGCGTACAAGACGCTCGGGTCGATGACCGACAAGATGGACGCCCAGCTCGACCTCTCGCGCAAACTGCGGGCCGTCGACGAGACCGACGTTGCCGAGCGCATTATCGAGTACCACTTCCTGCCGGACCTGATCGGGAACCTGCGAGCGTTCTCCCGGCAGGAAGTGCGGTGTCTCGACTGCGGCGAGAAGTATCGCCGGATGCCCCTCTCGGGCGACTGCCGGGAGTGTGGCGGCCGGGTGAACCTGACCGTCCACGAGGGGTCGGTCAACAAGTACATCGACACCGCGACGATGGTCGCCGAGGAGTTCGACTGCCGTGAGTACACGAAACAGCGCCTCGAAATCCTGGACAAGTCGATCAAGCGCGTCTTCGAGAACGACCGCAACAAACAGTCGGGCATCGCCGATTTCATGTAGTACCTTTTTACGTCCTCGGGTATCCTCGCTCGCTGCGGGTACCACTCGTCGTAAAAATCTACGCTAAAAACACTCCGCAAGTCGCGCCTACGGCGCGCTTGCGGTGAAACCGTGCTCGCTTCGCTCGCACGGTACCCTCGTAGCAGTGTCTCCCCATCCGCTATGCGGACCTGGGTGCCGTTCCACCGTTCGCGTCGGCCAGCGACCCGAAGACATTCCTCTCCGACGCTCCACGCTTCGGGTGATGACAGGGTCCCCAGCGATCGTCACGGACGGGCTGACCAAGCGGTACGGCGAGACGACGGCCGTCGCGAACCTCGCCCTCCGGGTGCCGACGGGTGTCGTCTACGGTTTTCTCGGCCCCAACGGCGCGGGCAAGACCACCACGATGCGGATGCTCACGGGGCTGGTCGAGCCCAGCGAGGGCACCGCCGAGGTGGCCGGCATCGACAGCAGCGACCGCCATCAGCTGGTCGACAGGATCGGCCTGTTGCCCGAAGAGCCACCGCTGTACGAGGAGCTGACCGGGCGCGAGCAACTCCAGTTCGCGGCCGACCTGCGGGACATCCCCTTCGAGCGGGTCGCCGACCGGGCGCTCGGGCTGTGTGAGCAACTGGGACTGACCGAGGACCTGGACCGCCGGGTCGACGGTTACTCGAAGGGGATGCGCCAGAAGACCGCCTTCGTCCAGGCCGTCCAGCACGACCCCGCCGTGGTGTTCCTCGACGAACCCACGTCGGGACTCGACCCGCGGGCGGCCAAGACGCTGCGCGAGCTGATCGTCGATCTGGCCGCCGAAGACACGACGGTGTTCCTCTCGACGCACATCCTCCCCGTCGTCGAGGAGATCGCCGACGAAGTGGGGGTCCTCCACGACGGGCGGCTGGTCGCGGAGGGACCGCCCGGCGAGCTCATCGGGTCGGTCGAGAGCGAGGGCGACGCCGACCTCGAAGACGCCTTCCTCGCACTGACCAGCGAGCCCGGTGAGGCCTATGCAACGGAGTGACCTGCGCGACGGGGCGGTGCTGGCCCGCACCGAACTGCGCGCACAGGTCCGCCGGATCGTCGGCAACCGCCGCCAGCTGATCGGCGTCGTCGTCGGGATGCTCTCGTTCGGCCTCTTCTTCCCGCTGACGTTCGTCTCGCCGGTGCTCGACTTCGCCGCGGGGCTGGTCAGTGGCGACCCGCCAGTGGCCCGTTTCGGGACGGTGCTGGCGAGTGCGGTGACCGTCGGGCTGTACTTCGGCGGCGCGACCGCGATCAACCAGACCCGGGTCGGCCAAATCGGCCCGCTCGTACGGACGTCGATCCCGCCCGAGGCCGTCGTCGTGGGCCGACTCGCCAGCGAGGTCCTGCAGGCGACGGTGTTCGCGCTCGTCCCCGCGGTCGTCCTGCTGGGGATGCTCGTCGTCGGCGCTGGCACGCCTCTGCCCGCGCTGCTCGTGGTGCTGGGGACGCTCCCGCTCCTGCTGGCGGGCCTGATGGTCGGCCGGACGCTGGGGGCGACTGTGCGCTACCTCGGCCTGCTCTCCCGGCTCTCGGCGTGGGCGAAGGCGCTGGTGTTGATCGTCGTCGCCGGTGGGGTCTTCCTCGCGATCCAGGCCGCGATCCCGGCCGTGATGGGTGAGAGCGACGTGTCGCTCTCGCTGTCGGCGCTGTTGCCGGGCGCGCCCCTGCAGGCGTACGCGAGCGTGATCACCGCGCCGCTGGGCGCGACTGTGCGCCCGCTGGGAGTCGCCGTCGGCCTCGCGGCGCTGCTGACCGTCCCGCTGGCACTGGCGACGACACTCCGGCTAGAGAGCGCCCTGCTGTTCGACGACCGGGGCGACCAGTCGGGCGACCAGCGGACGGTGAGCCGTGCCGTCCCGCGCCTGCTGGCGGCGACGCCGTCGACCCGGATCGCCTGGCGCTACCTCCTGCGGACCCGCCGCAACCCCAAACTCGTCTCCCACCTCTCGATGGTCCTCTTCGGCGGGCTTGCCTTCGTGGGTAGTCTCGTCACCCAGCCCGACCTGCTGACCGCGCTGGGGCCCGGTGGGGCCCTCGTCGCCGGGAGCGTTCTCGCAGGCGCGACCTACTGCCTCAACCCGATGGGCGACGACCGCGATCAGTTGCCCCTGCTGCTGACCAGCACGGCCTCGACGCGCCACCTCCTGCGTGGCCGAGTGCTGGGCGGCATCATCGTCGGGGGTGTCGTCGCGCTCGGTCTGGGTGTGCCGCTCGGCCTGCTGGGCGATCCGCCACTGCGCGTGCTCGGCCGGACGCTGCTGACGCCCGTCGTGCTGCTGGCCGCCGCCGGTACCGCACTGGGCATCGGCGCGGTCGTCCCGAAGTTCGAACGCAGCGAGTACATGAACGTCGAGCGTGCCCACCCCTCGACGGTCGGGATGTTGAGCTACTTCTTCGGCACGATGATCGTCGTCGGGGCCGGGCTGGTGCTGGTGTGGCTCACGGTCGACCGCGGGCCGGGGTCGTTCCTGATCGGCGGCTGGATCGTGTATCTCGCCGTCATTGCGACGACCGGGATCGGCGGCTACGCCTATGCGGTGCGGAAGTTCGACCGGCTGACGATGGACGAGGTGTAAACGAGACGTCCCCGGAAGACAGACCGATCGCTCACGCTCACTCACAACGGGGTGGCGCGTGCTGTCGCTCGCGACCGCGAGCGACGACACTACGCGAGGTCTTCGCGAGCCATCGGCGAGCGAATGGCTCGATAGACGAGCGGAGCGAGTCTATCGGTGGATGAGCACCGGAGCGAACGGAGTGAGCGAGGAGCGCAATCGGCTGGGGAGGGCGTGGCTATCGGTGGGTGGGAATGAACGGGGCGACGGCGGAGGACGGTGTCCGGCAACGCAAGCACTGGAACGAACGAAGTGGGTGAAGCGCGCAGCGAGCCGCGCGAGTCGTCCGCCGTCGCCCCGTTCAGTTGTCGTTTCCGACGATGCGACTGTCACGAACAACTCGAAAGCCCCCACCCGCTCGGGGTCGAGGGCCCACTGCTGCGCCCTTCGCTCACTTCGTTCGTTCCAGTGCTTGCAGGAGCCGTCGTCCCCGAGCGGGTGGCCCCTTTCAGTCCACCCGAACCAGTGAACCCCACCCTCCCCAGCCGATTCCGTCGCTCCCGCTGGTCGCTCCGTCATCCCTCGCGTGGGGTCGTCGCTCGCGGTCGCGAGCGACAGCACGCGCCACGACGAATCGACGCCAGCGTCAGACTGGCGGGAGGCCACTATGGCCAGCGGATCGCAATCGCAGGTCCATTCGCAATCGGGGCCGCGGACAGCCGTCTTTTTCACCCGCGGGGCCGAGCCATCGGTATGGTCGTCGGAGACGTAACGACAGGAACGGAGTTGCTGGTCGTCGGCGGCGGGCCGGGCGGGTACGTCGCCGCCATCCGGGCCGCTCAGCTCGGCGTCGACACGACGCTGGTCGAGCGAGACGCCTACGGCGGGACCTGCCTGAACCACGGCTGTATCCCCTCGAAGGCGCTCATCTCGGGGGCCGATCTGGCCCACCGGGCCGGGCAGGCCGAGGAAATGGGTATCTACGCCGATCCCGCCGTCGACATGGCCGGCATGGTCGAGTGGAAAGACGGCGTCGTCACGCGGCTGACGCGAGGCGTCGAGTCACTCGCGAAGTCGGCGGGCGTCGAGTTGATCGAGGGCGAGGCCACCTTCACCGGCGAACACGAGGCCCGCATCGCCCACGGCGGCGAGGGCCAGGGCTCGGAGTCGATCGAGTTCGAGCACGTGATCGTCGCGACGGGGAGCCGCCCGATGCAGGTCCCCGGCTTCGAGTTCGACGGCGAGGCGATCCTCTCGTCGAAGGACGCACTCGCACTGGAGTCGCTGCCCGAGCGCCTGCTCGTCGTCGGCGCGGGCTACATCGGCATGGAGCTGTCGACCGTGTTCCAGAAACTGGGCGCGGAGGTCACGGTCGTCGAGATGCTCGACGAGGCGCTCCCGGGCTACGAGGACGACATTGCCGAACTCGTCCGGGAACGGGCCGAGGAGCTCGGCGTCGACTTCTACTTCGGCGAGGCCGCCGACTCCTGGGAGGAGTCCGGCGAGGAGGTCGTCGTCCACACGAAAGACGCCGACGGCGAACTGACCCGCTTCGACGCCGACAAAGTACTCGTCGCCGTCGGCCGCGAGGCCGTCACCGAGGGGCTGGGGCTGGACGAACTCGGCGTCGAACCGACCGACGAGGGCGTCCTCGAGACGGACGAACAGGCTCGCACCGACCGGTCCCACGTCTTCGCCGTCGGCGACGTGGCCGGCGAGCCAATGCTGGCCCACAAGGCGATGACCGAAGGCGAGGTCGCCGCCGAGGCCGTCGCCGGCGAACCCGCCGCCATGGACCAGCAGGCGATCCCCGCGGCCGTCTTCACCGAACCCGAAATCGGGTCGGTCGGGATGACCGAAGCCGAGGCCGCCGACGCCGGCTTCGACCCCGTCGTCGGCCAGATGCCGATGCGCGCCAACGGTCGGGCGCTGACTGTCGACGCGAAAGAGGGGTTCGTCCGCCTCGTCGCCGACGACGAGACGGGGTTCGTCCTCGGGGCCCAGATCGTCGGCCCCGAGGCCTCGGAGTTGATCGCCGAGGTCGGCCTCGCTATCGAGATGGGCGCGACGCTGGAAGATCTGGGGTCGACGATCCACACCCACCCGACGCTCTCGGAAGCGGTCCACGAGGCAGCCCTCGACGCACGGGGCGCGGCGATCCACACGCGCTGATACGACCGGCTGATACGGAAAGTTGTCGGTCTTTACCAGATCGACCGCACGACGGCGTGCGGTCGCCTGGGTAAACGTCGACAACTTTCCGTATGAAAATTCGTAAAGATCTTCGTCACCCCGGGATACCGAAATCGTTCACAGATTTACAGCCGGTCGTATGAGTCTCGATCGCCAGCAGAAGCTGACAGACCGGAACGGATCCGCACTAATCCAGCAACTGAGCGGCAACAACCGGCGAATTTTGAAGGGAAACCGTTAACGCCGACATCAAGAAAGGAGTGCCTAACGAGCGATCAGATGTCGACTGAACAACACAACAACGACCACATCACCGACGCCGTGCTGTCGGGGTCGGCCTACGAGCGCCTCCGTGCGTGTCGCCATTCGTTTATTGGGCACCCGCTGCCGCGACTGTTGAGCCTGCAGGGCACCCTGCTCGCACTGCTGGCGGCGACAGTACCACTCTACGGGCTCTTCCCCGACGGTGTCGCAGGCTACCTCTCGACGACCGATCCGCTCACTGCTACCCCCCGCATCGCGATGCTTGGCGCGTTCGGTGGCGTGATCGTCTTTCTCGCCGCGGCCCTGCTCGTCGGCGCGGCACTGTATCGCCTCCAGTACTCTCCGCTGACCGAGACTCAGGCCCGGAAACTGCTGGTTATCGAAGATTTCAGCGGCGGCCTGACCCTCGGGATGGGCGGGCTGGCGATCGGGCTCACCGTCGGCGGGTTCGCCGTGGGCCTGCTGGGCGAGGGAGCCGTCAGTTCCCTCGTGGCCGCGACCGCACGCAACCCCTTCTCGACCTCGCTGTACCCACTGCCGCTGGGCGTCCTCGGGGCCGGGGCAGTGGCCGCCAGCGCGGTCGTCCTCGTTTCCCGCTGGTACGTCGGCCGCCGGCTCGCCGACCTGGGGTCCTGACTGACGAACGCTACGATAGAGCGCGACGAACTGTGATCCCCGTGGCGGAGCCGGACTCCGACCGAAGGGCGTCATACGGACGGTTGTCGACGTGTCGCCAGTCGACCACACGTGGTCGTGCGGTCGATCCGGGACGGACCGACAACGTTCCGTCTCAGCCCGATCGCGGCGCGACGAAGGCGTTCTCGGCGGCCAGCCGGCCGAGCTTCCGGACTCGATCCTCGATATCGGCATCGACGACGTTCCCGTCGGCGTCGAAGGCGTCCGACGCGTTGCGGATGCCGACCTCGTGGGGGAGCGCCCAGCCGTGGACCGTCCGGACCCCCGTCCGTAGGTGTTCGAGCGTCTGCGCGTAGGAGCCGCCGCCGGCAGTCGCCAGCAGCCCGACGGTCGTGTCCTCGAACTCGTCTTTCCCGAGATAGTCGAACGCGCTCTTCAGTGCCGACGACACCATGCCGTGATACACCGGCGTTCCAAGCAGGACAGCGTCGGCCTCGCCCACCAGTTCACGCAGCGCCGGGACATCGCCTCGGTTCCGATCGTCGGGGTCGAACAGCGGGAGATCCCACTCGCGAAGGTCGACCAGTTCGGTCTCGGCACCCGCCGCTGCGGCCGCGTCGAGGGCGTGGCCCAGCGCGACTCGCGTCGTGCTCTGGTCGCCGAGACTCCCGCAGATCGCCACGACGGACGGCGTCTCGTTCATCACCTCCGAGGAGGCCGTGGAACCGTTTAACGCTCTTGATACGGCTACAAGAACCCGTACGATAGCGCTCTCCGGACCGCGATTCTTTTCACGACGACGGCAGTATCGGCGGATATGAGGATGCTCACGCTGGGTCCGACCGGCACGTACTCACACCGGGCGGCCCGCTCGGTCGCCGACGACGACGAGATCGAGTTCAGGGAATCCCCGACGGCGATCGTCGAGGCCGTCGCCGACGGACAGGCCGATCGGGGCGTCGTCGCCGTCGAGAACAGCATCGAGGGGTCGGTCACCGAGAGCCTCGACGCCTTCGCCGAGTACGAAGTGGCCGTCGTCAAGGAGATTATCACGCCGATCCGCCACGCGCTGCTGGCCCAGGGCGAGGCGTTCGACGAGGTCGCCAGCCACGCCCAGGCGCTGGCCCAGTGTCGCACCTACCTCGACGCCACCTACCCCGACGCCACGCTGGAAGCGGTCGCGTCGACTGCGAAGGGCGTCGAACTCGCCACCGAGGACGACAATATCGCCGGTATCGGCCACCCGGGCAACGCCGACGGCACCGACCTGCAGGTGATCGCCGAGGACATCCAGGACCAGTCCTCGAACGCCACGCGCTTCGTCGTCGTCGCGCCGATAGACGAGCGCTCCGACGCCGGATCCAAATCGTCGTTGATCGTCTACCCCAACGTCGACTACCCCGGCCTCCTGCTGGAGATGCTCGAACCCTTCGCCGACCGCAACATCAACCTCACCCGCGTCGAGTCCCGCCCCAGCGGCGAGCGACTGGGCGACTACGTCTTCCACATCGACGTGGAGGCCGGGCTCTACGAGGAACGCACGAAAGAGGCGCTGGCAGACATCGAGGCTATCGCCGAGAAAGGGTGGGTCCGGCGGCTGGGATCCTACGACTCCGAGACCGTACTGGACTGATCGCGACGAACGGCGGCCCCGCGCCGTCGATCCTCACTCTGTTTCTCCCGCCTGCTCTGTCGGACGGTCGCTGTTGTTGTCCACGCTGTCGTTGATCCCGCCGTCGCCATCCTCGCTGCTGTTGCCGTCACTGCCTGTCTTGCTGTCGCTGGTGCTGTTGCCGTTACTGCCCGTCTTGCCGTCGCTGGTGCTGTTGCCGTCACTGTCGATGCTACAGTCTCTGTCACTGTTCACCTCGTCGCCGTTGTCGATGTCACCCTGGACCGCGCGAAACGCCGACTGGACCTGCGCTTGCCACGCCGAGACTGCTTCGAACTTCCGCTCTAGCGCCTCGATCCGCTCCCTGTTGTCTCCTATTCGGCCTTCGTTATCTCCGATTCGCCCCTTGTTCTCTTCTATCTGGCTCTCGTTACCTTCTATCCACTCCGCATTATCTTTTATCCGGCCTTCGTTATTTCTTCTCAGTTCTTCGGTACGTTCTATCCGCTCCTCGTTGCGGTCGGCCGCCGACCGCAGCTCCGCCATCTCGTCTTCGACCGCATCGAACCGGTCTTCGATCTCGTCGAGGAGCTGTGCGCCAGTCCCCTTCTCGTCGAGGAACGTCTCCAGAGCGTCGACGTACGCCCGCAGATCAGCCACTTCCGACTGCAGGCTCTCGATCTGTGCTTCGGTACTTCCGGTCGTGGTCGCCAGTTCCGACTGGAGGCGTTCGACTCGCTCCTGTTCGACGTCGCCGTTTCGTAACTCGGCCGTGAGTGCTGCGGCGTGGCTCGATTGTTCACTGGAATCACCCGTGTTCCCACGACCGGTGGTTCGTGCGCCGGGTTTGGCCTCGGCTTGTGCCGTCCCGTCGGGGCTCCCCGCTTCGCGGGGTGACGTGCTCGATCGCTCCACCGATTCCCGGTCGGCAACGGCGCCCAGCCCGTCGGTCTCGGGGATCTGTTCTTCGAGCGTGGGGGGATCTGGTGACTCGTCGTCCAGCGGTTCGATCTCGACGGTCGGCCGTCCCTGGGTGAACGTCTTCATCGCGAACTCGGGCTCGTGGACACCGTACAGCGTGGAGTACGATCCTTCCGGCCGGAGCGTGCACTCGAACACGAGCCCCCCGTCGGTCACCGACCAGTGTTCGTCGCCGTACTCCGGGTGGAAGCCGATGTCACCGATGTCTACCTGATCTGGCACCGGCTCGACTATCTCCACTGCGACTGGCTCGCTCCGATTCGACTCCAGATCGAACGTGACCACTGGGACTTCGAACCAGTCTGTCACCAGTCGCTTGGTGATCTCGACCGACTGGTCCGACGTGGCGAGCTGTTCGGTTGGCTGACTTTCACCCATGTTAGCAACTAACAATATAGAAGGGGATAAATCTAGTCATCCAGCCAATAATTCAGTATCAAATATAATATCCCTATTTTATATCCGTGAATATACTTTATATCGAGCAACACGCGAATAGAGCGCCGAATTACGATCATTTCACAACTGTTGGAATTCGAATAACTGTGTGGTTCCGTAGGATGACCGCTGGCCGTTCCCTCACCAATGTGTTCTCTCAATACAATAAACGGAAAATCCCATTTCGAGGGCGTGTGCTGGCGGTTCTGTCGGCAAACATCACTGCTGAAAACGACCAGCAGGTCTCATCGAACGTTGAACCGTCGGGGTGATATTTATTCGCGACGGTGCCGTACGGTCGCGTATGGGAGACTCTGAGCCATCCGACAGGGATCCGCTGGAGGAGATCGAACGGGTGTTCGGGCTGATGAGCGAACAGTTCGGGACCCACCGCACGGCGGTGCCGGTCGACGTGATCGACACTGACGAGGCCTTCGTCGTCCGCGCCGACCTGCCGGGAGTGTCGGCCGACGATATCGACGTAACCGTCGAGGACGACCGTGTGCTGACGATCGCCGCCGAACGCGAGGCCGAGGAGACCGAGGGACGCCACGTCAAACGCGAACGGAGCAGGCAGGCCGTCCGACGCACGGTCCGCTTGCCCGACGCGGTCGACGCCGACGGAACCACAGCCAGCTACGACGCGGGCGTCCTCACCGTCGAGTTGCACAGGGAGAGCGAGGGCGACGGTACGTCGATCCCGGTGAACTGACGATGGTGCTCGATACGGGATCGGACGCGCCACGGATCACCGCCCGGAATCAGTGGGGCGACCGCGTCGAACCGGAGTTCCGGGGCGCGGCGGTCGTCTACTTCTATCCGCGCGACGACACGGCGGGCTGTACCACCGAGGCCCGCCAGTTCGACGCAATCTACGACACCTGCGCCGAGGCGGGCATCGACGTGTACGGCGTCTCGACCGACGACGTGGACAGCCACCGTACGTTCGCGGAGGACCACGACCTGGCGTTCGACCTGCTGGCAGACGAGAACAGCGAGATTACGGCGGCCTTCGACGTGCCAGTCGAGGACGGTCGCGCCGCCCGGACGACGTTCGTGATCGCCAGCGGGCGGGTCATCGGCGTCTACGAAGGTGTCCGGCCGGACGGACACGCTCGCGACGTGCTCCGGGATCTCGCGGAGATCGGGCTGGTCCCCGAAGCGTGAACACGCCGGTGTGGGTGTCCGCTCACCGTTCGCGTGCACCGAGGGCCGCTGGGAGCCGCGCGACCAGCGGCCCTCGTTGTTCACCACCCGCGCCAGAGCAACACCGCACCGCCGGTCAGGACGACGAGTTCCATCGACGACGCGGGGACGCCGACCCCCGCCGCTCGGACGTGGCTGCGGAGCCACATCGACGGCGTCCCGACGTTGGGCAGTGCGAGGACGTGACCGTCGACGGTCGCGACCTGGGCGACGATCCGATCGTGCGGGACCGGCGGCTCGCCGGCCTGCTGGTCGGTGATGGGGTTGGCGTCGCCCTGCGTCACGAATCCGCCGTCCGTTCGCTCCACGATCCGGTGGGTGACCAGTCCGCCGGCTTCGATCGATTTCGATCGGTAGACGACGACATCACCGGGCTCGGGGGCGTCCGCGAGGACCGACGGCACGGCCACGAAGCCGTCGCCGGTCGACAGCGCCGGCGTCATGCTCCCGCTGTTGACGTAGCTGATCGGTGCGACCTGTCCGAGCGTGCTCAGAAGGACGAACGCGACGAGGAGGACTGCGACGGCTCGCCAGACCGCACTGGATCCCGGCAACTGCGATCGGATACCAGTGGGGTACTGGCTCGCCCGACCGTGTCTGGGGTGACGATCGCTCACAGCCGGGAAAACGGACTAATATATCATAATTGTTTGTGGGCTATAATCGTACGCGAAAGCGGACCCAGTCCAGACGCGCTACCGAGGAAAGTGGTTTTTATTTAGGCTCCGGCCCAATCATCAAGTATGGCCACGTCAGAGGACGCTGAAGAATCCGGACTGCGGACGGTCACACCACTCTCCACTGAAAAGGGCAACGACCAGATGAACGCCATCGGGTGGCTCGTCTTCGCGGGGATGCTGGTTGTAATGCTCCCGGTACTGCCAGTGATCGTGCTGCTCTGGCTGTTCGACAAGCTCTCCAGCTAACGCGCCGGCGTCGTTCTGCGGCCCGCTCCTCGACCTGCTCACCACCCGGTCACCAGCGAACGCGCCCCGCCGTTTACACGTCCGTCCCGACGAGTTCGAACCCGGTGCCCGCACCGGCCGAACTGGCCGACTCGTAGGCGACGTGGGCACAGGCTACGTCCTGGATCGCCAGGCCGGTCGAGTCGAACACTGTCGGCCCTTCGATCCCATCGCGACCGGGCCGATCGCCGACCACGACATCGCCCAGTTCCCCGTGGAGATCGTCGTCGGTCAGCACGCCCTCGCTCCAGGGGACGTTGATCTCGCCGGAGTGAGTACACTGCTCGTAGTCGTCGATGACGATCGTCGCCGCCCGAAGTACGTCGTCGTCGATCTCGTGTTTCCCGGCGGCGTCGGCCCCCATCGCGTTGAGGTGGGTGTGTTCGCCGATCGACTGGACGATCGGTTCCTCGACCGGCGTCACCGTCGAGCACACGTCGCAGGCTGTGGCCTCCTCGATCGAGCCGCCGCGTACGTCGAAGCGGTCGTCGAAACGGTCGACGAACGCCTGGACCGCCTCGGCGTCCTGGTCGGCGACGACGACCGTCTCGATGTCTCGAACCAGCGAGATCGCTTCGAGCTGTGTGTACGACTGGACCCCCGCCCCGACGAGTCCCATCGACGACGCGTCGGGAACGGCGAGGTGGTCGGTCGCGACCGCCGCGGCCGCGCCGGTCCGCTTGCGTGTGAGGTGGGTGCCGTCCATCACCGCCAGCGGGAAGGCGTTTCTCGGATCGGAGTAGATCAGCGTTCCCAGCACCGTCGGCAGCTCGTACTCGGTGGGATTGTCGGTGTGGACGTTGACCCACTTGACCGCCGCCGCGTCCCACTCCTCGGCCGCGACGTAGGCCGGCATCGACCGGAAGTCGCCGTTGTACTGTGGGAGATCGACGTACGACTTCGCGGGCATCACCACGTCATCGCGCGCGTACGCGGCGAACGCCGCCTCGATGGCGTCGATCACCGCTGCCAGGGGTGTGTGCTCGTCGACGGCCTCGGGACCCAGCAGTAAGGTTTCCATATCTCAGTGTGTGTGGTCCTCGTACTTAGTGACTGGCGGCGTCAGGGCGGTCGTCGGCCGCCGGGCCGGTACGCTACTCCTTACTATACCGCCCCGGTCCGGACCCGTCGAACGGGTAGCAATGTACAACGTTCTCATGCCGATCGACAGCGACGAGAGTCGCGCGATGGGACAGGCCGAGGCCGTCCTCAAACTGCCGGCAGCCGCCGACGAAGTCACGGTGACGCTGTTGCACGTGTTCGACGACGACGACGTGGCCGACAGCACGTCGCCGACCCAGATCACGGCCGGCCGGCAGGTCCAGGACCGCCTCCACGACCACGGGATCGTCGTCGAGACGATGAGCACCAGCGGTGACCCGCCGACTGCGATCCTCGAAGCCGCCGAGGCGGCCGAGGCCGATATGATCGTCCTGGGCGGGCGCAAGCGCTCGCCGCTGGGCTCGCTGATCTTCGGCAGCGTCAGTCAGGCCGTCATGCTCGACTCGACGATCCCCGTGACGATCACCGGCAGCCTCGAAGCCCAGGAACCACCGGTTCCTGGCGAAGCCAGTGCCACGGAGTGACACCCTCCTCCGCCAGTCCCCACTCGACGTTGCTCCAGAGCGGCGTCGCTGTCGAACGAGAACAACCGCACAGCATACGACACATCGATCACCGTCAGAACACAGTGCTGCGAGCATTCGGCGGCGAAGCCGCCGGTTCACCGCGAACACGCGAAGCGTGTGAGCGGGCGCAGGGGTGAACTACCGCGCGCCGAAGGTGCGCGACGGGAACCCGACGCGCTTTTTCCCCACGTTTTTGCAAGTCGAGAGGGACCGACGGTCCCTCTGACCGTGCGAACGGCGCTTCGAGCCGTGAGCAGAAGCGGCCGCTAGGCCGCGAGTGTCGCAAAAAGTGGGCTCGCCTCGCGTGTCGCTTCGCTCCCGCTCGGCAGTTCGGAGCGCCTCGCTGCGCTCGCCGTTCCTTGGCTCACGGGCCGAAGGCCCGTTCGCCTATCCGAGGTTCTTCGCGTTGCTCAGAACCTCGCTTACATCATGCCGCCCATGCCGCCGCCCATGCCGCCCATACCGCCGGGGGCGCCACCGGGGCCGCCTGGGCCGCCTTCGTCGCCGTCGCCGCCCGTCGAGAGGTCGCCGGCGGCGATGATGTCGTCGATTTTGAGGACGAGGTTCGCGGCCTCGGCAGCCGAAGAGATCGCCTGTCGCTTGGCGTGGGCAGGCTCGACGACGCCCTCGTCGAGGGCGTCGACCACGTCGCCGGAGTAGACGTCGAGGCCGGCTTCCACGTCGCCGCCCTCGTGGGCGGCGCGCAGGTCGACCAGCGAGTCGATGGAGTCGAGGCCGGCGTTCTCAGCGAGGGTGCGCGGGATCAGTTCCAGCGCGTCGGCGAAGGCCTCGACGGCCAGCTGTTCGCGGCCCTCGACGCCGTCGGCGTAGTCGCGCAGGCGGGCGGCGAGTTCGACTTCGGGCGCGCCGCCGCCGGCGAGGATCTGGCCGTCGGCGACGGTGGAGGCGACCACGTCCAGGGCGTCCTGGACGCCGCGCTCGAGTTCGTCGACGACGTGCTCGGTCGACGCGCGCAGCAGGAGCGTGACGCCGTGGGCCTCGTCGTTCGAGCCCTCGACGTAGAATAGCTCTTCCTCGTTGTCACGGCGGACGGAGCCGTGACCCAGGTCGGCCTCGGTGGCGTTGTGGACGTCCGAGACGATGTTGGCACCGAGCACCTCGCGGAGGAACTCGATGTCGGACTTCTTGGCCCGGCGGACGGCGAGGATGCCTTCCTTGGCGAGGTAGTGCTGGGCCATGTCGTCGATGCCCTTCTGGCAGAAGACGACGTTCGCGCCCGTCGCGGCGATCGAGTCGACCATCTCCTGGAGCTGTTCTTCCTCCTTGTCGAGGAAGTTCTGGAGCTGGCTCGGGTCGTCGACCGAGAGCTGTGCGTCGACTTCGGTCTCGTCGAGTTCGATCGGCGTGTCCAGCAGGAGCACGTCCGCGTCGTCGATGTCGAGGGGCATCTCCTCGTGGACGGGATCCTTGTCGACGACGGAGCCCTCGATGAGTTCCGAGTCAGAGACCGGTCGGCCGGTCTGGGTCTCGATGTTGAGGTACTCGAGGTCGGCGACGACCGAGCCGTCCTCGGCTTCGACGGTGACGGCGTTGACCGCGTCGACGATCAGCTGGGCGAGCAGCTCCTTGTTGAGCTCCGCGCCCTTGCCGGTCATCGAGGTCTCGGCGAGTTTCTTCAGGAGTTCCTCGTCGTCGGGATCGACCGAGGTGGCGATCTCGCCGATCTGGTTCTTCGCCTCGGTCGACGCGAGGTCGAAGCCCTTGATGATCGCCGTCGGGTGGATGTCCTGTTCGAGGAGTTCCTCGGCGTTCTTCAGCAGTTCGCCCGCGATGGATACGGCGGTCGTCGTCCCGTCGCCGGCCTCGTCTTCCTGGGCCTCGGCGACTTCGACGATCATCTCGGCCGTCGGGTTGTCGATGTCCATCTCCGTGAGGATGGTGACGCCGTCGTTCGTGACGGTCACGTCACCGATCGAGGAGACGAGCATCTTGTCCATACCCTTCGGACCGAGTGTCGATCGGACCGACTCCGCGACCGCGCGGGCCGCCGAGATGTTGTGGCTCTGTGCGTCCTTGTCCTTCATCCGCTGGGAGTCCTCCCCCAGGATGATCATCGGCTGACCCTGCATTTGCCGCTGGCTCATAGTCGTCCGAACGATTGAATGTGCTTCTATATAAAGGTATGGGTTTCTGGTGGTCGCGGTCGGTCGGTCCAATCGTCAGGTCCGGGGAGAAACCGGTGTACGAAGCCCCGATAACCCGATATCCGTGGGAGGTGTTGACACGCTCGATCGAGGAAAAGACACAGTATTTATATACACTCAATCGATCGGTTCTTTCCAGTTGACCGTGAGCGTCCCGACGACGAAGCTGTCGTCGCTCTCCTGATCGCGGCGGAACTGCAGCGTGTTCTCGCCTTCCCGCAGTCGGGCGGCCGTGACCGTGTCCATCCAGTACTGCCAGCCGTGTTCGGCGGGCATGTCGAACCCGGACAGGGCTTCACCGTTGATCAGCAGTTCGTGATCGTAGCTCCCCACGTTGTAGACCTGCATCTGCACGTACGGCTCGACGGGGTCGTCTGTCGGGACCTCGAACGTGTGCAGGTCGGTCTCGTCACCCGAGAAGGTCGCCCACGGAACGTCGAGTGCGTTCCGGTCCGGGCCGAGGTGCTCCTGTAGCGACACCATCGCGTAGTTCGCGCGGTACTCCGTCATACCGCGTCCGTCGCCCGGCGTGACCTTCAGTGTCGGGGCCCGCTCCTGAGACGGATCGTCGTCGCCGTTTCCCCAGATCGACCACACGACTGCGTGCGGTCGATCTGAGACAGACCGACAGCTGTCCGTATGAACCCTTAAGCACCGTCCGGTCGTGGCCTCGTGCATGGCTATCGAGGATCGCGGGGAAGCACACGTCGTCACGCACGCACTGGCGCGTGACGAGCTGTCTCGTCTGCGCGACGTGGAGACCGAACAGGTGGACTTCCGGAAGGGACTCGTTCGGCTCGGGCGGATCTGTGGCTACGAGATCATCGACGGGCGCATGGAGACCGAGTACGTCGCCATCCAGACGCCCCTGACGGACACGATGGGCGAGCGCGTCAAGGGACTGGAAGACGTGGTGATCGTCAACGTCCTCCGGGCGGCGACGCCCTTCGTCGAGGGGTTGCTCAAGGCGTTCCCGCAGGCACGTCAGGGCGTCATCTCCGCCAGCCGGGACGAGACGGCGGGGATGACCGACGACGGGAGCTTCCCCATCTCGATCGACTACGTCAAACTGCCCGAGATCCGGCCGACCGACACCGTCATCGTCGCGGACCCGATGCTGGCGACTGGATCGACGATGGCGGCCGTCCTCGAGGAGATCCTGACCGACAGCCCCGACCCCGAGCAGTTGCTCGTCCTCTCGGCGGTCGCCGCGCCGCCGGGACTGGTCCGACTGGACGAGGCCGTCCCGCAGGCGGATCTGCTGACCGTGGCCATCGACGAGGAACTGGACGACGACGGCTACATCGTCCCCGGCCTGGGCGACGCCGGCGACCGGGCGTTCCGAACGACGTGAGCATGGCCGTCCCGGTGGACACTCTCCGTGGGGGGCTGGACTACATCACCGGCCACGTCGACCAGTCGGGGACCATCACCGTCGTCGACGTTGGGCGAGATCACATCCACGACGCGCCGCTGTTGATCACGACCTACGACGCCGAGACCTGCGCCGAAGACGGCCCGTTCGCGGATCCGGTCTTTCCCCCCGAGTACCTGGCGCACGACTTTACCCCCGAGGAGAACGTTCGGGTGCTGTACGTCCACGAACCGAGTCCCGACCACGACGGGTTCGTCGGCGAGTGGAGTGGCGTCGACTTCGCCGTCGACCGTCGCCTCCGCGGACAGTTCCGGACCCAGACGAAGTGGTACGACCACGACGACGAGGCCGTCGAGTCGCTGAACGAACTACTGGCGAGTGCCGGTCGCGGACTCGACTCTCGCAACGACTAAGTGGCCTGCCCGTCCACGAGGAGACACTGCCTCGATTTTCGACGATCCACGAACCCCTTCGCTTCGGGTGGAGATCTGCGGTACGTGACCGCCATACGACCTCCAGCAGAAGGTCGACAGTCTAGTGAAATCATCACGTAGCACGCAAATCTAGTCACCTGACGAACACTCGACGACCGCCCGGCCGCTGGTCGCGCTGGCGATGCGCTCCCGGAGATCGTCGGCCTCGGCGACGGGGACGCGCACGTCGAACCCGACTCGCTCCTCGTAGGTCGCCTCGAACTCGACGCCCGTACTCTCGACGATGCCTCGCACCGTCCCCGAGTCGTCGTAGTCGACGGTGATCGACAGGCGCTCGTGGGGGCGCTCGGTGACGACGCCGGCGTCGTCGACGCCCTCTTTGACGGCTCGCGAGTACGCCCGCGCCAGTCCGCCGACTCCGAGGTTCGTCCCACCGTAGTAGCGCGTGACCACGGCGACGACGTTCTCGATCTCGCGCTGGGTGAGGACGTTCAGCGCTGGCTTGCCGGCGCTGCCGGTCGGTTCGCCGTCGTCGCTCGAATACGCCCGCAACGGATCGGCCCGGACCCTGTAGGCCGGGACGTTGTGGGTCGCGTCGGCGTACTCCTCACTGATGGCGGCGACGAACGACTCCGCGTCCTCGACGGTGTGGGTTGGTCGGACGTGGCCAATGAACTCCGAACCCTGCACCTCGAAGGCCGCCTCGCCCCGGCCCGCGACCGTGTCGTACGCCTCGTCTGTCACGCCCCCGGTTTCGACTGCAACCGGCATACGGTTTGTCTTTCTGTGGCCTCGTTCCGTCACTCTCGTCGTCCCCAGACCCGTTTCTCCGGAATCCGGACGCTCATCCCGTCTTCGACCGTAATCTGGCAGGACAACCGAGGGTAGCCGAAGCGACTCGCCAGCTGGTCGTGCCAATGGTCGGCGTCGGGCGGTGTTTCGAGTCGAACACCACAGGTGGCACACAGCCCGCGGCCACCGCAGTTGGTGACCGCGAGACGGCTGTGTGGCGACAGGTCGTGTTCGAGCAACACGTCCCGCAGGACTGTCCCCGCTTCGCAGTCGATCTGCTGGACCTCGCCGTCGGGCGTTTCGACGGTGATCGTCGCGGTCGTCACCGGTCGTCCTCCCGTGGGACCAGCGTTCGCTCTCGACGGCTCATCGCTCGCCCTCCCAGCGCAGGACGAGACGGCCGCGGGCCTCGTCGCCGCCCAGCAGATCCGGGCGGTCGATCTGTTCGACGCCGCAGTCGCGTTCGTCGGCCGGCGGGAGGGTGACGGTCGTCTCGCCGACGGTGACAGTCACGTCCTCGTCGTCGTCCAGTGCCTCGCAGATCTCCTCCAGCGGGCCGGCGAACTCGACCTGTTCGACCAGTTCGGCCTCCCCCCAGCCGATGGCCGCCACGTCCTCCGAGCGCCCCGCGAGGACGGCGTTGCTCGCCGCGCCGACGAGCAGGACGAGGCCGTTGAAGTAGAGCCACGTGACGATCAGCAGGATGGTGCCGACGACGCCGAAGGTCTCGGAGGTGCCGGTGAAGGCGACGTAGTACCGAAAGAGCGACTCCAGAGTGGTCCAGCCGAGCGCGGCGAAGACCGTGCCGGGAACGACCTCGCGGACGGTCACGTCCTCGTCGGGGAAGACGTAGAAGACGGGGAGGAAGACCAGCGACAGCGCGAGGACGGCGACCGTCCGGGCCAGTGCCGTCCCCACCGGTCCGTCGCCGAACGACAGTTGCGTGCTCGCCAGTCCGACCACCAGCAGGCCCACCACCAGCGCGAGCAGGACGACCGCCGCGTCGGCGAAGGTGTCGGCCAGCGTGTTCTCGTCCCCGGTCTCGTAGATGTCCGAGAAGGCGGTGTCGAGGCTCCGGAAGATCTTGAGTGCACCCCACAGCAGCGTCAGCACGCCGAGGATCGAGAGGCTGGTCTGTTGGCGCGCACCCTCGACGACCTCGGTCAGCAGGCCGCTGGCGTTGGGCGAGAAGTACGCCCCGATGGCGGCGACGACCTGACTCGCCGTCTCGGGGTCGCCGACCTCCGAGAGGAGCAACAGCAGGACCAGCAGGAAGGGCAACAGCGAGATGAAGGCGTGATAGGCGATGCTCCCGGCCATGAAGGTCACTCGCTCGACGCGTACCTCGGTGTACAGCGCGCGGAGGAACCTCCCCACGTCCCGACGACGACTCATTGGCAGGTGGTTGGGTCACCAGTGGGAAAAGTATGGACGGCATCGGCGCTCGCTCGTCGCGGCCGTTACTGCAGTTCGATCCGGTGGACGAAGGCCAGATCCCGGATCTCGTTGATCAGCTCACCGGGGCACGCTTCGTCGGTGATGACGTAGAGGCGGGGATCGTCGGTAAACTCCGGGTCCTCGGAGATGACCTGCCGGATCGTGATGTCGTGGTCGGCGATGAGTCGCGTCACGTCGGCGACGATGCCGCTCTCTTCTGCGTTCCTGACTGCGACCGTGAGGACGGTCAGATCCAGCACCGGGGCCAGATCCATCAGGCTCGGGATCGCCGAGATGTTCTGGAAGATGCGGGTCAGTTGCTCGTCCTCTAGGATCGCGCTCGTGGTCGCGTCGACGACCCGCCGATCCACGCCGACCTCACGGGCGATGCCGGTGTTTGGGATCTCGATCCCGCCAGAGACGACACGTCCCTCGTCGTTGACGGAGAAGCCCCGTTCGAGCAGCAGGCGGATCACCTGCTGTTGCCCCGGCGAGTCCGAGAACTTCTCCATGATCTCGTCGAACGTCGCCCCGTCGCTGTGTTCGCTCATAATTCGCCTTTCGTACTCGCCACGTCCGAGCGGCGTTCGTCGATTCGGGTGGCGTCGTCCAGCGCCCGTGCGAGCCCTTTGAACATCGCCTCGATCTCGTGGTGGGCGTTCTCGCCGTCGATCTCGACGTGGAGTGTCAGGCCGGCGTTGGTCGCCAGCGACCGGCAGAAGTGCTTCGCCATGTGGCTGGTCATGCCGCCGACCCGGCCCTGTGAGAACTCGCCGTCGAACGCGAAGTAGGGACGGCCGGACACGTCCACGACGACCCCCGCGACGGCCTCGTCCAGCGGGACCCGTCGATCGGCGAAGCGCTGGATGCCACGCTTCTCGCCCAGCGCATCGGTGACAGCCTCGCCGAGCGTGATCGCCACGTCCTCGACGGTGTGGTGGTCGTCGATCTCCAAGTCACCGTCGCAGTCGACGGTCAGATCGAACAGGCCGTGGGTCGAAAACGAGTCGAGCATGTGGTCGAAGAAGCCGATCCCGGTGTCGACCGTCGACTCTCCGTCCCCGTCGATATCGAGAGTCACCTCGATGTCGGTCTCGGCCGTCTCCCGGGTCACGGCCGCAGTTCGGTCAGTCATACGTCAGTCCAGTCGGGCCGGCTATTTGGTGGTTGCGTCTGTGTGGGGGGCAATCCGTCGAGTGGTTCGACGGCAGACGTGTCCAACAAGAGACAAATGTGGCGCGAGTTTCACAAAGGGTTCATACCGGTTCTGTCACGCAGTAATTTTCATGGACTTCGACTGGCGACACATGATTGCGGCGACGCTTCTGGTCCTGTTTGCGGGGACCGGCGCGGTCGCGTACGAGGCAACCCGGCCCTGTCGCGGCTCGGTCACCGCCGATACGTTCGAAGGCGAACCGAACGAGGGTGCGGTGATCTACAACTACTCCGAGATCCCGGACAACGAGCACATCGACGAGATCCTCGAGATGGCGACCAACAGCGGGGTCCGCCGCAGTCTCCCGCTGACGGGCCAGGAACGCCAGCGACTCGTGAATCAGATGTCCGACTTCTACCAGTTCGGCAATAGCTGGTACATCGAATACCAGAACGAGACCGTCACGATGACGACCTGGTGTGTCGATCCGGAGGGCGAGTAAGGCCTTCGCTGTACTGTGGGCTGTCGTGTCAGCGTTCTCACGAAGGGATCATACCGCACCAGTCCCCAACGACACGTATGGACCTGGACTGGCGCCACCTGATCGGTGCGGTGCTCCTGGTCATGTTCGTGGTCATCGGCGGCCTCGTCTACGAGGCGTCCCGACCCTGTTCCGGTGCGCTCACCGCCGACGCGCTCGAAGGCCCGGCTCCCGACGAGGCGACGGTCGTCCCGTACGCGGATCTGCCCGAGAACGAACACGTCGCGACGATCCTCCAGCGCGCGGTCGACAGCGACACTCGCCGCAGTATGTCGCTGTCCCCGTCGGATCGCCAGCAGTTGCTCCGTGACCTGTCGTCGTTCCCTCGCTTCGGCAACAGCTGGTACGTCCGCTACCGGAACACGACGGTCTCGATGACGAGCTGGTGTCTAGACAAAGGGTAGCGATTCCACCGACTCGACGGGAAACAACGGTCTGATACGGGCGGTTGTCGGTCCCTCCCAGACCGACCGCACGACTGCGTGCGGTCGACTGTCGACACGTCGACAACCGTCCGTATGACGCCCGTCTGATGGGTGTTTATGGGCGATATTCGACGACGCGTGTGTATGGTCGACACAAAGATCCAGGCGGTCGCGATGATGGTCATGCTCGCCGGCTTCCTGCTGTTCAACACGATGGAGACGGCCATCGTCGGCGCACTGCTGGTCGCCGGCGGGGCCTACGCGATGGTGCTACCGAAACTCGTCCAGCCGGAAGGGGCGGCGAGTCGCTCCTCGCGGTAGCGGTCGGTCGGCGGTGTTGGTCCCGGATTCTAGTCCGCCACCGACACCGTGGCACTCTCCCGTCTTCGCTCTGCTACCCTGGCCACGAGCAGGACGGCCAGCGCCGCCACCAGCGGCACGAGCAGCAGTTGCATGGCGGCCGTGGCGTCCGAGTCGCTGATGATCCAGCCCATGATCGCGGGCGCGATGCCGACGCCCAGCGACGAGGAAATAGCAGACAGCGCGGTGACGGGGCCGCTGTGTTGCGGGACAGCGTCGGTGGCGTACGAGACGAGCATCGGGAAGATACCGGAGATGAGCGCGCCGATCACGACGACGCCCAGCAGGATCGTCAGCCCCTCCGCGTAGAGGAAGGTCGCGGCGAACGTCGGGATCAACAGGAGGAGGATCCCGACGAGGATCTTCAGGTAGCCCACTCGCTCGGAGAGGCGGCCGTAGACGAAGCGGCCGGGGACGTAGCCGGCGATCATCACCGACAGCGACAGCGACGATAACGCGGCCGCCGACAGGCCGATCCCGGCGATGCCGTCGGGGAGGACGTCGCCGACGTAGGTCGGGAGCCAGAGGAACAGGCCCCCCTCGACGCCGGTGCCCAGCATCATCACCACCAGCATCGCGGCGACCTCGGGCTTCCGTACGAGGGTGACGATCTCCCGGCGGTCGAACGGTTCTTCGGCCCCCTCGACGTCGGGGGCGTCGAGCCGCCAGACGACCACTGCGAGGGCGAACATCCCGACGGCCAGCGCGTAGTAGGCCAGTCGCCAGTCCGCCAGCGCGAGGACGGTGACGACGCCGATCGGTCCTAGCATCGCGCCGACGGCCCACACCATGTCGTAGTAGCTGTACATCCGTCCACGACTGTCCGGGTAGAAGTGACTGAGGATCGGTCGGTTGAGGCCCCTGAGAACGCCGTTCATCAGGCCACGGGCGAGCATGCCCAGCAGGAACACTGCCAGGAACGGCGCGACGCCCATCCCGAGCATCACGACGGCGCTGCCGAGCAGGCCGCCGACGATCAGCCGGTGTGCGTCCAGATGGCCCGCGCTGAACCCGACGATCGTGACCGCGACCAGATAGCCGGCCGTCCCCGCCGGAGCGATCAGCCCCAGCTGCCACGCCGGCGCGTCGAAGGTCCGCCCGAGTTCCGGGACGATCGGGCCCCGGATCATCAGCGCCGCACCGGTCAGCGCCATCGTCGCGAACAGGGCGGCCGTCCAGAGCCGCCGGTTCGACTCGCTCATAGGGACCCTTGCAGTTCTCCTTTGGATCGATAGCAGGCAGTCGTGCGCTCGGCCGGAACAACGGCGACAACGGTCTGTCTCACGGACGCACCACCGTCCGGGCGTCTGTGGGAGGGCCGCCACCAGTGGCTGTCGGTGGGATCATAGTCGATCTGTTGGGATCGAACGAGAAAAGTTTTTCCAATAGTACAAGAAAACTCTTCGCATGGGTGAGAGCCAGATCAGGGAGACGCTGTCGGCCTTCGGCCTCTCGGAGAAGGAAGCCGACGCCTACCTGGCAGTTCTCGAGCGGGGGGAAGCGACGACTCGGGCCGTCTCGGAGGCGGCCGGGGTCAGTCAGAGCTACGTGTACGAGATCGCGACGGCGCTGGCCAAGCAGGGGCTGGTCACAGTCGACGAGAGCGCGACGCCGACGAAACTGCGCGCCCGGCCGCCAGAAGAGGCCGTCGACGCGCTCTCGATGCGCCTCTCGGCGTTCGAGACGGCCGTCGAAGAGGTGTACAACGAGCCATCGGAAACCGAGACCGGCTTCGAGATCGTCCACTCCAGCCAGACCGTCGAGCGCCGCCTCCACCGACACCTCGCACGCGCCGAACACGAGGTGTTCGCCATCGTCCCGGCGGCCTCGTTTGCCGTGGTCGCCGACGCGCTGGCCGACGCCGTCGACCGCGGCCTGTTCGTCTACTGCCTGCTGGCCGGCGAGACTGCCGAGTCTCGACTGGCGGAGATCGAGAACCCCGGCGAGTACGCCCACGTCGTCCGGACGTGGGACGGTCGCCCGCCGCTGTTCGTCATGCGAGACAGCGTCGGCGGCGTGCTGGCTTCCTACGGTATCCTCACCAGCAGACACGGTGAGGAGTACGCGATCGCGTTCAACCAGCAGGAAGTGGCGTCGGGCTTTTTCGGCAACTACGTCAGCAACGTCTGGCCGATGGGCGAGCAGCGCTTCGTCGCCGAACCGCCCGCCCTGCCGGCGACCTACGAGCAGTTCCGCTCGGGGGTCACTGCCGCTGCACTGCATACGACGGCCGGCCACGACGTGGTCGCGGATCTGGACGTGACTGCCATCGAGGGCGGCCAGCGCCGCGAGTTCGAGGACGCGCCGATCCGGGAGGTTCGCCAGAACCTCGTCGCGCCAGCGACCAACGCCTTCCCGATCGAGAACGCCCTCGTGGTCGAGACCGAGCAGGGACTGGCCAGCGTCGGCGGCCACACCAGCGGTCTCGGCCCCTACTACGAGGAGTACGGCGCCAACAGCGTCACGATCAAGCGGGCCTGATCGGCGGTCGCAGTCGACGGGCCTGGTCGCTCCGCTCTCGCTCGGTTTTTCACTCGTTGCTCTCGACGGCGGCCATCGCTGCTTCCAGCGTGAACGACCCCTCGTAGAGCGCGCTCCCGACGACGACGGCAGCGGCTCCCGACGCCTGCAGCGCCTGCACGTCGTCGATGGTCGCGACCCCGCCGCTGGCGATCACCGGGATGTCGACGGCGTCGACGAGTCGCTCGACCGGCTCCGTTCGGACCCCTTCCAGTTGTCCCTCGACGTCCACGTCGGTGAAGAGGATGCCACCAGCACCCAGGTCCTCGTAGCGGCTCGCAGCCTCGGCGGGGTCGATGCCGGTCCCCTCGGTCCACCCCGAGACGACCACTTCCCCGTCTTTCGCGTCCAGACTGACGAGTACGCTCTCCGGGTGCTCTTCGCTGATCTCGGCGACGATGTCGGGGTTCTCGACGGCCGCGGTCCCGAGGATCACCCGGTCGACGCCCCGTTCGAGGAGATCGATGGCGTCGTCGGCCGTGCGGATGCCCCCGCCCAGCTGTACGTCCACGTCGACCGCGTCGAGGACGGCGTCGATCGCGTCGGCGTTGACACGCTCGCCCTCGAAAGCACCGTCGAGGTCGACCAGATGGAGCGTCTCCGCGCCCGCTTCGATCCAGCGCTGTGCGGCCTCGACCGGGTCGCCGTAGGTCGTCTCGGTCCCGCGCTCGCCGCCGACGAGCTGGACGACCTGGCCCTCTTGCATGTCCACCGCTGGGATCACCGTAAATGCCGGAAACATACCCGCTGCTCGGTGAGCGGGGCGTGAAAGCATGTCGGTGTCTGACCGTGGCTGGCGTGATTTCCTTATGATCGCCAGTTCATCACCGAAACGGGCGTTCGGTAGATCTGCTAGTTGCCCGGGTGGTTCAAGTTCTGTGAATGTGGAATGAAGCTGGTGCAAAACTGCGAGTGTGACCGACAACTGAACGCCCTCGGCACGCTCGGCGGTGCTGTGCGGGATATTCTCCCTGCGGTCGAATAGTGCCCGCGCACCACCGCCGACCGTCCCTCACCCGTTCGCCCGCCAGGACAGCACCGCAGCCACACACCTCCCCAACCGATTCACTCGCTTCGCTCGTTCATCCCTCGCACAGTGTCGTCGCGGCACGAGCGTTCGCGGCTTCGCCGCTCACATCGAGGCGCGGAGCGCCTCGCCTGCCGCGACAGCGCGCGCCACCGCAGGCTATTCAGCCCTTGGCCGGTACTGACCGGATTGGTGCTATAGCATTCGCGCGAACGAGTGGTTCGAAGAACCCGGTCGTTCGCGCGATTCACTCGATCGAGCGTAGCGAGATCGAGCCTTTTTCGCCCACCTTTTTGCGCGAACCGCTTGCGCAAAAAGGTGGGGGAGAACGCTTTTGCCCCAGTCCCATCGATACCAAGACATGTCACAGAACTCTGACCCCGGCTTGCTGGCGCGGTTTCAGGCGGCTGTCGTCGACGAGGAGTCGGCGTATCGACAGTTCGTCCGTGCGGCGGGGGTCGCGACGGTGGGGCTGTTGGGGGCCTACGCGCTGCTTGCAGTGGGGGTCGTCGACCTCAGTCCGGCGGTCGTCTCGACGTTCGAGATCGCAGCGGGCGTGGCGGTCTCGCTGTTCGTCCTGCTGGGGCTGATCCAGTTCGTCGTCATCGCGCGGGCCTACGAGTACGGCACCGAACAGGTCGCAGAGAGCGCGGAGCAACTGGAACAGGCCGCCGAAGAGGTCGAGACCGCAGCCAGGGAGGTCGACGAGACCGTCGAGACCGTCGAGGAGGCGGCGACGGAGGTCGAGACCGCCGCGAAGGACGTCGATCAGGCGACCGAACAGGTCGAGGGTGCGACCGAGCAGGTCGAAGGGGTCGCCGAGTCCGTCGGCGAGGCAGATCCCGACACGGCCGAAGACGCGACCGAGCGGGTCGGGGAGGCGACGGAGCAGGTCGAGGAAGCGACCAGCAAGGTCGACGAGGCGACGGAGAAAGTCAGCGAGGCGACCGAGAAGACCGACGAGGCTCGCGAGCGGACCGAGGTGGCCAAAGACACCGCCGACGAGGTCAAGGAGACAGTCGAGAAGGAGCGCGAGGGGTTGTCCAAGAGTGGCGAAGACGACGATACCTAGCTGACTGCGCTACGAGTGGCACAATCGTCGGTGTCGGTACTCTTTAACGTGATCACAACATTGCCCGCCATATGATCGAACTGCTGCTCGTGGTGGGTCTCGCGGTCGCTTTCTTCGTCGGGTTCAACATCGGCGGCTCCTCGACGGGCGTCGCCTTCGGGCCGGCCGTGGGGGCCGGAGCGCTGTCGAAGACCGCTGCAGCAGGTCTGATGACGCTGTTTTTCCTGATCGGCGGGGCGACGCTCGGGACCGAAGTGATCGAGACGATGGGTGGGCGGATCGTCCCGAGTGAGCAGTTCACGCTCGCGGCCAGCGTCACCGTCCTCTTCTTCATCGGCGCGGCGCTGCTCGTCTCGAACCTCTTCGGGGTGCCGGCCTCCACGTCGATGACCGCAGTCGGTGCGATCGCTGGTCTCGGCGTCGCTACCGGGACGATCGACTGGAGCGTCATGGGCGAGATCGTCTCGTGGTGGCTCGTCGCGCCGATCACGGCCTTCTGGCTCTGTGCGGTCATCGGACGCTACCTCTACCCCTATCTCGAAGCGTCGTTCACGCTGGAGAGCGACGGGCCAGAGACGACGCTGCGCGAGCGGATCGGCACCGCGCTCGTGGTGGTCATCGCCTGTTACATGGCCTTCTCTGCGGGGGCCTCGAACGCCGCCAACGCGGTCGCACCGCTGGTCGGGAGCAACGAGATCGGCGTCTATCCCGGTGTCCTGCTGGTGACGGTGGCAGTCGCCGTCGGGGCGTTCACGATCGCGCGCCGGACCCTCGATACGGTCGGCGACGGGCTGACCCAGCTTCCGATCCTGGCGGCCCTGATCGTCGAGACCGTCAGCGCGACGATCATCACGCTGCTGTCGCAGGCCGGTATTCCGGCCAGTCTGGCCGTCTCGGCGACGATGTGTGTCGTCGGGCTCGGCTGGGGGCGGGCGACCCGGACGACGCGACTGAAAGACGCCGCCGGTGCCGCCGTCTCCGGACCGGCCGAGGCGGGTGGGACCGAAATCTCTACCGGTGCGATCGCGGAGGAGGGGCCCGACGGTGCGACCGCGAGCAACGGCGGTGAGGGATCGGTCCCGAAGATCGGTGAGGAAGAACCCAGCGAAGTCACGGCCGCCGACCTGTTCGATCCGTCGGCGACGGGGCGGGTCGTGATGCTGTGGATCACGACGCCGACCATCTCGGCGGTCATGTCCTATCTGGTGTTCAGATTTATCCCGGTTTTTTGACCGGGTTTCCGGTCGCTGTTCGGTGAGAACAGCAAAGTCTACAAGTGCGGGGAGCAAACTCGGCGAGTGATGCCCACAGTTGAGTACCTTAACTACGAAGTAGTGGACGACAACGGCTGGGACATGTACGACGACCCCGTCTTCGAGGAGGCCGCCGACGCGGACCTCTCCGACGAAGACTACGGGACGCTCGAAGTCAACGAAGGCGAGTACATCCTCGAAGCGGCCGAGGCACAGGGCTACGACTGGCCCTTCTCGTGCCGTGCCGGTGCCTGTGCGAACTGCGCAGCCATCGTGCTCGAGGGCGAGATCGACATGGACATGCAGCAGATCCTCTCCGACGAGGAAGTCGAAGAGAAGAACGTCCGCCTGACCTGTATCGGCAGCGCCGACGCCGAAGAGGTCAAGATCGTCTACAACGCAAAGCATCTCGACTACCTGCAGAACCGCGTCATCTGAAGCCGACGCTGTTTTCGGCGACACGGATGGTCGGGGGGCAACCCCCGCATACGGACGATTGGTGACCTGTCCCCAGACCGACAATCGTCCGTATCAATCGTCGCGACGGCCACGCGCTCCGCAAGTGCTAACTCGCTCGACTGACATGGCTCTGCCGTGTTCGCATCGACGCTCGACATCCTCCAGTCTGTCACCGTCCCCGTCGTGGGCGTGACGGCCTCGCTCTCGGATCTCCTCCGGCTGTCGGCGGTTCCGGTGTTCGGCTGGGCGGCCTATCGCGACATCGAGACCCGACGGGTCCCGACCCGGACGTGGTATCCCCTGGCGGCGCTCGCGGTCCTGTTGCTCGTGGCCGACGGCTACGTCGCCTACGTCACGGGCGACCGGCTCTTCTTCCTGCAGGTCGCGATCAGCCTCGGCTTCATCGTCCCGCTGGTCACGGCGTTCTGGTACATGGGGAGTTTCGGCGGCGCCGACACGAAGGCGTTCTACGTGGTGGCGCTGCTGTTTCCGGCTTTTCCGACCTACTACTTCCCCGGGATCGCCTTCCCGGTGCATCCGACGACGATCGGCGTGTTCTCGCTGACGATCCTCTCAAACACGGTCGTCGCGGGCGCGCTGTACCCGCTCGGTGTCGCCGTCACGAACCTGGTCAGGGGCCGGTTCGACTGGCCGATGCTGATCGGCCGTCCCGTCCGGACCGAGGACGTGCCCGAGGAGTACGGGATGCTGGTCGAGTTGCCCGACGGGTTCACCACGCGCGGCCTGGATCTCGACGCACTCCGGATGTACCTTCGCTGGCGCAAGTGTTCGCTCGCGGAGTTACGGGCCGATCCAGCGCAGTTCCGCGATCCGGCCAGCCTGCCCGCCGTCCCCGGTGAGGTCGGCGACGGGAACATCGCCACCGACGGTGGAACCGAGGTGACTGGCAAGGCAGGCGACGACCCCGACGACACCGGCGGTTACGACGACCCCTGGGGTGCCGAGGCGTTCCTCGACGACATCGAGACCGGCGCCTACGGGACGACGCCCGAAGCCCTGCGCGACGCCCTCGACGTGCTCGCCGCCGAGGACGAGGTGTGGATCTCCCCCGGAATTCCCTTCATCGTCCCGATGTTCTTCGGCATCCTGTTGTCGCTGACCTACGGCGACGTCCTGGTGAGCCTGCTGGCGGCGTTCGGGCTCGGGTAGCCAAAGACCTATCCGGCGGACACGCGTTCGCTCTGGCATGACCGACGTGGCACTCGCCTTCGACGAGCAGGACCTCCTGCCGGCGGTCGCACAGGACGCCGACAGCGGCGAGGTCCTCATGCTCGCGTACGCCTCCGAGGAGGCCCTCCAGCGCTCCCGTGAGACGGGCTACGCCCACTACTACTCGCGCAGTCGTGACGAACTCTGGAAGAAGGGCGGATCGAGCGGCCACACGCAGGAGATCGTCGAGATCCGGGTCGACTGCGACGGCGACGCCATCCTCTATCTCGTCGACCAGGCGGCCGGGGCCTGCCACACGGGCTACCGTTCCTGTTTCTACCGTACGGTCGACGGTGAGGCAGTCGGCGAGCAGGTGTTCGATCCCGACGCGGTGTACGAGTAGGATGGCCCAGACCGACGCCGATCACGTCACGCGACTGGAGCGGGCCGACGCTGACCGACGGACGGCCCGCGAGCGCGTCGAGCGCGTCGGCGCTGAACGGAGTGAAGGGGCGACGGAAGAGCGCGGGGTGAACGAAGAGAGCCCTGCGCCGGTCGGGGAGACGGCGTTACGGGACCTCCGGACGGCCTGTTCGGAGCTACGGTCGCTACTGGTCGAGTACGAGGACCGGGCGACCGGCGACGGCGACTTCGCCGCGTTCATCGAGTTCCAGGACCGGATCGCCCACTTCACCGACGATCTGGACGAGGACCTGCCGGAGCGTGAGACGTTCGAGGAGATCGACGACCGTCTCCAGCAGCGCCGCCTGACCGAGAGCGACTTCGCCGCCGTCCGCGAGCGCATCGACGACGCCGAGCGGGCGGTCGACCCCCTCGACGACTGGGAGGACGCCCGCGAGCGCTATCGTGAGGCCCGCGTGGCCGTCCGGGACCGCCTCGACGCGGTCGAAGATCGGATCGCGGAGTGCGAGCGCCTGATCGAACTGGGCGAGGCCGACCTCGAGGCACCCACGGAGCGCCTGCGCGAACCGATCGAGCGGTACGACGCGGCCGTCAGGGACGCGTTCCGAGAGTTCCGCTCGAACGAGTCCGCTCGCGCAGTCCTCGCCCTCGTCGAGAAAACGACGCTGTACCCGCTGGTCCCGTTCCAGTCGCCGCCCGAGCCGTTACTGGACTACGTCGGGACCTACGAGGCCGGTACCGAATCGATCCCACAGCTCTTGGAGTACGCCGACTACTCCCGATCGAAGCTGGCTCACTACGTCGACGACCCCGACGCGCTCAAGCGCAACGTCGCGACCAACCGGACCTACCTCCAGCGCCTCGACGCCGAGCCGCTGACGGTCGGGTGGCCGCCGCCGGCCGCCGACACGCTGCGCTGGCAGTGCGACGAGCGCATCTCGGTCGTCGATCGGTTCGCCCCGAACGTGGTGGGCCATCTCCGGACAGTCAGGGAACTGACTCGCCGCGAGGAGTACGACCGTCTCCAGACCAGCGCCGCCGCCCGCGAGCGACTGAGTGACGAGGAACGTGAGCGCCTCCAGTCGGGCGCCGTCGAGACGGAACTGGACGAGCTGCGGGCCGAGCGCCGGCAACTCGACGACGCGCTCGACGAGTACCAGCCGCTCTAGCAACCGGCCAACGAGGGGCGTCTTACCCCTTCTCACCGGCTCGTTCGACAGGGTCGCCGAACACGGCGAGCAGTTCCTCGGCCCGGTCTCGGGTGTGGGCCTCGGCGTAGATCCGGATCGCCGGTTCCGTCCCGGAGGGACGGGCCAGCACCCAGCCGTCGCCGTACTCCAGTCGCCAGCCGTCGGTGGTGTCGAGGTCGGCGACGCCCTCGCTGGCGGCCTCCTCGATGGCGTCCAGCATCGCCTCACGCTCGCTCTCGTCGTCGTACTCGACGGTCCGGCGGACGTTGACGTAGTCGTCGAAGCGGGCGGCGACTTCGCTGGCCGGGGTCTCGGCCACGAGTTCGAGGAACTTCCCGGCCGTGTAGGCTCCGTCACGGGCGATGCGGTAGTCGGGGAAGATGATACCGCCGTTGCCCTCACCAGCGACGCTGACCCGCTCGCCTTCGGCGCGGAGCTCCCGGATCCTGCTGATGAGGTACGTCGAACCGATTCGAGTCAGCGTCAGTTCGGCGTCGGCCTCCCCGACCACGTCGACTAGCCGCTGTGAGGCGTTGACCGCCGAGACGACCGTGTCGCCCGGGTCGACGGTCGCCGCGACGAGTGCTGCCAGCGCCGCGTCGCCGTTGATCGTCGCCCCCGTCTCGTCGACGAAGACGGCCCGGTCGGCGTCGCCGTCGTGGGCGATACCGAGTTCGGCGTCGGTCGAGCGGACGTACTCCCGGAGGTCGCCGAGGTTCTGCTCGATCGGTTCGGGGTCCCGGCCGGGGAAGTGGCCGTCGGGCTGAGCGTTGACAGTGTGGACGGTACAGCCCAGTCTCCGCAGGAATTCTGGGCTGGTGTGACAGCCGGCCCCGTGACCGGGATCGACGACCACGGTCAGGTCGGCAGCGGTGATCGCTTCTCGGTCGACGGCGTCGATGACGGCGTCGACGTAGTCACGGACAGCGCCGTCGACGTGGGTCGCCTGGCCGACCGCGTCCCAGTCGACCGTGTCGAACTGGCTGGTGGCGAGGCGCTCTTCGATCGCGTCGAGTGTCGTCCGTGACAGCTCGACGCCGTCGGCCCCGACCAGCTTGACGCCGTTGTACGCCGGCGGGTTGTGTGAGGCCGTGATCATCACACCCGGAACCCCTTCGCGGGCGCAGTAGGCCTGGAGTGCCGGCGTCGGGAGTTCGTCCAGCAGCGCCACCTCGTGGCCGACACTCGCGAGGCCGCTCGCGGCCGCGTTCGCCAGCATCCCACCGCTCGTTCGTGTGTCGCGCGCGACCGCGACCGCTCGCTCGTCCCACACCGAGCCGGCCGCCTGTGCGATCTGCAGGACGTAGGCCGGCGTCAACTCCTCGTTCGCCACTCCCCTGACGCCGCTCGACCCGAAGACGTGCATCTCGCCGAGACATCGTTTGCCGACCGGCTTAGGGCTACCGTTCGGTGAGCGGTGGCCACAGCCAGCTGTTATAGTAGCCATTGAAAATCAATGCACACCCGATCGCACGAAGACAGTGCGATCGATGTGTAAATCGTTTCAATTGTTACTATACTGTCGGCTGTAACTGTTGCACGCTATTCGTGATCCCGGAGCGGCGAAATTCCGGAGGGCGTTACAGCCGACGGTAGTGTCCGACACGGTCCCTCACCGGCGGCGGTCTGTGCACTGCTCCACAGAGAATCTGCCAATACCCTTTTTGCCGCTCGTGCATAAGTTAGGTGATATGAGCGATCCGGTCGATCGGATACTTCTCGATTACGCCCAGGACAAGATCGCGGTGATCGACCGGGAGGGGACCTACGTGTACGTCAACCGCGCGGCAGAGTCGATCCTCGGTTACGCGACCGACGCCCTCGTCGGCGAGAACGCCTTCGAGTACATCCATCCCGACGATCGGAAACGGGTCCGCGAGCGCTTCGCCGAGACGATCGACACCGAGGGCGAGTTCGCCGAGATCAGCGTGGAGTACCGCCACAGAACCACCGACGACGGGTGGGTCTGGCTGGAGAGTCGGATGTCGAATCTCACCGACTCGGATCTCGGCGGGTACGTCGTCAGTTCTCGCGACATCTCTGACCGGGTCGAGGCCGAACGCGAGCGTGACGAGACGGAGGTGCGCCTCCAGCAAATCGCGGCCAACACCAACGACGTGCTGTGGATGTTCGACGGCGACTGGACGGAGCTCTTCTTTATCAACGACACCTACGAGACCGTCTACGGCGGCTCGATCGAGCGGCTTCGGGACGACCCCACGCGCTTCCTGGATCTCGTCCATCCGGACGACCGGGCGGCCGTCGAATCGAGTATTCAGTCGATGTCGAACGGCGAGGCGGTCGACCTGCGGCATCGCGTCAATCCCGACGAGAACTACGGACGCTGGGTCTGGGTGCAGGGGGAACCGGTCGTTCGCGACGGCACTGTGATCCGAAACGTCGGCTTCACGCGGGACATCACCGATCAGCGCCGCCGCGAACGCCAGCTCGCCGTGGTCGACAACCTGCTCCGACACAACCTCAGGAACGACCTGACGACGATCCTCGGACAGGCCGAGACGATCCTCGACGATCCCGCGACCGATCCCGCCGAACGCGCCGCCGTCATCCAGCGGGTCGGCGAGCAGATCCTCCAGAAGACCGAGAAGCAACGCGAGACGATCCAGCTGTTCACCTCGCCAGCACGCCCGCGTCCTATCGACCTCGTGCGATCGATCGACGGCGCAGTCGCCACGGTCGCGGCTCGTTACCCCGACGCGGTCATCGAAACGGACGTCCCCGGATCGTTGACTGCGACTGCCATCCCGGAGATAGAAGTCGCGTTCTCGGAACTGATCGAGAACGCGGTGAAACACGCCGAGAACGACGCGTCGACCGTCCAGGTGTCGGCACGCCGCCGCGACGGGCAGGTCGTCGTCGCGGTCACGGACGACTGCCCGCCCCTGCCCGAGTTCGAGTACCGGGTCCTCTCCGGCGAACACGAGATGAACGCCGTCTATCACAGCACCGGCCTGGGACTGTGGCTCGTCTACTGGGTCGTCGACCTCTCTGACGGCAGCATCGAGTTCGAGACCAACGAGGACAGGGGCAACACCGTGTCGGTGTCGTTACCGGTCTCGAGTCGTCCCGTCGAGCGCTAGTCGATCGGTCAGCGGTCGGGAACAGCGGCCACGATGAAACCGTTAAGGCCGTCCGCCGACGCTGTCCGAGTATGAGCGATCTCCCCGAGGAGTTCTCGTGTACCATCACCGACTGGGAGTACATCTACGGCCTCTGTCGGGACGTGGCCGACGACGTGAAAGCCGCCGACTTCGAACCGGACGTGGTCGTCGCGCTGGCCCGCGGTGGGTGGTTCGGTGGGCGCTGTCTCTGTGACTTTCTGGGGCTGGACGACCTGACGAGCCTGAAGGTCGAACACTACGTCGGCACCGCACAGACGGGCGACGAGGCCCAGATCAAGTACCCGATGCCCGACGATTCGGTCGCGGGCAAGGACGTGCTCGTCGTCGACGACATCGCCGACACCGGCCAGTCGATCCAGACCGCCGCCGACTACGTCCGCGAGGCCAACCCGTCGAGCGTCCGCACCGCGACCCTGCAACTGCTGGAGACGAGCGAGCACGAACCCGATTTCGTCGGCGAACAACTGGAGGAGTGGACGTGGGTCGTCTACCCATGGAACTTCGTCGAGGACATGATCGAACTGCTGGCCGGCCTGATGGCAAAGAGCGACCAGCGGGTCCACGAGAAAGACGACCTCCGCCGACTGTTCCGGGAGTACCACGGCGTCGAGCGCATCCAGATGGAGATCGCCCAGCCCAACCGACTCGACGAAGTCCTCACGGAGATGGAACGTCGCGGCGAGATCGAGTGGGCCGACGGCGGGTGGACGCTCACTGACGCGTAGTGGTCGACGGCGATTCCGTCGCCTTTTACCTCACGGGTCGCAGAGGGTGGGTATGGCCAACGACGAACTCATTGCGGCGCTGCGGGACGCTGACGCCGTCAAGTACGGCGAGTTCGAACTGTCTCACGGCGGCACGAGCGACTACTACGTCGACAAGTACGTCTTCGAGACGAACCCGGACTGCCTCGAACTGATCGGCGAAGCCTTCGCTGGGGCGCTCGCCGAGGCCGACTGGTACGCCGAGGGGACGACGCTGGCGGGCGTCGCCCTGGGCGCGGTCCCCCTCGTGGCCGTCACCAGCGTCGAGACGGGCACGCCCTATGTCATCGCCCGCAAGCAACAGAAGGAGTACGGCACCGCGAACCTGATCGAGGGCGACCTGACCGAGGGCGAGGAGGTCGTCATTCTGGAGGACATCGCCACGACCGGCCAGAGCGCCGTCGACGCCGCCGAGGCGCTGCGCGAGGCGGGTGCCGAAGTGTCCCACGTCTTCGTCGTCGTCGACCGTGAGGACGGGGCCGACGAGAACCTCGCCGACCACGACCTCGAACTGCATTCGCTGGTCACCGCGTCGGACCTGTTGTCCGATAGATAACTCTCGCAAGAGAGGGCAGCCAATCGACTGACGGAACCGGACGAGTCGCCTCGACAACCAGTTTTCGCCGCTCTCGTCACGCTTAACACTGGTAAGCGAGACGGTGGGGTAAATGGGCGCACTCGAACAGTTCTTCGCACTCGAGGAACACGACACCGACGTTCGGACCGAGGTGCTGGCAGGGCTGACGACGTTCCTGACGATGAGCTACATCGTCATCGTCAACCCCTCGATCCTGGGCCAGGCGATCGACGTGGCGGGCCGGACGGACGGCCAGACCAGACAGATGCTCGCCGTGGTGACGATCATCGCCGCCGCGGTCGCGACACTCGTCATGGCGTTCTACGCCAACAGACCGTTCGCGCAAGCGCCGGGCCTCGGGCTCAACGCCTTCTTCGCGTTCACGGTCGTCCTCGGACTGGGCGTCCCCTGGCAGACTGCACTCGCCGCCGTCGTCGTCGAGGGGGTCCTCTTCATCGTCCTCACCGTCGTCGGCGCTCGCGAGTACATCATCAAACTGTTCCCCGAACCCGTGAAGTTCGCTGTCGGGGCCGGGATCGGCCTCTTTCTGGCGATCATCGGCCTGGAGGCGATGCACGTCGTGGCGTCGGACCCGGCGACGTTCATCCAGTTCAACCCGATCTTCGCCGGCGACCCCATCGCGATCATCTCCGTGGTCGGCCTGTTCCTCACGTTCGCGCTGTACGCTGCCGACGTGCCGGGATCGATCGTGATCGGTATCGTCGTCACGACGCTCGCCTCCTACGTCGCCAGCGCGCTGGGCTTTTCGGCCGCCTCGCCCCCGGAAGGGATCATTCTCTACACGCCCGCCTCGCTCACTGGGACGACCGACGTTGTCTACTCGGCGGCGGGTTACGACATCACGCCGCTCGTCGGCGCGTTCGTCACCGGCTTCTCGAACGTCGACGCGCTGGGCTTCTCGCTGATCGTGTTCACCTTCTTCTTCGTCGACTTCTTCGATACCGCCGGCACGCTGACCGGCGTCTCACAGGTCGCCGGCTTCCTCGACGAGGACGGGAACCTCCCCGACATCGACCGACCGCTGATGGCCGACGCGATCGGGACGACCGTCGGCGGGATCATCGGCACGTCGACCGTGACGACCTACATCGAGTCCTCGACCGGCGTCGAGGAGGGCGGCCGTACCGGCCTGACGGCACTCGTCGTCGCCGGCCTCTTCCTCGCGTCACTGGCGCTCGTCCCACTCGCCGCAGCAGTGCCGTTGCACGCCTCCCACATCGCGCTCGTGGTCGTCGCCGTGCTGATGCTCTCGAACATCACCGACATCGACTGGTCGGACCTCTCGCACTCGGTGCCGGCCGGCCTGACGATGTTCATCATGCCCTTCACCTACTCCATCTCTTACGGCATCGCTGCCGGGATCATCTCCTACCCGATCATCAAGGCCGCACAGGGCGAGTTCCGCGACATCCATCCCGGCCAGTGGGTGCTCGCGGGGGCCTTCGTCTTCTACTTCTTCGTCCGGACGAGCGGCCTCCTGCAGGGCGCGCTCTGAGACCGCAGCGCCTCACTGCTGTCGTTCCTCTCGTGCTCGCCACGCGCACACTGCCGTGACCCTGATATGTGTCGAACCGTTACGAACGGTCGATGACGAACCTCGAACTGTACGAACTGGAAGGCTGTCCTTACTGCGCGAAAGTGATCGACAAACTCGACGAACTCGACCTCGACTACGAGTCCCACATGGTCCCCCGCTCGCACGACGAGCGTACCGAGGTACAGGAGGTCTCGGGCCAGACCGGTGTGCCCGTTCTCGTGGACCCCGAGCACGACGTCGAGGGGATGCCCGAGTCCGACGACATCGTCGAGTACCTCGAAGAGACGTACGGAGCCTAAGAGACGCCGCTTTTCGGTCGCGTCACTACTTTTGATCACAGGCACTGAAAGCCCTCGGCTCGCTCCGGCACCGAAAGATTCGCTTCGCTCGTCTTTCGAGCTCTCGTTCACTTCGCTCACGAGAATCCCGGGACCACGACTGCGCTCGCGGTGCGTGCTTGTCGGGTCCGGGTTCCCGGAGAGGGCGGTCGGTTCTACCGACCGCCTCAAAACGTGCCGGCTCCGCCGGCACGTAGCGAACCCCACCCCTTCATCTGCCAGGCTCGTGGCCAGTGTCACAAGCTACGTCCTGGCGGATGAAAGGGCGAGACGCGTTAGCGTGACGAGGGCTTTCGGTGTGTTCACTGATGCCCTCGCAGTAGCAACCGAAAAGCCGTCCTGATTGCCTAGGCCACTTCTTCGTGATCGTCGCCCCGCTCCATGATCAGGTCACGCAGATCGTCGGCGTCGTCGATGGCTTCCATCTCGGACTCCTCGATGATCGCGGTGCCGTCGACCGACTCGCGTTTGAGTTCGTCGACGACGTAGATCGAGCGCGTCCGCGTCACTTCGCCGACCGAGGACATGATGCGGGCGCGTTTCTCCGCGGTCTTGGTGAACTCCGAGCGGCCCGTCAGCACCTGCTGGCGCTGGTGTTCGTTCTCCGAGACGGTCTTGAAGGGGGCCCGGTCGGTCGGGTGGACTTCGAAGCCGATCCGGGTGAACACTGTCACGAGCGACTGGTCCTCGGGTGCGACCTCGGGGTCGTCGGGCGTGTCGTCGTCCTCCCGGACCTCGTCGGCCCCGTCGAGGACGCTGACCGGCGAGGTCAGCGGTGCTTCGAACAGCTCTTCGAGTTCGGCGGCCACGTCGACCGAGGCGTCCATGCCGTCCTCGTACTTGGAGACCGTCCGTCTGGAGACGCCCAGCTCCTTGGCGAGACGCCCCAGCGACCAGTCCCTGTCCTCGCGAGCGTCCGCCAGCACCTCGCTGTCGATGTTGACGTACAGGCCGCCCGGCGCGGCGTAGATCAGCGGTGGGACCTCCTCGACGAACAGGTCCATCGCCGTGTCGGGCGACAGCACCGGGACGCCGTGGCGGAAGTAGACGACGCCCGGTTTGAGTTCCTCGTCGCGGGTGCGCAGGCCGACGACCATCGGTGTCGCGTTCAGGTACGTCCCGAGGCGGCGCATCTCCGCGCCGGTGACGGCGTCGAACGAGTCGATATTGCCGAGAATCTTCACCAGCAACACGTCCTCGCCGCGGCGCGCCGCGATGTCGAAGCTCTTGGGTCGAATCGCACACCGGTCGCTGACGAGGAAGCCAGCGTCTGACAGCATCGCCGTGACGTTCTCGACCAGTGCCGACCGTGACATAGTGGTACGTGCCTCTATGTACTACAAGATATTCGCTGCATATATGCGTTGTGCCGGGATAGGACGGCTGTATTCCCCGTTCTCGTCCCCTCGCCGACACGTTAATATAGCAGTTTTCGGCCGTTCCGCCCCCCGAACGGTCCCAGCCACGCTCAGACGAAAGCCCGAAGCACCGGAGTGTCCTACCACTGCCCGTGACGGTCATCGGGCTGGACGACACCGACTCCCGGACGACGGGGATGTGCACGACCTACGCAGCGACGCGACTGGCCGAGCGCATCGAGTCGGCGGGTGCCACCGTCGACCGGACGCTCCTGATCCGACTCAACCCCGCCGTCGAGCACAAGACGCGGGGCAACGCCGCGCTGGCGGTCCACTGCGACCTCGATGCCGGCCGAGCGTACGATCTGGCCACCGAGACCCTCGACATGGCCGAGACCGACGATCCGATGACGAACCCCGGGATGGTCGTCGCCGACTGTGAACCCGACGACGTTCCCGACGCCGTCCGCGATCACGCGACGTCGGCCGTCCGTGCCTTGCTCGATATCGACACTGCCCGCCGGCGGATCGACGACGCTGGCTTCGAGTCCGCAGCGGTCGGCAACGGCCGGGGCCTGATCGGCGCGCTGGCTGCTGTCGGTGCGTGGCGTACGTTCGAGGACTGGACGTACGAGCACATCGCCTACCGCGAACGCGAGCGCTGGGGGATCGAACGGTCGGTCGGCGCCGACTCCGTTCGGACCGCCGCGGATCGCCACTATCCGGCGGTCTGGGACACCGTCGACCGGGCCTCGGGCTACCCGGTCTGTGTGCCGCGGACGCCCTGCCCCATCCTCTACGGAATCCGTGGCGACGACCCCGAACTGTGTCGCACGGTCGCCGCCAAAATCGATGGCGAACCGGTCACACGCGCCCGGACGTTCCTGACCAATCAGGGCACCGACGCCCACCTCCAGCCCGCCCCGCTCTCTGATCTCGCCGACGGCGGGGCCTACCGCACCGAGGGCACCGTCGCTACTGCGCCCGAGACGCGCGAGGGTGGCCACGTCTTCCTCACGGTCGAAGACGACAGCGCGACGGTTGACTGCGCCGCCTTCGAACCCACCAAGCACTTCCGTGACCGGGTCCGTGCGCTCCGCGTCGGGGACCGTCTCACCGTCTGTGGCGAAATGAGCGACGGGACGCTGAAACTGGAGAAGTTCGCGCTGCGAGAGCGCGTCGAGACCGAACTGGTGACCCCGAACTGCCCCGACTGCGGGCGCTCGATGAGCAGTGCGGGGCGGAATCAAGGGTATCGCTGTCGGGACTGCGGGACTCACCGCGACGGCAAGGCCGAGGCCCCGATCCACCGCGACATCGAACCGGGCTGGTACGAGGTCCCGCCGGTGGCGCGGCGACACATTGCGAAGCCGCTGGTGAGAGGGGGCTTCGACGGGCCAGTGCATCCGGAGCGGTAGCATCCGCGGCCGCAGGCCGCGGTTCACGGCAGGCGAGCGACGCGAGCCTGCCGCCTTTTTCACCCACGTTTTTCAAGGAGTGGTGCGCGTAGCGCACCCGACGCCGAAAAAGGTGGTCGCGAAGCCGCTGGTGAGAGGGGGCTTCGACGGGCCAGTGCATCCGGAGCGGTGAGTAGTCGCTGCTGGCGGACTTACTGCAGACACCGCTCCCGGTGGCGCCGGATCGTCTCGATGCAGTCGGCGATATCCGCCAGCGCGGGGCAGGTCGCCTCGCAGTCGGCGTAGAGAAACTGGACGAGACTCTCGCCAGAGATACCGACGAGCTGTGCCGTCGAGCGACCGTGGAGCAGTTCCTGCCGGGATGCAGCGAGGTCGGTACACGTCGCTTCGAGTGCCTGCAGTTGCTCGTCGATGGCGCTACGCTCGGCAGAATCGGTGTTCGTGATCTGCGAGCCGAGTTCGACCGTTCGCGCCTCGCAGTCGTCGAGTCGGTCGCGGATCTCGCGAAGCGATGCACGCTCGGTTCGGAGTGTTTTCAGGTACGTCTCCCGGTCCTCGATTGCCTTGTCGACGCCGGCCAGCAGCGTGTCGTGGACCGGTGGCGTCAGCCGACCGCCGCCGAAAATCTGGGCCGCCACGTCTGCGCCCAGTTCCGCGGCGAAGTGTGCTGCCGGCGTCTCGTCGTACTCGGCTTCGAAGTGCTGGACCGAGCAGACGGTCTCCCGGTACGCGGCCCGGACGGAACGGGCAGCACTGTCCGGTGGTGCCGACGTGGCGGCACGAACCATCGCGTCGCCGGCGGCATCACCGACACCACCGCGCGTCGCCGACAGTGCCGGTTCGACCTCGGCCACGCGAGCCCGGAAGCGTTCGAACGCCGACCGCTCGGCGTTCGTGTACCGTCGCTCGCGGTCCAGTAGCGTCAGCGCGGTCTCTATATGGGGTTGACGAGTCTCGGGCATGGGTCTGGCGAGCGGACTCTCACAGCGGTCAGCTGCGAGTGTGTTCGTATCTAGACTCGTCGACTCGACCGGGTAGGAAGTTGCTATGAATGCTATATAGCTGTGGGAACCGCTACAGTGAACTCACCGCGAGGAAGGCCCACGCCGCGTGGGGGAGCCACTGCTCGGCCCAGCGCCAGCGGTGAGCGTGGTCGTCGCCGACGCCCTCGGGGAGATAGGCCACGTCGGCCTCGTTCTCGACACCGGCGGTGATACCGTTCTGGATGCCGCCGGGGACGTTGCGATAGGAGCGGTGGTAGGTCGGCTCCGGCGCGCCGACGCCATGGACCATGCAGACGCCGAAGGGGTTCGAGCCGAGGATCCAGTCCAGCTGATCCTGGGCGAACCGGTCGAGTCGCGCCGCCGTGTCCTCGTCGACGAGATCACGCGAGCGGACGGCCGCAGTCGCGAGCGACGCGATGCGGGCGTTCTCGCCCTGCCACCAGTAGCCAGTCTCGTTTTCGTGGGGGAAGAAAAACGAATCGGACGGCTCGGCTTCGTCGACCGCCTGGACGTACTGGCGCGGGTAGCCGAAGGGGTTTGCCACTTCGTCGGTGATCCCGGTCTCGAAATCCCAGAACCGCTGGACTGCGGCCGCGATGCCGTCGGTCAGCGGCCCGTCCGGGTCGACCTCGCGGTGGCGAAGCAGTGCCACGACTGGCAGTCCCTCGTCGGCGGCGTGGAAGAACGGTCGCCCGTCGTCGTCGGCCTCGAACCAGCCGTCGTAGCTGTCGTCCGTACTCTGGCGGTCGAGCAGTGATCGGGCACGCTCGCGAGCGGCTTCGACGAACCGCTCTTCGCCGGTCGCGTCGGTTAGTTCCGTCGCCGCCAGCAGGGCGCAGTAGTCGTCGATGACGTTCTCGACCCCGTCGTCGAGATACTCGGTGTTGTGGGCTTCGAGGTGGTCGAACCCCTCCATTGCGGCCTCATGGTAGGTCTCGCGGTCGAACTCGCCGGGCCCCTCGACCTGACTGGCGCGGGCCAGCGCCGCGATGGCGACGCCGCCGCCCTGCCGATAGCCAGACTCGTACTCGTCGGTCTTGTGGCCCTCCTGGGTCTCGTAGGCGCAGATCTCTCGCCGAGCCACGTCCTTGGACCACTGGTCGAAGACGGTCATGTAGAAGTAGCCCTCGTCGTCCTGCATCCGCACCAGGAAGTCCGCGCCGTGGTGAATCTCCTCCCGGAGGCGCTCGTCCAGTTCCTCGCCAAGCGTGTGGTCGGCGGCGTGGAGGCGGTCGCGGGCGTCGGCCAGCCCCCACGCGACGATAGGGATCTGCTGCGGGTTGAAGTAGTTCGCGTAGCTGAGGTGGCTGAGGTACTTGCTCGTGTCGCCGGAGGCGTCGTACCACCCGCCGCGAACGTCGACGGTGCCCTCGCGGTCGCCGACGAACGGGATCGCGCGGTCCGCGCGGTCGTATCGCCCGCTCGACCGCTGGGTCCTGAAGTAGTACAGCAGGTCCGACAGCAGCGTTTCCCCGTGGAGATCGTCGCCGATCTCGAAGCGCCGCGAGCGGGTATCGTCGATCCGGAGCGTGTACTCGCCGGCCGCCGTCACAGTCGAGAAATCGAGCGTCCAGAACACCCACTCGCCCCAGTCGGCGACTTCGCCGACGAACTCGGGCGCCCCTTCGAAGACGACGCTGTCGCCGTCGTGGAGCGTGAACCGGTCGATCTCGTGGCGTTCCGTCGCACGACAGACCGCTCGCTTCGGCCCGTCGCGCTCGTAGCCGAGCTGATTGACCAGAATCTCCATCGTCCGCGTATCGTCGCCCCAGTGCTTAGTTCCACGGCCCGAAGAACGTGGTTCCTGCCCGCGTTTTCACGATCTGAGACGGCAGTAGTAGCCGCCTAACAATGCCACTCGGTGGCCAACCCTCGTGTATGAGCCAGCCATCGTCGGACGACGACGATCCGTCCCTCGCCCCCGAACCCCTGCCCCAGGAGGAGTTCCCGAGCGAACAGCTCTCGGCGGTCGTCGAGGAGCGCGCGGACAACTCAGAGCGGTTCATCCTCTATCCCGAGGAGATCGATCCGGTCGATGCCGAGACCCACTGGCTGGCGGTCGACGCCGAGTACGCCATCGAAGTGTCAGACAAGAGGTAGCATCACCCGTTCTGGCCCGACAGCACGACTACCACGTCGTCGTCCGCCGCGACCGTTCCTCGCTCACGGTACGCCGCCAGCGCCGCCACCGCGGTTGCACAGGTCGGTTCCACCTGAAACCCCGCCCGCGAGAGGCGGTCGTGTGCCCGCTCGGTCGCCTCGGCGTCGACGGCGATGGCGGCCCCGTCGGTGTTCTCGATGGCCGACAGGAGCTGGCCGCCGCGGGCCGGCGCAGTGATCTGGATGCCGTCGGCGACGTCGTTCGCCGCCGGGTTCGGTTCGTCGAGCGCAGCCACGCCACCGGCGATCGGTGCGTACCCCTCGGCCTGTCCCCCCAGCAGTCGGGGCACTGAGTCGGTCCAGCCGGCATCTCGGAGGGCCGTGAAGCCGCGATAGGCTCCCAGCAACAGCGTCCCGTGGCCGACGGGGACGACCACGGCGTCGGGCACCGACCAGTCGCGCTGGGCGGCGACCTCCAGGGCCCACGTCGTCGTCCCGGCGAAGAACGCGGGTTGCCACGCGTGGCTGGCGTACCACGCCTCCCCGTCGAGCGCCTCGTGACAGGCCCGGGTCACGTCGTCGCGGCTCCCCTCGATCCGAACCACGTCCGCACCGGTGCGCTCGATCTTCCGGAGTTTCGTCGCTTTCGCGTCGGCGGGGACGTAGATCTCGGCGTCGATCCCCGCCCGCGCCGCGTAGGTTGCGATCGCGAGGCCGGCGTTGCCCGACGAGTCCTCGACGACGCGCTCGACGCCCAGCGCGAGAGCCTGCGACAGCGTCACCGTCGCACCACGGTCCTTGAAACTCCCCGTCGGAAAGACGGAGTCGAGCTTGATCTGGGCGTCGAAGGCCGGCGCGTCCACGAGTGGTGTCCACCCCTCCCCCAGCGAGACGTGTCGTTCGACCGGGAGGAACTCTTCGAAGCTCCAGAGGCCACGATCCCGGTCCAGGGTGGCCGGATCGGGTGGTGAATCGGCCCCGGGGAGCGATCGCTCGGCGTAGTCCAGCGCGTGGCCACACGCACAGCGCCACGGGCCGTCGGCGTCGTACTCGCGTCCGCAGGACGCACAGTGGTACATACCGACGCTATCGGGCGGGCGGTATCAGAAAGTGTCGGCGTCGAAATGAGGGACTGTCCGAGAAATGGTGCTCACGCGGAATCGACAGCAGTGAGGACGCTGAAACCCCTCGGATCGCTGCACAGTGTTCGAGTTGCCGAACGGCGGTGTCACCCTACACCGAGTCGATGTCGGTGCCGACCGAACAGACGTACTCGCCCGTCGCGACCTGCGGGAGCCGACGCGCCCGCCAGAAGATCCCTTTCGAGTCGGCCGTCACCTCGGCTTTCTCCTGGCCGAACACGTCGGTGATCGTGTACAGCGTCTCACCGCGCGTGACGCGCTCGCCCAGTTCCTTGTGGAAGTCGACCAGCCCGCCGGCGGGCGAGCCGTACTGGTCGAAGCCCTTGGCTCGGGTCTGGGCGTCGAAGCTGAAGGTCTCGTCGAGGAAGTCGTAGTAGCGAAGGACGTTGAACACGCCCTCCACGCCCAGGCGGATCGACTGCTCGTCCCAGCCCACACAGCCGCCGAGTTCCGGGTCGATCGTGGGGATGCCCTCGTCGGGGGCGGCCCGGGCGAGCTGGCCGTCTGGCCCCTTCTGATCGAGGATGTAGCCACAGCCGAAGACCTTCGCCAGTTCCAGACACTGGTCGTGGAGCCGGTGGCGAGTGCCACAGCGGACGCGACACTCGTCGATCATCTGGGAGGTCGACCCCTGGTGGAGATCGAGGATCAGGTCGGCCCGCGTCGCGGCGTCGAACGTCGCCGCGGCGATGCGTTCCGAGGAGGTGCCCTCGTCGTTACCGGGGTAGGCCCGGTTCATCTTCGTGTCGTCGACAGGATTGCGATGCTCGGCCACCTGGAAAGCGTGGTAGTTGACGATCCCGACGATCAGGATCGTCCCCGATAGTTCGGTGGGGTCCAGTTGCGGGACGACACGCTGGAGGACGCCGACGCCGTTGAGTTCGTCGCCGTCGCTGGCGGCCTGCACGTAGAGGGTCTCGCCGTCGTTCGCGCCGTTGACGACGGCGACCGGCAGCCCGATCTCGCTTCCGTCCCGTGTTTCGCCGACCACCAGCCGTCCCGTATCCATCTCGCCCGGCGGGGCTGTCGCCGTCCCGAGGGTTACCATTGTCTCTCGGTTGGGGAGCCTGCACTTTTACTGGTTCGGATTCTCGCTGTAGCGAATTGCCGCTCGTGACCGCTCCGCGCGGAACCGACGGCTCCTTACCCCTGCCGTCCCAAGTCGCGCTCGTGTCAGCATCTGAGCCGGATACGGGGCCGGGTGCGCTGATCGATGCGCTGAACGTCCCGACCCACGCCAAACGGGGGTTCGTGCTCGCTGCGCTCCTGACGACCGCGATCTTCGTCTTCTTCGTCGTCGTCCCGGGGGCACAGCGCCCCGCGCCGCTGTACGTCGCGCTCGCGTTCGTCCTGTTCGTCTCGCTGGGCGGGCTCATCACGGCGGTGTTCACCGCCGGGACGCTCGTCCGGCAGCTTCGGCAACTCTGATCGGTCCGCTCACCGACCGCTCTCGCCGCTGGCCAGCGCCTCGAACCGTTCGGCCCCGCTGCGGGTCCCCTTCGCGACCAGTACGTCGCCGGCCGAGAGCGCCGTCTCGGGCCCGGGTGAGATCGCCCAGTCGCTGTCCTCGCGGCCGGTCCGGTCGCTCGCCGCGGCGCGCCGGACGGCGATGATCCGCATCCCCGTCTCGGTCTTGACTGCTTGCTCACCGATCGTGCTCCCGTCGAGATCGCTGCCGGGGGCGACCGGGACGCTGACGATCACTTCGTCGGACTCCCGGACGGCCTCGGCGACCACGGGGTGAGTCGACAGCCCACGCAGGACCCCTTCGCTGATCTCCAGGGCGGCGTCGGAGATCACTTCCGTCGAGCGCGCGAGGTGGACGAGTCCCCGAAGCGCGATCGGGTCGTCGTATCGACCCGCCGCCTGCAGGGTCCACGCCTCGAAGCGCGACTGGAGGGCGTCGACCTCGGCTTCCAGTTCGACGACTTCCTCGGCCACGTCAGGGCTGTCGAGGAGCACCGCACCGTAGGCCAGGTCGACGGCCAGTTCGCCCATGTCTTTCATCAGGACGATCGAGTCGACGGCTCGCTCCAGGTCGTCGATCTCGCTTTCGGGTGGTTCGGGCGGTTCGTAGCCCGTCCCGGTCGCGTCCCGGTACACCGTAGCGATCCCGTCGTCGGGGCCGCGAAAGAGCACCACGTCGCCCGCAAGCAGTGCGGTCTCGGCGTCGGGGTTCAACAGCCAGTCGCCCGTCCGGCGGATCGCGATGGCGCGGACGCCGGTCTCCGTCTCCAGGTTCAGGTCGCCGAGCGTCTCGCCCGCCAGTGACGAGTCCTCGGCGACGGTCGCACGGACGATCGTCTCGAGGGCTTCGGGCAGGGTCGCTCGCATCGCCTCCGGGAGGCCGATGTCCTCGAGGACGACCTTGGCGATGTCGCCGGCGGCGTCGGAGATCTTCTCGGCGGCCCCGACCATCCCCAGCACCGGCGCGAGCGCCTCGGCGTCCTCGGTGCTCCGGGCGGCCATGAGGAGACTCATGCGGGCGCGCAACTGCAACACGTCCATCTGTTCTTCGAGTTCAAGTACTTCGGCCGCAACCTCGTCGCTGCCCAGCAACACTGCCGAGTACGAGAGGTCGATCAACAGCTCGGCGGTATCTTTCATCTCCGCGAGCACCGCCTTGACGCTGACCGGTTCGTACTCGACCTCGGTCGACATACCGGCACGTGCGCGGCCGGCGGTCAAAAGCTATTCGGGGGGAGGGCAGTGGAGTCGCAGCGTTGCGAGGTCCGCCTGGGCGTCGGATGACCCACTGATCTGTCGGACTCTGGACGAACGTCGTGACGATCGTCCACTGTGGGTGGTTTCGATGGATGATCGTTCAAAAATTATCCCCCTCTCAGTGCCCGCCCGACGCACAGAAAGGCAATGTTTTTCCCGGCAGGTAGAAAACTCTCTGCGTATGTCCGACGACCTCAAGAAAGGTCTGGAGGGTGTCCTCGTTACCGAGTCGGAACTCAGTAAGATCGACGGTGACGCGGGCAAACTGATCTATCGTGGGTACACGATCGAGGACCTTGCGACCGGCGCGAGCTTCGAGGAGGTCCTGTACCTCCTCTGGCACGGCCACCTCCCGAACGAGGCGGAACTCGACGAGTTCACCGACGCGATGGTCGAGGAACGCCACGTCGACGACGCGATCATACAGACCGTCGAGCAACTGGCCGACGCCGACGAGAACCCGATGGCCGCGCTCCGCACCGCTGTCTCGATGTTCGCGTCTCACGACCCCGACGCCGAGACGGACCCGGTCGATGTGGACGCCAACCTCCGGAAGGGTCGGCGGATCACCGCCAAGATCCCGACGGTACTGGCCGCGTTCACCCGCCTGCGTAACGGGCAGGACGTCGTGGAACCACGAGAGGACCTCTCCCACGCCGCGAACTTCCTCTACATGCTCAACGGCGAGGAACCCGACGAGGTGCTGGCCGAGACCTTCGACATGGCGCTCGTGCTCCACGCCGACCACGGTATCAACGCCTCGACGTTCTCGGCGATGGTCACCGCCTCGACGCTGTCGGATCTCCACAGTTCGATCACCTCCGCCATCGGCACGCTCAAGGGGTCGCTCCACGGCGGCGCGAACCAGGACGTGATGGCGATGCTCAAGGAGGTCGACGACGCCGAGCAGGACCCCGTCGACTGGGTCGTCCAGGCCCTCGACGAAGGCCGACGCGTCGCCGGTTTCGGCCACCGCGTCTACAACGTCAAGGACCCCCGTGCCAAGATCCTCAGCGAGCGCTCGAAGGAACTCGGCGAGGCCGCCGGTTCGCTCAAGTGGTACGAGATGTCTACCGCTATCGAGGACTACCTCAAAGAAGAGAAGGGACTCGCGCCGAACGTCGACTTCTACTCGGCCTCGACGTACTACCAGATGGGCATCCCGATCGACATCTACACTCCCATCTTCGCCATGTCCCGCGTCGGCGGCTGGACGGCCCACGTCCTCGAACAGTACGAGGACAACCGCCTGATCCGCCCGCGGGCCCGCTACGTCGGCCCGAGCGATCAGGAGTTCGTACCGCTCGAAGAGCGGTAATCAGTGTTGCATCCGGCGGCTCTGCTGCCGGTTCTCTGCCGTCGAACAGCGTGAGACGGCTGCATTTTCACCCACGTTTTTGCAAACGGGTGCCCGCTGCGAAGCGAGGACACCCTTGCAGCAAAAAGGTGGAGGCCGGTTCGTAGCACTCGAAGAGCACTGATAAATCTGCTATGAATAAATATATCCTTCCCAACCATTTTGATTGTCAGACATTCTTAAACGCAATACAGTGAGAATATTGCCCCTTCTGTATTCACCTACGGGATTGTAACCGTTCGATATAATTGTCACGACCATATGCATACAATCGATGAAACGACGAGAGTTGCTTGCGACCGGATCGATCGGACTGACGAGCACGTTGGCTGGCTGTGGCTTCCTCTCTGGTAGTGAGGAGCCGTCCGGCGGCGATGGCGGCGACGGTGGTGACGGGGCGGGTGCTGACACCGAGGCGACGACCGAGACGCCGACCGGCCCGGCGTCGTTCGAGGATCTCTCCCTGACGGCAGCCGAGGGTGCACAGGTCGACGCCGAACTGACGCTGACGGCCTCGGCGACGAACGTCGGCGGTGAGACCGGAACCTACGAGGGAACAGTTCGACTGCTGTCCGGTGGTAGCGAGGACGGCGAGTCGGGTCCGTCGTTCGAATCGTCGTTTTCGATCGAGTCGGTCGCGCCCGGCGAGACCGGTCAGACCGAGATCGTCGGTCCGGCGTTCGAGGTGGTCGACGACTACGAGTTCTCGGTCGCCGACGTCGACGCGTCGGTGACGGTCAGGCCCGAACCGGAGACGGCCGCCGTCGGCGAGACGCTGTCGATCGGCGACGACCTCGCGGTCACGGTCGACGACGTCTCGGTTCAGGAGTCGGTCTTCGTCCCCTCCTACCGTTCCAGTGGACTCTCGTCCTACGAGGAGGTCTCTGCGTTCGGTGCGCCGTCGGGCCACGTGCTCGCGGTCGTCACCGTCACCGCCGAGAACACCGGTACGGCCACCACGTCGGCGTCACGCGGGACGCTCGGGATCAGCGACGCCGAGTGGTACGGCGACGGCGAGGGCGCACCGGGATCGATCCTCGGACGGTCGGACAGCCGGTTTACCGCGGGCGGTCTGCCGGAGGTCGAACCGAGCGAGTCGGTGACGGGTTACTTCATCGCGCAGGTTCCCCGGGAGACCGCCCGCGGCACCATCGAAGTCACTGGACAGGCCGACACGACCGGGACGCTTCCCGAGCGGGTCTGGACGGCCACACCGGACGGCGAGGAGCGCTCGCTCTCCGACCTGACCCTCGAATCCGTCGACGCGCCCGAGACCACGCAACTGGGCCGTGACTACGAGATCACCGCGACCGTCACGAACGAAGGCGACGCGTCCGGGACGCTCCGGGGCGTCGTCCAGTGGGATGACGACGGGACGTGGGCACAACTCTCGGTGGCCACGAGCCGAACTGAGCTGGACACCGATCGCCCGACCGGTGGCGTGGTCAGTCGCGAGGTCGACCCCGGGGCCTCGACGGAGATCACCCTCTCCAGTTTCAGCACGGTGAACGGTCAGTACACGTACCGATTCCAGCCGTTCGACGACGAGTGGCAGGTCGACTTCGAGGAAGCGATGCTCGGGTTCGGCGAGTGGCTCAAGTACAACGACAACGCGAACATCGTCGTCGAGGACCTCCGGGCCCAGGGCACTATCACCGCGTACGACGACTGGGACGACGAGGAGTTCGAGGCGGAACCGGACGACGGCAACCAGTTCGTCGCCCTGCAGTTGCGCTTCGAGAAACGGGACGAGACCGAGGACTACGCGTCGATGCCGGACCTCGGCAACTTCTGGCTCACCGCCGGGGGTACCGACGTCAGCGATAGCACCTACATCGACGGCGAGGTCCGGGAAGACTGGTACGAGCCGATCGAGGGTGAACTGGAAGCGCAGCCGGAGATCTCCGGCTGGCTATTCATGGAGACTCCCTCGGAGTACGCGGCTACAGACTTCACCGTCCACTTCGAGGAAGGCGGCGGCTTCGGATCGAACGTGAGTACGATCGCGGCGTGGGAGCAGTAACGGCCTCTCACAGGCCGACGACCGACTAATTGAACATCACTCGGAACCGGTCGACACTCTCGTCGGTGCCCGCGATGACGAGGTCGTCGTCCGCGTCGATGTGGACGTCCGGCCCGACGTCGGTGATGACGTCGCCGTTGCGTTCGACCGCGACGACCGTACAGCCGGTGCGGGCCCGGACCCGGGCATCGCCGAGGGTTCTGCCGGCGAGGTCGTCGGCGGGGGTGCGGACGATCTCGACCTGTTCGTCCATCGAGATCACCTGTTCGTCCGCGAGGATCGTCGAGGCGAGCATCCGGCCGCTGACGGTCGCCAGCGAGAGGACGTAGTCCGCGCCGGCGCGGTACATCTTCTGGACGTTCTCGGTCTGCTCGGCCCGGGCGATGATCTCCACGTCCGGGTTCAGGTCGCGGACGACGAGCGTGGCGAACTCCGCGTTGGTGTCGTCCGAGAGTGCGAGGATGACGGTGCGGGCGTTCTCGACGCCGGCCGCACGGAGCTCGTCGGGTTCGGTGGCATCACCGACAACGTCGACGCCGGGCTTCTCCACCTGGTCGATGACGCTGTACGAGAGGCCCGCGCCGTCGAGCGCGTCGCCGATGGTCTCACCGACCTCGCCGTAGCCGACGACGACCGTCTCGCCGCGGCCGAACTGGCGAACGTTCGAGAGCGTCATGTCCTTGAGCCGCTGGAGTTGCTCCTCGCGGCCGGCGACGAGCAGGACGGTCCCGTTGTCCAGCGTCGCGTCAGGTGAGGGGGGGCTCTCGAACTCCCCCTGGAACCACGCACCGATGACGTTGACGCCCGCCTGCTCGCGGATGTCGCTGTCGGCCAGCGTCCGGCCGACCAGTTCGCTCCCACGGTGGATCGGCAGCTCGGCGATATCGAAATCCTGGCCGATCTCGATGGTGTCGCCGACCGCCGTCGAGACGCGCGTAGTCACTTTGCTGGCGAGGCTCTCGCCCAGCAGGCGGCGGGGCGAGATGACGTGGTCGGCCCCGGCGAGTTCGTGATAGCGCTCGCGGTCGGGTTCCTCGACGACGCTGACCGTCGGCACACTGTCGTCGACCTCGCCGGCGGTGAGGAGGATGCTCGTGTTGATCTCGTCGGTCGCGTCGGCCACGAGGGCCCGGGCGTCCGACAGACTGGCTCCGCGTAATCCCTCGACTGACTGTGGGTCCGCGTGGATTACACGGTGGCCGTCCTCGTACAGGTCGGTCGCGCGCTCCCGGTCGGGTTCGACGACCACGTGGTCGACCGCCCAGGTGTCGAGTTCGCCGACGAGCGTCTCGCCGCGAGGGGTAAAGGAGCAGATGACGACGTGGTCTTCGAGGTCCTCTTCGACGGCCGTCGGCACCGTCGTCGACATGGCTTCCTCGAACAGCGGGAAGAGCAACACCGGGAGCGCGAGGAAGATCAGGACGACACCGACGATGTCCATCCCGGTCACGAGCAGCAGCATCTCGGAGCTCTCCCACTTGGCGTCCGACCCGTAGCCCGTCGTCGTGAACGTCTCGACGACGACCTGCAGCGACTCGAGGAACGTCCGCGGTCGCCCGTCGAACGCAGTCATCCCGTAGTCGTAGGCGACCGCGAACCCGAGAATGATGCCGACCAATCCGAGAAGGTAAAGTCCCGTCCGGCGTTGCCACGTGTCCATCTACCAGTACGTGGGACAGGTCGCTCAAAACGATTCCCCTGCTGGCGCGGGTTTCGAGGCTGTCTGTGACTCGGGCAGGACGGCAGACAGCCGTCCGACACGCGTCTTTCACACGATCGATCACCGTGCCCTCTATCACTTTCACTTTCACTGCGCTACCCTCGCGTTTAATGTATCCCCGATCCACGGACCAAATGTCACACCCTCCGTTGGTGGGTGGGCACCATCCTTTCGTTCCCCCTTCCCCGAACTCGCCGAGCGACTGCGCTCTCCTCGTCCAGCGTGGTCTCCGGGACAATAACAAGCACCGCCCTCGTACTGGTGGTATGCTCTCCTTCGAGGACGTACTGGCCGCGCGAGATCGGGTGGCCGAGACGGCTCGGCACACACCACTGGACTACTCACACACGTTCTCCGCGATGACCGGTGCGAACGTCCACCTCAAACTCGAACTGTTCCAGCGAACCGGCGCGTTCAAGATCCGCGGGGCGACCAACCGGATCGCCACCCTCTCGGAAGCGGAGCGCGAGGCCGGTGTCGTCACCGCCAGCGCGGGCAATCACGCACAGGGCGTCGCGCTGGCGGCGACGCGAACCGGCGTCGACTCGACGATCGTCATGCCCGAGCGCGCGCCGGTCTCGAAGGTCCAGGCCACCGAGAGCTACGGCGGGCGCGTCGTCCTCTCCGGCCGGGACTACGACGAGGCCGCGGAGCGGGCCCACGAGATCGAACGCGAGGAAGGACGAACCTACGTCCACGCCTTCGACGACGAGCAGATCATGGCCGGGCAGGGGACGATCGGCCTGGAGATCTACGAGGACCTGCCGGAGGTCGACACCGTCGTCGTCCCGATCGGCGGCGGTGGGCTCATCAGCGGCATCGCAACGGCGCTGAAGGGCCAGAACGAGGAGATCCGGGTGATCGGCGTGCAGGCCGACGGGGCATCGAGCGTCGCCGAATCGCTGAAGAAGGGCCATCTCGTCGAGCGAGACTCGGTCCAGACCATCGCCGACGGCATCGCCACACGGACGATCGGCGACCGCACCTTCGAGATCATTCAGGAACGCGTCGACGAGGTCGTCACCGTCTCGGATCCGGAGATCGCCGTCGCGCTGACGACGCTGCTGGAACGCTCGAAGACCCTCGCCGAGGGCGCGGGCGCGGTCCCGCTGGCGGCCCTGCTGGAGGGGAAGTTCGACTACGACGAGGACGAGACGATCGTCCCGACGCTGTGTGGGGGCAACATCGACCTGAACACGCTGACGAACGTGATCATGCGCGGTCTCGTCGAGACGGGTCGGTACTGCAAGATCAAGACCGTCCTCGAAGATCGACCGGGATCGCTCGAAGAACTCGTGGAGGTGCTCTCGGCGGCGAAGGTCAACATCTACGGCATCGAGCACGATCGGACCTCGCGGGACATCGCGATGAACGACGCCGAAGTGGTGCTGGATTTGGAGACGCGGGGCGAGGAACACGTCGCGGAACTGCTCGACGCGCTGGAAGCGGCGGGGTACGAAGTGGAAGTGCTCGTCTAGACCGGCGCTCGTCACCGGCCTACCTTTATCCCCGTCCCGCCCGCCACGTCGGGTATGAAGCGCATCGTCAGCACCAACGCGGCACCCGAAGCGGTCGGCGCGTACAGCCAGGCGACGACGACCGACGACCTCGTGTTCACGGCGGGCCAGATCCCGCTGACACCAGACGGCGAACTGCTCGACGACGCCCCCATCGCCGAGCAGACGGAGCAAGCACTCGAAAACGTCGCCGCCATCCTCACCGAGTCGGGCGCGAGTCTCGACGACGTACTCAAGGTGACGGTCTATCTCGACGACATCGACGATTTCGAGGCGATGAACGACACCTACCAGACCTTCTTCGAGGCCGAACCGCCGGCCCGCAGCGCCGTCGGCGTCGACGAACTCCCGAAAGGCGTCGGCGTCGAGATCGAGGCGATTGCGACGAAGTAAAGCCGCTCGACTCCCCGCTCCCGGTATGGACTCGCGAACGAAGGAGGCGCTACTGTGGGGCGTCGTCGGGACGCTCTCCTTTCTCGTCCTCGTCCAGGGGTACGAACTGCTCACCGAGGCCAGCGTGACCGTCGGCGTCAAAGCCGGCGTTGCCCTGCTCGTCGGCGTCGTGGCCGCCGCGACGACCCACGTCGTCCGCGGCCGGCTTCCGGGGCGTGGCCCCGCCTGATACGGTCAACCGGCCGATCGTACACCACTTTATATCCACTCACGAAATTTTTTGAATAACTCGTTCGATCAGCTCAACCATGGTCCGTCAGTTCTTCCAGTCGATCAGTCTCCGCCCCGACGATCCTGCTGCCCGTGATTACGTCTCGCTGGTGGTGCTGCTCGTCGCCACCGCCCTGTTCCAGCGACTCGCGACCGCCGCCGTCTGGCTCGTCTCGGAATCGATCCCCGATCCGCTGGATCCTCGCCTCGTCGGCGCCGTCGTCTACGCGACGCTGGCGTTCGCCGCTCTGGTTATCGTCTTCACACTGTTCCGTCGGCGTCGTCCGGCCCGCGACCCGCTCGACGCCTTCGAGTGGCGGTTCGTCGGGGCGATCACGTTCGGGTTACTCCTGCTCGGTGCGTACCTGCTCCACGGTGCCACGGCCCTGCCGGCGTTCCCGGACGCGACGGTCCGCACGCTCCTCGCCGGTCCGGTCGCCCTCGGGGTACCAGCGGTCCTGTACGCGAGGGCCCACGGGTTCGACGTGGACCTGTCGCTGCCGGACCGCGACGCCCGTTGGGTGGCCGTGGTGACGGGGCTCGTGGCCGCGCTCGGTGGTGTGACGGTGTGGATCGTCTCGGTCCTCGCGACGGGGACCGGGCCGCTGAACCCGAACCTCGTCGACCCCGCGAGTACGTTCTCGGCCGGTACCTGGCTCGCGAGCGTCGTCTTTCCCGTGCTGTTCGGCGGGCTGGGGTGGGGCCTGCTGTACAACGGCGCGGTCCAGCCCCTCCTCCGCGAGCGTCTGGGCCCCGACGGTGCCGTCGCGGGGGTCACGACGTTCCTGAGCCTGGTCTGGTGGTCGAGCCCCGGAACCGCCCGGATGGATGGCCCGCTCGCAGTGACAGTAGCGTTGGTGGGGGGCGTCCTCCTGCCGCTGCTCGTCGCGCTTCTGGTCGCCTGGGGTATCGGCTCCGCCCGCCGGTCATCCGATCGCGAGCGACGGCCCGCCGTGGCCGCGCTGGTCGGTGTCCTCCCCGTGTCCCTCGTCGTGGCGGTCACCTTCGCCACTGGCACGTTCCAGACGGCCCTGCTCTCCTGGGGTCTCGGCTACGCCATCGCCGCGGCCGCTGCCTGTGTGGGCGCCGCGCGGTCTCGTTCCCTCTGGGTACCTATCGCTGCCTACACGATGTTCGGTCTCCTCACCGACCTCCACGTGGCCCGACTGTTGACACCCCTGCTCCCCTGATCGACGCTCGCAATCGACAGGAGACGGCGCACGCCTGGAACGCGTGTTCCCGTTCGGGATTCTGGGATCGATTCGGCCGACCGAGAACGAAAGTCCTTAATCACCCGCCCGCCGACGTTTCGACGCGTGCCAGGATGGCCGAACGGTAAGGCGCACGCCTGGAAAGCGTGTTCCCTTTCGGGATTCTGGGTTCAAATCCCAGTCCTGGCGTCTTCTGCCGCGAACACACCATCGAGAACCGCGTAGCGTGTTCTCGGCTTCGGTGAGCGGCGAAGCGCTGTCGCTGGGATTTGAGCACGCGAGTCGCAGCCCCGGACCGGTCGAACGGAGTGAGACCGCACGCCCGGACCGTCTCGCACATGTTCAAATCCCAGTCCTGGCGTCCCACCTTTTTCCGCTTCGGGTGCGCCTCCGGCGCACCACTCGCGCAAAAACGTGGGCGAAAAAGGCTGCTCCTCGTGGTTCAAGAGAGCAAAGCTCTCTTGTCATCACGAAAGGCGCTCCGCGCCTTTCGAACGACTCCGCTCGGAGCAGTGAATCGCGCTCACTACCGGGTCCTTCGGACCGCTCGTTCGCGCGAATGCTACCGCTACAACACTGGTCGGTATCGGTGAACGATTGAACAGCCTGCGGAGGCGCGCGCTGTCGCGCCCTCGTGGCGCGACAATACTGTGCGAGGGATGAGGAGCACAGCGGAGCGAGCACCGCAGTCGGTTGGGGAGGTTTGTGGTGTAGTACTGTCTTGGTGGATCGAAAGGTCCGAGGTGCGCTCGCGCCTGTTCGAGTCGGGTGAGCGGGCACTGTTTGAACGAGCAAGGCGAGTGAGAATATCCTGCTCAGCGACCGCGAGCGCGCCGAGGGCTTTCACTGCTTCTCGACGGTGCCGTTCAGGCTGCTGTTCGTTTCTTCTGCCCCCCACCAACAGAGTCGACCGTTCCATTCACACACCGACTGACCTCCTTCTTTCAGTGACAACCTTATCCATTGAGGAGCAACACAGCCAGCCGCAGGAAGGTCGAAAAAGAGAGCCGCTGTCACTTCTCGCTCGGCAGTTTCATCTCCAGCAGTCGTCGGTTCCCCGGAAACTCGTCGAATGCGTCCACGTATTCGTTCTCGAAGCCGCCGTGATACCCTATCAGATGCCCGGCGAGCGAGTTCGTGATCGAAGCGGCGACGCGGTAGCGCTCGGCGTAGTCGTCGTACCAGTCCCGGAGAGAGCCACCGGCACCGAGCGCGTCGGGCAGCCGAAGCCACCGCCCACCGACGCGGACCCACTGGGGGCCGATCTCGATGGCGACGCCGCCGTCCTCGACGGAGAGATCCAGGTTCGCGGCGACGTAGCCGTCGCGGCCGAAGACGTTGGTCAGGCAGTCGTCGCGGGGGTTCCAGCGGAGCACGTCCACGAAGTCCCGCGCTGGGTCAGTCTCGAAGTGTCTGCGGAGATGCAACGCCTCCGCTCCGCGGCCGTCGACGGCGGCGTGGGTCTCGATCGTGAAGGGGACGTCGTGCCCGCCTTCGGGGAAGACGAAGTCCTGTGTGGTCGCGAGCCACAGCACCGGCCACGCGACCGCGCCCGTCGAGAGACGAGTCATCGTCCCGCGGCCGACGGCGACCTGCTCGTCGTCGGCGACGAGGCCGTAGCGCTCGCGCAGTTTCGGGTGCAGTTCCTCCCAGGCGTCGCCCAGCGCGCGCTCGAAGAGGCTCGTCACGACTGGCTTCCCTCCGGCGGTCGGTCCATATCGTTCCTCGGGTCGCCGTGCGTATCAGCGTGGTGGCGACTGGGTAACTGTCGGCAACCGTCCGTCTCAGACGGTTCCGGCCGTCGCGCCCGACTCCTGTCTCGGCGCGGCACGCCGGTTCCTGGTGACGAGTGCGACGAACAGCGCGAGGCCGACCCCCCGGAGCAGGAGAGCGACGGCGACCGTCACTTCGCCGCAGGCGACGCCGATCAGTGCGAGCACGTCGTAAGCACCCGAGACGAGGAGGCCGGGGGCCATCAGGAGCATGGCGCTGAGTGCGAGGCCACCCCGGGCCCAGCCGGCCAGCGCCACGATACTTGCGAGCACGATCGTCCGGATGAATCGCCGTCTGGTGCGCTTGTCCATAGACCGACCGTACTCGTTCGCCCTCTTTCGTTATAGAACCGAACCCGGGATAAGGCGATACTATGCTCCGACACAGTGAGTGACTGTGATCGGCTCGACACGCCTCAGAGAGCGGTGAGCATCGCTACCATGTGTCCGACGAAAGCTTATGGTTCCGTAGCGACAAAACCGTTCAACACGAATGGGTGCCCAAGCGCGTGCGTCCACCGGCTGTTCTACATTACCATGCAAGACATAGAAGAGAGCGTTTCAGGCTTCAAGCGTCGCGGCGGCTGGGTCGACGTCGTCGAACACGGCGAGCGGATCGTCCAGGCCCTGCGGGAACTGTCGGCCGACGAGAGTGTGACGGAGACTGTCGACGGGGACTCTCTCGAAGAGTTCGACGAGTGGCGACCCAAGAGCCACGAACGCCTCGACGACGACGTCAACGAGAAGACCGCAGAGCAGGCCCGCATCGACGAGGGCAAAGGCGAACAGGCCGGCGAGGAACCGGACGACGACCTCCGGACCGCCGGGGAGAAACTGGCCGACTCCTACGAGAACCTGGACGAACCCGACGAGGCCGTCGAGTCGTGGGGCGAGAGCCTCGACTACGTCGCTCGCGCCGCCGACTCGGCGAGCCGGAAAGCTCTCCGTACGGTCGAAGACACGGTGTACAAGAACGTGATGACCCAGATCGCGCCCTACTACTTCGACAACGAGCTCGTGAGCGCGAACCTCCAGCGCACCAGCGGCGACGACCGCCCGGAGTACATCTTCGAGATCAACGTCAACGACGACGATCTCAAGGAACGAGTGTCGAACCAACTGGCGGACTTCGAGCAGTCGGTCGACCGCTGGCACGTCAACACCGAGAAGGAGGTCGACACGGCGGCGGCCGCGGAGGGCCTGGAGATGAGTGAGGACGAGCTCGGGGACGAGGAGACCGACGCGAAGACGAACTGACCGCAGTTTATCCGCGCGAATCTTCGGGTTGGTGTCGGTAGGACGCGACGACGAACTGAACTCCCCTTTCTCGACCGGGAGTACGTCTCGCCGGAAACGATCGTGCTCGTCGTTACCACCCCTTCCGCTTCGCGTGGAGCATTCGTCACTGAGACGGCGCCCAGCCGACAGCCTCATACCCCAGCGACCGAAAGCCGGTGACAGAATGGTCGGGGCGAGTGCGCTCGCGACGCTGGTGATCGCCGCCGGCGCGAGCCTCTTTATGGCGTGGACGATCGGGGCGGGATCGTCGGGATCGACACCCTTCGCACCGGCGGTCGGAGCCAACGCCATCTCGGTGATGCGAGCCGGCTTCTTCGTCGGGATTCTGGGATTGCTAGGAGCAGTGTTGCAGGGAGCGAACGTCACCGAGACGGTCGGGAGCGGGCTGGTCGTCTTCCCCGCGGGTGGCGGGCTGTCGGCGGTCGCAGCGACGATCGCTCTCATTACCGCGGCGGCGCTCGTCGCGATCGGCATCTTCACCGGCTACCCGATCGCGACCGCCTTCACCGTCACCGGGGCCGTCGTCGGCGTCGGGATCGCGATGGGCGGCCAGCCGGCGTGGCCCAAGTACCAGCAGATCGTCGCGCTCTGGGTGGCCGTCCCCTTCGTCGGCAGTGCCGTCGCCTACGCGACGGCGCGCCTGTTACGCGCCGAGGGACTGCCCGAGCGGTTCTCGGTCGCCGGCCTCGCGGGGCTGGTGGGGCTGCTGCTGGCGAACGTCGAGTTCACCGGCCTCGGGCCCGCAGGCGGCCCGGGGGCGCTGTCGGCGGCGGTCACTCGTGCCGCCGGGGCGGGGTTCGGTGCCCGCGTGGCTACCTCGCTGGCCGTCGGTGGCCTGCTCGCAGTCGGCCTGTGGTACGACGTGCGCGAACACGGCGAGCGCGCCCAGCGGCGGTTCCTGCTGGCGATGGGCGGGCTTGTCGCCTTCTCGGCCGGCGGGAGTCAGGTCGGGCTGGCGATCGGCCCGCTCCTCCCGCTCCGGGACGCAGTCGGCGTCCCAGTCGTCGCCTTGCTCGTGGGCGGCGGGATCGGGCTGCTCGCGGGCTCGTGGACCGGTGCGCCCCGGATGATCAAAGCGCTCTCGCAGGATTACTCGTCGCTGGGGCCCCGGCGCTCGATCGCGGCGCTGATCCCCTCCTTCATGATCGCCCAGTCGGCCGTCTTCTTCGGTCTCCCGGTCTCGTTCAACGAGATCATCGTCTTCTCCATTATCGGCAGCGGCGCGGCCGCTGGCGGCGGTGCAGTCAGTGGCGAGAAGATCGGCAAGACCGTGCTGGCGTGGCTCGCCTCCCTGGCCCTGTCGCTGGGACTGGGCTACGGTGTGTTCCGGGCTGTCGCGCTGTTCTAACGGCGAGAGCGAACCTTTCCGAGCCCGGCTCACTCTGGCGTGCGGGTACGCGGGATCACGGGGTGGTTTTCCACTCCGTCGTCGGCCACCTCGTGTGGCGCTCGCGTACTTGTGTAGATCGGTGCTGAGCCGAACGAATCGGGATCGACGTCGTCGGAACGGTCTGAAGTCATCACAAAACGTCGATCGCCAGCCATACATAAATATCTCTGTACGAGTGTGTTGAGATGAATACGAATACCTAATACACGTGTGGCTTCGTGGGGTTAACTTTCACACATCAGAAGGAAAGTGCTGGCTGGGGAAACAGGCCGGTACTCATACGGACAGTTGTAGTTCTGTCCCAGATCGAGCGCACGCAGTCGCGCGGTCGACTGGGTAAACGGCTACAACTGTCCGTATCACTCGGTCGCAGGTTCCTCTGGTGCGTCGGCGTCGGCGTCCTCGTCCTCGTCGTCACCGTCACTCTCGGTCTCCAGACGGTGTAGGCGGGCTTTCATGATCCGGGTGTTCTCGACCTGTTCGACGACGATCTCGATGGTGTCGAACTCGATACGTTCGCCCTCTTCGACGAGACGGCCCGCGCGGTTGAAGATGAAGCCGGCGATGGTCTCGAACTCCTCGCCTTCGGGGAGGTCGACGTCTAGCGCCTCGTTGACCTCCTCGATGTTGACTTCGCCCTTGACGATGACTTCACCGTCGCCGACGAACTCGATTGGTTCCTCTTCTTCCCCTTCGAGGATCTCGCCGACGATCTCCTCGGTGAGGTCCTCCATCGTCACCAGCCCCTCGGTGGTGCCGAACTCGTCGATGACGATCACCATGTGGAGGCGTTCCCGGCGCATCTCGGTCAGCAGGTCGTCGACGTTCTTGGATTCGGGGACGTGCAGCGTGGGTTCGATCACGTCCGCCAGATCCACGTTGCGGTCTCCGCTGTAGTCCCGATCGCGGACCAGATCACGGAGGTGGGCCACGCCGATGACGTTGTCCAGACTCCCCTCGTACACTGGCACGCGGGCGTGACCGCTTTGGATACACTGCTGGATCGCCTCCTCGACGGTGGCGTCCTTCGCGATAGCGTCCATGTCGAGGCGGGGCGTCATCACCTCCTTGGCGATGGTGTTGTTGAAGCGCAGGGTCCGCTGGAGCATCTCGCGTTCCTCCTCGTCCAGGACGCCCTCGCGCTCGCCGGTCTCGATGATGTCCTGGATCTCCTCGCGGGTGACGTAGGAGGTCTCGATGGCAGAGCGACCGCCGGTGACCTTGTTGACGATCCGCGTGAGGTAGTCGAACAGGACGATCAGCGGGATCAACAGCTTCTCGGAGGCCTTCAGCGGCTTCGAGATCCGGAGCGCCCACGACTCGGTGTTCTCGACGGCGTAGCTCTTCGGGGCGCTCTCCCCGAACAGCAGGACGATGGCCGTGATGCCGAACGTGGCGGCGATGACGGCCTGTCCCTGGCTGAGGTAGACGCCGAACAGCCCCGTCGCGATCGACGACATCGCGATGTTGACGAGGTTGTTACCCACCAGGATCGTCACGAGCAACCGGTGGGGATCGGCCTTGAGCGACTTCAGCGTCTTCGAGCCGGGCACGCCGTCCTCGACCAGCGCCTCGACGCGGTGGGCGGGCAGGGAGAACATGGCGATCTCCGACGAGGAGAAAAACGCCGACAGGATGATCAAAAGGAGAATGACGAGGACACCGACCGCGGTGAAGGCGGCGTTCGAGAGTTCGACAATACCGTAGATATCGACTTGTAGTGGCGAGAGCGACTCGACTCCGACAGGGGGGTCCAGAGCCATTAGCGTACGGTTTTGCAGGCGGTACGGATTAAGCGTTATCATAAAGACAACCTGAGCGGGCCGTGCGTCGCGAGCGAGCGCGGGTCCGACGCACAGCCCCGAAGGGCTTACCGGGCACTCGCCCTAATAACCCGCTGTATGAGCAACACCGACATCGTTCTCTACCGGCTCCAGGCCTGCCCGTTCTGTGAGCGGGTCGTCCGACGCCTCCAGGAGTACGACCTCGACTACGAGTCACGCTTCGTCGAACCGCTCCACTCCGAACGGGACGCAGTCAAGCGATTGACCGGCAAGCGAACCGTCCCGGCGATCGTCGACGCGACCGAGGGCGTGACGATGTCCGAGAGTGCCAACATCGTCGAGTATCTCGATCGGGTCTACGGGGACGGCGAGGGAGGTGCGGCCTGATGGACCTCGACTTCGACGTGGTCGATCTCGGTCCAGCCGACCATCCCGCCGTGGGCGAGCAGGCCCCGGAGTTCACCCGGCCGCTCGTCAACGACGAGTACTGGGCGGACGTGGCGCTCTCGGAGCTGGTCGCTCGCGACGACGACCCGACAGTGCTCGTGTTCCACCCGATGGACGGGGCCTTCCCCGCGACCTACGTCTGGAAGGAGATCCGCGACCGGGCGTGGCACGAGGACGCGACCGTGGTCGGGCTGTCGATCTCGACGCCGTACGCCCACAAGCAACTGATCGACGAGCGCGACCTGGGTGACGACTACCTGCTGTACTCGGACCCCGGCAACGGCGTCGCCGAGGCCTACGGTATCGCTCACGATGCTGATGGGATGGCCGGTGTCTCGGAGCCCCGGCCCGCCGTCTTCGTCCTCGACGGCGACCGGACGATCGAGTACGCCTGGGTCGCCACGCAGTGGCCAGACTTCCCCGACTACGACGACGTGGCAGCCGCGATCCGGTAAGTTTCATACGGAGTATTGTCGCCGTTTTCCCGGTCGACTCGTACGGACAGTTGTCGGTCTTTCTCGGATCGACCGCACGCTGTCGTGCGGTCGACTGGGAAACCGTCGACAACTATCCGTATCAATACGGTTGCGGCCGGTCCGGGAAAGATCTACAATCATCCGTATCGGGACGTTTTTTCCGGTGAGGAGCGGACGTGCAGGTATGACCGATCTCGACCGCGCGGCCGACGCCATCACCGCGGGTGAACTCGTCGTCTACCCGACCGAGACAGTGTACGGACTGGCCGCGGACGCGCTCGACGCCGACGCAGTCGAGCGGGTCTTCGAGGTGAAGGGACGAGACCGATCGAAGCCGGTCTCGCTGGCGGTCCCGAGCGTCGACGCCGCGACCGAGTACACCGACCCGACCGAACGCGAACTGGCCTTCATACAGGAGTTCCTGCCTGGCCCGGTGACGGTGCTCGTCGACCGGAAGACGATGGTCCCCGACGTACTGACTGCCGGCAGCGACCGCGTCGGCGTTCGGGTACCAGACCACGACCTGTCGCTCGAACTCGCGGCGCGAGCCGGGCCGATCACGTCGACCAGCGCCAACGTCAGCGGCGAGCCAAGCGCCCGCGAGATCGACGAGATCGGGCAGTCCGTGCGGGAGGCGGTAGCGGTGACACTGGACGGCGGCCGCACGCCCGGCACCGAGTCGACCGTCGTCGACGTGGCCGCCGGCGAGATCGTCCGCGAGGGCGCACAGGCCGACGCGATCCGCGCGTGGCTGGCCGAGCACTGATACGGACGGTTGTCGACGGCAGTGCTCGCGGCCGGTCGCACGGACGGTTGTCGACGTTTTTCCAGATCGACGACGTTCCGTCTCAGTCCCCCAGCATGCTCGCCAGCGACCGCGTTCTCGTCCCACAGCCCTCGCGGTACTCGCAGGGGGCACACTTCGCGTCGGAGTCGATCCGTGACGGCGGGCCGTCGATCGTCTCGGCGATCCGGACGGCCTTTCGGTAGGCGGCTTTCCGCCGCACGGTCAGGTCGATCTCGCGGACGACGCCGTGGGCCGGGTACTCGGCGACGGCGCGCTCGACCGACCGCTCGCGCTCCCACGAGAGGGCTTTGGCCGCCGCGACGAGGCGGACGGTCTGGGGCTCCCAGACGCCTTCTTCGGGCGGGTCGCCCGCGAAGGAGAGGACCGGGAGCAGTGGCTCTTCGAGGACTTTGTGGGCGATCCCACGACACTCCCGACCGGTGAGGAGCACGTCCCGCTGGGGTGGATCGACCAGCGCGTCCCAGTAGTCGATTCGATCGGCGAGTCGTTCGAGGCGCTCGCGGTAGGTCCCCGGCGAAACCTCGATGGGGGCGGCCAGTACGGCGGCGTCGACCGCACGGAGTTCGTCGTACTCGAAGGCAAGTCGGCGCACGTCGTCGACGCCGTCGGGCACGTCCGGTTCCCCGTCGCGCCGCCGATAGTAGAGCTTTCGCGGGCAGTACGCAGCCGTCTCGACCTCCCGGAACGTGTGCATGGGCCCCGCTGGCCCCGCCTTCGGTGATAAACGTGTGGCGCACGCGGGCTTTCTTTGCCGTCCGGATCCGAGAGCGAGTATGCCAGCGACCGACCTCGATGGATTCGACCACGAGCGACACATGCAGCGCGCGATCGAACTGGCCCGCGAGGCCGCCGACCGGGGCGACGAACCCTTCGGCTCGGTGCTGGTCCGTGACGACGAGATCGTCGCCGAGGCCTCGAACCGTGTCGTCACCGAGGACGACCTGCGCCGGCATCCGGAACTGGATCTGGCTCGGTGGGCTACAAGGGAACTCGACCCCGACGAGCGCGCCCGGACAGTGATGTACACCAGCACGGAGCCGTGCCCCATGTGTGCCGGCGGCCTCCGTTCGGCGGGGCTCGCCCGGGTCGTCTACAGCGTCGGCGGCGACGAGATCCACACGTTCACCGGGGGCGAGCCGACGGTGCGCTCCGGCGCGATCCTCGACGGCATCACCGAGGTGACCGGTCCAGTCCTCGCCGACGCAGGGCGGGGCGTCCACGAGGAGTACGACTGGTGACCCGGGTCGACCTGAGCGGACGCCGACCACAGCCCTCACGTCCACCGAGAACGTTGCGACGACAATGACCGAGCAGACCTACCGGTGTTCGGCGTGTCTCGAGGGGACAGTCACGCGCACGTTCGACGTGTCCCATCTGGAACGAACTTGCGACCGCTGTGGGGAGTTCGCCCGGTTCGTCCACAAGGGGATCTTCGAGCAGTTCGAGGCCTTCGAGCAGTCGCCCCCCGACGGGCTCGACTGGGACCGTCTCGACCGTCTGGAGAAGTTCTACGTCTGCAACGGGATCGTCCGGGACGGGAAGTCGATCGACGACTTCGACGTGGCGTCGGAGTAACTGCCGAACAAGACTTATTCTCTCGACTGCGGAAACGGCGAGTATGACAGACGGCTCGCTCGTCCTCGTGTTCGACGACGGCTACGTCGAGGACCACGACCAGCTCCGCCCGGTTCTCCGATCCCACGACGCCCCGGCCACGCTGGCCGTCGTCCCCGACTGGATCGGCGATAACGACCACCTCGACCCCGGCCAGCTCGGCGATTTGGTCGACGCCGGCTGTGAAGTGCTCGCCCACGGTCGCCGCCACCGGTATCTCCAGTCTCATCACCTCGCGGCCGACGCGGCGGCCGGCGACGAGCGGATCGTCGTCGAGGCGGGCCACGTCTTCCCCGGCGAGGGCCACGGGACGCTGGCGGGCGACGAGTACGAACTGGTCGGTACTGGGTACACTGTCCGGGTCACGCTGACCGGGACGGGCGCGGCGGACGGGGAGACGGTCGCTGTCGAGATCAGTGGCGAACTCGATGAGTCCGTCGCCGGCGACACGGCGATCCTTCGCCCGGCCGGGCCGACGCTGTTGGACGAGATCGTCGGCGTCCGCGAGGGGTTCGAGACGCTCGGCTACGACCCCTCCACGTTCGTGTTTCCCTACGATGCGGCCGACGCTCGCGCGTGGCGACTTGCCCGCGAGGAGTACGACGCCGTGGCCAACAGTGCGGTGCGCTCGCTGCCGAACCCGCCGGGGACCGAGCCGACGAACTTCCGGCGGTACTACCTCGAAACGACCCACTCCCGTCCGCCGGAGATCGAGACGTACCTCGATCACATCGCCGCGAGCGGCGGCGTCGGGATCCTCGCGGGCCACAGCGCCTGGGACAGCGTCCCGCCCGAGCGCGTGGCGTTCGTGATCGAGGCCGCCCGCGAGCGGGACGTCGAGGTGACGACGTTCGACGCGCTCGCCGACACCTAGAGCATCTCGGCCGCGTCCTCGACGCTGAGATCGCCCCGGTCCAGCGCGTTGAGGACGTCGAGCGTCGCCTGATCGGGGCCGTCGTCGCCACCGCCGATCTCGTCGAGCGTGACCTTCTCGCTGTGGCCGACGAACTCCTCGAAGTCCGTCCCCTCGGCGAGTGCCGTCTCCTTTTTCACGCGGTAGTTGCCGCCGTCGGTCGTGTAGAGGTCGCCGGGGTGGAAGAAGAACCAGTCCTCGCGGTCGAAGCGCACGCCGATGCGGGGCTTGGCACCGAAGTTCCGCGAAAAGAAGAGGAGCGCCTCGACCTCCTCGCCGTCGAGATAGATCGGGTCGCCGGCACTGGACTTGGCCTCGATGGCGTAGAACTGCTCGCCATCCCCGGCCAGTACGTCCGGCAGCTCCCGTTCCGTCGCCGACCCGCTCGCCGGCGCGCGCATCACTGCGAAGCCGGCCTCGTCGAGGGCGTTGACCAGCTCTCGCTCGCGCCGGTCGCCCTTCTCGTTCGAGACTACCATCACTCGCCCGGTCGGTCTCGACGTATTTAAGGCCACGTTCGACGATCGGGGGGCTGTCGACGGACCGGTGGGAGTAAATTTCACGCCGATCGACGAGCGACAGTTTCTTGGTCGCTGACTGGATAGTCAGTCAGTAATGACTACCGACGACGAGATCTTAGACGCCACGTTTGCGGCGCTTTGCAAACACGGCTACGCCGATCTCACGATGCAGTCGATCGCCGACGAGTTCTCCAAGAGCAAGTCGCTGTTGCACTACCACTACGACTCGAAAGAAGACCTGATCGTCACGTTCATGGAGCACCTGCTGGAGGGGTTTCTGAGCGAGTTCGAGGACGACAGCGACGCGGACCCGCTCGACCAGTTGGTTCGGATGGCCGAGATCGTCGTCGAGGGGAACGAGGAGGGTGACGAACCCGACGACGTACACATGGCGCTGCTGGGCCTGCGAGCCCAGGCTCCCTACGACGAGGCGATCCGTGAGCAACTGGTGCGCAACGATCGGCACATCCGCGATGCGATCGCCGACATCGTCCGCGAGGGGATCGAACAGGGGCAGTTCCGAGAGGACGTGGATCCCGAGCAGTTCGCCGTCGTGTTCCGCTCGGCCATCGAAGGGGCCCAGTCACACGACGTGATCTTGGGCGACGACGCGCCGACCGAGACCGCGCTGGCGGGGGTCAAAACACTCCTGCTCGAACGCCTCATCGTCGAAGGCGAAACTCTGGAGGGCCAGACAGCGTGACGGAGACGGCGACAGACCGCGACCTCACAGAGGGATCACTGCTGCGCCCCCTGCTGGCGCTCGCGGCACCGATCGTGTTCACGCAACTCCTGCAGGTGCTGTACAACCTCGTCGACACCTTTTGGGTCGGCCGGCTCGGGCAGGACGCCGTCAGTGCGCTCTCTTTTTCGTGGCCACCCGTCTTCGTCCTGATCAGCCTCGGCGGCGGCCTGACGCTCGCGGGCAGCGTGCTGGTCGCACAGAACAAGGGCGCGGACAAACTGGAGCGGGTCAACGAGGTCGCCGGCCAGACGCTTGCCTTCGTGACGCTGTTCTCGCTGGCGCTGGGGGTGATCGGCTACTTCATGACGCCGACGTTCCTGCGCCTGATCGGGGCCGAACCGGGGACGAACGTCTTCACCTACTCGGTCGACTACATGCGGGTGATCTTCGTCGGCGTCTGGTTCATGTTCGGCTTCTTCGTCTTCCAGTCGCTGCTCCGGGGCTGGGGCGACACCAAGACGCCGATGTACCTGATGGCCGTCAGTGTCGCCATCAACATCGTGCTGGATCCGATCTTCATCTTCGGCTTCCAGGACAACCTCCTCTTCGAACTCGTCGGGATGCAGGGTCTGGAAGCGTCCCTGCTGGCTGCGACGGACTTCACGGGCATGGGCGTCCAGGGCGCGGCCATCGCGACGATCCTCTCGCGGGCGCTGGCGACGATTCCGGGAGTCGCCCTGCTGTTCTCGGGCTATCTGGGCCTGAACCTCTCGCTCAGTGATCTGCGCATCGAGATGAAGACGATCCGCAAGATCGTCTCCGTAGGCTACCCAGCAAGCATCGAGCAGAGTTCCGGGGCGCTCTCCTACACTGCGATGACGGCTGTCGTCGCGATTATCGGCTCGACCTCTGTCGCCGCCTTCGGCATCGTGAACCGCCTGACGTCGCTCGTCTTCCTTCCCGCAGTCGGGATGGGGATGGCCGTCGAGACCGCCGTCGGCCAGAACCTCGGTGCCGAGCGACAGGATCGGGCCCGCAAGAGCGTCCACCTCGCGCTGGCGATGCTAATCACCGTCTACGTCCTCGTCAGCGGCCTCGCGATCTACTTCGCTCGTCCGATCGTCGGTGCGTTCATCCAGGGCGAGGGCGCGGCCACCGTCGTCGACATCGGTGTCGAGTACATGTGGATCGTCGCCCCGACCTTCGCGATGATGGGCGTGTTCCACGTCATCAAGGGCGCGTTCAACGGCGCTGGCTCGACGCGGGCGGCGATGATCTTCTCGATGACCTCCGTCTGGGGGATGCAGGTGATCCCGGCGTACATTCTGGTGAAGTACTTCGGGATGCAGACCACCGGCGCGTGGTGGGCCATCGCCCTGATGCACGTCGGGTCGGCCCTGCTGGTCGCGGCGTGGTTCCGCTACGGGAACTGGGACGACAGAGTGGTCGACGAGGACGACGATCTGGTCGTCGAGGACACGGGCGGCGACGATGACGACGAGGGTGCGCCGGTGGCGACCGGGGAGGTTGCTGACGGCGGCACGGTCGAGACAGAGTCCGACGAGTCCGACGGATGTGACAGTCAGCCGTCGGTCGATTGATCCCGCCGGCGCATCCGCCGCCAGTCTCGGCTGGCGGCAACGTCAAAGCCGGCGTGGGCGATTGATCACGCTGGTGCATCCAGCGGCGCTTGTCGGCCGCTAACGTCAAAGCCAGCGTGGACGATTGATCCCGCCGGCGAACCTGACGACTGCTTGTCGTTCGTCGACACCAGAGCCAGCGTGGACGATTGATCCCGCCGGCGAACCTGACGAGCGCTCGTCGTTCGTCGACACCAGAGCCAGCGTGGACGATTGATCGACGCCGACGGGAGCGACCGGCGGAGCCACCGAAGTTTACCCCTCGTACGCGTGGCTCTCCAGCGTCTCCAGGTCGACCGTATCCAGCACGGCCTCGTTCGTTGCGTCGAGGACGACAGGCGGCACCGTCGTCTCCGGCAGTCGTTCCCGCTGAGTCGCTTCCAGTGCCTCGACCCACCGACCGAGGCAGAGACACCACTGATCGCCGGGTTCCAGCCCCGGAAAGTTCAGCTGGGGGCGCGGCGTCATCAGGTCGTTGCCCTGAGCCTTGCTGAACTCGAGGAACTCCTCGGTCATCACGGCACATAGTTCGTGGCGGCCCCGGTCCTGTGGGTGGGTGCCACAGCAGCCGTCGCGTTCGAAACCGGTCTCGGGATCGGTGCTACAGGCCTGCAGTTCCTCGCCCAGCACGTTTCGTTCGGTCATAGCGGATGGACGGGCCGGCCCGAGAAAGGGCTGGCGGGGTCACCCTGCGCTACGCCGCTGCTACGAACCGCCGTAGCCCGCCCGGAACGCCCGGACGGTCCGAACAGCGGCCCACAGGAGCGCGAGCGTCGCCAGCCCGGCCATCGCGACGTAGGACTGCCTGCCGTTGGCCAGCGACCACTGAACCACGTCGACGAGGAAGGAGACGGCCACGACGCCGCCGGCACCGACGGCCAGCCCCACCAGCCCCTGCCGGAGCAGGCGGCGCGGCCGCGACCCCTGCTGGAGTGTCTCGAACCCGCCGAGCTGGATCCCCGCGACCGCCGTGACGACCTCGACGGCGACGAGGACGGCGGCGATCTGGACGACGTTCTGGACGGTGTCGCCCAGCGAGACGCCGACCGCGTCCGTGAGGATCGACACCGCACCGACGAGCAACGCGAACGTCAGCGGTCCGAAGAGGATCATCGCGCCGGTGAACACCGCTGCCGTCGTCGCGTAGTCGCGTCTCGATGGCGTCATGGCAGTGGCGTCGACTGGCTGCGAGAAAAGGGTGTGGCTGAGCTTTACCGCACCGCCACGAACCGGAGGCGGCGGTAGTCGGCCGTCCACGTCTCGCTGTCGGCATCATATCGCTCTCCCCGAAGACGGTCCTCGACGGCTTCGACGACCGCCGCACGCTCGTCCTTGGAGAGCGGTGCGAACAGCGAGTCGCCGAACACGTCGAGCCAGTTGGCCAGCCCGTCGGGACCGTCCAGTTCGGTGGGGCGGTCGAACAGCGTGGCGTGGCGGACCTCGAAGCCGTGCCGTTCCAGCAGGCTGGCGTGCTCCCCGACCGTCGGGAAGTACCACGGGTTCGTCGCTCCGGAGCCGCGGTCGTGGAGTTCTGTCAGCACCGCTTCGAGAATCGATGCGACGTTGCCCGCCCCACCTAGTTCCGCGACGAACCGTCCGTCCGCGGCGAGTGCGTCGGCGACGCGTTCGGTGACGGCGTCCTGCTCGTCGATCCAGTGGAGCGCGGCGTTCGAGAAGACGGCGTCGAAGCGCTGGTCGCCGTCGAGCAGGGCCGCGAGGGAGTCCGTGGCGGCGTCGGCCTGCTCGAAGCGAACGTCTGGATGGGCCGTGCGGGCCCGTTCGACCATCTCGGCTGACTGGTCGATACCGACTGCGAGGCCGTCGGGACCGACTCGATCGGCGATCTCGTTCGTGAGGTGCCCGGTGCCACAGCCCAGGTCCAGCACTTTTTCGTCCGCTTCGGGCGCGAGCAGGTCGACGACGCGCCCGCCGTAGTCGGCGACGAAACCGGTCTCGCTGTCGTACCGATCCGGGTCCCACGCGTTGTCGACGCTGTCGGTCATGAGCAGGCGTTTGCGGTGGGTCGGTCAATAGCTGTCGGTAGCCCGTCGTTTGCTAGCACATCGACAGCAGTCGCGGCATCTGCGACTGCGGTCGGCTCTTTTTAATCGTGGCCGGTCGACAGACAGGTATGGCAGAATCCGCTCTCACCACCGCCGGCGTCGCAGGCCTCCTTCTCGTCGTCGGTGGGTTGATCCGCTTCGGGCGGATGAGTTTCCTGATCGCGGGGGTCGGTGTCGGGTACGATCCGTCGGGCGCACTCGTCTCCGTGATCGGCGAGTACACCATTCTCGTCGGCCTCGCGACCGCGGGACTCGCCGCAGCGGCGTGGTCCGGTGTGGCGACCCCACTGCTGTGGAACGGGTACGGCGTCGTCGTCGGGGCGAGCGCGCTGACGCTACCCCTCTGGGCGAAGTCCTACGCCCGGCTCACGATCTAACAGAAAGCATTTCATCGGGAGGGTCGTTGACACGACCGAATGGCGTCCCTGGAGACCCCCGCTCGCAGTCGATTTCGCACGTGGGCCGAGGACTACGGCCTCCTCGTGATCGCGCTCTCTTTCGTCGTCCTCGCGGTCGCCGGCATCGTCCTCTTCTTCGTCGGCGACGAGCAGTTCGCCCGGCGGCTGATCGACGACTACGGGCTGGCGGCGCTGCTCGTCATCTTCGTCCTCGAAGGGGCGATGCTCCTCTATTTCGCGCCCAGCGAGATCCTCGTCCCCGCCGCCATCGGCGCGCTGGCGACCACCGGCGGGGGGTACGACTGGGGGATGATCGTGGCGATCTTCGCTATCGCCGTCGTCGGCGCGACCGCGGGCCAGACGACCCTCTTCCTGCTGGCCCAGCGAGGCGGCCGCGAGTGGCTCCTCCAGAAACCGTGGTTTCGCGTCAGCGAGGACAAACTGGACCGTTTCGACGGCTGGTTCGACCGCTGGGGGCAGGCCGCCGTCCCGATCAGCAACGCCCTCCTGTTCACGCGGGGAATGTTGACGGTACCGGCTGGCGTCGCCGAGATGGACGTGCGCCGCTTCGCCGTGCTGTCGGCCGCCGGGACGTTGATCTTCGAGTCCTGGCTCGCGGTGTCGTTTTACTTCCTCAACGAGGCCGGGCTGTTCTCCTTTCTGTGACTACTCCGGTCGTTCGACGCGCTCGCGCACCCACGCGGCAGCCTCGGCCACTTCATCCTCGTCGGTGCCGGTGACTTTCACCCGACCCGGGTCCCCGTCGTGGACGGGGTAGCTCCCGACGGCCACGTCGAAATTTTCGCGGACGCCCGCCAGCACGTCCTTGAGCGCGCCTTCGGGGGTGGTCGTCGGGACGGATTCGGAGACAGCTTCGCCGCCGAAGTCGTCGGCGACGGCGTCGAACATCACCTGTAGCTCCTCGGGAAACCCGGGGAAGACGTAGACGTTTGCGACGACACAGCCCGGGTTGAAGCTCGTCTCGGTCTGCAGCGGTCGGGCGTCTTCGGGGAGAGCAGCAGTCTCGTCGATATCCAGGTCGAAGTCGTGGCGCTCGTAGCGCTCGGGATCCGCTTCGCGGAACTGCCGAGCCTTCTCGGCGACCCGCTCGCGTACGTCCGACTGGACGACCATCTCCCGGTCGAAGGCGTCGGCGACCGCTTCGAGTGTCACGTCGTCGGGCGTATCTCCCAGCCCGCCGGTGACGATGACGGCGTCGAAGGCCGTGCGCCACTCGCGGACGTACTCTGCGATCAGCCCGCGCTCGTCGGGAATCGTCAGCGAGCGCGTGACTGTCACGCCCCGCTCTGTCAACTGGCGCGCCAGCCACGTCGCGTTGGTGTTCTCGGTCTCCCCCGCGAGCAACTCGTCGCCGACGGTGACGATCGCGACTTCCATCGATCCGGCCTAGGAGAGTGGGGGTCGTAAGTGTTGGCTCGGCCTCGACATCCCGCCAAAGATGACTCAAAGCGGCGTTTGAGGGAACCGTGCTTTTAGTTTGATAGACGGAGACGTGCGAAACATGCCACCCTCCCTGTCACACGGCCCCACGCGGTCGGTCCCTCCCCGGAGCGCACAGACCACGGGAGGGCCCAGCCGATGAACTGGCGGCGCGGGCTTGTCGTCGGCGTCGTCGTCCTCGCGATCTGCTGGGTCGGGTACACGGCGTACGTGTTCAACGCGGGCGCGCTGACCTCGAACCAGGAGACGCTGGTGATGACCAGCGGCGAGGCCGCGCCGGGCGGTGAGCTGTCGGCCCACGTCGTCGTCCAGAATCACGCGAGCGGCGAGCCACTCCCCGACAGCGACGTGGCGGTCGCGGTCGTCCGGAACGGCACCGAGACCGTCGTCGACCGCGGAACGACGGACGCGAACGGGAGCTACACCGCGACCGTGGCTGTGCCCAACGAGAGCGGCGACTACGAACTCCGCGTGCGGGCCGACTCGCGGATCGGGAGCGACGCGACGACGGCGAACCTGACTGTCGAGCGCGACTACTCGATCCTCGTCCAGACCGACAAGCCGGTCTACCAGCCGGGGCAGGATATCCAGATCCGCGGGGTCGTTCGGGACCGCACCGGCGGGGCGATGACCGGTGAGGCGACGGTCAGCGTCACCGATCCGGAGGGCAACCGCATCTACTCGCGCTCGGCCGACCTGAGCGAGTTCGGGATGGGCAACGCCACCGTCCCCATCGCGGGGGTGGCCCCGACCGGCAACTACCGGGTCAGCGTCGCCTACGACAACGAGACCCGCACCAGGACCGTCAGCGTTCGGGAGTACCAGACGCCCAGATTCGACGTGCGGTTCCGGCCCGACAGCAGCTACTACCGGCCCGGGGAGACCCTGCGGGCCACGGTCGTCTCGGAGTACTTCTTCGGCGAGCCCGTCGAGAACGCCACCGTCGAAGTGACCGGCGAGGGGTACGTCGGCGACTTCGAGCAGTTCACCACCGTCGAGACGACCACCGACGAGCAGGGCGTCGCGACGGTCGATCTCGCACTCCCCAGCTACTTCGTCGGCCTGCCAGAGGAGTCGGGCAAGGGCGTGGCCGTGCTGAACGTCTCGGTCACCGACGACGCCGACCACACCGAGACGATCACCCGCGAAGTCCCCATCGCCCAGCAGGACCTGCTCGTTGACGCCTTCGCCGCTGGCGACGAACTCGTGCCGGGCGTCGCGAACACGGTGTACGTCACGACGGAGTACCCCGACGGCACGCCGGCGCAGGCGACCGTCCGGATCGGCGACGACACCGTCGAGACCAACCGTTACGGCGTCGGCGTCTACGAGTACACGCCCGAGGACGAGTACGATCAGGAACTCCGCCTGCAGGCGCGAGCCGGCGACGCCACCGGCTCCGAGGAGGTGTACTTCCGGACCGAGCGCGGCGGCCAGATCGCACTGCGGGTCGAGGGCGCGACCCACGAGGTCGGCGACACCGTCGTCGGGCAGGCGATCGTCCCCAACACCACACAGTCGGTGTACGTCGACGTCGTCAGCGGTCGCCAGACCCTGCTGACGAAACGAATTGCTGTCGAAGGTAATGCAGCGAACTTCTCGCTCTCGGTCCCGCAGGGCGCTCGTGGCGAGACGACGATCCGGGCGTGGGCGATCGGCCGGAACAACCGCGTCGGTGCGGTCGAGCGCACCATCCTCGTCGAACCGGCCAGTACGGTCAACGTCACCGTTTCGAGCGGCCAGGGGACCTACCGCCCCGGCGAGAACGCGACGTTCACCGTCGAGACGTCCCGGGACGGCGAGCCAGTGCCCGCCGCCGTCGGCGTCGACATCGTCGACGAGTCGGTCTTTTCGGTCGAGGAACGGCGGGCTGGCTTCGCGGCGGTCCACTACGATATCGAACAGGACCTCCAGCGGCCGGAGCTGTTCGTCCACGGGTACGAGCGGGACCGGAACGTTACCGCCGACGGCGGGACCGATCCGATGGCCAGCGCCGACGCCGAACTGGCCCGCGAGGCCAGCGTCGCGCGCCTCTCGTCCGACAGTGCTCGGGTGACGCGCAACACGTTCGAGCAGAAGCGTCAGCAACTCCAGCAGCGCCAGGAGCGGACCAAGCGGACGAACGGTCTCCTGCTGTTGCTGGCGATGGCCGTGATCCCGGTCGGGTTCGCCGTCGTCGAGGGGCGGCGCGAGCCCCGCGATTTCCTCGCGCGGTTCGGCCTGGTCGCGGCCGGGACCGCCGTCGCCGCAGTCGCGCTCGGGGGTGTCGGCGCGCTCCTGATCGCGCTCTTCCAGGGCGTGGGCTTCCTCCTCGTCCTCGGCCTCGCGCTCGCCGTGGTGCTGGTCGGACTCGGCTACCTGATCGTCCAGCAGCCGTCGCTGTCGGCCGTCGACCGGCGCTTCGCCGCGGCGGTCGGCGGGGTCGTCGCGCTGATCGCGCTCGGACTCGGGCTGGGCTGGGCCGGCGTCCTCAGCATCGGCCGGATCGATGCGGTCCTCTGGGCCGGTGTCGTGGTGGCGCTCCTGGCCCTGCCGCTGTCCTACGCCGCGGCGGCCGAGGACGACGACGGCCACAGCAAGGCCGCCGCGGTCGTCGTGCTCTCGGTGCTCGTGCTGGTGGTGACCGTGCCCGTCGGTGGCGCGTTCGTCTTCGGACTCGGCGCGAACGCCGGGGCCGACTCGGCGGCGATGCAGTCCGGCGGCGGTGACGCCGGCGGCGCGGGCGGCGACGGATCGAGTGCGACCGGCGGCGATGGCGGTCCGACCGACGTTCGCCAGTACTTCCCCGAGACCGCGGCGAGTCGGACCGTCGTCACCGGCCCGGACGGCGCAGCGACGATGCGGGTCGGGATGGCCGACACGATCACGACGTGGCGCGTCTCCTCGCTGGCCAGCACCCGCGACGGCTCGCTGGGCACCGACCGCTCGTCGGCCCGGGTGTTCCAGCCCTTCTTCGTCAAGCCCGACATCCCGCTCGCGCTGACCCAGAACGACACCGTCCGGGTGCCCGTCAGCGTCTTCAACTACGAGAACACGTCGACGACGGTCACCGTCGAACTGCGGGCGGCCGACTGGTACGAGGCCGAGAACCGGACCGCGACAGTGGAACTCGAACCCAACAGTGTGGGGAGTGTCGCCTTCGACGTGACCGCCAGCCAGAACGGCGAGTACCCGCTGACTATCGTCGCTACCAGCAGGCGGGCCGACGGCAACACCAGCGTCGACGCGGTCCGCAAGTCGGTGAGGGTCGACCCCTACGGCCGTCAACGAAGCGTCGCCCGGAGCGGGCAACTCGACGGAACCACGCAGATCTCGGTCGGGGTGCCCGAGCGGGCGGTCCCCAACAGCTCCCAGACCGTCCTGCGGACCTACCCCGGCGCGTACGGCCAGGTCGTCGGTGGCATGGGTGCGCTCCTGGAGATGCCCACTGGCTGCTTCGAGCAGACCTCCTCCAGCCTCTACCCGAACGTGCTGGCCCTGCAGTACATGGAGGAGACCGGCCAGACCAGCCCCGAGGTCCGGATGCGCGCCGAACGCTTCATCGCTTCGGGCTACCAGCGCATCCTCACCTTCGAGACGGACACGCGCGGGGGCTACTCGCTCTTCGGCGACAACCCGCCCGAGACCCTGCTGACCGCCTACGGGCTGATGGAACTCTCGGATATGAACGAGGTGTACACCGTCGACGGTCGGACTGTCACCGACATGCAGTCGTTCCTGCGCGACCAGCAGGGCAGCGACGGGAGCTGGGGGGCCGGCCGCGGGCTGGAGTACCCGCTGGGCATCGGGAGCGACGACGTGAGCACGACCGCCTACGTCACGTGGAGTCTGGCCCACAGCGGGGCCGACGGCGAGGCCGTCGACGCGGGAGCGCAGTACGTCCGGAACAACGTCGACGTCGGATCCGCTTCGACGACGAAGCTGGCGGTGACACTGAACATGCTCGCGACTGCCGAGCGCTCCCCCGACCTGCGGACCGAGATCGCGGACGAACTGACCAGCCGCGCCGTCCGGGAGGACGGGCGCGTTCACTGGGAGCGGTCGGCGAGTTCCGGCGAGGGTGACGAGCGATCCTACCGCTCGGGCGACCGGAGCGTGCTGACGACGGCGCTGGCGACCAACGCCCTGCTGGCGGAGGGCGCTGGCGTCGGCCTGACCGACGGCGCGCTCACGTGGCTCGTCGAGCAGAAGAGCGGTGACGGTGGCTGGGGCGGCACCCAGAACACCGTCTGGGCGCTGAAGGCGCTGGTCAACGCCCGCACCGGTGGCGAAGAGATCCAGCCCGGCACGATAGAGGTCCGGCGCGACGGCGAGACGGTCGCCACCCGCCAAATCACCGAGCAGAACCGCGACGAGGTCCAGACGTTCGTCCTGCCGACCGAACCGGGGGACAACGAGTACACCGTCTCCGGGCCCGAGGGCTCGCTGTACTACGAACTGGCGACGACCTACCACGAGCCCTGGCCCGATCGATCGGGCGACGAGGGCGGCGAGCGCGAGGGACCGATCTCGATGTCGGTGCGCTACGACCGGACGAACCTCACCGTCGACGACACCGTGACGGCGACGGTCGACGTGACGAGTCGGAACGGGACCATCGGGACGGCGCTGGTGAGCCTCGGGGTGCCGCCGGGCTTCACCGTCGAGGAGTCGACGCTCCGGCGCCTCGTGGCGACCGACCGGATCAGCCGCTACGAACTGCGGGGGAGACAGCTGATTCTCTACGCCGAGGACCTGCGCGGGACGAGAACGCTGTCCTACGACCTCCGGGCGACGACGCCCGTCGAAGCCTCGACGGGATCGGCGTCGGTGTACGACTACTACGATCCCGACACCGAAGCCGTCGACGCGCCCGTGACGATGCACGTCACCGCCGGCGACGAGAACGGGGCTGTCGAGGGCGAAAACGGGAGCGAGCGCACCGCGGGCTGATCCCGGCGGCCGCGCGGGCAGTCGCGAGCGGGAACGGTGAAACACGCACGATTCCAGAACGCATACGGTCGTTCGCCGCGATCGGTCGCGTATGAGCGAGTTCACCGACAGCGTGCAGGCAGCGTTCGAATCGGCAGGTGCAGACGCGGCGACGGCGGCCGACGCCGCGGAGAAACTGACGGCTTATCGCGAGGACCACGACGAGGAACTGGCGGCCAACGACGTCGAGGGACGGCTCGCTGACGCCCCCTACGACGAGTTCGCACACGCCTACGACTGGCTCGTGGGCGCGCTCGCTGCCGAGAACGAGGACTGTACTGACTCCCGCGAGTATCGGCTGGCGGGCTACGACGACTTCGCCGCCGAGCCACAGCGGGCGTGATCGCGTGACGGAGGCCCGGCAGCGATGAGCGATGTGGGCGGCACGTACACGCTCCTGATCGAGCGCACCGGGAGCGGCCGCATCGAAGTGGGCGCGCTCGGGGACCTGTCGTTTCCGGCGGGCTGGTACGCCTACACCGGCAGCGCGTTCGGGTCGGGCGGGTTCAGCCGGATCGAGCGCCACGAACGGGTGGCATCGGGCGAACACGACGTTCGCCACTGGCACGTCGACTACCTGCTGGGCGTGCCCGACACCCGGATCGATCAGGTGTTCCGCTCACCGGAGATCGACATCGAGTGTGCCGTCGCCGGCGACCTCGCCGGGAGCCGTGTCCGCGAGTTCGGGAGTTCCGACTGCGACTGTGACTCGCATCTGGTCTTCCACCCCGATCGCGCGACGCTGCTGGGATCGATCGACCGGGCCCACCGCCGGCGTCGCGAGGGTTAGCGCTCCCCAGCGGCGTCCCGGTCCGCGTCGTCTAGCGCGGCGTCGCGCAGTTCGCGTTCGGCGTCGGTCTCGACGGTCAACTCGGGGACTGGCGTCGGTTCGCCGCCGTCGAGCGCGACGAAGACGAAGTGGCCCTCCGTCGTCACCTGCGTCTCGCCGGTGGTCGGGTTCTCGCGCTCGGCCCGGACCCGAACCCGGATGCTCGTCCGCCCGGCGCCGTAGACGTACGCCTCCATCAGTGCAGTGTCGCCGACAGGAATCGGCCGTCGGAAGTTCAGCCCGTCCATGCGGGCCGTGACACAGGGGTTGCCGGCGAAGCGCATCGCCGCCATCGCGCCGATCTCGTCGAGCCACTTCATCACGATTCCCCCGTGAGCGGTGTCGTAGTTGTTGGCGTGGTTGGGCAGGACGCGATAGCGGTTGGTGAGGTGGGTCTCCGCGAGCGAAGGCATAGTGCGTGATTTGTCGGGGAGTCGCAAAAGGTCCGTGGCTGTCTTCATCCGCCCGTCGGCAGTCGCCCGGCACGAGCGAGGATGGCCATGCCGATGACGACGGCGGCGACGACCACGGCGTACCCCTGGAAGACGCCGGTGTAGGTCAGTCCCGACTGGGCCAGCGCCCCGACGGCGACGCTCCCGGGTGCCTGGATGAGCATCATCGTCGCGCTGAACCCGGCGTAGGCGCTGGCGCGGTGTTCGTCGGGCAGGGTTTCGAGCAGGTAGGCGTCGCCGACCGGGAACAGGCCGTGGATGACCAGCCCCATCACGACGGAGACGGCGGCGACCGCCACGACTCCCTCGGCCAGCGTGAACGCGACTAGCGAGAGGACGAACCCAGCCAGCACGGCGAGTAACAGCGGCAGGTAGGAAAACCGGTCCGCGAGTCGGCCGGCCACCAGGAACGAGGGGACGCCGGCGGCGAAGGTGAGCGTCAGGAGCGTGTTGGCCGTCCCCGACGGGATCGACTTGGCCGCGCCGAGGTAGGTGACGTAGAAGTTGAACACGCCTTGCCAGACGAACCCGGTGAAGCCGACGAAGACGATGCCGGCGACGATCAGGGGCCACTGGGCCCGGATGCCGGCGACGAGGTCCCGGTCGTCGGTGCCAGCGTCGGGAAGGTCGGCCCGCCGGACTGCGATCGCGAATACCGCGGTCGCAACGAGTGCGAGGACCGCGAGCGTGCCAAAGGCGATGCGCCAGGAGCCGTAGCCGATCGCGAGCGCGACGAGGAACGGGGCGACGACGGCGGCGATCTGCGAGGACATCCCGCGCAGGCCGACCGCGAGACCGACGCGCTCGGGGTAGAGTTCGCTCACCAGCGGGTTGGCGGCGATGAAGAAGACACCGGTCGCGAGCCCCACGAGGAGTGCGCCGCCGACGGTGAACCAGATGCCGGGCGAGAGCGCGGTGAAGGCGGCCGCAGCGGCGAGCGCGACCCCCATTCCGAGGATCACGCGATGGCGGCGGACGAACGTCAGCAGGTAACCCGTCGGCAGTCGCGGCAGGGCGCTGCCGACCCAGACGGCCGTCGCAGCGAGCCCCGCCGTCGCGGGACTGATCCCCGACTCGATGAAGAAGTCCACCAGCGGCGCGAACGCGATCCGACCGAAGTTCACCAGGAAGGAGAAGGCACATATCGAGACGAACACGCCGGTCCGCCCCGACGGTTTCGCTGCGGTCCCGCCGGTCATGATCGGGCGGTCGGTGCGAGCGCGATCGATATATCAGATAGTCCGGTATTCGAACGGACCACGGTCAGTTCGATCCTGCGTACCACGCCCGCGGATCGGTCCTTCCGGCCTTTCAAACTCTCGATTTCGGCGTCTCGTTCCAACAGATAATCTGGCGGAAAAAGTTGTTGTTTTTGGATAGGAACGGCAAGAACAGAGTCGCCAACGAGCCGTCCGTAACCCGCCAGATCAGAACGTATCAGGCCTCGACGCGCTCGACGCCAGGTTCGATTTCTTCGGTCTCGAAGGTGTCGGCCTCGTCGCTCCCACGTCGCTGTGCGGCCCAGCGGGCCACCGCGGCCAGCGCCACCGCGCCGAACAGGAAGCCGACGACCCGTCGGACGCGGCCACCGGACGACGCCTCGGAGTCGTACGCCTCGCCCGGTTCCTCCGTGATCTCCACCGACTCCTCGGTTTCTGCCGACTCGCTCGCACCGTCGAAGGGGAAGTCTTCGATGTTGATCTCGAACAGTGTGACGTTGTCGAATGCCATAAGAGAACGTACGCCCGCCACGGACTTATAGGTACAGTAACAGGTGATAACACGGGAGGCGGTGGGCGACGATCGCCACCGCAGCTGAGTAGCCTAGCTGTAGCGTGTCATAGAACCGCTCACAATGTCATTGGTTGCAGCGTCATCGAAGATGAACAACCCGTTCAGTGTGCGTGCGACTGGACCGGTCGAATCTGTTGGTGAGGGGGTGAAAGAAACGAACAGCAGCCCGAACAAAACTGTCGAGAAGTGGTGAAAGCCCTCGGCGCGCTCGCGGTCGCTGA
>ENA-ORCS01000077-ORCS01000077.1-marine-metagenome-genome-assembly--contig:-NODE-77-length-112724-cov-7.413682_pt1 | contig 112724 bp, 114 predicted proteins | sample MGYA00237781_ERZ508513 | MGnify/ENA primary metagenome ERZ508513 (study PRJEB26184, sample SAMN06268793) | marine metagenome | isolation source: Eden Landing Ponds, San Francisco, CA, USA | place...
ATACTACTATAACCCTCCAGTCGGTATGGTTGAATGACTATGAAAAAGCAGGAACTCATTCACCTTCACGGCCTGCTCGCACAGGTACAAGAACACTACGAAGGACACACCGGCAATACCGTCGAACACGACGAATACCTCGATCAGGGCGTTCGGCCGACATCGATTCACAAATCGAAGACTGACCACAAAGCGGCCGTCTTCGCGCTGGCCGACGGACTCACCTCGGAACTCGAATCGGAAGTCAAAGAGCCTGTTTCTGCGAGCGCGGACTGATCTCTGAGTTGCGGCTGCTGTCCGCTCGTTTTGGGCTCCAGTCACAACCCTCGCGGCCGATCAGTGTTCGTGATTGCGGTGGACGTGGCTGTGGTCGTGTTCGTCAGGGTTGGGGCCCCCGATAACGACGACTTTCACCTGCTGGACACCGCCGAGTGCCCGGAGTTGATTCGCGAGTGCGTCGATTTCGCCGGCGGTTCCGTCGACGACGAGTGTTTCCATACAGCGGCTCTGCGAGAGATGGATATGCTGGACTGACGTGACGAGGCTGGCGTGTTCGTGTTGGACCGACTGTAACTGTCCGGGGAGGTCGCTGTCGTGTTCGTGTTCGTGGACGACGACAATTGTCCCGTAATGGTGTCCCTGATCGCCCGCCTCCCAGTCGTACGTCGTAAAGAAGTCACGAAGCGCGTCCCGAACGGCCTCTGAACGGCTCGAATAGTCCCAGTCTCCGACGATTTCGTCGAGTCGGTCGGTCATCTCAGCCGGCAACGTCAGGCTTACCCGGTCTAGATCCTCGCTCATACCTGTTGTAGCAGACTATCGTACAAGAGCGTTGATACCGGACTCCCAGTATTACAGAATTGGAGAAAAATATTATTGTGACCCGGATGTAGCGTTGTCTACGATGCATATTCCCGATGGGTATGTCGACCTGCCAATTGCTGCGGTGTTTGCAATCATCGCAGGGGTCACGCTGGCAATCGCTGCGCGTCGGAGCGGCGACCGACTCGAGGGAAGCCAGGCGCCGCTCGTCGGTGTGACAGCGGCCGGGATCTTCGCCGCACAGATGCTGAACTGGCCGCTTCCGATCCCCGGCGGGACGAGTGCGCATTTCGTCGGCGGTGCGTTCGCAGGGATCGTCCTCGGCCCGCATCTCGGCGTGCTCGCGATGAGCGCTGTCGTCGTCGTGCAGGCGCTGCTGTTCGGGGACGGCGGCCTGACCGTTCTCGGCGCGAACGTCTTCAATATGGCTATCGTCGAAGTGTACGTCGGATACGCGATCTTCCGGATTGGCCGGCGCTGGAACGACGTCGGCGCGGCGTTCGTGGCCGGGTGGGTCGCCGCTGGAGCAGGGGCGATCGGCGTCGCCGTACAGCTGGGCGTCTCAAGCGCGTTTAACTACGAACTGCTCACTGTCCTGGTAATTATGGGCGGCGGACACGCTGTTCTCGGCGTCGTTGAAGGGGTGATCACGGCCATCGTCTACCAGGCAGTGATTCGGTCGCGCCCGGACATCTTGCCGAGTGCGACGCGGGAGGTGGCCGTATGAGCATCCGCGAGTACTGGACCCATCCGTGGGGTAGACGCGTACTCCTTGTTCTCGTCGTGCTCGCGTTACTCGCGCCCGTATTCGGAGCCGCGTCCGAACGGGTCGGATATACGGAACCGCTCGAAGTGGCCGCCGAGGAGACTGGTGCGTCCGGGTCCGCTGATCCCGTGACCAGTACCCCCCTGGCGGAGTATTCGGTGCCCGGACTACCCGCCCCACTCGGAACGCTCGCGTCGGCACTGCTCGGGAGCGCTATCGTCCTGGTGAGTATGCTCGCACTCAGTCGCCTGCTTGCCCGAGGACAGTGACCGTCGTCGATCGAACGCTCGCCGCAGTCAGCAAGCGCGTCCAGCGACTGCTTGAAGCCGAACGAACGCCACAGCGCGATGGCTTCCTGCAGGCAGTCGATCCCGCGATCAAAATCCTCGGCTTGTTCGCGCTGATTGTCGTGGCGGTCTCGATTGACACGTGGCCCGCCCAAGTCGTACTGCTCGTTCTCGTAGCCGGCTTGACGCTCGGCTCTCGCGTGTCGCTTGTCACGCTCGTGCGACGCATCGCAATCGTCCCCGCAGCCTCGTTGGTCATCGTCGCGCCCCAGCTCGTGTTGCTCCCTGGCGATGCCGTTTTCGGGCCGATCACTGTCGAGGGCGTGTCGTACGTGCTGACGTTCGTACTCCGGGTTACGGTGTCGGTCTCGCTGCTTTCATTGTTGATCTTGACGACACGGACCGCCGATCTGCTCGTCGGGTTTCGGCGTCTAGGGGTTCCCGAGCTCGCGATCTCGCTCGTCGCGATCACGTATCGACATCTCCAGGTCTTCTTCGCGGAGTTGTCACGCGTCGTCAGAGCGAGACGGAGTCGAACGATCGTCGACCGCGGCGCCGGCCAGACCTGGCGCGAGACCGGCTCGATGCTCGGATCGTTCCTGCTTCGGGCGTTCGAACGCGGCGAGCGCGTGCAGCGAAACGCTCGCGCTCGCGGTGGCACGACGATGGCAGCGTACCCGTCCGACAGCGACTTGGGCCGCGCGGACGGCGTTTTCGTCACGATGGTCGCGACAGTCGTCGCCACTCGGATCGGAGTGTGGATACTATGACACGTGCCCTCGACGCTCGGGCCGTGTCCTACCGGTATCCCGACGGGACGAGCGCGATCGAAGCGTTCGATCTCACGGTGGATGTGGGCGAGCGAGTCGCTCTCGTCGGCCCGAACGGTGCCGGCAAGTCGACACTGATCCAGCTGCTCGGGGGATTGATCGATCCCGACAGTGGCTCGATCACGTATTTCGATACAGAAGCGTCAGCGGATGACCTGCGCGATCGCATCGCGGTGTTGCCACAGCAGCCAGACGAATACCTGTTCAACTCGACGGTCCGAGACGATCTGGAATACGGTCCGGCGCAGTTGTCGATCGCGAAAGAACAAGCCCGTGAGCGAGTCGATGACCTCGCCGAGCGTCTTAAGTTGACGGAAGTGCTCGAGCAGCCACCGTTCCGGCTGAGCGGCGGCGAACAGCGTCGTGCCGCGCTCGCCAGTGCTGTCGCGGTCGATCCAGACCTGTTGTTGTTGGACGAACCAGTCGCGGATATCGATCCCGCATACCGTGCGCGTATCCTCTCGCTGCTCGATCAGCGCTATGAGAACGGTGACACGCAGATCGTCTCGACGCCGAACGTCGATCTCGTCCCGCATCTCGCTGACCGAGCCGTACTCCTCGATTCGGCTGGGGAGATCGTCGCCGACGGACCGACAAGTGACATATTAGCTGATAGTTCGCTACTCGAACAGTGCGGTCTCGCGGCGCCGACCGTCACAGAACTCTTCGAGACGGCCGGTGTCGAGGATCCACCGCTTACGGTCGCGGAGGGCGCCGCCCGGCTGTCTGATCTGCTTGAGTAGGTTCTACCTCCGTTTCCATGGACGGACAGTCCGCAGGCCAGTCGACCCAGGATTTGAGCGCGATAGCACCGGGTACGTCTGTCAGTTCCTGTACGTCTTCGCTCCCGCAGTGGGGACAGTAGCGATCCGGCCGCGGGTGTCGGCCGTCTGGCGCCGCCTGTTCGAACCCGTACCAGATCGCCCGACAAGAGTTACATCCGAACGCCGCCTGGCGTTCGGGCAACGGACCAACGAGACGCCCCAACTGCTCGAAGTACTCTCCGTTCATCTACACGCGAGTATGACGGTGCTCGTCCAAAACCGTCCGGGAATTACCACGCCGTGAGAACGGGGTGGCATCCGAAAGTCGTTCAACTGTGCTATACTGGTTCGGCTGCTGGAAGTTCAGCGTGACCGATTCCGTCCGGTCGCTCGTTTACTGGTCGGTGCCGGCGTGGGACACGGTTTCTTTGTCGGTTTTCGACCAGAAGTGCAGTACTTTTTCCGACGACTCGGTGCGCGAAGTGGAACTCGTTTTGGAACTCATTGTGTATCCTCCGATTTCGGCGGAGAGTGTATATATGTTACCCTATATTATGTTTCCGGTATAATCACCCATAGTAGGAATATAAGGTATCGTGTCCGCCCTATCCTTTAGAGCGACACACCGCGACACGCCATCGAAGTGCTTGCCCGGAGACCGTGGCGTGCACCGTTCCGGCGTCGATGAGTTCGTGATAGTCGCGTCAGCCGACGGTCTTACCTACCAGCGCTTCGAGGGGTGGCGTATGGCAAAGACGGTACTCATTACGGGGTGTTCGTCGGGAATCGGGCGCGCGACAGCCGAAGCCTTCCTCGCGGATGAATGGACGGTGTATGCGACCGCCCGCGACGAGGCCGAGCTTGCAGATCTGAGTGAGGCTGGCTGTGAGACGGCCGAACTGGACGTAACCAACGCCAGGGAAGTCGAACGTGTCGTCAATCGAATCGTCGACGAACAGGGTCGGATCGACTGTCTGGTCAACAACGCCGGGACGGCCCAGTTCGGGCCACTCGAGGACGTGCCCACTGACGCTCTCGACGATCAATTCGACGTCAACGTGTACGGCCCACACCGGCTGATTCGGGCGGTCCTGCCACATATGCGTGACCGCGAGGCGGGTCGTATCATCAACGTCTCCAGCGTGACCGGCTTTCTGGCGACACCTGGCGAGGGTGCCTACAGCGCCTCGAAGTTCGCACTGGAGGGGCTGAGCGACGCGCTCCGCAACGAGGTCGATCAGTACGGTATCGAGGTCGTCTTGATCGAGCCCGGTCCTGTCGCCACGGAGTTCGAACAGCGCGTGGAGGCGTCCCGTGACCGACTGGAGGAATCCGGCGCGTACGAGGCAATCTACGGCATCCAAGACGACCGTGCCGCGATCGAGGCCAGCGACACGTTCGGAATGGCACCTGAAGCGGTGGCGACCACGATCAAAGACGCCGCAACGGTGACTGACCCGGATCCGCGCTACCCGGTCGGTCGGCTCGCGAAGGCGGCGGCGCTCGCTCGACACTTGCCGGATCGAGCCCGTGACCGCGTCTGGGGACTGCTTCGCCGTGTGACGTCGCTACGACGGTGATCCGGATGATCGACGACCGCGACGAACTGACTCGCACACCCGCACACGACCTCGCACTGTCCTGTATCGAGGCCGGGATCGAAGCCGCCCAACCCGAGCGCGTCATCGCCGAGCACGTGTCCGTCGAGGGCGATACACTCCGGATCGGCGACGCTCGCTACGATCTCGGCGCCTACGACGAGGTCGTCTTGCTCGGTGGCGGCAAAGCAGCCGATGTCGTCGCCCGGGCACTCGGTAACGTCCTCGACGACCGGATCGATCGCGGGCTAGTCGTGACGACCGATCCCGTCGAGACGGCGGCCATCAAGGTCATCGAGGGCGAACATCCAGTCCCGAACGAGCGGGCACGGGAAGGTGCCCGAGAGATCCTGGATCGGGCACGAGAACACGGGGAGAATACCCTCCTGCTCGTGCCGATCACCGGCGGTGGAAGCGCTCTGCTCCCGTTGCCGGCCGGCGATGTCCGCCTTCGGGACTTGCAGGCGATCACGGAGACGCTCGTCGAGAGCGGTGCGGCGATCGAGGAGATCAACGCCGTCCGCAAACACCTCTCAGCGATCAAAGGTGGCGGGCTGGCACAGGCGGCCGCGCCGGCGACCGTCGTCGGACTGGTCTTCTCGGATGTCGTTGGCGACGACCCCGCGACGGTCGCCTCCGGTCCGACTGCGCCGGACGCGACCACTTACGAGGACGCACTCGCCGTACTCGACCAGTACGACGTTGACGAGCCCAGGCCGGTGGTCGAACACCTGGAATCGGGGGTCGCCGGCGAACGGTCGGAAACACCCTCCGAGACGTTACCACACGTCGCCAACCACGTCCTCGCAAACGCGTGGACGGCCCTTTCGGCCGCTGAGGATGTCGTCGCCGACACTGAATACGAATCGGTAGTCCTCTCCTCGCGGATCCGCGGGGAAGCCACGGAGGCGGCGCTCAGTCAGGTCGCTATCGCCGAGGAGTGTCGCGCGACCGGCAATCCGGTCGAACCACCGGTCGTCTTGCTCTCGGGCGGGGAAGCGACGGTGACCGTCCTCGGCAACGGGGATGGGGGCCCCAACCTGGAGTTCGCACTACGGGCGGGGCTCGAACTGCCCGACGGCGTCGTCTGTGCGAGCGTCGACACGGACGGCTCGGACGGTGCGACCGACGCCGCTGGCGCGATCGTTGACAGCGAGACAGTCGAAAACCAGATGGCTGCCCGAGGCGCACTACTGGAAAACGACGCCGTCTCGGTGCTCGAAGGCGCCGGTGTGCTGATCGAGACTGGCTCGACGGAGACGAACGTCAACGATCTGCGCGTACTGGTAGTCGAGTCGAACAGTTAGTCGAGACACGCCGCGACGGCTCGCAGTAGCGTCTCGCCCCGTACTTCGTCGGCGAACAGCGGGACGCGCTTGACGTCGTGGCCACGGAAGACGTCCTGGGACCGCTGGAGCGCGTTCTGCTGGACATCCCAGCGGCGCTTGCAGAACTCACAGCTGTCGAGATTCGGCGAGACGAACCAGTCGGCTTCGATATCAGCGACATCGGTCAGCTCCTCCATCACGCGATTGACCACAATCGTTCCGACCGGGATGCCGAATTCGTCAAGCTGTGTCAGGAGTCGCTCAGATTCCATCACGCTGAGTTCCTCAGGCACCATCACGACGCGAAAGTCCGTCTGCGTGGGATCTTGCAGCACTGCACGCAGTCGTTTGATCCGCTGGCTGAGCTCACGCAGGTCGCCCATCCCCTCTTCGAGCTGTTCGTCCTCGTTTCCGAACATCCCGGTCACCGACTCCATCACACCGCTCATCCGCTCGCGAAACGCGATCAGGCGGCCGACAAGCGTCTCCATCACGTCCGGGAGTTCGAGCAATCTGAGGGTGTGGCCTGTCGGTGCGGTGTCGACGACCACGCGGTCGAACCGCTCGTCGTCGAGATACTCGATCAGCAGGCGCATCGCAGCGGCCTCGTCGGTGCCGGGCATCGCAGCCCCAAAGGGGTTGGCCATATCGTCGCCGAGCAGTTCGGTCAGCGGGCCGAGACTGTCCTCGACGCCGAGGGGATTCTCGCCGAATGCGTTCTCGGGATCGATCTCGACGGCGTATAGCGGGATCTCCTCGCGGATTTTCGCCGGCTCACTTGGGATGTCAGTTTCGAGCGTGTCCGACAGCGAGTGTGCCGGATCGGTCGAGACGATCAACGTTGCAGTGTCGTCGCGAGCGCTGGCCAGCCCCGTCGCGGCGGCCATCGTCGTCTTCCCGACGCCGCCTTTGCCCCCATAGAGGACGTATTCCGGGGCATCGACTCCAGTGGGCACGGCGGCGTCGTCGATCTCCTCGACGGGCTCGACGTCGATGTCTGTCATATCCGGCGCTATCGGTGCTGGACTTGTGTACTCGTCGGTCTCCTCGTGGGCACGGACCTAATACTGACGCGGTATGGTCACTTCGAGAGTATTCACGACAGCTCTATCGAATTCGCCTGTGACCAGTCAGTTTCATCTATCACGACCAGTTCCTGGTCGCTGAAGACGTACAGATAGTCGTCGATATAGGCTGCACGCTGTGGTTGACCGTCGATTCGGATCCGTGCCGTCTCCGTGAGTTCGCCATCGATGTAGTCGACGATGTACCCCTCACTGTCGCCGGGCAGGAAGAACACATCGTGTTTGCGATCGATGAGGAACGCGTGATGGGACTGGGCGATGGCCGACCAGCGCGCCCCGGGGTAGTACGTGTCATCGATGGTCGGATCGCTCGGGTCGCTCGCGTCGAACAGCGTCGCCTTCACCGTCCCGTCTTCCTCGCCGATCCCGAGGACGTGTCCGTCGTCAGTGGGGTGAAGATACGAGGAGTAGCCCGGGAGTTCGAGTTCGCCGACCGCGTCGGGATTCGCAGGATCAGCGAGATCGATCACGTGGAAGGGGTCGACCTGCCGGAACGTAACGACGTAGGCGGTATCTCCGACGTATCGGACGGCGTAGACACGCTGGTCCTGACCCAGATCGGTAACTGAGCCCTGACGGTCGAGTGAGTCGGTATCGAGCGTGTAGAGGTCGTTGACGCTCTCGGTGCCGAACTGCCGGGGAATCGTCGTCGCGATCCGCAAGCTGCCGTTATGTTCGTCCAGTGAGAACTGATTCAGCGGCTCGCCGGGAACCTGACCGGTGGCTCCCAGTGAGAGTCCGTTATCGACACCGATCCGGACGATTCCGGTCGTCGCGAGCTCGCGACGGTGGTCAGCGACATAGTCTTGTAGTCCGTCCCTGTATGCCGAACGGACCGCCTCACGCTTGTCGGCGGGGACGCCGTCCAGCCACTGCTGAATCGTCGCCCTGATTTCGACCTCCATCGCTCGGTCAGAGAGGTTATACGACTGTATCTCACTCGCTCGCTGTGTGACCCACTCGGGCGCGTCGATCCGGTCAGATTGCACGGCATCCGCGATGACCTCGCCCCGCGGTGTCCGCTTCGTATAGGTGAGGTACAGAGAGTTCGCAGACATATAGACACTCGAACGATCACGCGTCCCGAGGACGCTGATGCTGTCTTCGATCGCGCCGTCAGCCGGATCGAGTTCGTACGCCGTGTACGTCGCGTCGACCGGGATGTGCGCGCGTGGCCGATAGATCGACGTACAGCGGATCGCGCTCCCCTCCAGCGCCGATATCGGACAATCCATCCCGGGTGAGACTGGTGACTGCGTCACAACATAGATCGTTCCGTTCATCAGCCGCGCCGTTTCGATCGTCCCGTTGACCGATCGGCTCCACGTCTGTTGTGGGTCTGCCGGATCGCTCACCTCGTAGCCGACGAGCCGTGATCCCTGAAAGACGACCAGCGAGTTACCGGACAACAGCAACGTTCCGCTCTGATTGATCCCCGTAACTCGCTTTGGTGCGTCTGGATCGCTCGAATCGACAACGTGTGTCGTACCCGGAGCATACGCATCGACATCGCCGTTGGCTGCCGGGCTGTCGAGAACTGGCTGGACGCGATAGACAGGCCTGTCGGCGTAATAGGCGTGATCACCCGTTGTCTTGAGTCGGTCCGGTTCGTCGATACCCGCCACCTGGACGTTCGTCGAGGAGTGGCGATTGGGATCCGCATCGCTCGTATCACTCGCTTCGACTCTCCTGACGTCTGTTTCGGCCGTCAGACCGATCTGTGTCGGTCGCCAGAAGCCGCTGCGAGCGGAACCAGGACTGTGCTGCACGTATTGCTGGAATTCCTCGACACTCTCGAACGTCGTGACGCCCGTTCGGGCGGTGTCCGGACCGGGATCCGGTCTCAGTCCCGGGGTATCGGCAGATTCGTCTCCAGTGTCGTCTGTGACCGGTCCGTCGTGGGAGGTCGTCACCGTCGCGATGCCGGCCCCCGTCATAGAGCCGACCAACAGTGCGACGACGACGATCGCACCGAGGTGCAGTTTGTCCATACGCGACAGTCTCCGGCCACTCGCTAAGTACTCGCGAAAACTCAAACGTCGGTTTGAGTCATCTGGCCCGACGTGGAGCTATCGATCCGACCAGAACTGTTCGATCTGGTCGGCCAGAAAGTCGGGGGTCATACGGACGAACTCCGCACGTTCTGCCGGTGAGAGATGGCTATTGACGCTGTGGCGGGCTTTCCCGACGTACCGGCGGTCGGCCAGAATCCGAACGCCGACCTCCTCGGTCCCCCGGATCACCCGACCGATGGCCTGGCGCGCCCGCCGAACCGCCGGCACCGTCAGCGCGTACTCAAAGGCGTTGTCCTCGCCGAAGGCGTCGCCGTACGCCCGTCTGACAGCCCGTACGCGCGGAGAGCCGACGTTGATCAGCGGCACGCCCACGACCGCGGCCGTCGAGAGCTTTGCCCCGTCGTAATCGACACCCTCGGTTAGCGTTCCGCGCGTGCTCGTGACAATTACTTTTCCCGAACCGTCGAAAAAACGCTGTTTCAGGGCTTCCGTCTCGTCGTTGCTCGTCGATTCGTCGACCAACACTGGCTTGTCGACGGTCTCAGCGAGATAGGAACCGGCCCACGCGGCTTCGCGGTAGCTGGGCATCGCGATCAAGACGTTGCCTGGACTGCGCGCGACGGTCCGAAGGACGTGGGCGTACTCGTCACGGGTGTTCGTCCAGGACTGTCGGTCCTGGGCCGGTTCACCCCGATTACGCGCGGTAAAGGGGCTCGCGTCGACGACCCAACTCGCCCGGTTTGATTTGGGGAATCGCAGCGGGTACGACCGCGTCTCGATCGGTCGAGCCGGGTCTGGTCCCTCAGCCAGCGCGTCCAGTCCCGCGACCTGCGTGAACACCGACAGTGGCGAGAGGGTTGCACTCATCAACAAGCCGCCGCCGAGCCCGTCGAAAATCTCTCGGAGTGACTCGGTCGGCATACAGTCAAACAGGACAAGACCGGCCGTGTATTGCCGTTGCCACCCCTCGACGCGCTGGTCGTCGGTCGGGCTGTGTTCGAGTTCGATCTCCCGTAGTTTCGTGGCGTGATCGCGCTCCCACCACCGGGCCAGAATCGCGCCCGTGGCGGCCACGACCGGCTGACGGGCGATCCCTAGCTGGTCCATCGTGTCCTCGACGGCCGCGCCGATCGTGGGAAGGCTCCGCCACAGCGGCCCCGTATACCCTTCGTCTGTGGCCCACTCAGTCAATTCGTCGGTTTCGACGGTGTCCGGGTCACGAAGCGGCACCTCAAGGTCGTGTTCCGGCAGGGTCTCGGGATCGGCTCGCCAGTCCCGGCCGGCCTCCTCATCGAGGGCCTGCTCGACGCGTTCGTCCAGCCACTGCAGGACGTCGTCGTAGAACTCCCAGGCCTGTTGGACTGCCTCCAGGTTGACCTCGTGGCTCGTCAACCTGGCTTCGACCTGCGCGCGGTGGTCGTCGGTCTGGCGCGCTCGCTGGAGGAGCTGGTGACAGTCGTTGCGCGCCTGCACGATCGTCTGGCGACCCACGCGGTCAGAAAGCAGGTCCCGGACGCGCCCTTCCAGACGGTGGGCCTCGTCGACGATCACGAACGTGCGCTCGTCGAGAATCTCCGCGAGGAGGGGCCGTGAATCCGGATCGAACAGGTGGTTATAGTTGCCGATCACGACGTCGGCGTTCGCGAGCAGGACGCTCATCGCCCGATGTGGGCAGGTGCCGTGCTCGGTGGCGGCCGGGAGATACTCCTCAGCCGTGAGGACGAACTCCTCACCGGCAGCAAAATCCACGGGCGAGCCCTTGTTTCGGGCGTACCAGTCGGCCTCGAAGGGACAGTACAGCGGCGGGTCATCGCCGGCGATGTCTTCCGGTGCCGTGGGCTGGCTGGCCTGGTATGGCGAGGTCGCGCCGGCCGTCGAGAGGGCGTCCCCGAGCGCTCGCTGGCCCGGGGCATCCGAGCGGGCGGCTTTCGCCAGGTCGCTTGCGGTCTGTGGGTCCCACCAGACATCCTCGGGATCGCCACCCACCGCACTTTCGGCGGCCGGCGGCTCGGCGCTTTCACTGTCACTTTCGACGAGGTGGGCCGTCTGCTCGCGGAGATCCTCACAGCGGTCGTGGACGCTTCGATCGGGGGGAAACACGTCTTCGCGACCGTACGGACAGAGGTCGCGCTTGCCGACGAGTGAGATGCCCGCAAGCGGGCGTTCGAGGCCGGCATTGAGCGTCTGCAGGTCCGCGACGAACTGCTTCAGTTGCTGTTTGACGGGCGTGACCACGACGATGTTCTCGTAGTGGTTGCCTTCCCGAAGGAGCGTCGCCGCAGCGGTCAGTGCGGCCATCGTCTTGCCAGTCCCGCAAGGGCCCTCCATTGCGAGATAGCCCTGCCGCTGTGCCACGTCGATCGCCGATTCGATGGCGTCGGCCTGGCTCTCGTAGGGCTCGTCGAATCCGAAATACTGCTCCCAATCGGACTCGGCCATTGGATAGTCCGGGATGGGGCGTGGTCACTCTTGAACGTACGGATCCAGTCGTTCAGTGGCTTCGTCTGACGGTGCTATCGACGACCGCCTACGACCCCTCGTCGCCGGAGATGTTCAGTTCCGTCGAGAGGCGGTCGGTGATGACACACTCGACGATATCGAGCAGTCGTTCGTCATCGGTCGTGTAGTCGGCGAAGATTCCCAGCGGGATCTGCCCGCCTGCCACATCGTGATGGCCGCCGCCACTGCCGACGTCGTCGAAGGCGTCTCGAAGGAGGTTGCCGACGTGCACTCGTGGGTCCGGTGACCGGGCACTGACGTGAATCGTATCCTCGACGATACCGAACACGATTGCCGTCTGGACGCCCTCCAGTCGCGCGAGATAGTCGACGGCCTGCGGAAGCGAATCGCGTTCGGATGTCCGACCGACGTGTGAGATGAGGATCGCTCCCTTCGTCATTCGGTTGTCGATCGCCATCGAGATCGCGTCGAGTGTCGCTCCGGACACCGACGGCGACGAAATCTGTCGGACCATCTCGTTGTCGACTGTTTCCTGAAGAAATCCTGCCGCCTCGTATTCCGCGTGGGTCGCCCCGCGAAGGAAATCGAGCGTGTCCGACCGGATCGCGACCATCAGCGCGGTCGCGAGCGTCGAGTCGATCTCGATATCGAGCGTCTGGACGTACTCGGTGAGGATCGTCGCGGCCGCGCCGAGGGTCTCACGACGGTCGACAAAGCGGGCGCTGACGTCTTCGGCTGGATGGTGATCGATGACGATGTCGACGGCCGTACCCTCGGGGACCTGGTTGTTTTCGCCGGGTATCGAGTGATCCACGAACGCGAGCAGCGAGTCCGATGGCCGGTCTTTGATTGCGGTCGGCTCGAACGGCTGAATGTCGATATCGAGCAGGTTCACGAACGCGCGGTTCTGCTGGTGGGAGATTACACCACTGTACAAGATATGTCGTTCGTCGATGCCTGCGGCGGCCGCGATCCGACCCAGTGCGAGCGCGCTCGCCAGACAGTCCGGGTCGGGATTGTCGTGACAGACAATGTTAATTTCCTCTCCGTCGGCCAACAGCTCCTGGAGTTCGGCGGCCGTACTCATTCCTAGATGTACTCGCTCCGGACAGTTAGGTGTGCAGGGGTAGTTGGGATTCGATCGTGCGGGGTCTATGCCTGTCGGGCGCGATACTGGCCGTGTTTGACCCCGAGGACCAGGACGACCGCGCCGAATAGCAGTGCCGACGGGAGGACCATCATCAGGGTGGTTTCGAGACTCATCGGCGACATCGAGGCCCCGCCGACACCAGCGGCGATCAAGACGACGAAAGCAAGGGCCGTGGTGAGTGTGTCGAATTGCATCGTTGGATTGTGCACGCTGTACGGACTTCAGAGAGAAGATACCGGTTAGATTCACCGTCTTATCACGGTGCGACGAGCGCGATACCCATAGAATTCACCTATCTGAGTGGTATGTGACTAGTTAAATTGATCTAATTACCTCGGCGGGATTCCCCGCAACTATAGTTCTGGGGGGGACGTCATCCACAACGACTGAACCCGCCCCGACTACAGCCCCTTTGCCAACAGTGACATCTTTGAGTACAATACTCCGAGTGCCGAGCCGGGCCCCTTCCCCAATCTCAACGGAACCGCGTTTCACCTCTCCGCCATCAACAGAGTGCATATCTGAATCACGGATAATTACTCCAGGAGCCAGTGTCGCGTCATATCCAAGCGTCACGTGGGTTGTCGCATAGATCTCACAGCCTCGGTTAACAAATACTTCATCAGCGATCTCAAGTTCACCCCCGACCTTGAAAAACGTCGACCGGCCTAGATTGCCGACAATTTCTACGGCATCGCCGATACTTACACTATCCTTAGAGTTCGAAACTAAATTTACATCCCCACGGACTTTGATTGCACATCCAGAATTATTAATTGCCTGATGATGACGTAGAAGAAACATCATCCCACGAAGCCGCCAAGTAGCGTACCGGCGACTCATTCGAAACGTCTCTCGTATTCCGTGTTCGCGATAGTATAACCGAGCTTTTCGTAAAAGTGATTTGAAAGACATTACGCTATGTAGACTCTTTGCCGAATTAAGCCCCACGACACGTTTGATGCCATCCTAATTTTTGTAATGGTAATATATAAAATAGGGCCTGTGTCCGGGGCAGGCTGTGTTCAGCTGTGCCGCTTCTCGTTCAACAAACTCGGAATCAGTCTAATCAAGACTCCCGGTGATGCGTTCCTGGCATAGACGCTCAGTAAACACACCACCTCACTACACACTTCCACCTGTACACCACGTACCATCTCAGTCACGCGCGAAACAGTACAACGAACCGACTTGTATACCACACATATATCGCGAACTCATCTTCTTCGATTGAATAAAGAGGGTTCGCTTTGAGGTGACAACCAATGATTAAGCAGGTGACTAGAGGAAAGATCGTTACTATATGTGTTGCAAGCGCATTTTTATTGATGGTCGTTACTGCTGGGCTCGGCGCTGCGGGTGTTCTCCAGACAACCGAACAAGGGGATATAAAATACATTTCAACGGAAAAGTTCGCAGATGGGACTTCGACAACAATCCCACCGGAAGACTACCAATTTGCTATCGAATCACCAACAGACGCTAACGCGTTTTATAATGCGGTTATTAGAGCCAACAATGGGGGCCCACTGATTAACAGTGGTATTAGTGAAACAGAAGGCATTATGGCGTTCCACTACCACCCAATGACATATTATTTCTATTTACCCCTATCGATATTTGGATATGTCCCGTTCAAGATACTTTTGCTCATTATTTCGATTATTTCGGTTATCGCAGGGACGACTTTCTTGCTTTTAGCAGAAAGAGAACATATTGAGGAGGGAATTACAAGAAAAGAGATGTTTATTTTAGCTGTTGCGTCAGTAGGAGTCGGACCAGTTCTTTCTAATTTGAAAACTGGTCAAACTAGCCCAGTATTATATTTCCTTTTAAGTCTATTCTGGTGGGGGTATAGGCACAAGAAATTGAAACTCAGCGGGTCAGTGCTTGCTACCGGGGTATTTTTCAAACCATATGTCTTGGCACCAATAGCTTTAGGAATGAAGAAAGAAAAGCTAGGCTTAATAGTTTCTTCAATTTTCACGTATCTCATTGGGACACTTTTAGCTATAGCTCTTTTTGGAGGAGATGAGCTATATACCTACTTTAATGTGATAGCGACAGAATTAGTCGGTGAAACAACAAAAAGCCCCCACTATATTACTTCTGCATCCAATCTTAGTTTACTAAACTGGACAGCAGGTTTAGCTCCATACTTACGTATAATCTTGTTCTTACCCCTCTTTTACATTGGTGTGAGGTATCTGTCAGACAGGGATACGAAATACTCGCCTCAACTGTTTAGTGCAACATTGTTATCAATATTTATATTATTATCAGATACTTCTGCCATAGATATGCCACTACTACTCCCTGCTATTATAGTAATCGGACTGCATATGTACTCTGAATCAGAAAGATTCTGGATGATTGGTATAGTGTTTGTCTTATTCCACATACATCCCTTGTCTTTAGAGATATTAGTTGGATTTGGATCAAGATACGTTCCTCTGATCTCGTCAAACCAGTCTATTGTACAAACTTTCATCCCAGTACTTCAGCCAGGGTTATATTCCATATTTGGATTGTACTACATCACACTCAGTTCCGCAGACCTTGCAAGAGTAGTAAACCCCTCTATTGATACAATCTAGCTGTGTAGTGTCTCTGTCGGCGTCAATTAATTGATTCGTTGTCTCCATTCATACCGGTAATCAGCCGATTTTGATGGATTAATTTTTATTATAAAGATATACACAATTTATAGCAGAGATATTAATTTTTGCAGTATGGAGAAAGAGTCACTAGATAAATGAGCCCTCAGTCATTCCAAGTATCCAAGATCAGCTAGTTGATCACGAATCTCTTCCTGATCTTCGTCAGTATGAGAGAACACCTTTCCCGGTTCGATAGAGTCACGACGCTCTACCTCACGGTTGTCAGTTAAAGCATCAGTTAGGACAATGCCGTCCATATCTTTTGGGACCGGCCGGTCGAGGAGATGAAGTACCGTCGGTGCGATATCTTGAATCTCCGCATCGAGTGACGTGCCATCAAAAGCCTCACCTATGCCGGCGTAAATGCCTGCTCGACGATGGTTGTAAATATGTGTCTTGCTAGCGATTTTATCTTGCATTGGCGATTGGTACAGCATAACGCCGGGTTCCGGGTCAATAACGACATCAGGAACAACTCCTTTTGTGCCTTGGTAAACCTCCTCCCCAGGCAGTACATCACGGAACAGCTGCTCCCCGGTATCTGGATGTGTACTATCTGAGAGGGTGTCAATCACCGATTGCCGGACTTCCTCGTAGTTCGCATCGCTAACTGTGCTCTGCGCGAAGTAGTCATCGTTCAGGTACACGACGCCCCATCCGTCGTGCCAGGCGACGGTCTCCTCGAAATTGATGTCTTCCTCTTTCGCTTGGTAGAGGTTCTCGGCAAGTTCAGTATGGATGAAGCGGTTGTAGGTTCTACGAACGAGTTCGTGGGCTAGATCAGATCGCTTTGTGAATTGTTTTATCAGTCGCACTGTGAGGCGGGCACTGGCACTACTATCTTCCGGCGGTCGCGTGGATAGCAGCCCTTCGTTCTCAAGGATCTTGTTCGGATAGGCCGCAGTGTGCTTCCGCTCAAACCCGTGATCGCTCATAATCATCAGATTATCCGCATTCTCCAAGAACCACTCCAGCACCTCGTCAAGGTAGCTCATCAGCGGAGCGATCATACTCTCATCACCCCGGGAGCCAAGGTAGTGGAATAGCCAGTCTGGTGAAGAGAAGAGGACAAACAGCAGTTCGGGATCGTACTCGTCGGCCGCTCGTCGAGCCATATCAAATCTCGCTTCTGAGATACTTATGAGGTCCTCTACGTACGGATCTGGATCGAGATCCGCGTTGCGCTTGACTCGGTATTGATTGGCTTCCTCCCATAATTTGATCTCATCCGGAAGCGCGGCATCAACTGAAGGCGCACTACCGGGGATGAGCAGAGCGTCTCCTCGGGGTTCGCGGCCGTACGCACCCTGTAAATTGACAAATACAGATTCGTCAATAGCGTCGTAGAGCGCCCCTTCAGAAGTATTCGGCGAGACAGGCGAAGATTCGTACTCTGACGTAATCTCAGTCATATTATACATTCCGTGTCGTCCTGGATCCTTTCCAGTGGAGAACGTCGTCCATGCCGGGAGTGTGACCGGAGGCAGTGTGCTCTGTAGTGTTCCGCTTGCGCCGTCTGACAGAAGACGGTCAAGCACAGGAAGTTCATCCCGGTACTGGGCGATCATATTTGCCGAGAGCCCGTCCAGCCCGATAACGGCTAATTTCATACTCAGCCGTATTCAATACTCGCGGAAAAAAACTACCATTGCCGATCCGCTACCGATACGTATTAAACAGACCCGCGGCAGGATAGCGTATGTCGGAGAACGAAATGGGAACGCTATCACGCATTCTCTCCGGCTCGACAGTGGTTCTTGCTGGCTCCATTGTCAACAAGATTATCGCATTTGCTGGCAGTGTGTTCATCGCGCGGTTGCTCGGTGACGTGGGATACGGCGTCGTAGTCGTCGCTCTATCAGTTTATTTTATTTTTAGTAATCTTCTGACTCTGGGGCTCAGCGGTGGTATCGCCCGCAACTATCCGCAGGCCGATACCGACCGGGAACGGCGCGGAATTTTAGTGACCGCGTTCCGCCTGGGAGCGGCTGTCGGGACTCTCGGAGGTGTCGTCGTGTTCTTGGCCGCGGATCCAATCGCCACACATATCTTCGGTGATCCATCCATATCACTCCCCTTACGCCTCCTTGCTTCCATCCTCCCACTGAAGGTGGCTCTGAATCTCGCGAACGGCAGCTTTCAGGCGGTCAAGAAACCTGCCATCAAGATGGCAATCAGCAGTATTATACAGCCCGTAGCCAGGATTCTGCTGATTGTCGCGCTCGTGCTCGCTGGATTCGGAGCCGCTGGTGTCGCAGGAGCCTACGCAATCGCGATTGCCACAGCCGCAGTTCTATCGCTCTACTACGTTTGGCAATACACCACGCTGTTCGATTTCGGCCGACCCGCTAAAATCGTCTATAAGCCCCTTTTAGCGTTCTCAATTCCACTCGTCGGGTCAACGATTCTGGTTAGACTAATGAACAATATAGATACGTTACTGCTCGGGGCACTGGCGGCTTCTGCTGACGTCGGTCAGTATAACGTCGCGTTCGTACTCGGTCAAACAACACTCCTGTTCCTTCAGACGCTTGGGTTTATGTACGTGCCAGAAATCTCCGAACTTCACGCCGACGATCGGATAGAACGGGCCGGTATGGTATACCGCGCGATAACCAAGTGGGTGCTGTTCATTTCGGCTCCGTTCATCCTTACTGCAGTCGCGTTTCCGACATACGTAGTGACGTTTATCTATTCTGGTCAGTATGTGACGGCGAGTGTACCGTTTCTCGTTCTGATCGGTGGTTTTGTGACTCACATTCTGAACGGGCCGAACCATAGCACACTCACCGCATTCGGCGATACTCGTCAGATCTTTGTGTTCGATGCGATGACTATGGTACTGAACGTCGTTCTCAATCTCTCGCTCATCCCGAGATTCGGTATCGCCGGTGCCGCGACCGCGACAGCCACGGCTTATCTCGTACGGAACGCCGCGATGACGTGGTACCTCCACAGCGTTTACGACATCCAGCCGTTCTCACGGTGGTTGCTGATACCGCTCGCTCCCGTTGTTCTTGTCGCGGGCATTCTGCGGTGGGTCGTCCCAGAGCCATCATTGCCTTTCGTGATCGGCTACGCTCTTATCCTCGTTATCACAATCACATTCGGATACCTCAGTAGCGGCATCGAAGAAGCCGATCTGATCCTATCGGAACTTATTGAGGAAAACACTGGTGTGGACCTCAAACTCGTCAAGCGCATACACGAAGGGCTGCGATGATTGGCCCCTGAGAGATGTAATACTCCATCGATTGCCACTTATCGCGCTACCGCAGGCTAGAGCGCTTCAGTCAAGATACCCCAAGCCCTCAAGATGCTCTTCGCGCACCCGATTTTGTCCTGCTTGCGGCTTCTCCTGTGATACCCTCGCTAGCTGCTCATACTATCAGCTAAAAGTTTTTCAAAGACCTATACGTTGTTCCGATATGGCGTCCCTCGACAACGTATCTACCGAAGACCTCCGCCAGGTCTTGGCGGAGGTCGAGGGGAAGAAGTCGTCACAACGGCTTATGGCGGCAATCAACTACCTCGAAGAAGACGGTGCGACTCTGGAAGAAGTCGCTGAACGCTATGGATACACTGCTGGGTGGCTCTCGTGGTGGCTTGATCGACTCGAACGGCTCGCCGATGAGCCGTTCGAGGAGGTCGTCTATGACGAATCACGAGAAGGAAGGCCGTCTGACCTCTCTGAACAGGAGTATGACCAGTTCGTGGAGGCGCTCCACAACTCACCTGAAAAAGTTGGACTGGACGCGCCCGCGTGGTCTGTTCCATTGGCTCGTCACTATCTCGTCGAAGAATTCGGCGTTGAGCACTGTAAATGCCACGTCCGACGCTTAATGTCCGAGACCGGGCTGTCCTGGAAGACAGCCCGGCCGGAGTTCTACAAATCCGACGAGAGAGCCCAAGAAGCGTGGCAGGAAGGGTTCAAAAAAGTGCGACAACCTGGACGACGAATACACGATCCTGACCATCGATCAGACGCGACAGGTGCTTTCGACGCTGATCTATGCGTGGTTTCCAGAAGGAGAGCGCCCGTCACCGGCAGTGACGGGCGCGTGGGACAGTATCAAGTTGCTCGGTGCAGTCAGCGACGGCGGTGAGACGTTCTTCCTGCCGTGTGCAGAGAACTTCAACAGCGACACAACAATCCGTCTACTTAATGCACTCCAGACCGAGTTCGGCGAGAAAATCTGCGTTGTCTTGGACAACGCCTCATATTTCACGGCAAATGCAGTGCAGGAGTTCGTCGAAGGTACACCGATCGAACTCTGTTACCTTCCGCGGGGTTCACAGGAGCTGAACCCCGCGGAAGAGTGTTGGAGACAACTTGATCAGGAACTTGGAAACCGTCTGTTCGACACACTCGACGATCTTCGTGATGCTGCACTCTCTGCACTCGACCGAATCAAAATTCCAGATGTTTTTACGTATTTATGCCCGTAAGTATCACTCTTCCAACTTGTAAACGCCAATAAAGTCGTCCTCGAACTTCTCAACCCCCATTCTATGAAGTAACTGAGTGATACCCAATGAGTCTGCTAACGGAAAATGGTAGTCACTTTCAGTGAATCCATACCGCTCCGCGAACTGTCTGAGCGTTATCCTATCAAACCAAGAAACGTGTTCCTCGAAAACTTTGAACTTATGGAACGGGGAGATGTACGTGAAAAACCGCACCAGTGCAAATGGATTCGGTGTTGTCACAACAAGCAAGCCACCGTCTTGGAGATGTGCTCTTGATGACTCGAACAGCCCTCCCGGATTCGGGAGATGTTCAATGATTTCACCGGCAACGATTACGTCGAATGTCTCATCAAGTTCAAAATCCTGTGCATCACCAACAGCCACGTCGTAGCCCTGTTGCTGCATCTCTCTGATCCCCGACTCATCTATATCAATACCGAGACAGCGATTACTTGCCTCATCAAGAGGTGCGTGGAGCCACTGGCTGCTTTCAATCTCTGTTTCGTTCTGTACGCAACCGAGATGAAGAATATTTTCACCATCGCATATGTCATAAATATAATCAATTTTACTGGATCGGACCATTACTTGCTCAGCAAGTTACTAGCACCAGTATTTTAATCTTGTTACTTCTTGAAGGGTAGTGACTCAATGGAAACGATGCTACGCTATAAGAGCGTGAACAAAGATATGGGGCGCAAGACACCGATATCTGAACCATACTATTAAGCACGTGGCAGTGACTATCCGTGTGCGAAAGAAGTTGAGTTATGGGCGCTACGGCCTGGATACCGTATTATATGAATGACTTCTACCTAGACACTGTAAATGAGCCGTGGTACACTATTTTGACAGGAATCAATTGAGTTCCGGAATTGATATTCTATGGACAACGTTATATAGTCTACTCGCTTATCAATTGCCACGATAGATGAACGTCGCTCTCGTCGTTCTCGACACGCTCCGGAAAGATGCCTTCGACAAGCAGTTCGACTGGTTGCCAGGGCGTCGATACGAGAACGCCTGGGCACCCAGCAATTGGACGGTACCCGTCCACGCAGCGCTGTTCACAGGGAAATACGCGAGCGAGGTTGGTGTTCATGCAAAAGGAACCACACTCGACTGCAAAGAGCGAGTTCTCGCCGAGCAACTTTCGGATGCAGGATACACGACACGGGCGTTCAGTGCGAACCCGAACATCTCAAGGCGCTTCCAGTTCCATCGTGGATTTGACCAGTTCGCCGGCAGTTGGAAGATTCGCCACTTCAATTCGACCGATATTTTCGACTGGTCACAATTCATCAACGAGACCAAGAGAGAGGGTTTCACCCGCTATCTCGACGCAGTGTGGAGATGCATAACCGAAGATGTGGACACGTGGAACTCACTCAGACAGGGATTCGATCTCAAGTTCCGTCCCAACAAAATAAGAGGCAAAGTCGTTGATGACGGTGCACAGAACGCTCTTGGACGTATCCGCGAGACAGCATACGGTGACGACGAGTTTCTGTTTCTTAATCTTATGGAGGCCCACGGACCGTACAAACCACCGGAAGAATATCGATCACCAGGTGCACACAACAAGCCCGCCCCCGTCGAAGTGTTTGCAGGAGCCGTCACGGACGTGAACAACGGCGACATCAAACAGGCATACGATGACGCAGTCAGGTACCTCTCGGACATCTATAAGGATATTTTCGCAGAGCTCCGGTCCGAGTTCGACTATGTAATCACCCTATCGGACCACGGCGAGATGCTCGGCGAGCATGGTCTCTGGGACCACCAGTACGGACTTTATCCTGAGCTGACCCACGTCCCGCTAGTTGTCTCTGGCCCCGATATGTCTGGGTCGACCGACTCTCTCGTGAGCTTACTTGATGTCCACCAGACTGTGCTGGGTCTCGCGGGAATTGAAGCTCCTTCTCGCGGTCACAATCTCCTTGAGAGCGGGACAGGTGGTGCGTATCTGACTGAGTACCATGGGCTGACAAGGTGGCTTCTGGACGAACTGGCAGAGTTCGACGACTTCCAAGCGCTACGCGACCGCTATGATGAGCCGCTCAGTGGTATTGTTCTCCCTCCATCATACTACGGTTATGAGACGGATGATGGCTGGGCCGACCGAGGCGACACCGACAGTGATCCCAAAGCACGGCTGGAAGCGCTACAAGAAGAGCTTGAAGAGCGCGAAGTTAGCATCGGCGAAAAAACACTCTCTGATGAGGCGATGAACCGTCTCGAAGAACTGGGGTATGCCTAGCGCGGACGCTTACGAGCATCCCCTGTATGATAAACACGACATCGCCCTTGTCGATGGCGCGGCACCGCTATAGGGAGATCCCCGGCGACATAGCCTCGTTTTTACACCCGAATGCTACGACAGGCAGATAAGTCATAAGCTATTTTTGTAAAATAGGGTAGGATATACACCTGTTATCAAATTGTTGGTCGTGTCGCAAAGCGATTTAGAGTTCATCTCTGGTACGCTCAATTGAGGGATCACAGCTCATTGCTGCTTTGGCTAATCGTTATATTAGATGTGTTGATTTTACATCACTTATTACTTTCGCCTATTACTCGTTCGACGGGATTCGAGGTCCACGGTACCAAATTGTTGGAGCAACGCTGAAGCACAGACACAGGCGACGACCGGCTTCAATTATTGGACTTCGCTAATCTGAAGACCACCAGCTCGGGCGTCTCTCTATATATTTAAGTGTGCGGCAAAAGTATATGTTACTATGTCTACCTCGCTGGCAGTCCTCGCATTGGATGCAGCAGACTATCGTTTGGCCCGACAGTGGAATTGCGAAAATATGCTATTGTCAAAGAACAGGGGAATAGAAACGTTTTCTTATTCTTATGATCATCCATTTACCCCAGAGGTCTGGACATCAATAGCCACAGGTCTCCAACCAGAGGAACACTCTGTTTATGGCGACGCGGCGGATTGGAACTCTCTACCCCTGAGGCTAGTCAGTAAATTCACCCAGTATCTTCCACACAAGTGGCGCAATCTTCTTGGAAAGCCGTTCAGAGAACGGGGACACGAACAGCATATTCACCAATCAAATAAGCCTCATGCATTCGAGAGGGGTGCGGTTTTCGGCTGGCCAGGAATATCTCAGGCCGATCATCTCTCAGAAGCTTGGAGTTGGGCCTCCAAATTAAATCACGGAGAGATGGATATGAGCGAGCTACGTAGTAAGACTCTAGGTAATACAGGTAAAGAACTCGGTTGGCTGGTTGGGATGCAGGAAGCAGGGATTCCGATTTTCGGTGTACACTCTCACATACTCGACATCACCGGACACGCTTTTGCGAATAGGAAGAATTTGCTAAGAGAATATTACGAATACGTTGACAGTATGCTCTCTTGGGTTCGTGACCAAGTTGATGAATTGGTAATCATCTCTGATCACGGAATGCAGGTATCCTGGCTTAAAGATGACAGTCCGGGTACTCATAGCGATTATGCAATGTTTGCAGCAACAGCAGGGGTTGAGGGTGAATTACCAGAGTCTGTTTTCGATGTCCGGGCTTGGCTTGAAGCTAACACCGAAGCAAAGTCCGAGTCCGATAGGCAAGAAGGAAAAGTCGGAATGGACACTGCCGAAGAACGATTGCGAGAGCTTGGATACATAGAGTGAATAAACTTGGCACGTGGCTGTATATAATCCCCCTATCAGACTCCATTATTATGTTTTATATATTAGATAGATATTATTAAAACCAATATTCATCAAGTTGCGAATTTGCGGCACTCTTGCCTGCTGTGTTTCCATTGACAACAAATTAATACCGGGAGACCCGACAAACCGTAATGGCAGAGCTGACTGTCGTTATTCCGACGATCAAAGACGAGGTACGGACGCTAGATAGTATTCCTGACCACGTACCGGTCTTGATCGAACGTGAAGGGAGCCTCAATGAGGCGCGCAACCGCGGCGTCCGCAATGCCGAGACCGAGATCGTGGCGATTATGGATGACGACATAGCGTTCCCTGAAGAAACACTGGAAAATCTTGCCGAGCAAGCCTCACCCGACACCTTGATCGGCATCGAGGACTGGGACTTCGACCTGATAGCCGGACGTGTAATGGTCTTCTATAAGGACCTCTGGTATGATGTCGGCGGATTCGATGAACGACTTGGTTCGCATATGGGAGATACCGAGTTTGCACTCAAAGTGACGAAAAACGGTTACAGCGTAGAGCAACTCCCGAGAGAATTATTCGATCATAAGGAACATAAGCGGTCTATTACGAGGTGGGACCGAGTTTGGCGTACTATCTATATTGCAGCCAAGCACCCGACAGCGTCACTACGTCTCCTGCGTGGTGTCCTGTAGGGACTCATCCAGTCCGGTCACTGGCTGCCAGTTTCTTCATAGAACGCTTCCATCTTTTTCGCCTGTGACGACCAACTGAATTGGGAAGCAGTCGAACGCCCCGCGGCGGCGAGTCTAGTCCGAAGATCGGGATCCCCAGCGAGCTGATCCAGGGCGTCGGTAAGTGCATCAACATCCCCAGGTGGAACGAGAATCCCGTTTTCGCCGTCGTTGATATATTCTTCAATCGCATCAATGCGCGTAGTAACGACAGGTGTCCCGGTGGCCATCGCTTCCAGATTTACGAGTCCCAGGCTTTCGTGATGTGACGGGAGACAAAAGATGTCCGCTGCGGCGTAGTACTGTTGTACCTCGTCGTGCGGAACTGAGCCCACGAATCGAACCGATTCGTTGAGACCACGATCGTTGACTTTTGACTGGAGATCGGACTTCAGTGTTCCGTCCCCCACCAGGTACAGGCGGGTCTTCTTGCCTAGCCTGGATTGTGCTTCGACAAGTTCGCCGAGACCTTTCCCATCGTCAAGTCGGCCGACAAATAAGAGTGCAACCCGGTCGTCTTCAAATGCTGGATCGGTATCAGACGCAAACTGTTCTTCGTCAACGCCAGCGTAGACAGTCCCGTCCGTGTCCAAACCCAACCAATCGCGGAGGCGAGACGCTGTCGCTTCGCTGTTTGCTAGGTAGGTATCCGGATCCGCGAATTTCGCCATTGCTTTCCACCGCAGCGACGGCTGTTTGATGCCTGGAAAGCGAAACAGTATCGGCGTCGTGACCGAGCGTGACACAAGAAGATTATCCAAGTAGTAGTGTGTTGAGAGAACATCAACGTAGTTGTCGATTTCGTCAAATACGCCGGATCGTTTCGCGTTCCAGTACATTGAGAGTGACTCGACCTCGGCGGGCAATAGCGGTGTCCAACGCGTCAAAGTGGAACTGAGATAAGATTCCTTGCGGATGAACGAGATCGGCCGAATATCGATTGAGAGGTCTTTCACCTGCGTTATCATTTCCCCATCACCGCAATAGAGAATGATCTCGTGATCGTACTGGAGTCGCTTCATCATCTCACGCAGGAACGTTTCCGTCCCGCCGGCATCCGAGATGCCGACCCGAGGGTTGTAGATTCCGATCTTCATTTCAACTTGCCGAACGTGTATGCGGTGTTGGGACTTAGTGTCTCGGTAAAGTTCATAGCGAGCCGTTCTACGCCGTCCCAGACAGTGATACGTCAGTGGGTGACAACCACGCCGAGGTTGCTGACACTGATCTCGGCTCTTCTCCGTCGAAATACGGCTCTGCGATCATACTTTTTCAATTCACAGAGGAAGTAAAAGCGTACCGCTCATAACCGCGCCGCTTCGAAAAGACGCTATACCGCCAGACATAGTGTGAAGATCACAGTACCATCGCTGCATGGCCACTGTTAAAATTCATTAAAGTGCAGAATATTAACGCGGTGTCAACGGATTTGACGAGCGAATTAGCTGCAGGGAAGTCATCTTTGCTCGCAATTGGAGTCTCCAATCTTCGTCAGTTCCCGAAACGAGTCGAACTCGCGGGTGATCGTCGACTTGATTCGAACATCGAAGGCGTCTCTGGAGAAGGTTTCGATATGCGAGCGAGGATCGGCGTCGATCCCTTCCCGTTCGAATCGATCGACAGCCGCCTGTATTCCAGCTGCTGACCCATCGTGGATGAGTCCGTTGCCCCCGTCGTTCACGAACAATCCCGGAAACCCTTCACTGCGCGCGAGAACTGCTTTCCCACTGGCGTTAGCTTCGATGGGGACGATCCCGAAGTCCTCGTTGTGTCCGTTGAAAACGAGCGCTCGACACCTCGACAAGAGGTCGTATTTCTCTGATTCGGGGACGAATCCACGATACTCGATGTTGTCTGCCTGATCGACCTGGCGGCGCACGGCGTCATCGATATCTCCTTCCCCACCGGCCAGTACGAGCCGTTGGTCGAGGTCGAGAAACGCCTCGACGATCTCGGGAACGCCCTTCTCCTCGTCGAGTCGGCCGAGATGCAGATAATACCCTTCATCGTCGCCGACGTGACACGCCTCGGTATCGACGGGCGGGTAGACAACCGTCGAATCGCGCTCGTAGTATTTCTGCAGCCGTCTGGCGATGATCGGACTGTTCGCCATATAGTGGTCAACACGCGGGTCGATCGCCATATCGCGGGTCCGGAGATGTCGAATAAGCGGCCGAGCCATCTGCCCGACGATCGAGTCCTTTCGGTCGTGATAGAGGTCATAAAACCACCGCGGTGGAGAATGGCAGTAGTTCAGATGCAGCGTGTCGTCCGGCGTGATGACCGCGCGCGTCGTCGACCCCGACGTGACCAACACGTCCGGATCGCCAAAATCACGCCAGTCGACATCTTCCCACAGCGCGTATTCGAAGACCCGACCCACACGACTCTGGATCCGACGGAGCGGCCACGGAGATAGCGACGGTAGAACGTCCTGAAAAGATACGTCGCCGTACGGGTTGGACGCGTCCGGCGACGGCGTCCCCAGTGTATGGATCGTATCTACGTCGAGCGCCTCGGCCATATGAGTGACAAGGTATTCTGCCCCGCCCCAGGCGCTGACGTGCCAGTGGGCAATGGCGATATCGAGATCCGCAAGCGAGATGTCGCCCATACCCTGCCCTGGACCGGTCGGCGCAAAAAGGCTATCGTCACCGATACTTCCTCAACCCGTAGAGATATCCCATCCCGACCACGGCAGTCAGCACGAACAGCATCAACAACTGCGCTCCCTTCTCACGTGACGGGTCTCTGAGTAACCGTGACAGCCGACCGGGAACGAACTCCCCAAGTAACGCCCCGAGAAAATCCGACTCTTCACCGCTCGACTCCTTAATTAGCACTTCCATTGCTCGCTTGGAGTACCCCTGCCAGAAGGCCCGGTCGAGCAACCACGTCGGTTCAGTCCGATATTCGAAGACTTTGTGCGCGACTTCGGCCCGGGGATTGTACCAGACGCCCTGGCCGGACTCCTGCCGCAAGCGCGCACCCAACTCTGTCTCACCGCCCTGGAGATTCGCATCACCTTGTCGACCCCCGATCTCCGAGTCAAACCCGCCGAGGTCCAAGAACGCGTCACGCCGAAACGAGATGTTCGAGCCGAACGTGTTTCGCACCTCACCAGCAGTATCGGCGTCACCGTCAGGACCGAACCCACGGTGGGTAACACCGACAAGCCAGTAGAACTCTTCGGGCAGAAACTCCGGCTTGCCGGCGACCCACTCAGGAACCATCTTGCCGCCGACGGCGATCGCGTCCTGCTGTTCGTACGATTCGACGAGCTGACTTACCCACTCCGGGTCGGCAATCGCGTCGTCGTCAATGAACGCGACCACGTCTCCACTTGCGACCGTAGCACCGTGATTGCGCGCTTCGAGCAGCCCGCTATTCTCCGCAAGCGCGGTGATCACGACGTCCTCGCTGTCCCCGAAGTCACGCTTGAACTGCTTGGTGACTGCCTCGCTTCCGTCACTGACGAGCACGAGCTCGACATCGTCGTACGTCTGCTCGCGGACGCTTTCCGCAGCGTCGAGCAGATCGTGATACCGATCGAGCGTGTGCGTGCACAGGACGACGGAGACGCGCATATGCTCGCTGTTTCTGTTATCGAGTAGCCTAAGCGTTGTCGTTTCTCCCGGAGCTGGATCGCCATTTGGCTGGCCTGTCGACATTCGCTGCACTGGGCGGTCCACGCACGGTGGGACTTCATAAGGCTTATGCGCGAGTTGGCAGTTTGACCGGCTAATGAGTCCCCGGAGTGTCGTATATCTATGAGCCAAGAAGAAGGGATGTCTGAGGAGCTCGAAGAAAGCATCGAGTGGTTCAGCAAGTGGTATCATATCCCGTCGGTACTCGCGCTGTTCGTCTTTGCACTGTGGACACGAGCCCGAACGTGGAGCAACTTCGTCGTCGACGGCACGGTGATGTTCAGCGGCAACGACGCCTGGTATCACCTCCGGCAGGTCGAGTACACGGTGCGTCACTGGCCACAGACGATGCCGTTCGAGGTCTGGACGAACTTCCCGAATGGGACCTCTGTCTCCCAGTTCGGGACGGTCTACGATCAGGTCGTCGCGACGGTCGCACTGATTGTCGGGCTGGGCAGCCCCGATCAGGCGACCGTTCGGATGGTCCTGCTGTTTGCGCCTGCGGTCATCGGCGCCGGTATCATACCGGTCGCGTATTATCTCGGTAAGCGGGTCGGAAAGAACCGGTTCAGCGGGGTCACCGCGGCGTTGATCGTCGCGCTCTCCAGTGGCGTGTTGCTCCGGCGGAGCCTGGTCGGCTTCGCCGATCACCAGGTCGCCGAGGCGTTCACACAGGCGCTCGCGGCGCTGGCGATCGTGGTGGCACTGCAGGTTGCGGACACGGAGAAACCGATCTGGGAACTTATCGTCGATCAGGACGTCGACGGACTGCGAAGGCCGGTGGGATACGCGGCACTAGCCGGCGTGGCGCTTGCCCTGTATATGTGGACCTGGCCACCGGGTGTTGTGATGGTTGGGGTCTTCGGACTGTACGTTACGATCCAGGCGATCATTGACCATCTCCGCTCTACGAGCCCGGAGCCGGTGTTGTTAGTCAGCGGCGTGATCTTCGCCGTGACTGCGGTGCTGATGTTGCTCCCGTTCGACTCGTTCGGAATCGAACCCGTCAAGTTCTCACTGTTGCAGGTCGGACTCGCGGCCGCCGGCGTCGCCTGGAGTGGCTTTCTCGCCGGACTCAGCCGCGTTCTGGACGAGCGGGGCGAATCCGTCTGGGTCTATCTGGTTGCCGTCGTCGGGACGCTTGTCGCCGGAGCGCTCGCGGTGATGGTTCTCGCTCCGGGGACGTTTGATATCATCACGAACCAACTCGTTCGTGTATTTGGTGGACTCATCGGTGAGCAGCCAAACGCGGCAGCCGCGACCATCGGCGAGATTACGCCGCTGGAAAACCCTGGTGACACGCTCTATAGCTGGTATGGGTTCGTCCACATCATCGCCGTCATCGGCGTCGTCCTCGCGCTTGCACGCCAGACAGTTACCTCAAGCAAGCGATCGGAGCTACTGTTCGTTTCGCTGTGGCTGGCCGTCGTCTTCTCGATGACGCTTACCCAGGCCAGATTCGGTTACTACCTCACCGTCCCGGTCGCAGTGATGGCCGCCTACGCGATCGGTGCCGGATTCACGTACCTGTCGACTGCCGCCAAGCGCGCTTCGACAGACGTGCGACCCTATCAGGTGATGGCCGTGTTCACCGTGCTGATCGTCGTGATGGCACCGATGGTGATGGCGTCAAGCAACGGGATGTCACAGGACGCACTCACGCAGTCCAACGAGACGTACAACAGCGGTCCGGGCGGCGTTGCACAGTGGGACAGCAGCCTCGAGTGGATGTCCGAGAACACCCCCACGGTCGGCAACTTCGGCGGCGCCGGCAACGATCTCGATTACTGGGGCGAACACGCAAAGACTGACGACTACGAATACGAAGAGGGCTCCTATGGCGTGCTCTCGTGGTGGGACTACGGCCACTGGATTACCAGTGAGGCCGAGCGCATCCCGGTCGCCAACCCGTTCCAGCAAAAGGCGACCGAGGCAGCCCGGTTCCTGCTTGCCCAGGACGAACGTCAGGCCGATCAGGTTATCGGCGAGTTGAGTGACGGCGAAAACCGGGATACGCGCTACATAATGGTCGACTGGCAGATGGCCACGGGCGCAAGCAAGTTCAGCGCGCCCCCCGCGTTCGTCGACGGTGTCAGCGCCGCTGATTTCGTCCGAACCGCCCGTGTCGGGAACGCCGGATTCTACCTGTACAGCCAGGAGTATTACAATACGATGGTCAATCGGCTGTATCGCTACCACGGCAGCGCTCGGAGCCCCCAGCCGGTCGTCACGAACACGGTCAACACAGACGAAACCGACTTCATCGAGATGTATGACACACTCGATGCGGCGCGCCAGGCAGCCCAGCGTTCCGGCGGACAAGTCGGCGGTATCGGCCCGAACCCCGCAGAGCGCGTACCGGCGCTTGAACACTACCGACTCGTCCAGGTCAGCGATGCGACAGTGAATCCGTACCGTGCGTCACACTCCCAGTTGCTGCGTCTCTTCCAGTACGGACTCAGTCCGTCGCAACTCGGGTTTGACAACCGCTCGATCGAGCTCCTACCGGAGCCGAACCCACACTACACGAAAGTCTTCGAACGGGTTCAGGGTGCGAGGATCGAAGGGGAAGGGCCGGCAGGCGAGAACGTCACCGCGTCAGTCACGATGCGGATGCCCAACGCCAACACCACGTTCACCTACACCCAGCGGGCCGAGATCGGCGACGACGGACGCTTCACGATGACAGTCCCGTACGCTTCGACCGGTGCCGACAACTGGGGTCCGGAAGACGGGTACACAAACACGAGTGTCCGTGCGACCGGCCCCTATGAGTTCCGAACCGGCCTGGAGACCGAGACGACCAACGGGACCCAACAGCTGATTATGCACAACGGGACAACCCACGTCACCGAGGGCCAGATCATCGGCGAGAACAGCTCGGCGTCGACGGTCGAGCTAGGCAGAACGGTCATCACCGAACGGGATATCAACGAGAGTGACGGCAACGGGACGAACAGCACCGACACGAACGGCACTGGCGATAACACGAGTGAGGACACTACGGGTGACAATGCCACGTCCGAGCTGCAAGCCCCGTACACTGTCGGCATCGAGAGGTCGCCGTACGCCCGGATTGCAGGCTAACTATGGCCGGAGACACCCAGCAGGCGACCGAGACGGCGCTGGGTGACACCCTCACGAGCTGGCTGTCCGTTTACTTGAAAGGCATCGCGATGGGGACTGCGGATTCGATTCCCGGCGTCTCCGGCGGGACGATCGCGTTCATTACCGGGATCTACGAGCGGCTCATCACGGCGATCACGAACGTCGATCCGACCGCGGTGACACTCCTGTTTGGGATCACGACACCGTCCGGTCGACAGCGACTGGCCGACCGACTCGTCGAAATGGACGTGCCGTTTCTCGTCGTGCTCGGTACGGGCGTCGTCACAGCGGTGGTCGCCGTCTCTCGGTTCGTCTACCTGGCGCTCCAACAGGCTCCCGGGGCGACGTTCGCATTCTTCTTTGGGTTGATCGCTGCCTCGGCGATCGTCCTGTACGAGCAACTCTCGCTGGCGACGCCGGGCCGGATCGCGGCCGCCACCGTCGGGTTCGCGCTGGCGTTTCTCGTGTCGGGAGTCACTGCTGGAGCCAGCGGGATCCACGCGCTGCCGATCGTCTTCGTGGCCGGCTCGATCGCGATCGTCGCAATGGTCTTACCGGGCGTCTCCGGTGCCTTCTTCCTCGTCTTGCTCGGGCAGTATGAGTATCTGACCGGCACACTCACGGCGTTTGTCGACGGTCTCATCGCCGCAGCCGTCGGTGATCGGGCAGTCGGATCGCTACTCGATCCCGCGACGACTGTCGTAACGTTCGTCGTCGGCGCTGTGGTCGGGTTGTTCACGGTGGCACACGCGATTCGCTGGGCACTCGACCACTACCGGGCGGCGACGCTCTCGTTTCTGGTCAGTCTGATGGTCGGTGCGTTGCGGTTGCCGATCATCGAGATGCGCGATGCGACTGCGACGGTATCACCGGGAGCAATTGTGCCACTGATCGCCGCCGCTATTGTCGGTGGTGGGGTGGTCCTCGTACTCGATCACTACACCGACGACCTGTCGTATTGATCGGGCACGATCCGTGCAATCATTCGACGCATAGCAGAGATCGATCAGGTAATCTGATCCCGATATATCGTCCACACGACGAGGACACCAGTGGCAACAAACACCGGGCCGAGCGCGACCATCATCGAGAATCGATAGTCTAGGTTGTACGCGATCACGAGCAGATGGACGTAGCTCACGACGCCGCCGAGGAAGTAGATCGTACCTGTCCGATGACTGGATCACTGGAGGGATCGGCTCGAATCGCGAAGCGTGTGAACGCGATTGCAGCCAGTCCGATCGTAGGTGCCAACACCACACCGACCGGTCGTGACACGAACGAATCCGACGTGCCGCTCGCGTCGAAGTGGATCGCCATCTCGGCAGGCAACGACTCCCAGAAGACGACGCCGACGAACCCGGCGGCGACGAGCAATCCGCTCGCAACCAGGTCGCTACGACGGAGGACCATATCCAGTAGTGTAACGTCGACGAATGAAAAATCGGACCCGGCTCAGACAGCCGTTTGGTCGGTGTTCTGGTCTTCTCAGGGTCCAGCTTACAGATCGTAGAGATCGCTGTATTTCTCGGTCGCGTACGTGACGAAATACTCGGCAGTGTAGGGCTCGCCGGTCGCTTGCTCGACGAGTTCGTCGGTCTTGTATCGCGCGCCGTGGCTATGGACGTGCTCTCTGAGCCACGCCTGCAAGTCGTCGAACTCACCGTCGCGGATTGCACCCTCGAGATCGCCGATGTCGTCCTCGGCCGCCGCGTACAACTGCGCGGCCATCACACTGCCCAGCGTGTACGTCGGGAAGTACCCGAAGTTCCCGTGACTCCAGTGGATGTCCTGGAGGACGCCCTCGGCGTCGTTGTCCGGTCGAACGCCCAGGTACTGCTCGTATTTGTCGTTCCAGACCTCCGGGACGTCCTCGACAGCCAGGTCACCGTTGATCAGGTCCCGCTCGATCTCGAAGCGGACGATGATGTGCATATGGTAGGTGAGCTCGTCCGCATCGACGCGAATGAGATTATCGTCGTAGACGCGATTGGCGGCTCGATACAGCGTTTCGCCGTCAGCGTCGACCCCATCGAAAGCCGACCGAACGTCCGCGGCGATCTGGCCCCAGAACGGACGACTCCGGCCGACGTGATTTTCCCAGAGTCGCGATTGTGACTCGTGGACGCTAAGATCCCGGGACGAGCCGAGTGGCGTCCCGTACGCCTCCTGGGGGAGACCGAGATTGTAAAAGGCGTGGCCGAACTCGTGGATCGTCGCAGTGAGTGCGCTCAGCGGGTCGTCCGAGAGAAATCGTGTCGTGACCCGACAGTCGAACTGGTTGCCGGACGTGAACGGGTGACTCGAGGTATCCAATCGACCGCGGTCCCAGTCGTATCCCAGATCGGTGAGTATCTCCCGGGACAGTTCCTCCTGACTGGCTTCGGAATAAGTCCCGTCCGCGAACGGCTCCGGAAGGGTGACATCGCTGTCGCCGATGGCCTCGATCAGCGGGACGAGTTCGTCACGCAGCCGTTCGAGGACCGTTTCGGCCGTCTCCAGGCCAAGATACGGCTCGTACTCCTCGAAGAGGACGGCATACGGATCTCGGCCTGGATCGATGTGTGCGGCGTACTCACGGCGTAACTCGACCAGTTCCGAAAGCACGGGTGCGAACTGTGAGAAGTCCGAGTCGGCTTTCGCGGATTCCCAGACCTCAAGTGCCTCGGCAGACGTTGCGCTGATCTGTTCGATGAGTTCTTGTGGGACCGCCGTGGCCCGCTCGTGTTCTCGGCGGATCTCGCGGACGACAGCGGCCTGTTCGTCGCTCAACTCGGCCTCGCTGACGGCGTCGAGTGCGTCGGCGATCGCATCGTCGGTCAGCAGTTCGTGCTTGAGCCCCGACAGCGTCGAGAGCTGCCGACTCCGAGCCGGTGCACCGCCTTCCGGCATCGTCACTTGCTGATCCCAGGAGAGAACGCCAACGGCGGAATCGAGGTTGGTTACCCGACGGTACGCATCGAGCAAATCGTCGTACGCCTGTGGTGTCGCTGCTGACATAGTCCGGCATACGGCCGGACAAATAAAGTACCCGCGGTCACCCGATCACTATGAAAGCCGATCAATCCCCGGTCGCGGCGCAGTTGTTCGGGCCGAGTTCGAGTTCCGTCGCCGCCGCCTGATCGGCCGGTTCGTCTCGACCGGCGTTGACGTCGATGATCTCTTCGTAGTTCGGCGGTTTTCCCGGAAGCGAGTCCGTCAATCGTCGAACGAACGTCTCACGGTCCGCGGACAGCAACTCCAGCTCGGTCCGAACCGTCCCGACCGTCGTGGCGACAGGGTCGCCCGGCGTCACGTCGGTCGTGCCGCTGGCCTCGACTGCGAAATGTCCCGGCAGGACCGTGATCGAATCCGGCTCGGCGAGCAACGTCCGATGCAAGGAGTCGTACAGCTGCTGTGCCCCGGTGTCGGCGTCGCTATCGCCGAACTGGAGTTCGGTTCGACCGACGCTGTCGACGAACAGAGTATCCCCGGTGAACACGGCTTCGTCATCGAGCAGATAGCTCACAATCTCTGAGGTGTGGCCGGGTGTCGGGACGGCCTTGAGGGTGTGGTTGCCGAGTTGAACGACCTCGTTCCGTTCCAGTGGCTGGTACTCGTATGTCACGCCCCGATCCGCTGCGTCAGTCCCGAGGTAGTAGGTCGCGCCGACGTGCTCGGCCAGGCTGCGACCGCCAGAGACGTGATCGGCGTGAACGTGCGTGTCGAGTACGTGTTCGATAGAGTAGCCACGATCCGATGCAACCGAGGCAAAGCGCTCGACGTGTCGTGTCGGGTCGACGACGGCCGCGATTTCGGTATCCGGATCGCCGATCACGTAACTCAGACAGCCTTTCGCCCGCCGCTGGAACTGGATAATCTCTAGGTCGGTCCGCGTCGCGATCTCGGTGATATCATAGACCTCGCTCCAGCCTTCCATACCGTCTTCGACGACGGTGACCTCACTGAAGTCATTGTCTTCGATATGTGTCGCGAGGTCGTGTGATGAAATCCCTTTCGCACAGATCGTAACGATCTCGTCGTCTGTCGAGAGTCCGGTCGCCTCCTGGAAGTGTTTGGCGTCGAACTCGAAATCCGGCTTGTACGTATACTGGATTGCACCCTCGATATGCCAGGCCTCGAAGCTCTCTTCGGGACGCGTATCAAGTAGCGCAAACGAGTCGCCGGCATCAATTCGATCGCGCAACTGCCGCGCAGTGATCGTTGTAACCATACGATTCGATACGAACTCGCCGACCTTATACTCCGTCCACCCGGCAGATCTCAAGCGATACTGCGATGCCGTCGGGATGTACTGTGTAGTTAGGAGGCCAATTCAAAACGGCGACGCACGTACCAGCAAGCCGGAAACAGACTAGTCACCGTGGCCCTGGCCACGCTGTTGTTGGACCTCGACCTCGACGGAGATCGCCCCGGGCAGATCACGCCCGGCGACCGAGCGCGCGAACTCGTCGTGTCCGACGATCTCGATAGTCCTGGTATAGACCGTGTAGTTCCAGGAATCGAAGCTACCGCCGGAGTCGAGCAGCGTTTTCGATTGTGGGACGCGAAAGTCGTCGGGTGGCTGTGGGTGTGGCCCTTTGTGTTCGACGCCCTTGCGTGCGGCATCGGTCTTGATCTCCTCGACGATATCCTCGAGTAAGTGTCGGTCCCCGCTTTCGAAAGTAAGCTTCGTGACGAAGGGCATTGTTGGCAGTGTGGGCCGGCCGAACGTAAAAGGACATCCATAGCGGTGCCATCCAATCCACACGCGGCACGCACACACTAGCGGGTGAGCAATCAGCCTGAGAGGGCCTGTTCGGACATATCCGCGTCTTCGATCGTCAACTCGTAGAGGTTCTGTCTGGCGTCCGCGAAGTAGACGTCCTCTTCGACAACCCCGACCTCTTCAAGCCGTTCGAGCGCATACCGTACCGTCCGAGCCGAGAGCATCGACTCCTCGACGATCCCCTTCTGTGTTAGCGGCCCCTTGTACTCGAGAACCTTGAACACGAGTTTCGCGCTCGGCGGCAGATCCGTAATATCCTCCCCGTCGGATTCTGTCATTGGCTCAAAGCAGGGACCCGCGCCGTATAAATATTGAGGCAACGGGATTCATAGTCACCGTTTCTGCTCCGACGAACGAGGGTATACCCTGAACCTTCGAGTCACGTGCGGTGTGTCAGTTCACTGTGCCAGCCGGACCGGGGGTATGAACGAATTTGACACTCAGACACGATCAGATGGTTTTATACACGGTCTGCGGTCGTTTCGCGACTCCGTTTGTATCCACGGACATATCGCCACTACGTACAGTTGATTAGGTGACGATGACCTACACGATCACTACGACAGTCGAAGGCCAGTTCGAAGCCGTCCTCAAAGCGACGGCCGAAGCTATCGAGAATGAGGGATTCGGACTCCTGACCGACGTTGACGTGCAGGCAACGTTAGAGGAGGAAATCGGCGCGGAGCGCAGCCAGTACCGGATTCTCGGCGCCTGCAACCCGTCATTGGCTCGCGACGGGCTTGACACGGAGCCACAACTCGGGGCACTGCTGCCGTGTAACGTTGTCGTCTACGAGACCGACAGCGGCGCCATCAGCGTGCACGCGGTTGACCCGGAGCGTTTGATCGGTGTGACGGAGAACGCGGAACTCACGGCGGCCGCAGCTGAGATCGGCGAGCGGTTCGAGCGAGTCATCGATGCCGTTGACGGGCAATTCCCGCCCGAAACCGATGACGATGAAGTTCTCGCCCAGCCGACGTGATCATCCGATCTGATCGTCTCAAATTGACGACTGGGTCTGTCCGCGTTGATGACCTGACAGTCAATGAAGTCCATCGTTCCAGCAGTTCCTATCGGATCCGGGCCGTAACGAACGGCTTTTCACTTCGGGTAGCCGACAGTGACGTATGGCTACCGAGACGGCCGACGGGTTGACCGGTCACGTCCGAAGCGTGACCGTGACGACGCTGGCCTCCCTGATGGGGATCGTCGCGGCGCTGGTCTCCGAGTACGGTCTCGAAGCCGCGCCCACTGGACGGATCAACGTCTTCGTCGTCCTCGGCGCGGTCCTGGTTCAGCTACCGATCCTGCAGGCGGTTGGCGTCGACACCCAAGAGTTCAGTACGAAGGATCACCTGTACATAGCGTTTATGACGTTTTCCCTGTGGTTCATCTCCTGGACGATGATTCTCACTGCGTCGACTCTCTAGCCGGGTGACTGACAATGGCTGATGACAGCATTGCCGTCGTCGATCTTGAACGATGCCAGCCTGACCGCTGTAACTACGAGTGTATGAACTTCTGCCCGCCCAACCGGACGGGCAAGGAGTGTATCGTCAAGCGCGGCGACGCCTACGAAGCAGACGAGCCGTTCGAGGGCGGGCCCGATCAGGTCCGCATCTCCGAAGAGATCTGTCTGGGCGAATCCTGTGGGATCTGCGTCGAGAAGTGCCCGTTCGACGCCATCGAGATTATCAACCTCCCGCAGGAACTCAACGACGAGCCGATCCATCGCTACGGTGAGAACGCCTTCGCGCTGTATGGCCTGCCCGCTCCGGGCGAGGGCCGTGTGACGGGCATTCTCGGTCCGAACGGGATCGGGAAGACCACCGCCGTCCACGTCCTGGCCGATGAACTCACGCCAAACCTCGGGGAGTACAACGAAGCGACATCCTGGGACGCAGTGATAGACGAGTACCGTGGGACTGCCTTGCAGGACTACTTGGAAGCGCTGACCGACGGCGAGATCAGCGTCGCCCGCAAACCCCAGTACGTCGATCAAATCCCCGACCAGTTCGACGGCACGACGCGCCAGTTGCTTGAGCGGACCGACGAGCGTGGCGAGCTGGATGCCCTCATCGAGCGTGTCGGCATCGGCCCAGTCGTCGACCAGGACATCGATACGTTGTCGGGCGGTGAACTCCAGCGTGTCGCGCTCGTGGCGGCACTGGCCCGGGACGCCGAGTTCTATTTCCTCGACGAGATTACCCCCTATCTAGATATCGGACAGCGGATGACTGCCGCTCGAATCATCCAAGAGCTTGCCGACGACGGCGACCGGTCAATGCTGGTCGTCGAACACGACCTCGCAATTCTGGATCTGCTTGCGGACGCCCTGCACGTCGCCTACGGTGAACCCGGCGCCTTTGGTGTCATCACCGACCCCAAATCGACCAAGAGCGGTATCAACGAGTACCTTAAGGGCTATCTGGACAACGAGAATATGCGGATCCGTCAGGAGGCAATCGAGTTCGAGCAACACGCGCCTCGAAACGTGACTCGCGGCGATGTCGCCGTCGAGTACCCCGCCCTCGAGAAGAGCTACGGCGACGGGGTGTTCTCGCTCGCTGTCGAGTCGGGTGCGATCCGCGAGAGTGAGGTGCTGGGTGTGGTCGGTCCTAACGGGATTGGCAAGTCGACCTTCGCGAAGATGCTGGCCGGCCGACTCGAACCGGACGTAGGCGAAGTCGACGCACAACTGGACATCGCGTACAAACCCCAGTACATCGAGATCGACCAGCCGATGCGCGTCGACGCGTTCCTATCTTCGATCACCGATGAGTTCGGCAGTTCCTATTGGAACACCGAGATCGCCCAGCCGCTGCAACTCGACGCGGTGATGGAACAGCACCTCGATGACCTCTCAGGCGGGGAACGCCAGCGGGTCGCCATCGCGGCCTGTCTCTCGAAGGACGCGGACCTGTACCTGCTGGACGAACCGTCCGCGCACCTGGACGTCGAACAGCGCGTGCTCGCGACCAGTGCGATCCGCCGGTACGCGGAAAACCACGACGCGACGGCGATGGTCATCGACCACGACATCTATATGATCGATCTCCTGAGCGATCGACTTCTGGTGTTCGACGGCGAGCCCGCCGTTCACGGGACAGCCTCTCAGCCTCAGGGAATGCGCGACGGGATGAACGAGTTCCTCGAGAATCTCGATGTCACGTTCCGTCGTGACGAGCGTACCGGCCGCCCGCGTATTAACAAACCCGGGAGTAACCTCGATCGCGAACAGAAACAGGCCGGCGAGTACTACTACTCGCCGGAGTGACAGGTCCCCATCCCGGCCGAAACACGTGAATGATATTTTTCACGAAATACGCTAATCCACCAAGGGTTGTCGGCTAGTATCGGTAATATTTGTGACGGTTCGGCACGACAGATGCGAACCGATAAGTCCCTGTAGCCAAACTGGGCTGACAGATGACAAGTACAGCGGTTCTGGCGCTGTTCGCCGCGTTGCCGATCGCAGTTGCGTTCACACTGTTGGTCTGGCTCCGGTGGTCAGCGGCACGGTCGATGGGAGTCGGATGGGCAATCGCAACAGTGCTTGGCCTCGCCTACTGGCAGATGGAGCCGACGTGGTTGGCCGCAACGGCGATCTACGGCGCTCTCGAGGCAGTCTCGATCATCTTGATCGTCTTCGGTGCGATCTTGTTGATGAACTACCTGGAGGTCGGCGGCGCGATCTCGACGATTCGCTGGCACTTCAGCGGCATCTCGACCGATAGACGAATCCAGTTGCTGTTGATTGGGCTGGGTTTCGAAACGATCATCGAAGGGGTGGCCGGTTTCGGGACGCCAGGGGCGCTGGCCGCGCCGCTGTTGATCGGTCTCGGGTTCCCGCCGCTCGGGGCGGCCGTGTTCGCGCTGTTTTTCAACGCGCCGAACCCGCAGTTCGGGGCAGCCGGGACGCCGATTCTCGGTGGTGTGAATTCAGTCATTGGGGCCGACGAACTTGCGGCCGCATCGGAACCGATTTCCCAGGCGGAGTTCCAGAGCCTGGTTTCGGCCTATTCTGGCGTGGTGACGGGCCTAACGTTCGTCCTCTGGGGCGTTTTCGGTATCTTCCTTCTCAGCTACTGGTTCGGGGACGAAGACGAACGCTCCTTGCGTGGTGCCGCGCGCGCGACTGCTCCGGTCGCTCCGTTTGCACTCGTACTCGGGACCGTCGCCGGCGTGACCCAGTGGGCGATCGCGTGGTTCGTCGGGACGGAACTGCCCTCCATCATCGCGGGGTTTGTCGTCTTCGGTCTGGGATTGGTTATGGCCTCTCGAGGCGTGCTCGTTCCGGAGTCGAAGTGGACGTTCCCGGACCGTGAAACGTGGTCAGACACGTGGCTTGGCGGGCTAACCCTCGAAAGTATCGAAGACGACAATCCCCAGCAGGAGATGCCGGTGTGGCTGGCCTGGACGCCATACCTGCTTGTCGGTGTCATCCTGCTGGTGACGCGCTGGCCGACGCTCGATCTGGTTCCTGCGTTGAAGGACTTTACAGTCACACTACCGGCCATTTTGGGCTATAGCGACCTGACCTGGAATCTCGAGTATCTCTATCTGCCCGGGACGATGCCGTTCATCCCGGTCGCGATACTCACAGGACTGCTTTTCCGGATGAACGGCCAGGAGACCTCAAAGGCCTGGCGCGAGTCGGTTCGACAGGTCGCACCGGCCGCGCTGACGCTGGTGATCGTCGTCTCGCTCACACAAGTGATGATCAAATCCGGTGAAAGTGCATTCGTCTCCGTTACTCCCGGGATGATGGGAGCGCTCTCACAGGCCGTTGCAGGCGCCGCCGGTGGGGCACTTCCGGCAGTCGCACCCTGGATCGGCGCGCTCGGGACATTCGTCACTGGGTCTAACACCGTCTCGGACATCCTCTTCGCAAAGCTACAGTACAGCGCTGCCGGGGACGTCGGGATCTCCCGCTCGATCATCGTCGCGATCCAGAATGTCGGCGGCGGCGTTGGGAATATGATCTCAGTTCAGAATATCGCGGCGATCTGTGGTGTCGTCGGTATCTCGGGCCGTGAAGGGGATATTCTCCGAAAGGTGCTTTTCCCGACCGTGGTCTTCGCACTGTTTGCTGGCACCGTCGGCACGCTACTGGTGTACGTCGTCGCCTCTGGCACCTTCTGACCAGGGGCTTTTGTCATATGCGGCCGTTCGATGGGGTATGTCCGGAATCGTCTTCTTCGGCACGGACCACCACGACACTGTCGTCGAATTCTACATCGACCGGCTCGGTTTCGACATCTGGCTCGAACAGCCATCCTGTACGATCCTCCAGCACGGGACACTGCTCGTCGGATTCTGCCAGCGCGATGAGACCGAGACCGGCGGCACCGTCACAGTCGTCCTCGACAGTCCAAATGCCGTCGATGAGTGGCACGACCGGCTGGCAGACGTGGCTGAGGGGCCGCCAAGCGAGAATACCGACTACCAGATCTACAACTTCTTCGGGACTGATCCGGACGGCCGGTCGTTCGAAGTCCAGACGTTCCTGCACGAGACCGGCCCGATTCCCGGAGCCGGGCTCCAGTCCGAAACTCGTAATCCGAGCGACATCTGAGGTCCAGTATGTACGATTACCACACCCATTCGAACTACTCGGATGGGGACTTTTTGGCAGCGATGCTCGCGGCCGCGAAGCGCCAGGGGCTCGACGGAATCGGATTTGCCGACCACTGCAACGTCTCGGCGGACCCGTCACAAAAACAGTTTGCGAAGGAGTTCGGGTTCAACCTCGATCTGACCCACGAGCGTCGCCGGGATGCGATCGAATCGCTCCGGGAGCGATACGACATCGCGATCTTCGACGCGGTCGAGATGGACTACCGGCCGGCAGACGAGGCCAATATCGCCGAGTTCCTCGAAACGACGCCGTTCGATTACGCGATCGGGAGCGTCCACACCGTCGAGGGGCACAACCTCCACGACGAGACGTACTTCGGCGCGAAATCACAGAAAGAGCGCCGAGACGTCGTCGAGACGTACGTCAACCGAGTGGTGTCAATGATCGACTCGGAACTGTTTGCGATCGCCGGACACGTCGATCTCCCACAACGTAACGCGGCCTTACGTGGGTTGTTCTCTGAAGACCACTACCGTCGGATCGCGTCGGCCCTGGAAACCTCTCGGACGGTCCCCGAGTTGAACGCTGGCCGTATCACCGACGGCTACGGTCAGTTCCATCCGGGACCGGACTTTCGCGGGATCCTGGCCGAGTACGACATTCGGTTCACCCTCGGTACGGACGCCCACACGCCCGAGAGCCTCCGTGAAAACGCTGACGAGCTGGCGGCATTCGTCGATCGGTGGGACATAGACCCGGCCGTGATCCAAGGGTGAGCAGTCGGGTTCGAAGCCCTTAAGCGCTCCAGCGGGAAAAACACGATAACTCGCTGGTGGCGGGCTCCAGCGGGCACCTGCTCTGGCCGGTCGACGGCTCGCAGGCTGGAATGTGGTCGGACGACCGACTGAACCACTCAACGCCCGCGGTGAAACTATGGCAAAAAGCTTCTACTCACACATCCGGGACGCGTGGAAAGACCCGGACGACGGTAAAGTCGCGGAACTACAGTGGCAGCGGATGCAGGAGTGGCGCGATCAGGGCGCAATCGAGCGCGTCGAGCGCCCGACGCGTCTGGACAAGGCCCGTTCGCTCGGCTACAAGGCCAAGCAGGGCGTCGTCGTCGCTCGCGTGAGCGTTCGCAAGGGCAGCGCACGGAAAGTCCGACACAAGGCCGGTCGACGCTCGAAGCGACAGGGCGTCACCCGGATCACGCGCCGCAAGAACCTCCAGCGCGTCGCCGAGGAGCGTGCGACTCGCAAATACCGGAACCTGCGCGTGCTCAACTCCTACTGGGTCGGCGAAGACGGGAGCCAGAAGTGGTTCGAAGTCATTCTTCTAGATCCGAACCACCCGGCGATCGAGAACGACGACGACCTCAACTGGATCTGTGACGACGCCCACGATGACCGCGCACTGCGCGGACTCACCAGTGCCGGGCAGTCCAACCGTGGACTCCAGCAGAAGGGCAAAGGGACCGAGCACACGCGTCCGTCGAACAACAGCGGTAAAGGCCGCGGCAAGTAGCGACTTCGATTTTTCTCGTCTGACGGCCGGGCAGCGATGCGTATTTCCTGTGATCGGTGACTGGCCGACAGATATCCCGTATTGCGGTATCGTGTAACACCAGAACCTCTGGTAGTCGTTGTACTGGTTTCCGACTAGGAACGGGACACTGCTGTGAGTCCTAAGATGACAACACAGTTCCATCGGAGACCGCGTGACGGAATAGCGTACCCGGTTGGGAACGTAACCTATATCAATCGCACTCCGGCTATGTTGGGGTGTCCAACGCGTGTCCGGGTTGGGGTAGTGGTTATCCTCCAGCCTTGTGGAGGCTGGGACGCGGGTTCGATTCTCGCACCCGGACTTTCCTCGCCGACGCCGCCTCTGACTTTTCAGCCGTGTATATAGCGAAAATAAAGACACGGTATCAGGCTGAAACGCGGGTTGTGCAGATCGATCCCTGTTCCATTCCGTGATTTCACAAACCGATCACGGCAGATCGGATTGCGTATGATACACGACACACCAGAATCGACTGTAGGCGAAACAACGGCCGTCACCGACGGAGGTGCGGGACATCAACACAGCGCCATAGTCGTCTCCTGAGAGGATGAGTGACGACCGAACAACCATTCCTCTATCGGGAACAAGATTACTGAGCTGTTGCTACGAGCCCAAAAGCGTAGGAAAGGTGGGGTGGGTGGGGGAATTTAGGCACCCAAAGGTGCCTATTCAAGCATAGTCACCAGTGATATAAAAATTTGCCCACGCAAGTATCGACGCTGATAGTCAAATAGGATGTGGGCCATTCTTCGGGCCATTCTGGTGAGCCAAGACGGGTAACTGGCTGTACTTCGGCAGTTCTGCAGATCAAAGGAGTAGCTGAGAATCAGGTATTATACTGGAAATAGGATGCAGGGTGAGGTCGCGTCGACGCTGTGAACATCATCAGTGAGATCGGCGGTGGCGACGACCAACCCGGCAAACCGGACCGATACTATGAGACAGCCGCATTTGTGGCGGACGTCTTATCTGGGTGTGCCTGTAGGGCAGTCAGTGGGGTCGAACACCTTCTCGGTACAATCTTATACTCGCAGTCGTTAGCCCCGTTTATCATATGACTTCTCGGACGGTGTTCACCCGATGAGTGGGCCGCGGCACGGCAGTCCGTACGTCCCGCATACAGACGCGGAACGAGACGCAATGCTCGATGCGATTGGCGCCGACGACGAAACAGAGCTGTTCGACGTGCCCGATTCGATCCGGTTCGAGGGGGCGTTCGGAATCGACGCCAAAGACGAGTTCGAAACGGCTCGGGAACTCGAAGGAGTGCTGTCACAGAACGACGAGACGACGTCGTTTCTGGGCCGGGGACACTACGCGCATCACGTTCCGGCTGTCGTTGGGGAGCTGTCGACACGCTCGGAATTTCTGACGTCATACACGCAGTACCAGCCGGAAGTCGCCCAGGGATTCCTGCAGGCGCTGTTCGAATACCAGTCGATGCTTGTCGAACTCACGGGACTGGAAGTCGCAAATAGTTCGATGTACGACCGAGCGACGGCGCTTGGCGAGGCGGCGACGCTCGCCACGCGAGTCCGGGAGACGAGCGGCTCACGCGTTCTCGTCCCAGACCTGCTCCGTGATGGCCAACGCGAGGTGCTGGAGAATTACGCGATTGGAGCCGGACTCGACGTCGAGACCTACCCGAGCGACGACGGCAACGCCGATCTGGAAGCGCTTGCGGCTGCGATCGACGACGATGTCGTGATGGTGTACGCTGAGAACCCGACTGTCCGAGGGACAATCGAGGAACGGCTGACGGAGATCGGAAATCTCGCGGACGGTCACGACGCGCTGTTCTGTCTCGGGACCGACCCGGTCGCGCTTGCGCTGCTAGAAGAGCCGGCAAGCGTCGGTGCGGATGTCGTCGTTGGAGACGCGGGCGCGCTCGGAATGGGTCACGCTTACGGGATGAGTCACGGTCTGTTCGCCACCCGGGAGTCGTTTTTACGGCAGGTGCCGGGTCGGCTGGTCGGGGCAGGGACCGACGAGAGCGGACGGCGAGCCTACACGTTGACTCTCCAGACCAGAGAACAGCACATCCGACAGGAGCGAGCGACCTCGAACATCTGTACCAATCAGGCGTGGGTCGCCCTCCGGACAGCTATTCACGCCGCCTGGCTCGGTGCCGATGGGCTCGTCGAGCTCGCCGAACAGGCCGTTCGAGCCCCGAAAGCACTCGCAGCACGGGTCGACGATATCGACGGCGTCGACGCACCGGTTCACGATCGCCATCACTTCCGGGAGTTTCTCGCACGGACTGACCGATCGGCGACGGCGATTCGAGAGGAGCTTCACGATCGAGGCTACGCAGTCCACGCGCTCGGCGAGGACTACCTGCAACTGTGCGTAACAGACGTGAACGAGCACGCGACAGATGGACTCGTCAATGCGCTTTCGGAGGTGGCCTAAATGCGCTACGATCAGGCTCGCTGGAGCGAGACAGACCACTACGAACCGCTGTTGATCGAGAAACGATCCGAAAGTGTCGAGATCGAGGACTCGCCGCTGCCCGATGACCTGACGCGCGAGGAGCTGACGATGCCCTCGCCGGCCGAACCCGAGCTCGCGCGTCACTACACTCATCTCTCCCAGGAGACGTATGGAGTCGACAGCGGTCCCTTCCCGCTTGGCAGTTGCACGATGAAGTACAACCCGTCACTGCTGGAGACAGTTGCGGCCGACGAAAACGCCGCGATTCACCCTGACAGACCCGAAGAAAGCGTCCAGGGGACCCTGGAGATTATGGCGACGTTGCAAGACTGGCTCGGCAGCATCGGTGGAATGGACGCCGTGACACTGCAACCGCCTGCCGGGGCAGCCGGCGAGTACACCGGCCTGTTGATCACTAAGGCCTACCACGAGTCCCGTGGTGAAGACCGTTCGGAGGTGCTGATACCAGACAGCGCCCATGGGACGAACTTCGCGAGCGCAGCGATGGGTGGGTTTGACGTCGTCGAACTCCCGAGCGGCGAAGACGGCCGCGTGGATCTAGATGCACTGACGGCCGCCGTGGGCGAGGAGACGGCCGCGCTGATGCTCACAAACCCCAACACGCTTGGGCTGTTCGAACGTGATATCTCCGAGATTGCCGAGATCGTGCACGACGCCGGTGGACTGCTGTACTACGACGGCGCGAACCTCAACGCCCTGCTCGGACAGGTCCGGCCCGGCGATATGGGCTTCGATATAATGCATTATAACGTGCACAAGACCTTCGCGACGCCACACGGTGGCGGCGGACCCGGCGCTGGTCCAGTCGGCGTGACCGCGGATCTCGCACCCTTCCTGCCTCGGCCACACGTCCGAGCGGCCGAGGACAAATACGAGTTGTACGATCCCGAGCACTCAATTGGAAAAGTACACGGCTACCAGGGTAACTGGCTGGTCCTGTTGAAGGCATACGCATACATCCGGCGGCTGGGCGACGCGGGACTCGCAGAAACCAGCAAGGCGGCTGTACTGAATGCGAACTACCTGGCCGAACAGATCGACTTCGAAATCCCGTACGGCCCGTCCCATCACGAGTTCGTCGCCAGCGCTGGCGACCGGGATGCCGCCAACGTCGCAAAGCAGATGCTCGATCACGGGGTCCACCCACCGACGACGAAATGGCCGGACCTCGTCGACGAAGCGCTAATGGTCGAACCGACCGAGGCAGAGTCGAAAGAGACGCTCGAGTTGTTAGCCCAAGCCTTTGATGGCGCAAGCGACGCAGACCAGGAGACGCTTGCATCGTCCCCCCGTCGGACGACCGCCCGCCGGATCGACCAAGTCGAAGCTGCCCGGTCTCCCCGACTGTCCTGGCGAGCCCTCGAAGACAGCTAGTTCGGCTCTTCGACGGCTGCGACGATCTCGTCGTGAGCAGTACCGTTCGATGCCACCAGGCTATCGCTGTCAGGAGTCCAGCGCTCGCCGTGTCGATCGGTGACTGTGCCCCCGGCCGACCGGACGAGTTCGACTCCGGCAATCGTGTCCCAGGGTGTCGTCGGCTCGGTCGTGACGGCCGCTTCGAGTTCGCCGGCAGCGACAAATCCAAGCGTGGCTTGTGCCGATCCGTATCGGCGACTGTCACCAAATCGGTCGTTGACTGCTCCGACGAGCCGACCGCTTCGCTCTGACGGCCAGGAGGCAACGAGGGCGACTGCGAACGTCTCGGGATCAACCCGGTCGCTCACCGTGAGCTGCTGTCCGTTCCTGGTTGCGTTTTCAGGACCGGCGGTGTAGATGTCCTGGACGGCCGGGAGATACGTCGCCGCTGCAACAGTCTCACCGTCGACGACTGACGCCACACTGGTTGCCCACAGGACGTTCCCGCGGGCGAAGTTCGCCGTGCCGTCGATCGGATCGACGACCCAGCACGGACCTGTGTCGGGAACGCGCTCGATCATCGGCCCAGTCGACTGTGCGGCCGGCCCTGTCGAGTCAGCGCCACCTGCATCGTTGGCTGCCCGGATGGTGACTTCCTCTTCGCAAACGAACGGTTCGTCGGGGAACGCGTCAGCGATCGTGTGGACGACCTGCCGCTGTGTCTCAAGATCACCATTAGTCACCAGGTCGTTTTTGTTCGCTTTCGTGTCGACCGTTAGTGGCCCCCTAAATGCGTCCTGTGCGACTGCGCCACCGGCACGGGCCGCTCGTTCAACCACCGCTGTTCGCTGTCGGCTATCGGACATAGGTGTCGGTGTGTCGGCAAGCGTGATAGCCGCTGTGTTTGCCTTCCGGACAACAACTGTCCGGTTCAGTCGTGGAATCGCGCTCTGTCCGTGGGGACGTTCCGGAGTAGGCACTGCAGGTCGATAGCGACGTGAGAAGTTTGCGAGGGCAAGACGCTCCTGCTCACGGGTCACTTCTGCTCACGGCTACGCCGTTCGCATTCGAGGCGCTCCAGTATGTCGCGCCTCGCTGTCCCCGTTCGCTCATTCGAGGCCACCTTGCAGTCGGCCTCGCTTTGTCTTGCCGCACTGGCGAGGGACCGCGTGGGTCCAGCAGTGCGAGGGAAGGGATTTGAACCCTTGGACCCCTACGGGAGCGGATCTTGAGTCCGCCGCCGTTTCCAGGCTTGGCTACCCTCGCACCTGTGTTGTGCGGTTGGTGGTTATTCGAGGATGTTTAAACCTCCTACGGAAACGATCAGCAGAGGCCCCGTTCGGGGACGGTGCTAGAGCGTGTGTCGGATATCGACAATTGCTGAAGTGGCGCCGTGACTCTGTTTGCGGCCGACACGCCCGGCTACGGGTTCGCAGCTGTCCTCGCAGGACCGTGTTTCGAGCCTGACGAGCGCAAGCGGTCGACCATCAAGCGTGTTGCAGCGTGATCTGTCCGCGCTGTCACCACCGAACAGGATCACCCAGTGTGTGGGCAAAATCTGCAGGCCAGGCGGTGGTATTTCCCGTCGTCCCCCTAATTAGAACTATGGACGAGCACACACGCGACGAGAGCGTTCCGCCACCGCCGTCGGGCTCGCCGACTGGCTGGACCGGATCTGTCTGGGAACACGCAACCCTTCGGCGAGCCGTCGTCCACGGCGTCCGACTGTTCAACAGCGGTGCCTTCCACGAGAGTCACGACTGCTTCGAAGCGGAGTGGTTTAACTACGGGCGCGGCACGACTGAAAGCGCGTTCGCACACGGGATGGTCCAAGTCGCAGCAGGCGCGTACAAGCACTTCGACTTTGCGAACGACGCCGGAATGGCGAGTCTCTTTGAGACGGCGTTGCAGTATTTACATTCGGTCCCGAAAGACTACTACGGCGTCGACGTCCTCGAAGTGCGCACGACACTCACAAATGCGCTTTCTGATCCGATGACGATCGACGAGTGGCAGATTCCGCTCGACGGTACCTGCCCAGTCGCAACACAGACAGACTACCAATACGCCAGCGATCTCGACTCCTGACTCACACCGACAGTGTCCCCATCTTAGATCGGTTTGCTACTGGTCGTTGAGTCTCCCAACCGAACACGTACCACCAGTATCAGTACCGCTTGTGTGCGAATTTGAGCCGCAACTGCTATATTCACTAGTGGTATTCCCGGTATAGGTCGGTACTTTTAAGGTAATCTATGCCCCAAAATCGAGATGACGCTTCGCTTGGAGGGCCGAAGCGTCAGCGGGGACCAATTCAGGGCGGCAAGCGTCCGACCGGGCATTTTTCGCCCGGTCGGTTCGCTTTCCACTCATTGTGACTGTTTCCGGTAGTCGTATCTGTCGGCGACCGAGGTAGCGATCACGGACACCGTCGCAAATGGCGGTCGCTACACGTATATTCCAGTCGTTGACACCTGCTGGCTCGTCGTCGGTCAACAATAGGATGCGCGGTATCTCATCAATGTCGTTATCTGTACTAGATCGAGTTGTCCGGGACGAACACCGTGTCTACTGCCCGGACGCTTTTTTGGCTCCGATATATTTATACTATTCCGACAGTAACGTAAAAGTGGACTTTACCGATGTACGACTTGACAGGATTTCAGCGTGACCTACTATATGTCATCGCTGGGAAGGAGGAGCCGCACGGGCTCGCAATCAAAGAGGAACTCGAAGAGTACTACGAGAAGGAGATTCACCACGGTCGACTGTATCCAAATCTCGATACGCTCGTGGACAAAGGCCTGGTCGAAAAAGGACAGCGGGATCGACGGACGAACTATTACAGTCTGACGCGACGCGGCCGCCGTGAAATTGAAGCGCGACGCGAATGGGAACAGCAGTATATCGACCTGTGATTGCGACAGGCGTTGTCCCGCAGTCCCGTGGGTAGCTACGACTCTTCGACTCCTGGCTCCGGCACGACGCCGTCTTCTTCGTCGCCTTCTAGCTCGTATTCCTCTCGGAGTTGCCGAATCCGGTCACGGATGTCTGCCGCAAGTTCGAATTCGAGATTGTCGGCGGCTGCCTCCATTCGCTCCTGTAACTCCTCGATCAGGTGGGCGGCAGCGTCGGCGTCGTCAGGCTCCATCCCGGCGGTATCACCCGTTTCGGTCTCGCTCCCTGGCAAATTCGTCTCGCCGATCTCCTTTTCGATGGTCGTCGGCTCGAAGCCGTGTTGCTCGTTGTATTCCCGTTGAATGCGGCGGCGGCGGCGCGTCTCTTCGATTGCTGACTCCATCGCGTCGCTCGGGTCGTCAGCGTAGAGCACCACTTGCCCGTTGATGTTTCGAGCGGCACGCCCCATCGTCTGGACCAGCGTCGTCTCACTTCGGAGAAAGCCCTCCTGATCAGCATCGAGGATCGCAACGAGCGACACCTCTGGTATGTCTAGCCCCTCCCGCAGTAGATTAATTCCCACAAGGACGTCGAACTCACCCGCTCGAAGCCCACGCACCAGCTCGTGGCGCTCCAGCGTGTCGGTCTCGTCGTGCATATACTCGACGGCAACACCTGCCTCTTCGAGATACTCGGTCAGGTCTTCGGCCATCCGTTTGGTGAGTGTCGTCACGAGCACGCGTTCGTCTGCTTCGACTCGATCGTCAATCCGGTCGAGCAGATCGTCGACCTGCTCGCCGGCGGGACTGACCTCGATTTCAGGATCGACTAGGTGCGTCGGGCGGACGATCTGCTCGACAATCTGGTCGCTGGTCTCGCGCTCGTAGTCGCCGGGCGTGGCCGACACGTACAGCATCCGATCGGTCTTCTCCTCGAACTCGTCAAACGTCAACGGCCGGTTGTCGTAGGCCGTAGGCAATCGAAAGCCGTTCTCGACTAGCGAGTCCTTACGTGACTTATCGCCTTCATATTGGCCGCGAATTTGGGGGATCGTCTGGTGGGACTCATCGATGACTGTCAGGAAATCGTCGGGGAAGTAATCGAGCAATGTGTATGGGGCCTGGCCCGATTCGCGATCCGAGAGATGGACTGAGTAGTTTTCGATACCCGAACAGTAGCCAGTCTCTTGCAACATCTCGAGATCGAACGTCGTTCGCTCCTCGATGCGCTGTGCGGCCACGAGATCACCCTGGCGCTCGAAGTACGAGACACGCTCGTCCATCAGTTCCTCGATTTCGTCGATGGCCCGCTGGAGGCGCTGTTCGGGGATCGAGTAGTGTTCAGCCGGGTGCAACAGCACTGCCGGCTCCTCGCTTTTGATCTCCCCCTCCAACGGGTCGATCTTGACCAGCCGGTCGATCTCGTCGCCCCACAGTTCGACTCGGACCGCGTGCCGCCCGTACATCGGGTAGATCTCGACGGTGTCCCCGCGGACGCGGAACGTCCCCTGTGTGAAATCCACGTCGTTCCGTTCGTAATTCAGATCGACCAGCCGCCCGAGCAGTTCGTCCCGATCGATCCGCTGACCGCGTTCAATCCGCAGAGACATATCGACGTAGTTCTGTGGATCACCCAGCCCGTAGATCGCCGAAACTGATGCGACGACGATGACGTCATCGCGGGTCAAAAGCGACCGCGTCGCCGAGTGGCGCAGTCGGTCGATCTCCTCGTTGATCGAGGCGTCTTTCTCGATGTACTTGTCCGTCTGCTCGACGTAGGCCTCGGGTTGATAGTAGTCGTAGTAGGAGACGAAATACTCGACAGCGTTGTTCGGGAACAGCTCGCGGAACTCCTCGTACAGCTGGGCCGCTAGGGTCTTATTGTGGGCGATTACCAGCGTTGGCTGCTGAATCTCTTCGATGACCCACGAGACGGTATTGGTCTTACCCGACCCCGTGACACCGAGTAGTGTCTGCTTGTCCATCCCGTCTCGGAACCCGGCAGCGAGCTGTTCGATAGCCTCGGGCTGGTCGCCTGCCGGATCGAACGGCGCCTGTACGTCGAACGGACGCTCGGCCTCCGGACGGTCCGGTGACAGCGGGCTCCCAGTATCACTCATCGTTCGTTGGAAGGGGGTCCAGCCACTTGAGGCGCCCGAAAGCGGGTCTGCTGACGCAGCGACCAGACATCCACTGCCGGGAGCCGAACCTATTTTCGGCTGGCAATCGTCTTCGTGTGTATGGTTGACGTACTTTCCGACGACGAGATCGACCGCCAGCTGCCTGGGGGCTGGGAACGAACCGGCGAGGAGATCGTCCGCACATTCGAGTTCGATTCGTATCTGCCCGGAGTAGGGTTTGCGTCCGGGGTCGCTGGCCTCGCTGAAGAGGCCTGGCACCACCCGGAAATTACAATCACCTGGGGTGAAGTCGAAGTCCGACTGACGACCCACGACGTGGGTGGAATCACGGCAAAAGACATCGCACTCGCGGAGCGTTGCAACGAGATTTACGAGTGATCAGTGAGTTGTTGCTGGCTCAATCAAGGTGCTAGCGCGACCCATCCGCCCGGTGGGATCGAGATCTGCACCCAGCCGTCACCGTTGACCCAGACGTCGTCGATACTACCGGTGTAGTCGTGCAGCGTCTGGTTACGCCAGGACGTGTACACCCACTGGCTCTGCCAGGATCCCGACTGGTTAATACCTGCCAGTAGGTTGTTGTAGCGTTCGTGGATGAGCAGGTTCTGGCTGTCGTGGCGGAAGTATATGTCACCGCCGGCGAGATTCTTCTTGATCCAGACGAGGTTGCGCAGCCAGTCGGCGTCGATGTCGACACCTTCGGGTTTGGCGTGGTTGGCAAAGACGAACGGATAGCCCGGCGCAGTCAGAATAAACGCGTACGCGAGTTTGCGGTTGCTCGGTGGGTCGTCGTCGTGGTTGTCGACGAACGTGGAAGCGTGGTAGGGATCTCGACCGAGAATCGAGTTGCCGTTCCGGACGGCGTCTGCGACCTTCGAAAGGTCACCACCGTATGCGAACTCGGATTTCAGTGTGTAGTGAAGCGGGTAGTCGAAGCAGTTCATCCCTGTGTTCACGTAGTCCATCACGAAGTCAGTGTTGCCGTCGTAGACTTCGCCGACAGCGAACATCCCGTAGTCGCTGGCCCACTTGTTGGCGTAATCACGGAACCACCACTTCGGGACGTGTTTCGCAGCGTCCCAACGGAACCCGTCAAATCCGAGGTCGTTCGCGAGAGTGTCTGCATAATCGTGTAGCGTGTTGGTCACGCGGCCGTCCTCGTGTTTGAGGTCCCAAAGCCCGTAGAGCTGGCGTGTCGTCCGATCGGAAGCGTACGGGTCGTGGAAATAGCTCTGGTCTGGGAACGGTGGATACGTGCCGCCGGCCGGATCGTCGGTCCCCGTGTGGTTGATGACGGCATCGGCGTAGACGCCGACGCCACTGTTGTGGAGTGCACCGATCATATCGCGAAGTTCAGACTCCGTCCCCAGCGACGACTCGAACTCGAAGTGATTTTTCGGATTGTACCCGTTGCTGTTGTTCGTGTTCGGCGTCGTCGGTGACTGGATCCAGACGGCGTCGTAACCGACATCAGAGATAGTCGATGCTTCGTTCGCGATCCGGTTCCAGTGGTCCCCAACCGGCCCGTAGTCCCCGTAATCGAAATACTGTAACGCGACCGTTTCACCGGCAGCACTCGCCGATCCGGACAGTGCCATCGAACCGACTGTTACGGCTGCTGCTGCGGTGGTCGAGCGTTTGAGGAATTGTCGTCTGCTGAGCTGTCCCTGAACGTTCGTGCCGAATAGTTTGCCTGTCATAGATTCCCCTGCGTGTGTCTCGGTGATCGGTGCTGGTTCCGTTCGTGTCGGACGGTTCAGTGTCCATTTCTAGTAGCTATTGATACACGTTCCGAACAGAGCCCCGTCTAGCGGCCTGTGCCGGAAAAAACGTGCGACAGCTATCCTGGACTCGAACCGACGTGACGATGTGTTCACCATCTCTGGGCAGACGGTCCCGATGTAGTATGTGATTTTTCAACAATTCACCGAGTGACACAGCAGGTAATGATTAGCGATAAGTTTTATACTTTATTATATTAGTTCATAGAAAATCATACTGGATATCGCCACTCTGAGGGCTGTCGAAGACAGTCAATCAGTTATAAACAAGATGAGATATTTAGCGTTATATCAGGTATACGGCAGCAGGCCAGATTAGTACGGTGCGTAGAAGACCCACCCTTCCGGTGGGACGCTTATTTTGACCCAGCCGTTGCCGTCCGTAGAGATGTCGCTGGCGTTGCCCGAGTAGTCGTTCAGCGTCGTGTCGTTCCAGGACGTGTAGACCCACTCGGAGCGCCAGTTGCTGGTGTTGTTGTTCAGGCCGACCAGCAGGTTGTTGTAGCGTTCGTAGACCAGCAAGTCGTTGCCGGAGTGACGCCAGTAGGTGTCACCACCTGCGAGGTTCTTTTTGACCCAGACCATATTGTTGATGTTGCTGTTGTCGAGCAACCAGCTCGGATAGAGGTTGTAGTGGACGGGATATCCCTCAATAGTACTGATGTAGGCGTGAGCGAGTTCGTACTGGCTCGGAGCATCCTTGTCGTGATTGTCGACGAACGGGACCGACCGCCACGGGTTGTAGTAGGTGTAGCCCGCCTCTTCGAGCTGGCTCATATCGCCGTACTCGAAGGCATTCGTGATCTGGTTGAAAAAGAGCGGATAGTCGAAGGCGTGCATCCCAGTCTGGACGTAGTTGTCGACGTAGTCGATCGACCCGCTGTAGACTTCCCCGACTTTGAACATATCGTTGTTGTCAGCCCACGGGACGGCGTGGTCCTCGAAGAAGTAGTCGTAGATGTGCTTGACCGCGTCGAAGCGGTGACCGTCTGCCCCGAAGGCGGCCATCTTGTCCATATAGTCTTTGAGCACGCTCCGGACGTGCTCGGCGTCGGCGCTACTCTGGTGGTCATAGTCCTGTGCGAGGTCCGGCAGGCCAAGCAGTTCACCGTGTTTGACCTGATGGGCGTCGCTCCAGTCGTCGATCGAGCCGACCTGATGGTGGAAGTGTTCGTAATCGAACTGGGGGAAGTCGTATCCGTTCCCCCCTGCCATATGATTGAGAACGGTGTCGAGATACACCTCGACCCCATGGGAGTGGGCCGTATCGATCAGACTCTGGAGTTCCGCCTCGGTCCCGAACGCGCTGTCGAACGTCCGGTGATCAATCGGTTGATAGCCAAGCGGTGGGTCGTTGCGTCCGTCCTGATCTGACCAGTCCAGTTTGGCTTTGCACGGCTGCTGGATCCAGATAGCGTCGTAGCCGACATCAGCGATTGTGGGGATATCGGACTCGACAGTGCTCCACGGTTCGTGGAAGTACTGCATCATTACGGACTCGCCTGCCGCCTCGACAGGTGACGAGCCCGCTGCTCCAAATCCGAGGGTTCCGAGCGTCGTTGCACCGATTCCTTTGAGTACGCTACGCCTACTCGTTCGAGGAGTGTCGCTCATACGTGGTCAACCTCGTGATGCGCCATCAGTGTTCGATGATGACACAACTGACTATATAGCCATCATTATTAATCCTAATGGCCATTGATGAGATATTCATACAAACCTTCAGGGAGGAGGTGCTGCCGTGGACCGCGTCCTTAAGACCACCGACGCGCACAATCAGATATGGACGACATAGACAAGGACCCGGAGTTGCGGAGTTCCGAGGTCACGGAAGGCACAGAACGCGCACCCCACCGGGCGATGTTCCGGGCAATGGGCTATGACGATCAGGACCTCTCCTCGCCGATGGTCGGGATTGCCAACCCGGCGGCGGACGTCACACCCTGTAACGTCCATCTGGACGAGGTCGCTGAGTCGGCCTACGAAGGCATCGACGAGTCCGGTGGGATGCCAATCGAGTTCGGGACCATCACCGTTTCGGACGCGATTTCGATGGGGACCGAGGGGATGAAGGCGTCGCTGATATCCAGAGAGATGATCGCCGATTCAGTTGAACTGGTGAGTTTCGCCGAGCGGATGGACGGACTGGTGACCATCGGCGGCTGTGACAAGAATATGCCGGGAATGATGATGGCCTCCATTCGGACGGATCTCCCCTCGGTCTTCCTCTATGGAGGCTCGATTATGCCCGGCGAGCACGACGGCCGCGAGGTAACGATTCAGAACGTCTTCGAGGGTGTCGGCGCGGTCGCACAGGGCGAGATGTCCGAGGACGAACTCGACGAGATGGAACGCCACGCCTGCCCCGGTGCGGGCTCGTGTGGTGGGATGTTCACGGCCAATACGATGGCCTCGATCTCCGAGGCGCTCGGGTTCGCGCCGCTCGGCAGCGCCGCACCACCGGCCGAGGAGTGGTCGCGTTATACTGTCGCCCGTGAGAGCGGCGAACTCGCCGTCGAGGTCGTCCGAGAGCAGCGTCGCCCCTCCGATTTCCTCAGCAAGGCGAGTTTCGAGAACGCGATCGCGCTACAGGTCGCCGTCGGCGGGTCGACCAACGCCGTCTTGCACCTGCTCGCGATGGCCGCCGAGGCCGGCGTCGATCTCGACATCGAGGACTTCAACCGGATCAGCGCGCGCACACCCAAGATCGCGGACTTCCAGCCCGGCGGCGAGAAGGTGATGAACGATCTCTATGAGGTCGGTGGCGTCCCAGTCGTGCTGAAGGCCCTCCGCGACGCAGAACTGATCGACGGCGACGCGCTGACTGTCACGGGTAACACCATCGGCGAGGAACTGGACGCGATGGAACTGCCGACGGTCGAGGAACTCGACGTCGAGTACCTCCGCCCGGTCGAGGACCCGCTCCACGAGCGGGGAGCGATCCGGATTCTCTCGGGCAATCTCGCGCCGGACGGCGCGGTCATCAAGATCACCGGCTCGGACCACCTGCATCACGAGGGCCCAGTCAGGGTCTTCGAGGAGGAGTCCGAGGCGATGGAGTACGTCCAAGAGGGTCACGTCGAGGCCGGTGACGCGATCGTCATCCGCAACGAGGGGCCCCGCGGTGGACCCGGAATGCGGGAGATGCTTGGGGTCACCTCGGCGGTCGCCGGCCAGGGCCACGCCGAGGACGTGGCGCTGCTGACCGACGGCCGCTTTTCAGGGGCGACTCGCGGCTTCTCGATCGGTCACGTCGCGCCCGAGGCGTACGTCGGTGGTCCTATTGCGGCCCTCGAAGACGGCGATCAAATCACAATCGATATCGACGATCTCGAACTGTCGATCGATCTGAGCGAGGACGAAATCGAGCGCCGACTGCAAGCGCGTGACGAGCCCGAACCGAACTACGAGAGCGGGTTCCTCGCGAAGTACCACCGTGACTTCGGCTCCGCCGCGAACGGTGCGGTGACGAACCCGGCAGCGAAATGGGAATGACCGTCCCGCCTCGAGCAGTCACCCGACTGTAGCGACGCGCGAGTCGTTACGTTGATGCTGGCCGCTATAGACAGTACGACTGTGAGTGGCACGGTCGAGGTTATTACTGTCGTGGCAACGATTGCCGGCCTGGGAGTCGTCTCAAAACTACTCTCTGACAAGTTGCAGGTTCCGAGCGTCCTGTTTTTGATTCTCACTGGCGTCATCGTCGGGCCAGAAGGGGTGGGGCTCGTGACGCCCGAGCTGTTCGGCGGTGCAAACGGCGCACTCCCTGCGATCGTCGGACTCAGTGTCGCAATCATCGTCTTTGAGGGGGCCTTTTCGCTGGAGGCTGACCGACTGCGCGAAGCACCGCGAGTGACGTTTCGGCTGATCACGGTCGGAGCAGTCGTCACACTGGTTGGAACGACGGTCGTCGTTCACTATCTGCTGGGCGCAGCGTGGGACGTCTCGCTGCTGGTCGGGTCGCTGCTGGTCGCGACTGGGCCGACAGTCATCACGCCAATTATGAACACCGTGATGGTTCGCGAGCGAGTCGCGTCAGCCCTGGAGACGGAAGGGGTGGTCAACGATGTGACAGCAGCCATTCTCGCGGTCGTCACTTTCGAGTACGTCGTCGTTAGCCATCACGGTCTCAAGCGAGTAGTCAGCGGGTTCCTGTTACAGTTCGGAACGGGCATTGCTGTCGGCATCACGTCCGCACTGATTGCGTGGGCCGTTCTTCGAGAGTTGGGAGCCTCGGACAACGGGCCACAGAACGCCCGGTTGATCGTGCTCGTTACCGCGTTGATTGCCTACGGCAGCGCCGAATCGATCTACTCGCTGCTCTTTCAAGGTGTTGCGGGAGCTGGCCACTCCGAAGCCGGGATTGCCGCAGTCGCGGCCGGTGGGTTCGTGCTCGGAAACCTCGATATCCCGTATCGAGAAGCGATCGAACGGTTCAAAGGTGACGTGACGCTGCTGGTCAATTCGTTCGTGTTTATTACACTGGCCTCGATGCTGTCACTGGGCGATCTACGAACACTCGGAGTAGCTGGATTGGCTGCGGCAGTCCTCATTGCGGTCGCCGTCCGTCCGATTGCGGTGATGCTCTGTACGGCTGGGGGTACCTTCTCCGTACGGGAGCGGGCGTTTATGAGCGCGATGGGGCCACGGGGGATCATTCCGGCCTCGGTCGCAACGCTGTTTGCATTACAGTTGCGCGCCCAGAACCCCGACGCGGCGACGACGCTGGTCGGGATGGTGTTTCTGGTCATCTTCTTGACCGTCGTGTTTGAAGGTGGTGGCGCACGACACATCGCACAAGCACTGAACGTGATACCGAAACGCGCCCTCATCGTCGGCGGTGGTCGGATCGGTCGGGAACTGGCGTCGCGACTTGACGATCGCAACGAAGAGGTCATCATCGTCGAGAAAGACCCTGACGTGGTCGAACGGTTACGCCGTGAGGGCTGTACCGTCCAGGAAGGTGACGCGACCGACAGGGATACACTCGAAAACGCGGGCATCGAGAACGCGAAGGTAGTCGCAGTCGCAACGGCTGATGACGACGTCAATATGCTGGTGAGTCAGGTGGCGAAAAACAGGTTCAGCGTGGAGACGGTCATCGCCCGGGTGAACGAACCGTCCAACACCGAGGCGTTCGAGGATCTCGACGTCCGGACAGTGCCGAGTTGGCGATCAGTCGCGTGGTCGATGGACAATTTCATCGAGCGGCCAGCCATCGCCCGCTGGATGTCTGAATTCGATCAAACGGGCGATGTCCAGGAGGTCGAAGTGACCGACCGCAAGCGTGTCGGGAAGACGGTTGGGCAACTCACGTCAGATCTTCCGGACGGCGCTCATCTCGCGTTGATCAGCCGTGATGGCGACAGTCAGATCCCCCGGCCCGACCAGGAAGTCGAGATGGGAGATCATCTCACGTTCATCGGCCGCCCGGAGCCAGTTCGAGAAGCAGTCGGATTCTGTGAACGCTGATCCGGCCGTCAATCAGTCTTCTGAAGCCGTTACGGTCCGCAAGATGTCAGGGGCCTGTTCGAGCGCATCGTCCAGTTTTTCGCCATCGGGACCGCCGCCCTGCGCGAAGTCCGGCGGGCCACCGCCGCCGCCGCCGACGCGTCCGGCGAGTTCGCCAACGACCTGTCCGGCGTTGACCTCTACGTCATCGGGCACAGCGACCACGAAGGTAGCGCCGTCAGAACCGGACCCGAGCACGGCAATTTGCCCCTGACCGACGAGCGCGTTTGCCTGCGCCCGGAGTTCGTCCATATCGGCGTCGATCCGTTGGACCACGGCGGTCGTACCAGCGACCTCGATTTCCTCGGCGTCAGCGCCGCCGCTCGCGCGAGCTTCCGCAAGTTGTTGTTTGAGGTCTTCGATCTCCTTGCCGCGGGCTTTCCACTCCTCGAAAAACCGTGCCGCAGTCTCGGGGACTTCCTGAGGTGTGACGTCTAGCACGTTTGCGGCCTCTCGGAGTGCGTCTTCAGTGTCTTGGGTCGCCTGAATGGCGGCGTCACCGGCGGCAAAGGTAATCCGGATAACACCGTCCTGAATGCGTTCAGTACCGAGAATCTTGATCGTCCCGACGTCGCCTGTTCGGGCGACGTGGGTGCCGCCACAGGCCTGGACGTCCTCATCAATCTGGACGATTCGGATCTGCTCACCCGGCGGAATGCCACCCTGATAGAGATCGAATCCGTGTTCCTCCTCTGCTTCGTGACGGTCGGGCCACTTCTGGGTGACCGGGACGTTGTCCATAACGAGGTCGTTCGCACGGTGTTCGATCTCTCTGACCTGCTCGCGGGTGATCGACTCGTAGTGGCGGATATCGATCCGCGAGGACTCAGTTCCCTTCTGGGCGCCAGCCTGCCGGACGTGTTCGCCCAGCACCTGCCGAGCGCTGTGGATGACGACGTGGGTCGCCGTGTGATGGCGCATCAGTCGGCGACGACGCGCCGCGTCGATCTGCCCGCGGACGAACTCACCCTTGCCGGGGTCATCGTCGGCCGTATGGACGATCACGCCGTCGTGGACCTGCGTGTCAGTGACGTCAGCGGTAACGTCGTCAGTCGAAAGCGTCCCGTGATCCGGCGGCTGACCACCGCCCTCAGGGTAAAACATCGTCTGATCGAGGACGATATCGTAGGTACCGTCGTCCCGGTCGAACACCTCCAGCACCATCGCCTCGAAGTCGGTCCGCTGTTGGTCGTCGTAGTAGAGTTTGTCCGTCTCTGGCAAGTCAGCGAGGCGGTCCCCGTATGGGACAGACTCCGTGGTCTCTTGCTCGTCGTCCGCGGCCCCGTGACGGTCCGCGACAAGCGCGTAGAAATCGTCCGGCGTTTCGACGTCGACGCCGCGCTCGTCGGCGATTTCTTCGACCATATCCGGCTGGATCCCGTGAGAGTCGTATAACTCGATCAGCTCCTCGACGGGGATCGGGTCACCGGACTCGGCGTACTCCTCGGCCAGTTGACGGACTTTCCGGCCGCCACGGTCGAGCGTCTCGCGATACTTTTCGACCTCAGTGCGAACGATGTCTCGAATCGTATCTCGGTTGGAGTAGCCGAGTCGTTCGGCCTGCATATCCACGAGTTCGTCCAACGGCGCGTCGACGCCGACCGTATCGGCCAGTCGTTTGGTCCGGCGCAGCACCATCCGGGCGAGATACCCTGAGCCGACGTTGCTCGGAACGATCCCGTCACCCAGCATATACGCCAGGGTCCGGGAGTGATCCGCGATCGCATAGATCGTCTCCAGTGGTTCGACCAGTTCACGCAGCTGCTCGACATCGACACCGAGTTCGTCGGCGATGTCCCCCCGTGCGGCTTCCACGTCGTCGACATCGTCGATATCGAGGTTGCCCGACAGTCGGGCGGCGTCGTTGACAATTGCCTCCTGTTCGTCGGTATACTCGATACCAGCGTTGTCTCGAAGGAACTCGATCGTCTCGGGATAGACGGCCTCGTACACGGTCGGGGTGCCCTGCGAGACCCAGGTCCACCGCTCCAGACCGTACCCGGTGTCGACGATGTAGGTGTCCATCTCCGAGTAGGTGTTGCCGTCTTTCATCTCGTAGTCGCCGTCGGGATCCTGCTCGAACTGCATAAAGACCAGCGTCGCCAGTTCTGCACCCTTGTAGATAACTTCGAACGCCGGGCCGGCGTTACCCCCGCCAACCCACGGGTCCTCGATGAGCGTGACTTCGTCGGGGTCCGCGCCAAGTTCCGCAAATAGCCCCATACAGTACTCGACGGTTTCTTCTTTCCAGTAGACCTCGCCCTCGTAGGCGTACTCGTCGCCGGCTTCTTCTTTGGTGTTGAACGCGTGATGGGCCATCATCTCGAAGGCCATCGTGTGGCGACCAGTCTTGCCGACGTTATCGATGTCCTGCATCCGGATGCAAGGCTGGCTGACAGCGAGGGGGTTTGCCGGCGGCGGCGTCTCCCCGGAGGTCACGAGTGGTTGGAAGTCGTAGATCGACGCTTGGGTCAACAGAACGTCGTCACGCCAGCGGTTGGCCGCGACCGGATAGGGATCGATACGTGTGTGGTCCCGGTCTTCGAAATACGAGAGGAACGCCTCGCGCATCTCGTCTAGTTCGAGCGTGTCATCAAAGCCCGGATCCTCGAGGAAACTATATTCGTCACACGGTGGCTCGCCGCAGGTCTCTCGGTCCGGATCACGTGTCCAGAAGTGATCCCCACACTCCGAGCACTGCTTGCGCTGGAACCCGTGCTCCTCGAAATAGTCGAGCCGGTATTCCTCGGTGAGGTCGCTCATTAGCGTATTCTTGCCCGGTCCGCGCCTAAATCAGTTCCGTTGGCGAGCGAACGTGTCAACAGCCACCGCGCCCGGGACCGCGTGCCCCGCAACGAGGGTGTATCAGGTCCGTGGTGTCCGTTCAAGGGACCGGGCGGAGCAAACCTTATTTGTTCAAGACCGTCCACATCGTGTGTATGCCCGACCTGGAAGATGAGCGATTCTATGAGGCACACGCGGATTTCTGTAGTGCCTGCTCGAACGCGAATCGGTTGAAGATTCTCGACGTGCTCAAAAACGGCGAGCAGTACGCAGTCTCCGACATCGAGCGGATCACTGGCATCTCACAGTCAACGGTCTCACAGCATCTCAAACTGATGCGTGATCGAGGGATCGTCACCCGCGAGCGCGACGGGGTGAACAATTACTATGCTGTGGCGGATGACCGTATCGTCGACGGTATGGAAACGATCCGAGCGGTCGTCAAAGAGCAGACAGACGGGTGAACCACTCAGTGCTGCGAGACGGCAGCCGTCCCCGACTCGTTCGTGCGCTCCCAGTGGTTAGACCCGCGCCATTCCGAGACCTGTCGAGACAGATACGCCACCAGGAGTAACGCAGTCCCAGCAGCGATCGCTCCGACTCCGAGAACAGCGCCGAAAACCGAGAGGACAAGCCCGACCCCCACCACGATGAGTAGACACCCGAGCGAGGAGCCGACCGCGCACGGGCACAGTCCCAACCGGTCGATAGCAAGCCGCCTGCAAGGGTTCGAGAGGTCGCTGCGCTCGACGATGGCCCGTCTGAAGCGGCGCTCATCCAACATCGTCGTCGGTATCACGTAGGACGCCTCGTCAGTCTCAATCGTGATCGACCTGCCGACCACCCCGTGACACCCCAGTCCGGTGATGTCCTCGTATCTGAGCGTAAATTCGAGTGTCCCGTCGCCTTCTTCGGTCGGCCGGACATCGATGCCACTCTCCGTGACACTGATGGCTGTATCCGGTTCCCCACACTGCTGATCGCCCGCTATCCGACCCTCATAGACGACATCCGAGTCGGTGCGGGCCGTGGTGGATAGTAACATTCCCCTTCACATACTAATATTAGGATATCCTAATATATAGATCTTTCTGGCGGAGGATCACACTGCAGTGAGTTCGCTGGCACTGTAACGCCGGGTCCGGAATGACACGAGCTGCGGGAGAACGTCCAGATGCAGTCGCGGGAGGGCGTCAGCTCGAGGCGGACAGTGAACTCTCGAAGCCGGCAGACGTCTCAGTCGTCGACACGGTCATACGTCGGCACTTCTAACGGTAGGCAATGACTCGCCTCGAACCGTCAGCTGTCCCGGTCTACGGCAGTGACGCCGAACGACAGATGCTGTGGGAGCGCAACGCGGGCAACGGACAGCCAGTCGTCGCGGTCCGCAACGCTCGCCGTGGCTGGATCGTCCGTTATGACCTCGCCCATCTCGATAGCGAACTGCGCTCGGACACCGTCCAGCAGCTTCGCGACTCGGTCGGCAACCGACGACCGTATCCGACCGGAACCGATCCGATCTCGCAGGCTGAGGGGGTCGGTGGCGAGGCGGGACCGGTTTCGGGCGACCTCCACGAATCGAGTGAACAAAGAGCGCGCGAGCTAGCGGCACACGTCTCGACGTTCGTCCTCGATCGCTCGAACTGGGCGTGACCGCTCACGGCTGTTCGCTTTTATATCTGGGACTACACCCTCCGGTATGACCGTCGATCGGGCAACGTGTCCACATTGTGATGCATCGATCAGCGGCGAGGAACTCGAGAAGCTTGAGATCAGCACTGGTGGGATCGCACCGATGGGCGCGGGCAAGAGTAGCGACACACTGTATGTCTGCCCGTCGTGTAACACGATCTTGGGGTGACTGGCTGTAGACGGCACGCCACCTATCGGGAGACACCGATCAATTGGCCGTCGAGACGATCTTGATGACGTCACCCTCCTCAAGCTCTTCGTCGTCGCTGATCCGCATCTCCTTGCGGGCGTCGACGGCGTGGAGATAGCCGTCGCCGATATCGCTATGGACCGCATACGCGAGGTCCGTGGGGGTCGAGCCACTCGGCAGCAGGAAGGCATCAGGCAGGACGTTGCCCTGGCCGTCGGTCCAGTGAGTCGCGTCTTGGACGGGATAGGCGGTGATGTGATCGAGCAAGTCGTAGACAGCGTAATCGAGTGCGTCCTGAATGCCAGTTCCGTCCCACTCGGCCATCACCTCACGAATCCGCTCTAACCCCTGCTGTTGCTGGTCGCTCACGTCGCCGACGATCTCGAAGTCGTCGTCGCCCGGATCGTACTGTATCACGCCCGCCTCGACGGCCTTTCGGAGCGCCAGTTCACCGTCCGCTGTCGCTGGAACGACCGTATCGGCTGCCTCCTGTAACCGTCGCAGGTTCTCCTCAGGTGCGATGTCGGCCTTGTTGGCTACGACGACGATCGGCTTCGTCCGCTGGCGGATGTCTTCGGCCAGTGTCTGGCGGTGGTCGTCGGTCCACTGGAGTGGATCGTCGGGATGGTCCAGTTCGCGCAATGCCCGGGAGACATCGAGTTCGCTCGCCCCGACGCCGCTGAGTAGATCGACCAGCGCCTCGTCTATCTCGAAGTCCGGCGACCGGGAGGCGCGCTCGACTGACTCCCAGTTGCGCTCGACGATGCTGGCAAGCCAAAGGTCCAGTTCTGTCTCGATAAAATCCAGGTCGGAAACCGGGTCGTGCTCGCCGACCTCGACGGGTTCGCCCGCTTCGTCAGTCGCCCCCGCCGCGTCGACGACGTGCAAGATCACGTCGGCGTTCGAAAGCTCGTCGAGGAACTGATTGCCAAGTCCCCGCCCCTCGTGTGCGCCGGGTACCAGCCCCGCAACGTCCAGCAACTCGACGGGGACGTAGCGCTTGCCGCTGTGGCAGTGCTCGTTCCCACAGCGTTGCTCGAGGTCGAGGCAGGGACAGTCAGTCCGGACGTGAGAGACCCCCCGGTTGGCGTCGATCGTCGTGAACGGGTAGTTGCCCACGTCGACTTCGGCCATCGTCGCCGCCTGATAGAAGGTTGACTTGCCGGCGTTGGGTTTCCCGGCAAGCGCGATCGAGAGCATACATCCGAGTGGGTGGCCCCGGTCCAAGGGGATTTCGATCGGTCGAGTGCCCCCGCAGACGCCCCCTGTTAGACAGCCGAGGGCCTTCGATCCGAATATTCATTGGTCATCCAGTAGATTCGTTCTGTATGAATCGACGACTCACTGTCGCCGTCGTCACTGGCGCAGTGCTTGGGGTGTTTTGCGTGTTCGGTGTCGGCCTCCGTATCGGCTTCGATGGTAACGAACTGTTTCTGTTCTCAATGTGGTACAACCGGGTCGTGATGGGGCTGCTGATCGGATTGGCGGGTGGACTCCAGGTCGTCGATTCGGAATACAACGTCTTCCTCAGAGGTCTGTTGCTCGGGCTCGTCGTGACGACAGCGATCACGCTCACCAGCGAGTTCCGCGACTGGCCGAGTTTCTTCGCGGGCATCGCCTACGGCGTGGTCATCGACTGGGTCGCGACTCGATATCGCTACCCTGAGTAGATCGTGTGTCACCGGCCTGGGCCTGAGGAGAGACACGTACCGGGCAAATGCGATAAATGCCCTGGTATACAATAGCGAATACCAATTGATCTGGCATCTGTCTCTGTACGTGGGTGAGTGGGGTTGTGGAACGGCACCCAAATGCGACGGTGGGGTAGACGGCGCAGCTGTGCCAAATGTGGTTTTATCTCATATATTTCAGATGCATTCCGCGGCGAATGGCGGTCCAATCTGGACTACGTTCCGGCAGTGAACGGCCACGGAGTCACGTGGTTCGTGAATTGAAGACTCCCGCCATCACGGACGATCGGAGATGTTCCGTCCAATACCGAGGCGAGGTCTGTCCGTAGATATATTGGATAGGAATATTTGCCAACGTCGCCATTGTTTTGCACCGAGACAGTGTTGTTTCATACAGAATGACAAAAACGTGTGTGATCACGGGATCGTCAAGTGGAATCGGACGAGCCATCGCCGAGCGGTTCGGCGAGGACGGACACAACGTCGTCGTGAACTACCGGAGTTCCAGAGAAGGTGCCGAACAGACGGCCGCTGCCGTCGAAGCAGCAGGAGGCACGGCGTTGATCGTTCAGGCCGACGTGACCGATATCGAGGCAGTCAACCGAATGGGTGACAGAGTTCACAGAGAGTTCGGACCGGTCGACGTACTGGTAAATAACGCGGGAATCAACCAGGACGTCAAGTTCACCGAGATGTCCCACGAGGAGTGGGATACCGTACTTGACGTCCACCTCGACGGTGCGTTCCACGCCACTCAGACGTTCTACGACGACCTGGCTGCGTCCGAGGAAGGCCGGCTGATTAACATCTCCAGCATCATCGGCAAGGGCGGCAATTTCGGCCAGGCGAACTACGCGACAGCCAAAGCCGGGATGTTTGGGTTCACGCGAACGCTCGCACTCGAGCTCGCCCCCAAGGGATCGACTGCCAACTGTGTCGCGCCCGGCTTTATCGCCACCAGAATGGTTGAGGACCTCCCCGAGCACATCAAAGACACAATCCGGGAGGACACGCCCCTCGGACGGCTGGGCACTCCCGAAGAAATCGCGGAGATCGTCGCGTTTCTGGCGAGCGACCGGTCGTCGTTCATCACCGGCGAAGTCATCGACGCCAACGGTGGTAAAGACCTGTGAGCTGCCGCCTTCGAGGAAGAAAACTGGTTTGATCAGGTCGCAGGATCGGGGTGGTCGCCGTCAGGGCTGTCAGCGGCCGGCTTCGGGGGTGTCGTGGCCGTGTCGGCGTCCGGGGTCTGTTCAGCATCACCATCAGGACTGTCATCGGACGCGTCCTCGCCGGAGCGGTCGTCATCCGACTCGCCCATAGGGGAAGCACTTTCGGCCTCGGCAGACCCCTCTTCGCTTGGGCCGTCCCCGGTAGACGCACCGTCGGCAGTATCGTCGCTAGCCTCGCCTTCGCGCGGCCCGTCTTCGATAGCTACCTCGGACTCGCCTTCCATCTCGGCGGCCATCTCGGCCATTGCTTCGGCGCTCTCGTCGGGATCGTCCAGCACGGCATCGGTGTGTAGCTGGATCTCCCCACTCGCACGGATTGTCCCGTCGACGGTGGCGTTCTCGTGGAGTTGGACGTTGTTGGCGGCGATATCGCCCCAGATCTTCACACCGGGACCGACTGCGACGTCCCCGTTGCGGGTGGTCACGTTGCCTTTCACGTCGCTACCACGGCCGACGACGATGTCGCCTTTCGACCGGAGACTCCCGAAGATCACGTTATCCCGTCCGACGGTGATATCCGCCGCGCGGATGTTACCGTGGATCCGGCAGTCGTCGCCCATCCGTGCAGGCGTAGAGACCCGCCAGGCATCGTCACCGACGGTCCCACCACGCGGGATCACGATCGGGTCGTCCTCGCGGTCAGTGTCGAGGAGCTGCGAAAGCGTGTCCTCGGCGGCTTCTTCCTCGCCAATCCGCAGGAGTTGGCCCAAATAGACGAACAGGAAGACGATCGTCGGCATCGGGTTTCGGATGACGATCCAGCCGTTGGCCTCGAAGCCCTCCTCGATATCCACGTCATCGCCGATGTCGATGTCGCCGGCGACCTTCAGCTGGCCGCCGACGTGCACGCGCTCGCCCAGGTAGGCGTCCTCACCGACCAGCACGTTGTCTGCCACGTCACACCACATATCCAGCCGGCAGTCGCCCTCCGCCTCGATATGTCCGCCGAAGCGCACGCGTTCGCCGGCGATGACGTTTCGCCCGCGGACCCCGAACTCGATTGTCGACTGGCCGCCGACTAGCACGTCCCCGTCGGTCACGAGATCGTGTTCCTCGACGGTCGTGCCGTCTGGAATTGACAGTTCGTCCAGTGGGTCCGAACGGAACAGCACACCAATTATACCGTTATCGTCCGTATTAAAGCCCCAGCACGCGTCATTCGCTCGTCAGACGTGCGTCTGACGAAGTGGTACAAAGCCGGTATGACTCGGGAGGCGTCCGTGAGTGTCGGCCGGTCCGGATCGGGTCCGTTTTGAACTAGCGTCGCCAACGGCGACCAATGACAGTACTTTCCTTCGACGAACAGGGCATAGACGTCATCTACGAGGGCCACGAGTTTCGACTGGAGAAGTCTCTCATCGAGGACGCCATCGGGAAATCTTACCCTGATGTGACCGACCACGAGGTGCTCAAGATCGTGGAATCGGAGCCGTCTCTATCGGGCGAACCCCAACGGATCGGTGAAGTGCTCGATTAGGCCACAAACAGCAGGTACGGGATCACGAACATCGTCACGAAGACGACCGCCCCCAACAGAATATATCCGAGGACATTTTCAGTGAGCCCGCGCCACGGTGCCTGATCGGAGTCCATACGTGGGTGTCGGCCGTCGCCTCTCTTAGGCGTTCGGACTAGAACTGATAGCGACGATCGTCGGGGTCACCACTCGGCCCGCTGCCCATCGCGCCCGCGCCGCCAGTCATCTCATCGAACGTCATTCCGGACAGGTACTCGTCGTAGGTAACGTCGTATTGCTCACGCAGTTGGAAGTCAAGCCGGCCAATATCGACCTGTTGTTGGAAGAACGCGTGGACGGCCCGGCGGACGAGTTCGTCGGTGTCGGTCGGCTCCGCCGCGGCGGTCAACATCGCGAGTTCGGTGCGCGTCTCTCGATCGAGAGTCACGTCGATCGAATCACCGAGTTCGCCCGCAGCGTCCGTCACATCCGCAGTGAGATCATCGAGGCTCATACACCTGGGTATTGGTCGATCAGGAAAACGCCTTTCGACCGCTGATCGTCAGTCGCCGACTTCGAACTCGTGGCCACACTCCGGGCACGTTGCCTCGTCGTGACGGAGTGCGGCAGATTGTTCGCGCACGTCACGCATCACACGCGAAATCCGATCTTCGGCTTCGAGTTCGTCTTCGACGGCCAGATCGACCCCTTCAACTTCGAGTAGGAACTTCGCGACCTCGGTCGCCTCGTACATCACGTCGTCTAGCTCCTCGGCAGTGAAGAAATCACACATCGCCCCATAGAGGAACGTCGCACCGGCCTTGCGGACTTTCTCTTCGAAAGACGCTCGGGCCTGATTGACCGCCTGTGGCGAGTACGTGTCGGTCATAAAGGGGACGAGTTCAGGCAAGTTCTCACCGATTTTCGTCATCTCGACACCCGTTTCGGTCCGGAAATCCGAACAGAGTCGGGCGATTGCCCACTCCCGAGCGGTGATGTAAGTACGCTCTCGGAGGAAGTCGTTCGCCCGATCGTATGTCGATCCGTCGATTTTCTTGAATCGATCGTACTTCCGAACGTCTTCGGGCACGTCCTGACTGGAGCCGTCGTGTTCGGACTCGGCCGCGTCGGCGGCCGACGAGCTGCCGTCGGCGCCCATTGCTGTCTCGCTTGTCGGGTCCGAGTCGTCCCCTGGCGGTGTCTCTGGCATACGAGACAGTGTGATTGCCCCGCGAAAAAGCGTGTCGCCGCGGCGCGCTCAGCACACCCTTTCCGGCGACCCCTGATACTTAACAGCCCGGCCCTCTTGAACGGTCGTATGAACGTGTTGCTGGGTCACGACGGGAGCGAGGGGGCTTGGAAGGCCTTCCGGCAGACACTCACGCGGGCTGAAGTCGCCGACGACGACGTCTCGATCGCCATCTATGACGATACCGCGGTCAAGGCGACACCGGAGGAGATCGAACAGGAGACGCGGTCGGAACTCGAAGAGTATGACGTCGACACGCAGATCCGACATATAGACGGTCACGTCGCTGGGACGCTCGTCGAGATCGTCGACGGCGAGGACTTCGATCGTCTGGTAATCGCGGGAGGGAGCCGAAGCACGCTCGGGAAGATTCAACTCGGAAACATCGCCGAGTTCGTCGTGCTCAATTCTGAAACCCCGGTGACTCTCGTGCGATGACTGCAAACCGAACGTACCCCGACGAGCCGGCCGGTGAGTTCCCCCCACCACCGCGGACGATGACTGACAAGGACGGCCGGGACATCGAGATTCGAGCTGCCGGGCTAGACGAGCGAGAAGCACTCGTGGCGATGTACACAGCGTTTGATCCCGCCGATCGCGCTCAGGGGATCCCACCGGTCAAGGAGTATGCGATCGACAACTGGCTCGATACGGTGCTGGCGGAAGACTGTCTGAACGTCATCGCGTGGGACGGTGACGACGCTGTCGGCCACTCGATGCTCGTTCCGGACGACAGTGACGGCTACGAGTTGGCGATTTTCGTCCTCAATACCCACCAGGGTGCCGGAATTGGGACTGGACTCCTCGAAACCTTACTCGGGCATACACAACAGAACGACATCGAGACAGTCTGGCTGACCGTCGAACGGTGGAACAAACCCGCCATCGAGCTGTACAAGAAAGTCGGTTTCGAGATCTGTAGCACCGAGAGCTTCGAAATCGAGATGTCGATCCGGCTGGAGTGAATCGCCGCGACACCGGCGCGTCCACCCGTACTGACGACGACCCACGTCAGACCGACAGGACGGGCTGACTTGCATACGAGAGGACGTGCTGGGCGACCTTGCCGAGCATCGCCCCGGGGGCGTCGCTGGTGCCCTCCCGTGGGACGACGATCAGATCAGCACCGATCTCCTCTGCCGCATCCAAGACGACGTTGACTGGATGTTGGCTGAGCCGTTGTGCCGAGAATCCAGCGGCCGACGACTGGCTTGCCTCCACGTCTCCGTCGGCGTCTCTTGTCAATTCGTGTACCGCAGCCATAAACGCGCGATGCTCCTCTGCGACGGCGTCGGCATCGATCTCGTCGCGCTGGATGGCACGCGCCACCGAGTCGTCGAGGATGTGCAGGATGTGGATGCTCGCATCGTAGCGCTGGGCGATTGCGACAGCGTATTCGACGGCACGTTCGGCCTCTTGGGTGTCGTCGACGGGAACGAGCACGGTGTCGATTGCGACGGCCATTGCTGTCGTATCTGTCCGGTGGTGGCAAAAAGCCACCGAGGAACAGTACCGCTCGCGCACGTCTCCACCCCTTTTATGCGGTCACCGTCAGTAGATGGGTGTATGTTCGAGACAGTCGTGCTCGCGACCGACGGGTCGGAAAGTGCCGCCCGAGCCGTCACCCTCGCGTTCGACCTCGCCGAACGGTTCGACGCGACGATCCACGCGCTCTACGTAATCGACGAAACGGAAGTCGAGACGTCCCCAAAGGCCGTACGTGACGATCTGCGAGCGGCACTCCGTGACCGCGGCGAGAACGCGCTCTCCGATATTGACGCCCACAGCGACACTGTAACGACGGCGGTTCGGGAAGGCGATCCCGCCAGCGAGATCTGTAGCTACACCGCAGAGATCGATGCGGATCTTATCGTCACGGGCACGCGTGGCCGCCACGGGGAACATTCGTTCCTGCTTGGGAGCGTCGCCGAGGCGGTCGTCCGGCGGTCGCCTGTGCCGGTGTTGACAGCCCGTCAACTCGACCCCGACGAACGGGACGACGTGCCGGTAGCCGGGGAGACGGGGGCCTGACGATGAACGCCGATCTGATCGACGACGAGTCGCTGCCACTGGAGCGTAAGTCGGTACTCCCGGGAGAAGGGTTCTTTCGCCCGGACGACCTCACACGGACCGAACAAAAGCAGGAAGTCGAGGACGCAGTTGCCGACGCCGATACCGTCGTCATCGCTGATCCTGATGCCGACGGGCTGGCCTGCGTTGCACTCGTACGGGCCGCTCGTGGCGACGCGGCGCTCGTCCCTGCGAGCCCTCACGAACTCCAGCAGCGACTCGCCTGGACAGCGGCGGCTCTCGATCCCGGGACGGATATGTTCATCTGTGACCTCTGTCCTGACCAGCCTGCGGATATCGAGCCGCTCGACACGCTAGCCGAGAAAGCGGGCGAAAGCCGGTGGTTCGATCACCACCAGTGGAACGAGGACCTCGCCGAGCTCGTTGGCGCCGCCGGCGTCGAACTTGTCGTCGGCGAGTCCGACGAGGAGTGTTCGGCCGACGTCGCGCGGCGAGAACTCGATCACCGGTTCGACGAGTCGCTGGTCGAACTGGTGGCGGTCACTCGCGATCACGACCTCTGGATCCGTGAGGACCCACGAAGCGACGATCTGGCGGATTTCTCCTACTGGAGTGAACCCCAGGAGTACCTGGATGTCGTCGGCGAACACGGTGCCGACCTGCCGGCCGATGTCGAACAGTATCTGGAAGAGAAACGCGTCGAGAAGGAGGCACTGATCGAGAAAGCGATCGAGCGCGCCCAGTTACGTGAGATCGGGCCGTGGACTGTCGGAGTGACCTACGGCCGCTGCTCACAAAACGAGGTTGCCGAGGCGCTTCGTGAACGGGGGGCTGACGCCGCCGTGATCGTCAAACCCGCTGGCAGTGCCAGCCTCCGCGGGACGGAGTCGTTCGAGCGGTGCCACGAGGTGGCCGAACAGGTCAACGGCGGCGGACACCCACGCGCGGCAGGCTGCAAGCCAGACATCTACGACGATATGCTCGATTACGCCCACCACTGGACGACACAGGGCGCGGTGGCAAAACGAGCGATCATCGACGCGTTCGACCGGATCGCAGACGAGACGAGCGAGTAGACTCCCTGGGGCTTTTTCGCAGTTTTTGCCGCGAGTGAAGCGAGCCAAGTCAGTCCGATTGAAACCGACGGACCCGATAGTAGACGTAGCCCCCAACGATCAGACCGGCCAGCGTCAGCTGTGTTCCAAATGCCCACCGTCCCTGAAAGACCACGAACATCACGCCGAGGCTGGCGGCCAGCAGCGCGACGTTTGCCAGGAGGACGAGCCACCAGAACAGGCCGCGAACTGCAGGGTCGGCGTCACTGCCGTCCGGTGGTTCGGGCGGAGTCGGTATGTCGGGTCCGAGCGAGTCCGGATCGAACTCCGCAGGCTCGGGCGAGTCCGGTTCGTACTCATCGGGTTCGTGTGGTGACTTCGTCTCGGACCCGTCGAGCATACGTTCGCATATGAGCAACCCACGCAAAAGCGTTCCGCGGTAGGGAGTGGGCGAACGAATCATACGGTCGGTTGTAACGATTTACCGCTACGACCGCACCAAGCGTGTGGTCGATGCGGAACAGACTCACAACCGACCGTATCAGACGGCGTCGGACAGCGTCACAGCGTCGTCGGATTCGATCCACGCAAGCGGGTTTTCCGCGTCATAAAACACTACTGTACCGCTGTCTTCATAGGATTCGATTGTCTCCGCGCCGGTGATCGTCTCGGGGGTTGCCGCACGATCCGACTCTCCTGCTGCATTGACGCGGTTCGACATATCTTCAAGCACTGGTATGAGACCTCATACCAAAAGTCTTGTCCATCCGTCAGGGATTGCCAGCCCGACCGCCGGTGTTTTTAGGGGCCCTACCAAAATGAGGACAATATGAGTGAGGGCGAGCAGACGGGCCTGGCGGCGTTCGGCGAGGGCGGAGCGGCTCGGCCCGAAGACGAAGCGGCAGCGGTCGCTGGTGCCGAGAGCACTGCTGCCGAGGTCGTGGATGCAGCGGAGTTCCGGTATCCCGACGCCGAGGGAACAGTCGAACTCTCGGTAACACAGGTCGATTACACGGTCGAAGGGTCCGGTGACGAAGAGTTCCCAGTGGTTCACGTGTTCGGTCGCACACCGGATGATACTGAACTCATCCACGTCGAAGTGTACGAGTTTAAGCCGTACTTCTACGCGCCGACCGCGAATTTGGATTTCGACGATCTGCGCTCCCGAGACCGAATCACTGGCTGGGAGACCGGTTACGAGTCGATCCGTGGCGAACAGCTAACGAGGATCTTCGGACAGACACCGCGGGACGTCGGACAGATCCGCGACGAGTTCGACCACTACGAAGCGGATATTCTCTTCCCTGATCGGCTCCTGATCGACAAAGACATCACGAGTGGCGTCCGCGTCCCCGATCGTCGTGAGGACGACACCGATGCCCATCGAATCCGCGTCCCACACGAGGAGGTCGAAGCCATCGACCTCGATGCCGAGCCACGCGTCTCGACGTTCGACATCGAGGTCGATGACCGCTCGGGGTTCCCCGAGGACGGAGAAGAGCCGATCATCTGTGTCGCCAGCCACGACTCCTACCGTGACGAGTATATCCTCTGGCTGTACGACGCCGATGAGGGAGCGGACATTCCGGACCGACTGGACGATTACGGGCCACTGGAAGACGACGCACTCGACGCGGATATCCGAGTCTTCGACCAGGAGCCAGCGATGCTCGATGCGTTCGTCTCCTATATCGAGGAGACTGACCCGGACATTCTGACGGGCTGGAACTTTGCCGATTTCGACGCGCCCTATCTCATCGACCGGCTGGAGGTCCTCAATCCGACGACCGACCACAATCTGGACTACAACCGTCTCTCGCGGGTGAACGAAGTCTGGCAAAGCGACTGGCAGGGGCCGGACATCAAAGGCCGGGTGGTCTTTGACCTCCTGCGGGCGTACAAGCGAACGCAGTTCACGGAACTAGAATCCTATCGGCTTGAGGCAGTCGGCGAGGAGGAACTCGGCGCTGGCAAGGAAACGTACACCGGCGACATCGGCGACCTCTGGGAGGACGACCCTGAACGCCTGCTGGAGTACAACCTCCGGGACGTCGAACTCTGCGTGGAACTGGACCGCAAACAGGAGATCATCGCCTTTTTCGAGGAAATCGCGTCCTTCGTCGGCTGCCGGCTTGAGGACGCACCCACACCAGGCGATGCCGTCGATATGTACGTTCTACATAAGGCCTACGGCAGGTTTGCGCTGCCTTCGAAAGGGACAGTCGAGTCCGGCGAGGAGTTCGAGGGCGGGGCAGTCTTCGACCCGATTACCGGGGTCAAAGAGATGGTCTCGGTACTGGACCTGAAGAGCCTCTATCCGATGTGTATGGTGACGATCAACGCCTCCCCGGAAACGAAGGTCGATCCCGACGACTACGACGGCGACACCTTCGTCGCGCCCAACGGCCAGCACTTCCGGAAAGAGCCTGACGGGATCATCCGCGAGATGGTCACGGAGCTCCTATCAGAACGCGAAGAAAAGAAGGAACTCCGGGATCAGCACGATCCAGGCACTCCAGAGTACGAACAGTACGACCGTCAACAAGGGAGTGTAAAGGTAGTTATGAATAGTTTGTACGGCGTTTCTGGCTGGGATCGGTTCCGCCTCTATGACAAGGACAACGCCGCAGCCGTGACGGCCACCGGTCGGGCTGTCATCGACCACACCGAGGACGCTGTTGAAGACCTCTCATATCAAGTTGCTTATGGTGATACCGACTCCGTGATGATAAGTCTCGGCAGCGATGCGTCGGTCGAGGGTGCGATCGAGCGGAGTTTCGACATCGAGGAGGCGATCAACGCCTCCTACGACGAGTTCGCTCGCGAGCAACTGCACGCCAAGGAACACCGCTTCAAGATCGAGTTCGAGAAGCTCTACCGGCGGTTCTTCCAGGCTGGTAAGAAGAAACGCTACGCCGGCCACATCGTCTGGAAGGAAGGCAAAGAGGTCGACGACGTCGACATCACTGGTTTCGAGTACCAGCGCTCGGACATCGCGGGGATCACCAAAGAAGTCCAGCTTGAGGTCATCGAGATGATCGTCAAAGAGGGCGACATCGACGGGGTGAGCGACTACCTCAACGAGGTGATCGAAGATTTCCTTGAGGGGAATATGGACTACGAGCGAGTCGCGATCCCCGGCGGGATCGGCAAGCGTCTGGACAACTATGACACCGACACCGCCCAGGTCCGCGGCGCAAAGTACGCTAACCTCCTGCTGGGCACGAACTTCCAGCGCGGTAGCAAGCCCAAGCGACTGTACTTGAAGAAGATCCACCCGGACTTCTTCGAGCGCGTCGAGTCGGAGCAAGGGCTCGATCCCGCTGAGGACCCGCTCTACGGTGAATTCAAACGAGATCCAGACGTGATCTGCTTCGAGTATGACGAGCAAATCCCCGAGGAGTTCGAAGTCGACTGGGAGAAGATGTTGGAAAAGACACTCAAAGGCCCGATATCCCGCGTTATCGAGGCATTGGGCATCTCCTGGGACGAAGTCAAGAGTGGGCAAGAGCAGACTGGATTGGGCCAGTTTATGTGAGCCGATAGCACGGTTTCCGGCAGTCTGAGATTAGAAGAAACAAAACAATTTTTCGGTTACGGAAACTGATTCACCGCGAAGGCGAAAGGGTTATGGGGCCGACGGACTCATTTTCGGTTGACCTAGAATATGGCAGTACTCGAGATTTCGAACCTCCACGCAGAAGTCGCGGAAGACGGCGGCGAGACGATCCTCGAAGGGGTCGACCTCACAGTTGAATCGGGCGATATCCACGCGCTGATGGGTCCGAACGGCAGTGGTAAATCCACAACAGCGAAGATCATCGCCGGCCATCCCGCTTACGAGGTGACCGACGGTGAAGTGCTAATCCACCTCGAAGACGACGATTTCGGCGAGGACTTCGAGATTCCCGATGATATGCGCACCTGGAACCTGCTCGATCTGGAACCCAACGAGCGCGCCGCGCTCGGTGTCTTCCTGGGCTTCCAGTATCCCGCGGAGATCGAGGGCGTGACGATGGTGAACTTCCTCCGGACGGCACTCAACGCCAAGCTCGAAGAGCGCGACGAGCTGTTCGAGGACGACGAGGAAGCGAGCGAGGACGAGGAAGACGCCGGGTACGAGACCTCACCGATGGAAGGTCCCGAAGACGAGGGCGAGATCGGTGTCGCGGAGTTCCAGCAGCTCCTCCAGGAGAAAATGGAACAGCTGGATATGGACGAGAAGTTCGCCAACCGCTATCTCAACGCCGGCTTCTCCGGCGGCGAGAAAAAACAAAACGAAGTCCTGCAGGCTGCCATTCTGGAGCCGTCGATCGCCGTACTCGACGAGATCGACTCCGGGCTTGACATCGACCGTCTCCAGGACGTCTCGAAGGGGATCAACGCGCTGCGCGACGAGCAGGGGGCAGGGATCCTGCAAATCACCCACTACCAGCGCATCCTCGATTACGTCGAACCTGATCACGTCCACGTGATGCTCGACGGCGAGATTGCGATGAGTGGCGGTCCCGAACTGGCCGAGAAACTCGAGGACAAGGGCTACGACTGGGTTCGAGAAGAAGTCTACAACGCGGCGTAACAAGTATCGCCTAGAGAAAGCCCTTACCGTAAGGAAAAACAACAAATACACACTATGAGTTCAGACGACCTCAAAGACACCGACACCGAGGCCCGCTTCGAGTTCAAGAAGGAGGAGAGCTCCGCCTTCGAGACCGAGAAGGGCCTCACCGAAGAGACCGTCCGCGTCATCTCCGAGGACAAGGACGAACCCGAATGGATGCTCGAACGCCGCCTCCGGGCACTCGAGCAGTTCCAGCAGATGCCGATGCCGACCGATTGGCCCGGCCAGCCGGACCTGAGTGAAGTCAAAATCGAGGAGATTGTCCCGTACATCCGGCCCGATATCGAAACCCGAGGCGGAGCGGACTCCTGGGAGGACCTCCCCGACGAAATTCAGGACACCTTCGACAAACTGGGCATCCCGGAAGCCGAGAAGAACGCCCTCTCGGGCGTCGGCGCTCAGTACGAGTCAGAAATCGTCTACCAGAATATGCAGGAACGCTGGGAGGAGAAGGGTGTCATCTTTATGGATATGGACAAGGCCGTCCAGGAACACCCCGACCTCGTCAAAGAGCACTTTATGACGAAGGTCGTTCCTCCGAGTGACAACAAGTTCGCTGCCCTGCACGGTGCAGTCTGGTCCGGTGGGAGCTTCGTCTACGTGCCCGAAGATACCACCGTCGAGATGCCCGTTCAGGCATACTTCCGGATGAACTCCGAAGGGATGGGCCAGTTCGAGCACACGCTCATCATCGCCGAAGACAACGCCGAAGTCCACTACATCGAGGGCTGTTCGGCACCGCAGTACTCCGCAATCAACCTCCACAGTGGCGGCGTCGAAGTGTTCGTCGGCGAGAACGCACACGTCCAGTACTCGACTGTGCAGAACTGGTCGAAAAACACCTACAACCTCAACACCAAACGCGCCATCGTCGAGGCCGACGGTACGATGGAGTGGGTCTCGGGTTCGATGGGCTCGAAAGCGACGATGTTGTACCCGGCGACCATTCTCAAAGGCCCGGGTGCGACGGACAACCACATCACTATCGCCTTCGCGGGCGACGGCCAGAACATCGACACCGGAGCGAAAGTCTACCACAACGCCCCCGATACGTCCTCGACGATCGAGTCGAAGTCAATCAGCAAGGACGGCGGCCGGACGAACTACCGTGGGCTGGTTCACATCTCCGACGGCGCCGAAGACGCAAAGACCAACGTCGAGTGTGACGCGCTGATGTTCGACAACGAGTCGACCAGCGACACGATGCCGTATATGGAGATCCAGGAGAGCAAAGTCGACGTTGCCCACGAGGCGACGGTCGGCAAGATCGGTGACGAGGACGTCTTCTATCTGCAGAGCCGTGGACTGGACGATGACGACGCAAAGCAGATGATCGTCGCCGGCTTCATCGAGCCGATCACCGAGGAACTGCCCATCGAATACGCGGTCGAACTGAACCGTCTCATCGAACTGGAGATGGAGGGTTCACTCGGGTAATCCCCGGTGTCTATCAATGAGTACGCAGGTACACGCAAACCTCACAGAGGAACAGGTACGGACGATCAGTGACGACCTCGACGAGCCAGAGTGGCTCTTGGAGACGCGACTGGACGCGCTGGCGGCGCTGGACGATCTGGCGATGCCGAGCGTGATCCGGACGCCTGGCCGAGACTGGACGAATCTCGACGAGCTAGACTACGAAACGATCGTCGACCCGCTCGACCGGGCTCAGGAGAAAGACCGCATCGAAGCGGAGGGCGTCGACGTGCTGGAGTGGTCCGAGGCACTGGCCGAACACGGTGACCTCATCGAAGAGCGGTTCGGCAGTGTCGTCGATCCCCAGCGAGACTATCTGACGGCGCTCTCGACTGCGCTCTTTAGCGCCGGAACGGTCGTCTACGTCCCTGAGGGCGTCGATGCCGAGGACGTGAAGATCCGAACGCGGATGAACAGTCAGTCACTGTTCAACTACACGCTCGTCATCGCAGAGGAGTCCTCATCGGTGACAATCCTGGAACGACAGACGACTGGCACTGAAATCGAGGGCAAGCAATACTACTCCGGCATCGTCGAAGTCGACGCTGCCGAGAACGCGCACGTCCAGTACGGCGCACTACAGAACCTGACCGAGCAAGCGTACAACTTCTCGGTCAAGCGCGGCCACGCCGCCCAGTACGCCACGGTCAACTGGATCGAAGGCAATATCGGCTCTCGACTGACCAAATCGAGCGTCGAAACCCGACTGATCGGTGATTCGTCTGAGTCGAAAATTGTCGGTGCGTTCTTCGGGCATAACGACCAGCACTTCGATATCGCGAGTCGCGTCTGGCACGAGGGCGAACACACCATCGCCGACCTCGTCACACGGGGTGTGCTAGACGACGAGGCCCGCTCGGTCTATGAAGGAGTCCAGGACGTTGGGACCGACGCCTGGGACACCTCGTCCTACCAGCGTGAGAATACGCTGATGTTGAGCGACGAGTCCGAGGCCGACGCCTCGCCGAAGCTCATCATCAACAACCACGACACCGAAGCCAGCCACTCCGCGACGGTCGGGCAGGTCGACCAGCAAGACCTGTTCTATATGACCAGCCGAGGTGTCGGCGAAGAGCGTGCGACGGATATGCTTGTCGAGGGCTTCTTTGTGCCCGTGATGGAGGAAATCGCTGTCGACGAACTCCGCGAAGACTTGGACGACCTCGTCGTCGAGCGCCTCCAGCAGTAGGCGAGTCGTTTTTCTGCCTGCCGGCTTCGAGCGATTGCTTGTCGGAACCATCGGTATTTGGTAGTGCCACGGGGCGGCTCTACAGTATCGCAGCACAGCGACGACCTACCGGCTGGAAACTCGTTCTCGAAGATTGCGGTGTGCTGTACTGCCCCAGTAATTTCTGTCTCGAGTAGGTGATGAAACGCTTAACCGGACTGCCTGCAAGGCTGGGATATGGACGTCTTCGGACTGATCGGAAACCCAGTCGAGCATTCGCTGTCGCCGCCGATGCACGAGGCAGCCTACGACGAGCTCGGCATCGACGCCAGATACGTCACCTTCGAACCGGAAGCGGCGGCTCCAGCGATCGAAGCCGCCTCGACGCTCGGTGTGCGCGGGCTCAACGTAACGATTCCGTTCAAACAAGACGCGCTGGACGCTGTTGCTCCAGACGACCTCGCGGCACGGATCGGCGCAGTCAACACCGTCGCGTTCACTGACGACGGACCGATCGGCTACAACACTGACGCCGCCGGCGCCGTGCGCGCACTCCGAGAACACGACGTGACACTCGATGGAACGGCAGTCATCGTCGGGGCCGGCGGTGCGGGTCGAGCGGTCGCGTTCGGTCTGGCCGATGCTGGTATGGACGTCCGGATCGCAAACCGGACTGTCGAGCGTGCGCACGAACTGGCAGCGGAACTGCCCCGTGCGAACGGCCACGGACTTGACGAGTTACCGACGCTACTCGCAGACGCGGACGTGCTGGTCAACGCGACGAGTGTCGGGATGGACGAAGACCGATCGCCGGTCCCGGCCGAGGTACTGCACGAGGATCTAGCCGTCCTCGATGCTGTGTACTCGCCAATCGAGACCCGGCTGCTCAGCGACGCGGCAGCCGCCGGTGCAACGACCGTCGATGGAGCGTGGATGCTGCTGTATCAGGGCGTAGAGGCGTTCGAACGCTGGACGGGCCGGGACGCGCCGGTCGAGTCGATGAACGCGGTGCTTCGCGCCCGGCTTTAAGTAATCGCGGGTCGAACACGCGGATATGGGATTGTCGGACGTACTTGATCGAATCAAAGAGGTGATCGGGATCGGCGGATCCCGTGATCAGCAGTCGGAGCGACGCTCGCCACAGGACACACGAGTCGGCGGCGAAACGGGATCGGACGAGACGACGGTCACTGTCGAACGCGAGCCCTCGACAGCTTCTGAAGACGCCGTCAAAGGCACTGATACGGCGTCGGAGTCAGACAGCGAGAGTTCGCCCGAGTCGGAGGCAGCCACTCCAGCAGACGAGGGCGACGATGACGAGTCTGATCGCTCCGAGTCCGACGCGGCAGTGGCGACATCGGAGGATACGGACGGACAAAGCGATACGGATGACGAGCAGACGGTACCAGCCGAGGAGGCCGGCACCGACGAGCCGACTGACGTAATCAAGGGCATTGGATCGGCCTACGCGGATCGGCTGGCCGACGCCGGCGTCGAGACAGTCGCGGACCTGGCTGTCAAAGACGCCGAAACGCTCGCGGAGGAAACTGATATCTCCGAGAAACGTCTGGGAACCTGGATCGAGCGGGCGAACCACCGCAGCTAACTGAAGACCGAGGCGGAACTGTTCTGGCCAGCGTTGCCATCCTCGAAACCTACAAACCGTCGTCGGTGTTGTGAGGAGTCAATGAGTAAACCGCGAGTCCTGACCGACCGGGCATCGTTCCGGGAGGCGGCGACCGGTATAGATGAGACACGCGTCCCGGTCGAAGTAACAGTCGAAGTCGACGATCCGTTTGCGGCCTACCGACGGGCACGGGATGGCCGCGGCGACGTCTATCTCGGCACGAGCGGCGGCCAGCCCGGATGGGGCTACTTCGGGGTCGATCCTGACAGAATCGTCGAAACAGGCCCAGATGACAGGGCACTGGCGACGCTTGAGACGGTGGTCGACGAACAGTCTCTCGCACGCCGAGACTGCGAAGTGCCCTATCCGTGTGGCGTGATCGGCTGGCTCTCGTACGATGTCGCCCGCGAAATCGAATCGCTCCCGGAGTCCGCCATATGCGATCGGGACATCCCACGGATGCAGCTGGGGGTCTACGATCGACTGGCCGCCTGGCGTGAGCCGCGCGAGCAACCGACGACGCTGCACGTGACCGCCTGTCCGCGGGTCGGTGACACGGACAGCTCGTTTGCCGACCCGGGAGAGGCATACGCACACGGCCGCGATCGTGCTCTTGATCTGGCTACAGCGGCCCTCGACGGCGACCCAACCGTCGGGGCGCCGCCTGTCGAGCGCGAGCAAGCGACCTTCGAGAGCGACTGTGGCCGGGCGGCCTTCGCCGACCGTGTCCGACGAGTCAAAGAGCACATTCGGGACGGCAATACGTTCCAGGCAAACGTCTCACACCGACTCACCGCGCCGGCGGCAGCCCATCCAGTCGCTGTCTTCGATGCGCTACGATCGGTCAACCCAGCCCCGTATTCCGCGCTCGTTGAGTTCCCGGGTATCGACCTCGTTAGCGCGAGTCCCGAACTGCTGTTGAACCGGGAGGGGAGGCGGCTCGAAACAGAGCCGATAGCCGGTACGCGCCCGCGCGGCGAGACGCCGGCGGCCGACGAACAGTTGGCGGCCGAACTGACCACAGACGAAAAAGAACGGGCCGAACACGCGATGCTGGTCGACCTCGAACGGAACGACCTCGGGAAAGTAAGCGAGTACGGTAGCGTCACGGTGAGTGAGTACCGACGCGTCGATCGCTACAGTGAGGTGATGCACCTCGTGTCGCTGGTCGAGGGCCGTCTGCGAGCGGGACAGACACTCGCGGACGCGGTCGAAGCGGTGTTCCCGGGCGGGACAATCACTGGGGCACCCAAGCCCCGAACGATGGCAATCATCGACGAGGTCGAATCGACCTGTCGCGGCCCGTACACGGGTGCTATCGGGATCTTCGGATTCGACGATCGGGCGACGCTGAATATCGTCATCCGGACGCTGGTCCGGCATGGACAGCAGTACCATCTCCGGGTCGGTGCGGGGATCGTTCACGACTCAGACCCCCAGCGAGAGTATCAGGAGACACTGGACAAGGGGCGAGCGTTGATCAATGCCGTTGATACGGCGCTAGAGAGTGACACCGACTTCACTGTCGCGAGGAGTGACACCGAGACCGAGGGGGCGGAGTCGAAATGAGCGGGCTGTCGGTGCTTGTGATCGACAACTACGATTCGTTCGCGTACAACCTCGTCCAGTACGTCGGTGAGATTGTCAGCGAGGGCGAACGAAGTGAGCCATCGAAAGGAGCGAGTAGTGCGGGGCAACGCTCTGCGGACACTTCGAGCGGGCAACGCCCGCGAAAAGGTGGGGAGGAACGACCCGCAGGCCACGAGGACGACCACAGGGTGCCCTCGGATAGAGAGAGCAGTAACGACGGAACCGCGGGCTGCAAGGACGAGCAAAGCGGGTCCTCGAATCGAGTGAGCGGGGAGAAACGATCCGCGAACCACGAGGACGGCGAGGTGATCGTCAGGCGCAACGACGCCATCGATATCGAGGGGATCCGCCAACTCGATCCAGACGCGATTGTCGTCTCTCCAGGGCCGGGAACACCGGCAGAAGCCGGCGTCTCAATGGCGATTTTCGAGCAGCTATCGATCCCAACGCTTGGCGTGTGTCTCGGGCACCAAGCGCTGTGTGCAGCATATGGCGCGCCAGTCAGCCACGCACAGGACGTGGTCCACGGCAAGCCATCGACGATCACACACGACGGACAGGGAATATTCAGGCGGTTGCCAACGGCGTTCGAGGTGGGCCGGTATCACTCCCTGGCCGTCGAGCGATCGGCACTACCGGACTGTCTGGCGGAAACCGCACACACCGACGACGAGCGTTCGATCGTTATGGCCGTTCGTCACGAGTCACAACCGCACGTCGGGGTGCAGTTCCACCCCGAGAGCATCCTGACCGAGCACGGCAAGCAGTTGCTCGCGTCGTTTTTCAGGGAATACACGCACCAAGGCGACTCATAGTGGTTACTGGAGCGATGTACCGCTACGATCGCACGTACTCGTGTGGTTACACCGGTAAAACGTTACAACGGTCACGATAGGTCGGCTGTGTCTCGCCGCTGGCGCTGTCAGTCGCCGAGTGAACCCGATGGACGCGGCGGTTCCAAATCCCCGACGAACCGCTTGTCATCGCCGTCCTGGACGTGGACGGCACAGCCGAGACAGGGATCATATGACCGGATCGTCCGCATCACGTTCACCGGATCGCGAGGGTCATCGACTTCCATCCCTTCGAGTGCGTATTCCAGGATGCTCGGGTTACCCGCTTTGTCCCGAGGGCCGAGGTTCCACAGCGTCGGCGAGATGATCTGGTAGTTGGCGATCTCGCCGTTTTCGACCCGTACCCAGTGGGAAAGCGCACCCCGCGAAGCGCCCCAGAGGCCGACGCCCTCGGCGGTGAAGTCGTCGGTCCACTCGGCCCGCAGTGGCCCGTGGATGTCCACCGACTCGATCCATTCTCCGAGCATATCCCTGACGAGCAAGAACTCCTGCACCCGGGCAATGAGGCGATTCAGCGTGCTGCTCCGCTGGGGGTCGCCGTCGAGCCGCGACCGGAGATCGAACGGGTCATCTCCGGCAGCGATCAGCCGAGCGAGCGGTCCAGTCTCAACTGCCTGGCCGTCGAACCGTGGGGCCTTTCCCCAGGAGTACGCGCCTTCCTTGTCCGGTGCCGGCTCAGGTGGTGGCGCACGCTGTGGGTGGCCGCCGGATGCCTCGGTGTACCAGGCGTGACTCGTGTCTTCCGTGATATTCGCGAGCAGCTCCGTCCGACTCGGGTCGCGTATCGAGCCATCGACGACGACGCCGCCGGGGAACACGAGGCCGCCGCTGTCGTCGTAGAACATCCCGTTGGCGTAGAAGCGCCCGGGACCGACACCGAACTCGTCGGCGCCCTCCTCCGCGGCCGCGACGAGGACGCTCACCATATCGTACAGCCCGCGAGCGTCACTCGGTGGCCCGCGCCGGTCGCGGACCGCAGCCAGCACCTCCGGGACCGCGTCGGTCGCCCCCACCCACTCGTTGACCGACGCGATGCGCTCGCGGACCTGATCCATCGTCCCTTCGTCAGGCTGGGCGATGACGCCTCCCGGCGCGTACGTCAGCGGATGGGGTGCCCGGCCGCCGAACTCGGTGAACGCCTGCAGCAGCGTCCGCTGGTTGGAGAGCGCACTCTCGTATCCCGCTCCCTCGTTCGGGTTCAAGCGCGCGTAGCCGGTCTCCGCGACGGCGTCGCTGTAGTCCGGTCCGGCCAGCGTGAACAGATGGATCGCGTGGTTCCAGAGCAGAAACATCCCCTCCATAACGTTCTGGAGGAGGCGAGCGTTGTACGGTACACCGCTGAAGACGCCAGCACGAGCGGCCGCGTCCTCGAGCGCAAGTGTCGCCGCCTTCCGGTGAGAAGTGAAACAGACCCCACAGACCATCTGTGTGATCTGAGGGACATCAGAGGGTGGTCGCCCGACGGTGATGTTCTCGATGCCCCGAAACATCTCCATATGGCTTTTGGCCGACTGGATTTGCCCGTCCTGCACGTCGATTGTCGTACTGTGGTGGCCCTCGATTCGCGTCGTCGGGCTGATCTCGATCTCCGGCATCAGCGATCACCGACCGATTGGTTTCGGGGGTCCTCACGCCAGGCGATCGGTCCGTCCGGGCCGAGCCAGCGGTTGACGAGCCACAGCACCCCGATGACGGGGAGCAGAGGTAAAAGCAGGACACACACCGGAATCGCGATCAACAACCCGGAGAAACGGCCTACCGGTCTCGATATCGTGCGGTCAGACTCCGTGATCGGTTCGGGTTCGCTGACCTCCTCTCTCGTCTCGCGGGTCTCGTAGAACGGCGTGAAACGGTCCCAAAAGGCCGGTTCGACACAACCAATGCAGGGTGCGCCGACATCCCGGCAGATGGTAGTCCCGCCGTTTCGCAGCCGCTTGGAGTCGTCACAGTTGGCGTGGACGCCGGCACAGCCGGCCTCGTAGAGACACCCCTCCTCGCCAGGCTCTGACGCGAAGTTTTTCGCCTCATAGTCCGGTCGGCGGGTACAGTCGTCGTGGACAAGCGGGGAGAAAAGCGGCAGTGGCCGGTTGAACTCATCGAGAGCCGGGACGTGACCGTTCAGGACGGTCGCGAGCGTCAACAGAACGTGATCAGGGTGCGTGGGACAGCCGGGGACGTTGATCACCGGAAGGTCGGACCCGGCAGTGAACTCCGGACCCAACACGCCACCCCGATCCATACCCTCGAACTGGATCCCGGATGCACCGGTCGGACTGGCTCGAACCGCGTCCGGATCACGCTTCCCGGCGGCCGGCAGCCCGCCGTAGGCGGCACAGCTCCCGACGGCGATGACTATCTCGGCGCGTTCCGCAAGTTCGACCACCCAGTCAAGGATCGGTCGACGCGCTCCGTCTTCGTCGACGCCGAGCGTCGCTGCACGCGGGACGTCGACCGGAATTGAGCCTTCGACGATAAGTACGTCCGGAGCACCCTCTATCGCATCGAGTGCTTTGTCTCCGGCGTTGGTCATCAACGTCGGATGGAACGCGATCGACTCCCGGAACTGTTCGAGCTGGAACTGTTCCGGGTACTCTCCCTGAAGCAGCGAGACCGTACAGCCAGTGCAGCTCTGGCCCTGGAGCCACGCGACGTCGAGATCGTCTTCGACAGCGCGCTCCAGCGCAGCGTCGATCTCCGGCGAGAACTCCGAGACCACATCACCCGGCTCGCGGTCGACTGCCAGCGAGAGGAAGTCGTACCTCGAGTCCTGTTGTATCCGTTCGGTCGGACGCCTACTCTGTTCAGCCGTCGCCATACGTGCATTCTATACTACTAATACATATGTTTACTGGCGGTTCCCAGTCATTAGTAAGATATAGAGATGTCGCTGGTCGACTGTTCTCAGATCCGATCACCCCTGACGCAAATTGGGGAGGGATTCTTTGGACTCCAAATAACACTTAGAGCCCATTTACCGGGGGAAAAGCGTACATTTGATGTGAGATATAGCCGCGTATATATCTATCTGGCTAGTAGCCTGATCGCTCTACTTCGTCGATTCTCCAAGTCACCAGTAAAGATAATATTGGCTAAATATGGGATTTCAGCCGATGAAATACCGTAGAAGTAGTTAATTTTTCTATCGGAGATAAATATTGAGCGTGCGACTAATAATCGAACACATCCATACGATCCCACGTCGGGAGTTGCCGCTCTTCGGTTTTGCAACCTGTCTTCAGTGCTTTGTGCTAATCTTCGATTCGCCAGCGAAGTCGGTAGTGCTCAATGACGGACAATGCCTCATATGAACTATCAACCGACGCAGTAGTGAGTAACACCCACTGCATCGGATCTTCATACTCCCCAACCTCCGCAACTCGCACGACGTTCACTGAAATGAGGTTTGCTCCGGATGGAACTGACTTCGTCGGCAGAAAATGACACGCCCCAGTTGCAATTGACAGCTCCGCAGTCCGTACGTTTCGCCCACCAGCCTGTTGGATATCGATTGTCGTGCACCCTTCCTGCGTGCGGTCGGTGTGGAACAGACCGACAGTAATCACTATCAGGAATCGTCAGCCGACAGGAACCGATCACCGATCGCGTTGGTGAAGTCCGTGAGATACACGCCACCCCACAGTGCCACGAGAATGCCGCCGATGGAGTTGTAGATGATGTCCCAGAGCGTATCGTAGACACCGTACTGCGTGAGGACTGACGTCGACCCCAGAGAGTCGCCCAGAATCCCGAGCGCGAACTCCAAGAGCTCCCAGAGGACACCGAAAGCGAGTACGAACAGCAAGATGATCACGGCAACGAACTTCGGGGGCAAGTACACGGCATCGGAGTGCTCATCGATAGCTCGGACGGTTGCGTAACCGGCGGCGGCCACGACCGATGCCGACAGCGCGTGGGTCATATGGTCCCACCAGGGGAGTTCGGAGTAGAACTTCCACCCCATACCCGGAATACCGACGGTTCCGAGCGCGTGCAGGAACGCAGCACTGGTGATCCACAGCGTGATCCGGGGATCCATCGGCAGTTCGAGATCGTTTTCCAGAATCGACGGAAGACGAGCGACCAGCAACGACACGCCTGTGTTGACCATAATGCCAGTGCTACCTCGCTCGACACCGATAAAGAACAACACGATGAGCGACACTTCCATAATACGGGTGAGCTGTGCTTGCCGCCGTTCCGAGAGTCGAATCCGCGAGCCAAGCCCACTCATCGCTGGTCACCTCTGTGCTGAATCTCGTCGATGTCTTCTAACATCGTCTCGACCGAGTCCTGACGCCATCTGAAGTATATCGCAAACGTCACACCCGCAAAGATCCCCGCAGCAGCCGAGTACAGCCATTCGTACATCAACTCGTCGTTCGCCTGCTGAGCGTTGCCGCTCGCAGTCATTATGTAGTCGGTGCCAGCGTATACGTCGAACCCCCACTGTAGCAGACCCCATAGTGCGGCAGAGGCCAGTGTTCCGACGACTACGAGCAGGACGGCAAACCACGGAGGGAACCGGATCGACGTGAACGACTGTAGCTCAACGCCGATGACCAGGGCGACCGCGGCTATCGCAAAGTACACTGTGAATCGCCCGGACAGCCGCGGTGAGCCGATCGCAAGCCCGACGACCGGGAGGGCGGCCATCAGTAGCACTTCCCAGGGAAGCATCACGTGTGATGAGCGGTACGCCAGCGGCGGGAGTAATGCGAGGATGAGGATCCCGAGCGCGAAGACAGACCATAACGGCCCAGTCGAGATCTCGATCCCGACTGTGGTCGCAGCCAAGAGTGCGATCAGCACCCACCCCAGTATCGCGTTGCGGCGGCTATCGTAAAGCAGCTTTTCGAGCTCGGAGGGAGCCATACGGAAATCCTGTACGCCCCTCTTGTTAAACAATGTGGCGCTGACCGACCCGGGCAAATCAGCCGACGATGAGAACGTAGACCAAAGCATAACTGGCCAGTGCAACGGTGACACTGCCGAGTGCGGCGAACGCGGCTTCGAACGGCGACGGGTACCGTTCGAGGACTCCCGCAAGGTTTACTGACGGAATAGTGAACCACGATTGTCGAAGCGACCCGGTGTCTCGAGTGAGCGATTGGCGGCGACGCAGACGAGACCGTTGTCCCAGAAGTCTGGTGGCCGGATGCAGAGCGAGCGAAAACGTCCCGACGATGAGCCCGACTCCCAGAATCGAGAAGACGAAATGATACGACACAGATAGGGTCGGCGGTGTAAGCACGACCGCGGCGACGCCGTACGTGACACCGATCGCTGCACGCCGGTCGAGCAATGCCAGCGGCGACCGGCCTGCAACACGCGCGATCGCAAAAGCGGCCAGCCAGACGACGGACAACTCAAGTGCGAACGCACCGAGTAGATGGACTGTCGGATCGGCGTGCAACAATACTGTCTCCTCGACGACCTGTACATCGAGCGGATAGAGCAACCGCGGTGGGTCACCAGTCACCAGGTCACCCCACGGGTGTGACAACAGCCCCACAGTGGCGATGAATGCAATCGTCCGTCCTGGCAGGGCCGTCCGCGTGCGGGCAAGTCTGGCAATGGCGATCCCGGCAGCGACGAACGTTCCAACGACGATCGCCCCTGCGAGACCACTGTAGGCCCACGCCGCCCAGACTAGCGTCAGGAGGATGGCGCTTGCGACCGCACGGACGGCGAGCCATCCACGAGACGTACTCGTACCGGCAGCCCAGGCCCCGAAAGCGGGACCAGCCGCGAGCGAAATGAGCAGTGAGTGTGTGATTGACCGGTGGACGGCACGACTCGCGTCCCAAAAGACGCTCGGCTGACGCAGTGTGTCGGCGCTCAGCCGGCCGACGTCAAGTGCGACGACCGTGTATATCATATCGACATCCGGAATAGCAGCGAACGCACCGGACACGAGACCGAGTGTCAGCGCCTGTCTGGCTGACCAGCCTCGCCAGTCCGCGACGAGTGTCGCAATGGCGAACGCCAGTAGCGCGTGTCCGACGAACACACCACAGGTTGGTCGTCTGAGCGTATAAGTGTCTCGCGCAACGCAGTACGATACCACTTGACGCCCAAACTACACGTCAACTGCCCGGAGTCGGGTGATTCGAGGCCCAGAGTGTCTTTCATCGGCTCTGCTTGCGGGTTCTGCCCGCCCCTCTCGACACATATGCAATCAGAGCCACACTCCGACGCTCGCGGCGATTCGTACGTTATCATCGGCGACGGTGTCGCAGGTAGTTCGGCGGCTGAGGTGTTGGCCGACCGGACAGACGATGCCGGTATTACTGTGTTGACTGTCGAGAGTGAACCACTGTACAACCGTATTCTGATAAAGGAATACGCCAAAGGAACGGTGCCAGAGGAGACAGTTCGGATCCACGACCACGCGTTACGACGAGCGGGGAATTACGCTTGGAATCGACGTGGAACAGACCGACAGTAATCACTATGCGCGTCGTTGCATCGTTCGGCCTTCCGGACATACGACCCTTTTTGAATATTCGTGGTGTAGAGACGTGTATGTACGTCCGGGACGCCAAGAACCGCGAGGAAGTGTGGCTGCTCGATCAGATCGAAGAGATGGGCCTAGACGAGACGGCCTTCCGGTCGCGCGATTATGTCATCGCAATTGACGAAGAGACAAATGAAAAGGCCGGGTTCGGACGCATTCGAATCCACAAGGTCGACGAGCCGGTCTGTGAACTGACAAGCATTGGCGTCCTCAAAGCGTGGCGCGGCCAGGGCGTCGGCGCGCACGTCATCGAGCGGCTCGTCCAGAAAGCCAGCGACGAGGACTTTTCAGTCGTGTATTCGCTGACCGACCAGCCGGAGTATCTGGCCCAATTCGGCTTCGAACCGGTCGACACTGAGAAACTCCCGGAGAAGTTACAAGAGCGGCTCACTGAAAAGCGCGAGTCGATTCAGCCCGATGCTGTCCCGACCCGACTGCAGGTCACAGAGTTCCAGGTACCGTCGGACCGCCGTGAGGCGTTCAAGGCGGCCGATGCGGACGTATCGGACGAACCCACTGAATCACCCGAGGACTTCGGGATTGATCCGGACGAAGCAACCTACAAGTACGATACCAGCTAGGCGAAGCACGACGATCACATAACTATGAGAAAACGCGATTCGGTAGGCAAAGATATTTCAGTTGTGGATCACCTACCAGTGTACGATGAGTGACAAGGGGGTAGATGAGAGCAAGCGGGCGACGCTGCGGCGATTCGCAGCGCTTGGGACCGCGGGCTCGATCGCTCGCTTCGCAGGTGGGGCTGAAGCCACCGACGGCGATTCAGACGCCCGTGACGCCATCGTCGGCTATCTGGAAGCGACACCCGGTGCACACTTCTCAAAGGTTCGTGACGACCTCCAACTGGGGACCGGCGAGACACAACACCACCTCCGGCAGTTGATCGATACCGGCACAGTCGAGAGCTACGAAGACGGCGAGTACCGACGGTTTTTCCCCGCGGATCGGTTCGACGACTTCGAGAAGACAGCACTGTCGTATCTCCGACGGGAGACCGTTCGCGGGATGTTGGTCGCACTGCTGGAACAGCCAGATGCGACCGGCCGAGACCTCGCGGAGGCAGTTGGTGTCTCCCGACCGACGATCAGCAAGCGCGCGAGCGAACTCGAAACGGTCGGTCTCCTCGATCGGACGGACGGCTATCGGATCGTGAACCCGGAGACGGTACTGTTGTTGCTCGTTCGGTATGCCGACTCCTTCGACGCAGAAGCGGCGGCGTTCGCTCGCGACGCCGCATCGGTCGTCACGTACGATCCACACTCGTAGCTGGCTCGGAGCCATCCGGACAGTAGACTGACTGCAATGAGGCAACTTTTTGCTCGCGGGGACCCCATCCGGCGGTATGGGAACTGACGCTGACGCCATCGAGTTCGGTACCGACGGCTGGCGAGCGACGCTTGATGTGTTCACGAAGCCGCGCGTTCGGATGGTCGGCCAGGCAGTCGCGACATACCTCGGGGAGGGGCCTGTCGCGGTCGGCTACGACGCTCGTGACAGTTCACGCGGGTTCGCCGAAGAACTTGCCCGGACGCTGGCTGGAAACGGTATCGAGGTGCTATTGAGCGAGCGTGACTGCCCGACACCAGTCGTCGGCTGGACTGTCCGCGACCGCGACCTGGCGGGTGCGCTTATGATCACCGCAAGTCACAACCCGCCGAACTACAATGGAGTGAAGTTCATCCCGGGGGCAGGCGCGCCGGCACTCCCTGAAGCGACGGACCGACTCACAGAACTACTCGCCGAACCAGATCCAGTGCCGGAATCGGAGTACGGAACTGTCACTGAAACGGATTTCGTCGAACCGTACCTTGAGCACGCCCTGGCGTTCGTCGATACTGATCTCTCGGGGCTGACCGTCGCTTACGACGCTATGCACGGGAGCGGCCGGGACGTGACCGGCGATCTCCTTGAGCGGGCCGGTGCGGACGTGATCGAATTCCGGTGTGAGCGCGATCCCGAATTCGGTGGCACACCTCCGGAACCGGAGGCCGATCGCCTGCACGACCTCATCGAGGAAGTCACCGAAGGCGAAGCCGACCTGGGGATCGCCAACGACGGAGATGCCGACCGAATCAGTGTCGTCACGCCCGGAGAAGGGTTCCTTGACCCGAGCCTGCAGTACGCTGTCCTCTATGCATTCCTTCTTGAAGAGGAATCCGGGGCCGCTGTCCGAACAGTTTCGACATCGAGTATCATCGACAAGGTGGCCCGCGAACACAGTGAGGACGTCATAGAGACTGCAGTCGGGTTCAAATGGGTCGCCCAAGCGATGAAAGACCACGACGCGCTGATGGGCGGTGAGGAGTCCGGTGGGTTTGGCATTACGAGCCATCTCCGGAACAAGGACGGCGTCCTGATCGCTCTACTCGCGGCCGCCGCCGAGGCCGAGCAGTCGATTGACGACCGGATCGCCGCCATCCATAACGAACACGGACACGTCTTCCAGGACCGGATCAGCGTCGCGTGCCCCGACGACCGAAAGGAGGGTGTCCTTGCAGAACTCGACGGGGCACTCCCCGACGAAGTCGCCGGCGCGACCGTTGCGGATGTCAATACCGTTGATGGGTTCAAGATCACGTTCGAGGACGACAACTGGTTGTTGGTCCGACCGAGTGGTACCGAACCCAAACTCCGGGTGTACGCCGAGGCCGACAGCCCAGAACGGGTCGAAGAACTACTCGATGCCGGTCGGGACCTGGTCGAACCGCTCGTCTAAGCCGTCCTGACGCCACGGTATCGGTCCGCGTTTCGCGCACGGATCTCGAATCCTAACGATTCGTAGAACGGCCGCACACGCTCGTCGAACTCGGCGACGACGCGTCCGTGATGTTCGTGCAGTCTCTCGACTAGAGCAGTCCCGATTCCCTGGTTTTGCCGTCGCTTGCGGACAGCAATGGCATCGATGCGCACGCCAGGGTCTGCTGGACAGGCGACGACAGTGCCGAGAATTCGATCGTCTTCGACAGCGACGAGCGTCCGACCGTCGGTGACGCTCCGTCGAACCACGTCACGATCGGTTTCGAGGACTGCGGCATCGACAATTGCGAGGATCGTATCGATCGCTGCCGGCCCGGCCCGCCGAACGCGAACCATACTATCCGCCCTGAACGAGCCGCAGCACCCGAACGCGTTCGACGTCGACAGATTGGTCTTCGGGGACGGGTTGGCCGTCGACGACGATCGACACCTCGTGGCGGCTATACTCCAGCGGCTCAAGAAGGTCCGCATAGGTGTCACCCTCGTCGAGTTCGACTCGGTGGGTTTGCTCGCCGACGACATCGACGGTGACGCGCATATCTGTCGATTCGCGTGCGCGCATATGAGGATAGCGTTCTCGTGACCCGAGAGTGGCTCACAGAAACGTCTGTTCACAGCCGATACAGTCGCTTCGTCACGTGCCCCGCTGTTCTGAAAACGCGTTGTGCCGGACGCACAGTCCGACGACTCACTCGTCCTCGCGGGGTTTATGACCGGTCGGGGCCACATCCCGATTATGAGCGAAGACGAGACCCAGTCGCGAGCGGGTCGGGAGGAAGTCTGGATCGAAAAATATCGGCCACAGACCCTCTCGGAAGTCGCGGGCCACGACGACATCATCGAACGCCTGCAAAGCTACGTCGACCGTAACGACCTGAGCCATATGTTGTTTTCAGGCCCTGCAGGAACAGGGAAGACGACGTCCGCGATGGCCATCGCCCGGGAGTTGTACGGTGAGGACTGGCAGGACAACTTCCTTGAGTTGAACGCCTCTGACCAGCGCGGGATCGACGTCATCCGCGACCGGGTCAAGTCCTTCGCACGCACCTCTTTCGGCGGCTACGAGTACCGTGTCATCTTTCTCGATGAGGCCGACGCGCTCACCTCCGAGGCCCAGTCAGCGCTCCGTCGGACGATGGAGCAGTTCTCGAACAACGTGCGGTTTATTCTTTCGTGTAACTACTCCAGTCAGATCATCGACCCGATCCAGTCTCGCTGTGCCGTATTTCGGTTCTCGCCGCTGGGAGACCCAGCGATCGAAGAGCAAGTCCACCGGATCGCCAAGTCCGAAGGTATCGAGATCACAGAGGACGGCGTCGAAGCGCTGATCTACGTCGCCGGCGGGGATATGCGAAAAGCGATCAACGGTCTCCAGGCCGCGTCCGTGACTGGAGAGGTCGTCGACGAAGACGCTGTCTTCGAGATTACGTCGACGGCCCGGCCAGAAGAGATCACTGCGATGGTCGAACAGGCACTGGACGGGGATTTCACCGCCGCACGCTCGGAGCTCGACCGGCTGTTGACCGACCAGGGGATTGCCGGCGGCGACGTACTCGATCAGATTCACCGGTCTGTCTGGGAGTTCGATATCGACGACGAGGCCGCAGTCCGGATCCTCGATCGGGTCGGCGAGGCCGACTACCGGATCACCGAAGGAGCGAACGAACGGATTCAACTCGAAGCGCTCCTGGCGTCGCTGGCACTTGAAGAGTAGCCATTTCCGAGATTACTGTGACGCTGACCCGTCGCGGACGTGCACTGCCAGACCGATAACGCCCGTAACCTTCTGCGAAAGTCACATAAATATAGCCTCGGGTCAAACGGTGTACAATGTCGCCGGGTTCGAGTGGCCCAGCACAGGACTCGCGTCCTGACACTACGGCTTTCCGTCCGATCCTCACAGTATTCGTGAGTAGCGTTGCCCTCACACGGGTCCCGCTCGTCTCCGCTCACGGGGCGACCGCGACTGGCGGGATCACACCCGGGCACGGCATCGCGCTTGCGCTGGTCGGCGTCGCGGTTCTCGTCGGGAGTGCAGTTCTCAAACGCACGAACCACTTTCAGCCGACGCTCGCGCTGTATGGCGTCTTTATTGGCATCTCACTCGCCGCGTTCGGGACAATCCTTTTCGAGGGCTTGTCCCCGGACCCGACGTACACCGCGAACTCGATGCCGTTCCCCCGGTCGTGGTATCAGCCACTGGCGCTGTCGGTCGGGACTGCCATCGCAGCTGGGAGTCTGCTCGTAGGACGGATTCGGTGGCCGAGTCGCCCGCAATATGCGCTACTTGGCGTCGTGATGGGACTGTGGGTCGCCTATCCCTATCTCATTCCAGGGGCAGCCAGCGATACGCATCCGCTGGGATACGCCCTTGTGTTGGCGACGCCGGCTTTCGTGGGGTATATCGTCTGGACCGACGCTGGCGACGCGATCCGGACTGCGCTTGCCGACCCCATTGCACGTCGTTTCGGGGTCGGCACTGCGGTGGTCTTGCTGCTGTTTTTCTTCGGCGTGACGGGCTACCTTTCGTTCTTCCCGGAGCCGGGTGCGCCTCACGAGAGCACGGTTGCTGTCCTGCCGACGATTTACCAACTGGTCACCTGGCCGACGCTCGAAATCGCGATTCCACACATTCCGCTGTTTCTGGCCGTTTCACCCGGGCAGCTGCTAATCTTGGGAACGCTGAGCGGGCTCATCGGACTGAACGGCACGCTGATCGCCCGACAGTGGCGCGCTGAAGAGCGGGCCGGTTTGACCGAAGGGACGGCGGGCAGTGCTGCCGTCGTCGGCACGTGTACCTGTGGGTGCTGTGGACCGCTTGTCGCCAAGATTGCCGGGCTCGTTGCCGGACCTGCCATCGCCGCGCCGCTGTACTGGCTGTTCGTCGATCCGATGTCGCCACTCAGTACGCTGTTTATCGTCGGGAGCTTGCTTCTGTTTGCCAGCAGCATCGTCTATGCGGTCCAGTCCGGGCAAGACCTCGATCTGTCAGTGACAGTCGCGCCGTCCGAGTGACCCACGCCAGCGCCCGGTAGCGCGCCGGACGTTATATGTCGGTCTCGCTCTAATATGTCGATATGAAGCTTCGAAATGTTCTCGTCGCCGGCATCGGTGGGATCGGACTTGCTGCCGTGGGCAACCGTCTCCTGCGAGCACGGGCCGACGACAGCGAGTCGCCGCTGCCCGGCGATCAGCGGTCGTATCGCTGGCGTGGCTTTGAGGTCGGCTACACGAAAGCCGGCGACCCAGAGGACCCACAGCTCGTGCTGGTCCACGGAATCAACGCTGCTGGGACCAGCCGCGAGTTCGAGACCGTCTTCGAGTCGCTGGCCGAGGAGTATCACGTCATCGCCCCAGACTTACCCGGGTTCGGCACCTCCGATCGACCGCCACTACTGTACTCGGCACCGCTATACGAGCAGTTCCTTGTCGACTTTCTCGGGGATCTGACCGACGAACCGACTGTCGTCGCGTCGGGTCTGTCCGGAGGCTACGCGACACTGGCCGCACAAGAGGTCGACGTGTCGGAGCTCGTGTTGCTCTGTCCGACCGACACCACGATGGGCGGGGAGGGCAACCGTCCGTGGGTGCGGTCGCTGTTGCGTTCGCCGCTGGTCGGGGAGGCGCTGTTCAACGCGCTCGTCAGCAAGCGCTCGATGCGCCACTTCCACGCCGATCACGGCTACTACGATATGGACAACCTCACCGAAGCGCGACTCGATTACGAATGGCACTCGGCCCACCAGGACGGGGCTCGATTCGCCCCGGCGTCGTTCCTTGGCGGGTTCCTCGACCCCGAGCAGTCTCTGGAAACAGAACTGCCGCGTGTTGAGGCCCCCGTGACGCTGGTCTGGGGCCGGGACGCCTCGACGACGCCACTTGAGACAGGACGGTCACTAGCAGACGTTAGCGATGCGAAATTGGTCGTTTTCGACGAGGCGAATCTCCTCCCACACGTCGAACACCCAGAGCAGTTCGTGGAGCTCCTCCTAGACGAGTAAGACTACATCCCCATATCGTCTGCTGGTTCCGGAACTGGCAGGTCGTGTGCGGCGACACCGAGTAGTTCCGCGGCGTGATCGAGCGCCATATCGAACCCATAGTAGCGTTCGAGCTCGTCGCCGTCGGCGTGTGGACGCACCTTCAGCATAGCGTAGCCGTCGATATTTTGGGCGATCGCAGCGGTCGCGCCATCGCGCTCGAAGGTGAGCAGACGCTCAGTCTCAGTTTCCTCGTATCTGGCTGTAATCCCGTTGTCAGTGACGAACGAACTCATCGATCAGTGCTGAGGACTACAGATAGTCTAACGTTGTGGTTCGATCGGAGCCAACCTCACTCAAACTCCGCTTTGGCCTCATCAGCGAGTGTGTCGGCCAGTCGCGTCGGCTCCGGCAGCTTGTAGCCGTCGCAGGTCCGGGCGACGACATCGACGGCCGTCGAGGGGCTGATCCGGTGGCCGGGACTCACGTACAGCGGGTTGATCGACGTCGAGCCCCGGTCGTATTGGCGGCTCTGGTAGGCGTAGCCGATCACGGTGCTGTCCGGCGCAGTCACGTCCGCGTCAGCCTCGATCGGGACGCGTTCACCTTCGGGTAACCGTTCGGGGAGCGGCTCTCTCGGGGTACCACAGAGGAGATTCTTCGCCACACCGACGGTCGGATGCTCAAGCGTGACGCCGACGTGAGTCGCCAGCCCAGCCTGCCGAAAGTGGATCCGGCCGCTGCCGTCGACGACGGTTAGATCCGGGGTGACTGACAGCGCTTGCAGGGCCGCGAGGACAGCGTTCCCCTCCCGGAAACTCAACAGCCCGGGGATGTACGGAATTTCGGTCTCGACAGCGGCCGTCGCCTCGTCGACCACCGTCCCGGCACGAAGCGCGACCACAGCGCTGACCGCCCGTCCGTCGTCGAGAAACGCCTGGTCGACCCCCGCGATGACCGGCTGGTCAGTGTCAATCAGCTGCTGTTGATCGTTGTCCCGATCAGTTGTGATGTGGCTGGGATCGAACGCAAGGTCGTCCTCGAAGACGGCCGCCTGGGCGATTTCGTTCTGGAGGGCTTCCATCTCTTCGCGTGGGAGAGTTCCGTCCGGAACGAATGCCGGGTGGACGGGCTCCATCGTCAGAACGGGCCGCGGCGTCGGCCGGGACCGCCGGGGCCACCACCGCCAAAGCGGAGCTGGTCAGGCGTCCGTATTCGGTTCTTGACTCGCTGCCCGTACGCGAGACCGATCAACAGTCCAAGCAGGTGCGCCAGATTCGCCACGTTCCCGCCGGTGAGACTCGGGCCGAAGACACCGAGTGCACTCACAACGGCGAACCCTGCGGTGAGGACCCAGATCGGCACCGGGAGCAAGAAGTAGAGATACACACGGAGATTGGGATTGAGGACAGTCAACACGCCCATAATCGCGAGGCCGGCACCACTCGCTCCGAGGACACCGCCGGCAAGCGGGTACGCGGCAAACCCTTGATAAATCTGGAGGGCAACCTGCCCGAGTCCAGCTATCGCACCGCTGGCGATGAACAGCACACTGAAGTCACGAGACCCGATGTAATCCTCGACCAGTCGGCCGAAGAAGAAAATCACGATGCTGTTGACTGCAATATGACTGAAGCCACCGTGTGCGAAGACCGAGGTGACCCACGTCCAGACGTACTCGGGGTGTTGTGGGGTGAGTACGAACAGTGTGCGGAAAGCTTCCTGGCCCCACGCTAGGAGGACAATATTCTGAACGATGAACGTGAGCCACATCGCCCCGAGGAAGGCGTAGGTCATATTCCCTCGGAAGTACCCGAGCGGCCCACCGACGCCGCCCAGTCCCAGGCGGGCAGCAAGTCCGTCGGACCCACCCGTTCGAGACGTCTCCACACCGGTGTCGAAGCCGCTGTCGAAGACGCCGTCCGGGTCACCCCAGTCGTCGAGTCCCGGGCAGTTGTGGTTCTCCGGCAGGCGATGATCGGCACAGAACGTCCCGCCGCAGTGGCGGCACTGATACGGCATATTCGTCTGCGTGCCACACACGTCGCAAGTCGCCATTACCACTCGCTTCGCACTGATCGGGCAAATGGATTGTGTTTGGACGACCCGAACGGGCGGGTGGGTCTCGAAACCGCGTTCGGACGCGTGGATTTTTCTCGATGGGGTTCTGACGGGAGAACGTGCAAGAGTACCAGCGCAAGCAACTGCTCGAACGCGTCGAGCGCGAGGGAGCGACGGTCGGGTCCGCCATCCCCGAGGAAATCGACGTGCAGGGGGAGACGATCGACCTCCGATCGTTCGTCTTCGAGATCAAACGCCGGGAGACGATCCCGGCCGGCGATCGCGAGCGCGTCGAGCAAGCCAAGCGCAACCTGCGACGCGAGCGTCGAAAGCGCCGGCAGCGTCTCGAATCGGACGCGATCTCCTACCAAGAGGGCGAGCAACTCGCTGAAGCGATCGTCGGGATCGACCGCGCACTGGAAGCGCTGGAATCACTAGGGCCGACAGACATCGAAAGCGAAAAGCAAGCCACCAAGGCGGCCGATCAGAAACGATGGATGTCGTTTCTCAAGCAGGCGCTCGGTCACGAAGACCACGACAGTGGCTCCCAGGGGCCACGTGGAGGCACACGATGACACGCAACGATGCCGTCGCAGACCGATTGGCAGAGATGGCCGATCGGCTCGCGGCAATGGACGTCGAGTACAAGCCTCGGGCCTACCGTCGGGCGGCCGAAAACGTCCGCGAACATCCCGAGTCGATCGAGCGTCTCGCCAGCGAGGGCGAGGCCACGGTCGGGGAGATCGACGGCGTCGGCGACGCCATCGCGTCGAAGATCGTCGAATACGTCGAAACTGGCTCGATCGACGAACTCGAGGAACTCCGTGAGCAGTTGCCCGTCGAGATTGCCGCACTGACCAGTGTCGAGGGTGTCGGCCCGAAGACCGTCGGCACGCTCTATGAGGCTCTGGACATCCGGACGCTTGACGACCTTGAAGACGCCGCAAAGGCGGGCGAAATCCAGGAGGTGAAAGGCTTTGGGGCGAAAACAGAGCAGAACATCCTCGAAGGTATCGAGTTCGCCAGACAGGCCCACGAGCGACAGTTACTCGGAGACGCGCTCCCGCTCGGGGAGTCCGCCCGATCGTATCTGGCCGCCCAGCCGTCAGTCGAACGCGTCGAGGTCGGAGGGTCGCTGCGGCGCTGGAAGCCGACGATCGGCGACGTGGACGTGCTGGTCGGAAGCAACGACAGCGAACGCGTTATCGAGGCGTTCGCCGACTGGGACGAGGCCGAGACCGTGATCGAGGCCGGCGAGACGAAAGCGAGTCTGCGCGTCGGGTCGGTTCGGGTCGATCTCCGAGTCGTCGCTCCCGAGGAGTTCGGGGCTGCACTCCAGTATTTCACCGGCAGCCGTGACCACAATGTCGCGATGCGCAACCGGGCGATCGAGCGCGACTTGAAGATGAACGAGTACGGTGTCTTCGACGTGTCCGGAATCGAAGATCCCGATGCCGGCCAGCGTGTCGGCGATCGAGTTGCCGGCGAGACTGAAGCGTCGATGTACGCGGCGCTGGAGTTGCCCCACGTTCCGCCGGAACTCCGAGAAGGGCGTGGCGAGATCGACGCCGCCGCAGCGGGTGAGCTGCCTGACTTACTCACCGAAGAGGATGTCTGCGGTGATCTGCACGTCCACACCGAGTGGTCGGACGGCGACAACTCGATCGCTGAGATGATTGAGGGTGCGGCAGCGGTCGGTCACGAGTACGTCGCGATCACCGACCACGCCACTGGTCCGGGGATGGTTGGCGGTGTCGGACTCGACGACGCGACGCTGCGCGAGCAGATCGAGGATATCCGGGCGGCCGCCTCGGAAGCCGACATCGAGGTCTTCGCGGGTGTCGAAGCGAACATCGGCGAAGACGGGTCGATATCGGTCGCCGAAGACGTGCTGGCCGAGCTAGATCTGGTCGTCGCTTCGCCCCACGCTGCTCTCTCCGGCAACGGGACGGACAGGTTGATCGCCGCGGCCGAACATCCGCAGGTCGACATCATCGGGCATCCGACGGGGCGATACCGCAACCGCCGTCCGGGGCTGACGGTCGAATACGACCGTCTGGCCGATGCTGCCGCAGGTGCGGGGACAGCACTGGAAGTCAACGCTAACCCGCGCCGGCTCGACCTCGGCGGACAGGCAGTGCGTGCGGCGATCGAGGCTGACGCGACGGTCGTGATCGACACCGACGCCCATCGGCCTGGCAGCTACGAATACGTTCGCTATGGGGTCCACACCGCACGTCGCGGGTGGGCCGAGGCGGGCGACGTACTCAATACACGCGATGTCGACGGGATCAGGAGGTTCTTAGATTGATGTCGAGCGAGAAACGGCAGCCAGCACTGTTGCTGGATACGATGCTCGGTAAGCTCGGGACGTACCTGCGAATGTGTGGGTACGACGCCGCCTACGCACTGAGTCGAAGCGTCGAAGACGACGACGAGATACTCGCGCTCGCCGAGACGGAAGGACGGACGGTCGTCACGAGAGACATCTCCCTTGCCAGACAGGCCCCCGAGGCGGTGCTGATCGAGTCACGTGACACTGTCGATCAGTTACGGGAGTTTCGGGAGGCCGGCTTCGGTCTCGAACTCGAAAGCGAGCCCTCGCGGTGTGGTGCCTGTAACGCCCCGCTGACGAGGGTCGCACCAGAAGAACCCACGCCGGATTACGCCCCAGAGCCCGACTATGAGGCCGTCTGGCGATGTCGAGAATGCGGTCAGCACTTCTGGCGTGGCAGTCACTGGGACGATGTCGCTGAAACCCTCTCGGATCTGTAGGGCTGTCATCGCGAGCGGCGTATCACAACACCATTGTATCCCGGCCGTGCGTAGTCACAGTCGATGACGCTCGAGGAGACGGCGAAGCGACGTCTGGCCGATATCGTGGCGCTCGCGCCGACCAAAAACGGCGAACTTCAGGACCGGTGGGAGATGGACAGCGGGAGCGAGGTCCACCAGTACCTCGAATCGGAGCTGAAAGACTACTACTACCGCAACGAAGACAGCCTGATCTGCGCGACGCCCGAAGGTCGCCGGCTCGTCGAAGACGCAGGCCTCGTCGAGGGGACCGATGACGACCAGCACGTCACCGTGCCCCCTGTCCAGGCGGACATCCTGTCGGTGATCGCCGGGCCGGACGAACAGACACAAAGCGTCGTCTCGGTATATCACGCGCTCGAAGACGCCGGAGGCGACTACGAGGTCGACGACGTCCGATCGGCCCTACACAGTCTGGTCGAGAAAGGCGTCCTCGAGCGTGTCCGCAAGACGGTGCCGACGTTCCGCCTCGCGATCGATCGGTCCGAACTCAAGATCGAAGAGCTCGATCCGAACTGACCGGACAACAGGCGATTATCACGCGTCGTATCCTGGCCGGCGACGCAGTCGCTGTCGATCGAGTAGTCGCTTGATACCCATACCGGGCCCACCCTCAATCGGCCAGTTATGTGTGCGCCAGGCGGGCGGTTCGGGCTCGTATTCCTGACAACCGCCGTGACAGGCGCTGGCGGTCTGATGACAGTCCTTGGCCGCACAGTAGGGCAGAAATCCGGCGGGGACGTCACGCAATTCGAAATGTCGACAGTCCGGTCGCATCGTCTCGGCGTACGACCGGAAGCCGCGTTCGTACGCGCGCTCGGCGATCGCCAGTCGGTTCGACCGCTTCCAGCCGGGGTCGACATACGAAAACCGGGCGGCGGAGGCGTCGTGGTCGCCACCACTCGGGCGCTGCTCGATGCGGGTCCCTGGCTCGTCCGGGGATAGCGACCGCGGTTGCCAGAGCACGCTGGCGTCGGCCTCGTCGACGAGCACGATTCCCGCCTCGACCGGGATGTCTTCGAAGAGTGCGCGTTCGAACTGCTCGTGCCCGCCCGCCGTCGCCACCCACACCTCGTCGGCCAGTCCGACGGCGACGTCTCGCTGCAGTTGGTCAGTGAGCGCACGAGCGGCGCTCGCATCGAGATCCGGCTTGTTTTCGATCGCGACGATCCGGTTGACCCAGTCCGGATAGACCCACCGTCGTCGAATCTGCAGACGATTGCCCTGCGTTCGCGTCTCGAGGATATCGCGGTCCGCGGCGCGGTGGATCGACTCTCGAACGTACCGCCACGGATACCCGGGGTCGGGCAGTGCGTCGCGATACCAGCCCCACTCTTCGGGCGCATATCGGAGTACGTCAAGCAGGTCCGAATCGAGCCGCTCACGGCCGAACCGGGCACGCTCTCGAAGCGCGTCTAGGTCGGCCTCGATCACGATCGTATCCCAACGGCGCCGCTTCGTGCCGAGTTGCCGGGCGACGACGATCGGATCACTACGCGGCCGACCGGGCGGCCAGAATCGCTCGGCCCACTGGCAGACCTGCAACTCGAAGACGAATTCGCTGTCCGGATCCACGCGTGGGTACAGACACCACTCGTGGAAAACCGTATCGCTGGCCGACTAGAGTTCGCCCTCGGCTTCCTTCTCGTTGAGGAATTCGTGTGCCTCTTCGAGGATCTCACGAGGTCCGTCTTGCGTGACGGTGTTTATCGCCTGCTCGTAGTCACGCCACTGCAGGTCGCGGTGCTCGTTCGACAGTTCCGCACTCGCCTCGTAGGATTTGGCGATGAACAGGTGGACAGTCTTATGGATCGTGTTGCCGTCCGCCTCGAAGATGTAATCGTAATCCTCGCGGAACCCGTCGATGAGTCGGAACTCCTCGATGCTAGCTTCTTCTGTCACTTCTCGAATGGCCGTCTGCTGTAACTCCTCGTCGCCTTCGACCCCGCCCTTGGGAAATTCCCAATCGCCGGGCCGACTTTTCAACAGGAGGTATTCACGACGGCCACGCGTATCGCGAAAGAGGATTGCTCCCGCGCTCGTGGCCTCTATCATTACTGATGTATATTCGACCAGTGCTTAAGAGAATATCGGACACGCCGAGCCCACAGTGATCGTGCCTGGGACGGGGACGTTTCGACCGCGACACCGTGAATCTGCTCGTAGACGAGGTCGGTGAACCGGATCAGAGCGTTGTAGGAATAGGTCGTTGACGAAGACAAATGGGTGTATTGCCACCCGGCAATACAAGCTAGCAACCGGAGTCGGCAGCCTCACCTGTCACGCGTGCGTCGTACCGTATATGGACACCCACGATGCGACGCGCGAGTTGGCCACGCGCTTGCGGGATCGATTGAGCGGGGCCGACGAGACGCTGGCCGTCGCCGAGACCTGCACTGGCGGCGGTGTCGGCGCGGCGCTGACCGCCGTCCCGGGTGCAAGCGAGTACCTCGACCGGGTGATCGTCCCGTATGACTACGACGCCCTGCGGACGCTGACCGGCGTCGACCGCGAGACGCTTGATCACAACGGTGCCGTCAGCGAGGCCGCGACAGCTGAACTCGCCCGATCCGCCAGAGATCTCGCCGACGTGACGTGGGGCGTCGCCAATACCGGCGTCGCCGGACCCGGCGGCGGCACCGCCGAAACGCCCGTCGGGACGGCCATCATCGGTATCGCGTACGCCGCCCCCTGGGAGAGTGGCGACTCGACGACTGCTGTTGAACGGTATCGCTTCGACGGCGATCGGAGAGCGGTCCGCGAGCAGGTCGTCCGACAGTCACTGACCGACCTGCTCGATGCGATTGATCGGAAACGATAGCTAGCACAAGCCACGGCTGGGCACCGTCGCCGGAGGGAAACGCTTGAGTCCCCGCCGTCCGTCGATTCCGGTGATGAACAAGCGCGGGCACGTGTTGAACGCCGTTCTGTTGAGCGTCGGCATCGGAATCATCGTCCAGCCGAGCGGAGACCTTGCGACCGTTCGGATGATCGCGGAAGTGCTCGTCCCAGTCGTGCTCGGAGCGCTGTTCCCGGACGTGGACACGGCATTTGGCAAACATCGCAAGACGCTGCACAACCTGCCGATACTGGCTATCGTGCTCGCCTATCCGATTTACTTCGCCAACCTCCAGTATGTCTGGATCGGCGTGCTCACACACTACGTGCTCGACGTCCTGGGGAGTCGTCGCGGGCTCGCGCTGTTGTACCCATTGAGCGACGAGGAGTTCAACATCCCGATCGGCGTTCCCGTCAGCAGCAAGTGGGCGACACCGATGATGCTCACGGTGACTGCCTTCGAACTTGTCATCGCAGCCGGACTGATATATACGACTCCGCCGTCGGTCCAAGCTGCCGTGCAACAAGCCATCGGCCTCTAGACGACCCGAACGTCGTCGAATCGACTGCCATAGGCGATATGACCGGGATGGGTCGCTTCCATACCCGACAGCAGGACACGGTCGATTTTCTTCCACGTGTTCTCGTAGCCAAGATGTGAAAACTCCAGTAATTTCCGAGCGCGGTGTGTATATCCCGATCGGTGATACAGTCGACGCGGCGCCTCACTGGCTAGCGCGTCGATAAGCGCCTGTCCGTCTTCCAGTGACGCGTCGAAGGTCGTCCACACTTCTCCGACGGTCCCCAGGAGGTGGGCGTACGACGAGGTAAAAGTCGGCAGATCGAGATCGGCTGCCAACGACTGTGCACGCCGGTTGTGCCAGGGGAGATGTTTCGGATTGTACGCCTCGATCGCGTCGATAACGTCCTGGTACTCGCGGAGTTGCGGACGGTCGAGGCTGACTGTCAAAAAGGTGGGATGGGGCGCAAGCACGGTCGCGTCCTGCCGGCGCAGTTCGGTCATCGCCCCATCGAGCGTAATGAAATCCGGGATCGGCGCATCGAGATCGAGCGCCAGCACGTGCCGTCGGTCGTGCCACGGCCCAGTGAAGATCTCACGCCCCGGAACGACTGTCAATTCCTCGTCGCTGTGGGCCTCTGCCCGCTGTTCGATCATCGGCCAGCGCGTGAAATGTGGTGCGTACACGAGCACGTCCAGACCGCGGGCTTTCGCCCGTTCACAGACGTCCTCATCGAGCACTTTGACGTGCAGGTCGACGCGGGTTCCCTCTGTCGCTGTCACTGTATGAGCTATTCCGGTCGGCACAATGAGCGTTTCTGATCCCGCGTAGTTTTATGGTCTTCTCGAACGCTACGTGTGAGTATGACCAGTTGGGAGTGTGCGGTTGAGGGCGACGGTCGGACGTTCGACCGGGTTGAAGACCTCATCGTCCACCAGGCGACCGATCATCAGCGCGTCGAGTGTCAGGTCTGTGGGACGGTCCTACCCGACGGCTACTTCGCAATCCGGCACGCCTTCGAGGAGCACAGCCGCGCGGAATACGTCCGGGCGTACGATGCGACGGCAAAGGAGGTCCGCGAGCGTGAAAGCATCAAGGAAACGATCGAAAGCGAAGCCGATCTCCGGGAAGTGGTCGATCGACTCGAAAGCGGATCTGGCTCGTTTTGAGCGCGTTCTACGGCTATCCATACCATTTTATCAGTATAGATTGCATACCACGCAGTGAGTATATTTATCCCGCATCGGCGAATTGTTATCGACGATGTGGGTGGGCAATACGCGGACCGTCGGTATCGTGCTATCAGTCGTTGTGATTGCGGCCCTTGCGGGTGGGACAACTATTTCCACCGGCAGTGCCGACGATGTCTGTGGACCGGGGGAGACGGCAATCGTAGAGGTTAATCAGCGTATGTCAACAATTTCGATCAGCGGCGACATAGCGGATCGAGACGAATCTCGGCTGATCGTCAACGACGGAACTGGGACGGCACTGGTCTACACGGACGGCAACGCGACAGGTGGCGATTGTGTTGTAGTGACCGGTCTGGCCCAGCAAGTAACAGGGTCCGATCGGCACGTCGATGCCGTCGTCCTCACGATGGACGGTCAACTCACGGCCCAACGTTAGTCGTCGATCGTCTGTCGACGGACTCTGATCGTACCATCAGCGCTGACCGAAATAAGCAGGTCCGTTCGCACTTCCCGGCCGACGACAGCATCCCCTGCACCGTCGGCAATCTCTCCGAGTAGTTCCGGTGCTGTGTGCGGAACCTTCACGTCGGCGCCGTCACAGGCATCAAAGACATCCGCTGGAACGTCATAGAGGTCCGTGCCTGGCACGACGTGGACCTGAACTGGCGACCGCAGTGCCTCGGCCACTGCGACAGTGTCACGGGCTTTGCACACGTTTTCTCGCGCGCTGGATTCGATGCTGGCGACGTTTGCTCGGGACGTTCCGAATCGGTCAGCGATTGCAGATTGGGTAAGTCCCCGTTCGCGGAGTGCCAACACTTCGGCCTGCCGTCGTGTTAGGATCGACTCGTCAGGATCGAACCCGGCGCGTTTGAGAATCGTATCCGCGTCAATCTCGGTCACGGTTCGTTCTAACTGCCCCAGAAGTTATCGCGACTGCCCAGTCGTTGCTCCTCGTCGACGTTGTCATCGGTTTCGTTCTCGGCGTCGACTGATTCTTGCTCTGGGTCCGTATCCATCGGGAGTCGCTCGAGTTCCCTAGCTTTCGCGTGGTTGGAGTGGACGTTGGTGATTTTTACACGGGCACGAGCGTCAGGGAGCACACCGTCGACGAGCACGATAAAGCCGTCGTCGGTGCGACCGACGCCGGCACCACTCTCGTGAATATCTTCGATATCGACGACGACTTCCTCGCCAATAGTCACCGGCTTCGATTGTAGGTCCTCAATCGGCTGGTTGTAGTGGTTGCACCACTCGGCGCCGCCGCGATCACCGTAGTGTTGACATCCCATCCCGGAGATACGCTCGGTGAACTCGGGACAGTCATCCGCAAGTGGACAGTCCGCCATCGTACCTGCGGTTACGCGGGGTAGCAGTAAACGCTTGCGGGTTCACAACGGACTTGCCGAACCGGTCGCGATCCGGCTCGATACAGGTCCGCACTTTATTCGCGGTTCGCTGGCGTCCCCTCGCTACTCGACGTACGTGTATTTGCGCTCACCCATCCGACCCCAGCCGTCGAAGACGAACTCGGCTTCAGGGGTAGTGAAGGGATCGACATCGGTCGTCTCATCGTGGTTGTGCACGTCGTGTATCTTCTCGTACTCGTCCCAGGAGATGTCGTAGCGCTCGACCAGCTGGTCGTCGACGTTGAGCTGGGAAATCTCGTCTTCCCAGCCGGGTTGGACTGTCTCACCGTGAATCTCGGCCTGGGCACCCGAGCCATAAGAGCCGACCAGTAGCTGTGAGTGATCGAGGTCGATTCCGTTTTCACGGGCGTGTTTGAGCGCCGATATGCGGGCGATGTGGACGGAGCTGGTGTACCAGTTGCCGACTCGCGAGGAAATTTCGATCGTCGGCGCGACAGCACGGTCGTACCACTCCTGATAGCGATCAGTTTCGGTCAGCTTGTCCGTGTACTCTTTGAGGGCCTCCCGATATGCCTCGTCGTCATCGAACGCCTCGGGTCGGGGCTGGCGACCGATTTCTTCGGCGAGTTCCTCCTCGACTTCGGTGTCGCGAGCGACGTGTCGATATCCCAGAGGTGCGGCCTTCCGAACCATACCCGGGAACGGCGTGTGAAACGGAATAAATGCGAAGTCGTCGGGATGGGTTTCAACCTGCGTTTCGTAGTCTTCCAGCGCCTCTCGCATCCGCATCAGGTAGACCTGCATCGAGCGTTTGCCGTCGACGCTGGGGAACTGTTGATTTGGCTTAAGGAAGTCGGTCTCGTCGGCGCTGCCGTACCCCTGCTCGGGCTCGATCGCGACGACATCCGGATCCTCGTCGATGAGCATCGCCACGGCACCGGCGCCCTGGGTCGCCTCACCCGAGTCACCACGTTCGTACAGTGCCGTATCAGTCGTGATGACCAGCGCCGCACGGTCGCGGTTCTTCCCGGCAGCAATCCAGTTGACAGCATCGTCGATACTCTGAGTGCCCGCGATGCAGGCGAACTTCCGCTCGCCCTTATTGGCGTGATGGAAGTCACCGTCGAACACCTGCTCTAGACAGCCCGCGACGTACGTCGAGACCGGCTTCGAATGATCGAACGCGCTCTCGGTCGCCACGTCGATCCGACCGATGTCCTCGGGCTCTAGCCCCTTGCGATCCATCAGCCGCTTGGACGCGTTGGCCGCCATCGTCACGATGTCCTCGTAGGCGTCCGGGAACGAACTCGAATGCAGACCCAGTCCTTTCGTGTATTTTCCTGGGTCTTCGTCTTTCGCTTCGGCGAACGTCTCCGGAAGATCCATCCTGAGCTTACCCGACCAGAACTCGACGGCGTCGATGCCGATCTCTGTCATATACACCTGTTGGGACGGGGAACTGGGTTAAGTGCTTGTCGACTCTTGTTACGTCGATTGTCGAAATACGTCGGGTTTTTGTCTGACGCGCATTCCACTCCAACTATGGCACAGCGAGTCATTCACGTCGGCTGTGGCGGCTGGGGCGCGATGTGGTGTCACGAGTTCCTCCCGGCGAACGTCGAAGACGGGACGATCGATGTCGTCGCGGCTGTCGATCGGAGCCCTGAGGAACTGAAGAACGCTCGCGAGGGACTAGGGCTGTCAGAGGACCGCTGTTACACCGACCCTGAGCGTGCCTTCGCAACCCACGACGCCGAGTTCGCGACGCTGGTCGTCCCGCCGGCGGAGCGACGGCCACTGGTCGAGAGCGCACTCGAATACGGATTGGATCTGCTCACCGAGAAGCCAATCGCACCGACGCTCGAGGAAGCCGTCGACATCGCCGAAATGGTCGACGATGCGGGCGCGAAGATGGCCGTCACGATGAGCCACCGTTTCGACCGCGACAAGACGACGCTCCGACGACAGGTCCAGAGTGACGAATACGGCCCGCTCGATTACCTGGTAATGCGGTTCACCCAGCGGTATCGTCAGCGTGACGAATGGGTCGCTGGACGGCCCTATGAGATGGACCATCCGCTGCTGGTCGAAGGCGGCGTACATCACCTCGATCTGCTCGCAGCGCTCGCAGACGCGAAGTGTACGGAACTTTTCGCACGTACGTGGAACCCCGAGTGGAGCGATTTCAGCGGCGACTCACAGGTGCTAGTGACGATGGAGTTCGAGAACGGCGTCCGGGCGACCTACGAGGGCGCAACGACAAACGCTGTTGCGCTCAACGGCTGGGAGAACGAGTATATCCGGGCAGAATGCCGTGACGGGACGCTCGAACTCGATGCTCGCGAGTTGACCGCGTACCCGTACGATCCCGACGCAGAGCCCAGACACAATGCGTCGGGGCCGCCCGAAGGCGAGTCAATCCCACTCCTTGACGGTCAGAAGTGGATGAACACGTGGCTCATCGAACGATTCACCGAGTGGCGCGACGGCGGCGAACCGATGGCCACCCGTGTCGAGTCGAACTTGCAGTCGATGGCGCTAATTGAAGCCGCGATGCGATCGAGTGCGCGCGGCGAACCGATCGCAGTGCAATCCCTACTCGATACATAACGTTTCAGTCACAAAATCTGTGAAGCCGGCCAGAGAGCCCTCTTATACCCGAAAACAGCCGTTCTCTGGATCTACGCAAAAACCGTGATGTTTTTGTTCCTCGCGTATTATCATCTTTAGTTATGAGACGGAGACAGTACCTCAGCAGTGTCGCAAGTATCAGTGCGCTGTCAGCACTTGGTGTACAGTCAGTCGGTGCAGAGGCCAGCCAGTTGTCGAGTCTGGCGGCCCAGACTGACGGTGCGATGACGATCAACGATCCCGAGGGCGACGACGTCGGCCCGGGTAGCTACACATATCCGAATAATCTCGAAAAAGGGCAGTTCGATGTCCAACAGCTCGATGTCGAGGAAACCGACACTCACTGGGAGTTTACTGCCCACATGGGTGTTCAGAAAAACGGGTTCGAGAGCGACGCTGGGTTCAGTACACAGGTCATCCAGCTGTACCTTCGGGACCCGAACGCACCGGAGGACGCGCCGACGTCCTCGGAATCGCGACTGGGTGCTGTCTCGACGTTCCAAAGCGAGTACCACTATCGGGTACACGTCCAGGCCGGCAACACGCTGATCGAACACGCCGGTCAGGATCCGGAAGCCGATGGGTACGAACCGCTCGTCTCCGGCTTCCCCGCGTCCGGCGATACGGAGAACAACACCATCAGCTTCTCCGTTCCCAAAGACCCGTTCGACACCGCAAACTTCGCCGAGATGAGCGGCGCGATTATGGTGTTCAGCCAGGACGGCTTTGGAACCGGCGGCATCCGTCAGGGCTTTGCGACTGAAGCGGCCGACTGGAAGTTCGGCGGCGCGAAAGACGGCGCAATTGCGAACGCGCCGCGCGCGCTGGATCTCGTCGGTCCTGAGACAGTCGTCAATCAGAGCGATGCGCTCTCGTACAGCGCGGACGCCCCACCATCGATCCCACTGTACAGTATGGCAGACCTGGGCAACGGCGGGACGATCAACGATCCCGAAGGTGACGACAACGGTCCGGGAGCGTACACGTATCCGAATAATCTCGAGAAAGGACAGTTCGACGTCACTGGCGTCGACCTGAACACGACCACCGACCACTGGGAATTCACCGCCCATATGGGCGTCCAGAACAACCAGTTCGGCAACGAAGCCGGGTTTAGCAGTCAGGTCATCCAGCTGTACATCCGAGATCCGAACGCGCCTGACGATGCTCCGACGTCGGCCGAGTCGCGACTGGGTGCTGTCTCGACGTTCCAGGAGGCATACCACTACCGAGCACACGTCCAGGCCGGCAATACGCTGATCGAACACGCCGGTCAGGATCCGGAAGCCGACGGGTACGAGCCGCTCGTATCCGGCTTCCCCGCCTCCGGCAATACCGAGAACAACACCATCAGCTTCAGCCTGCCAAAAGACGTGTTCGACTCCGATCGCCTCGGCGATCTGAAGGTAACGATGCTGGTGTTCAGCCAGGACGGATTCGGCGTCGGCGGGATCCGTCAGGGCTTTGCAACTGAAGCGTCCGACTGGAGCTTCGGCGGTGGGAAAGAAGGCGCGCTCGAGAGTGCGCCGCGCGCGCTCGACCTCGTCGGTCCTGATAACGTGGTCGAACAGACAGAGAGCCTCTCATACAGTGAGGGGTCGCCGCCGTCGATCCCGCTGTTCAACGTGACCTCGCTGGTGACCGGCGAGGCCGCGATCGGCATCTCGGCAGTCGCAGCCCCGGCCGGCGAGGTCTGGGCAACCCTCGAGGGGACACTCGACGGGACCAACTCCGAAGCTGAAGAAGACGTTGATCTGACCTACCAGTGGGAGCAGACGTCCGGACCGGACGTTCAGGAGTTCAACAACACGGACACGGCACAGCCGACGTTCGTGGCACCGGACGTCGACGAAGAGACCACGCTGGAGTT